>Ga0209061_1000261_pt1 | contig 159050 bp, 112 predicted proteins | sample Coa_R1_10_FD_187157 | JGI IMG/M metagenome (GOLD analysis project Ga0209061, IMG submission 187157) | Surface soil microbial communities from Centralia Pennsylvania, which are recovering from an underground coalmine fire - Coalmine... | ecosystem: Environmental > Terrestrial > Soil >...
TGGTTGTATGGGGTGACGAGTGGAGGGGGTGTTTATGGGAATGGGGTGGTGTTTGGGGTGAAGGAGGACGGGAGTGGATACAGGGTGTTGCATGAGTTTAGTGCAGAGGACGGTTTGGGGCGGAATGGGGATGGGAGCCATCCTTATGGTGGTTTGGTGTTAGGTTTAGGGGGTTGGTTATATGGGGAGACGTATGGGGGTGGTGGTTATGGGATGGGAGTGGTGTTTCGAGTGAGGGAGGATGGGAGTGGCTACCGGGTGTTGCACACATTTACGGGTGGTGTGGAGGGTTCTCATGCTTTGGGGAGATTGTTGTTATGGGGTGAGAAGTTGTATGGGGTATGTAGTGAGGGAGGGAGTTTAGGTGGGGGATGTGTGTTTGTGTTGGGAGTAGGTGGGGAGGGTTATAGGGTGTTGCATAGTTTTGGGGTAGATAGGGAGGGTTGGACGGGTTTAGGTAGCTTGGTGTTGTTGGGCAGCGAGTGGTTATATGGGGTAACGGAGAGTGGAGGCGTTGGTGGGCAGGGAGTGGTGTATCGGCTAAGGGCGGATGGGAGTGGTTTTAGGGTTGTGTACGAGTTTGGGAAGCGTTTAAGGAAGGTATCGGAGAGGTGATCGGGCTGAGGAGGCATCAAATTGAACCGGTAGTGTTCGATGTCAACTAAGCAAGCCGGTAAGAATGCGCTGAAGTGTTGAAGGATGGAAAGGGGTACTACAATGAGCAGATGGGGAACACAACGGGTATGGCTGGCTCTCTTGTTGTTATGGCCTAGCCCTTCCAAGGCTTTGAAGGCGGGGCCAATTTACTACACTCCTCCCACGCCGCTTTTATACAATCATCGGCTTGTGTTTTCCGTTCCGAAGGGCTGGCAACTGCTAAAAGCAACGGTGGGGTATTCTCGTGAAATACGTTCCCTCCCTATCTCCAAAGAGGGTCTTCTCCGTGACAGCCCTTTTTGGGATATGAATGGACTTACTCTTGTATTAGAGGCAAAGAACCACTCTAGGCAGTGCCTCACTCTCTGGGTACAATCGAATTGGCTGATGGACGGCAAAGACCTAGGCGACTTCACTCCACGCGCACCATTCCGCACCACTTCCGGGTTGAAAGGATGGTGGTCACCCGAAAGTTTTATCGTTGGGACACAGCGATTTGAAGGTCTGCTACGCCTCGATGTCCCTCCTGCACAGGGAGCTACTATCAATCTCGATAGAACCTATGGAACTATGATTTTGTTGGGGGTAAATACCGCCCAACCGCAACGTCGCCTCAACGCACTTCAAGAGCATCTTCTTCTTGCTTTGGGAAGAAGTATACGAATCAGCACACAGGAAGCAAAGCCGCCTTCATGGGTTTTGGCTTCCCCCAAGGGTGCCCTAAGCGGCCTGACCTACTCGCTCCCACCTTCAGCGTTACTCCTCGGCCAACGTATCTCCCTAAAGTTACCACCTGGATGGCATGTCTTCCCCGATGCGGAAGAGCAGGGTTCGGGGTGGATTAAAAATTTCGATTTCCGGTTAGCGCCCCTCTCCTCCAAAGCCGCCGATAAACTTCTTCGCTGTCATGTGGAAATAGACGATATCTCTCGGCTCGCCGACATTCGTAATGGGGGATGCGGCTATCCGTTTCAGACCCAACAGGGGCTTCATGGGTTTTTAGAACCGTTGTATCCCATTTCCTCTCTTTCTTTCACCCTCTATCTTCCACAGAGCCGTGTGACCCCAGAAGGGTTTCCAAGAGGGTATATGCTTCAATTTGATTGCGATTTTCCTCCAGGACAAAGCTTGCACACTGTGTGGCCTGTCGTAGGGCCTCTACTTTCCAGCTTGCAGCTTGAACCCCCGTTTCCTCAATCGAGACTTACCTTTAACTCTGAGTTTCCAGACTATCTCATCAATACACCGGTTTGGTATTTTTCTCTTCCTTCGCTTTGCATTGGAGTAGAACCAGCTTTATATGGAGCGGTGGCTCTGCATGGCCATGACGGAGTAGGGGCGCTTTATAGGCTCTCTCCCAACGGCACCGGCTTTCGCATCCTTCATTCCTTTGCTCCCCTCCAACCCGACTTCTCCAACCAAGACGGAGCCTTCCCCTTCGCTCCCCTCGCTCAAGATGCTCACCAAAACCTCTTCGGCACCACCTCCACAGGAGGACCTGCTTGCGACGGCACCCTCTTCACCCTTGCCCCCGATGGCTCCCACTTCCACCTCCTTCATGCCTTCTCCGGCCCCGATGGCGCCCTGCCCTATGCCGGTGTCCTCCCCTCCAAAGACGGATGGCTCTACGGAGTGACGGATGAAGGAGGGCTGTACGGTAAGGGGGTGGTGTATCGGATAAGAGAGGATGGAACCGGCTTTCAGGTGTTGCATTCGTTTGGGGGGAAGGATGGAGCCTATCCGTTGTTGGTGGAGTTGGTAGAGGGGGAGGGCGGTTGGTTGTACGGGGTGACGAGTGGAGGGGGTGTTTATGGGAATGGAGTGGTGTTTGGGGTGAAGGAGGACGGGAGTGGTTACAGGGTGTTGCATGAGTTTAGTGCAGAGGACGGTTTAGGGCGGAATGGGGATGGGAGCCATCCTTATGGTGGTTTGGTGTTAGGTTTAGGGGGTTGGTTATATGGGGAGACGTATGGGGGTGGTGTTTATGGGAATGGAGTGGTGTTTGGGGTGAGGGAGGATGGGAGTGGATACCGGGTGTTGCATGCGTTTTCTGGTCGTGATGGTCGTTGGGGTATGGGCAGGTTGGTGTGGAAGGGAGGCAAGTTGTATGGAGTGACGTACGGTGGTGGGAGGGATAGGAGTGGGGTCGTCTATGTGTTAGGTGAGGATGGGAGGGGTTATCAAGTTTTGCATGATTTTGGCAAAGGGGCAGTAGGTCTGTGTCCGTATGGCTTGTTAAGTGTGGGTCGTGATGGTTGGTTATATGGGGTAACGGAGGGTGGAGGCGTTGGTGGGCAGGGAGTGGTGTATCGGCTAAGGGCGGATGGGAGTGGTTTTGGTGTCGTGTACGATTTTGGGAAGCGACAGAAACCGGTATCTTCTCGCTAAATTAATCTTGGCCTTCGTCACGATGGAGAGGAGGGCCGGCGCAAGCTTATATGGCAAAGCGCCGGCGCGCTCCTCAACTACTTCAGAAATTGAGCCACATTGGCCTTTGTCACGATGACGCACTGCGTTTTCACCACCGGTGGCACCTTCTTGCCGTTGAGATAGTCGTTAATCGTATCAATCACGGTCTTCCCTATAAGGTCGGGCTGGGTAGCCAAACAGGCCGTGTACTTTCCATCTCTGATCGCCTCCAGAGAAGGCCTGTTCCCATCAATGCCAATGGTCAAAAGCTGCCGTCCGGCGTCCCTTGCCGCCTTGGCCGCTCCCAATGCCATCTCATCGCTGCATCCAAAAACGAGGTCGAGGTTCGGGAAGCGCTGAAGCCAATCCCGCGTAATCGCCGTGCCATCCGCTCGAAGCCAGTGTCCGTTTTGCTCGGCCACTATATGAATGTCCGGGTACTTCTTAAGCGCATCCTTAAAACCTCCCGCACGCAGGTTTGTGTGGTCTCCAGGCTCTCCATCCAGTATCGCCACGTTGCCCCGATAGGTACCATACTTCTGCTTCAGCAACTCCGCAGCCTCCTCACCGCACTTTCGCCCTCCCTCGTACTCATCATAACCGATGTAAGAGACTACCTTGCCCCCGCCCTCAACAGGGGATATCTGATTGTGCACAAAGATAGGGATATCCGCCCGGTTACAGTCCTTAATGATATTAACCAAAGCTTGAGGATTGATCCCACATACGCTGATCGCCGCCGGATGACGCTGAATAATATCTTGTACTAACGCCACCTGCCCCGTGTAGTCGCTCTCACTGGAAGGAGCCTGATCGATAATCGGAGGAAGCCCAAGACGTTTGGCCTCCTCTGCCGCCGCTGCGGCTAATGTGACGTGAAACGGACTGGTTTTCGCCGGCGAAACCACAGCAATGACGCGTTGGCTCAAAGCGCTGCCCCCACTTGGCGTAGAAGATGTTGCTTCCTTCGATCCGGAAGGGTTACTGCTGCATCCGGCCAACCAGAGTAAAAAAAGGCCTATCAACAGCCCTCGCTTGAGAGAGACCCGCTTGACGATAACATCCCTCTCTAGGTCAACATATTTTCTCACAGAACATGAACGGTTCATAGTCGTGCTCCTCTTCTCTTCTGGAATTCATCGAACGCCACAGCCCCCATGATAATCGCCCCGATGGCCACTTTTTGCCAGTTGGAATCGATGCCGGCAAGGTCAAGCCCGTTGCGAATGAGCCGCATGAGCAGAGCGCCGGCCAACGTGCCCACCAGGTTCCCGCGACCGCCACTTAGGCTCGTTCCTCCGATAACGACCGCGGCGATGGAGTTCAACTCCAGATCAATGCCGGCATCGGGCACGGAAGCGCCTACCATCGCGGTCTCGGCCAAGCCGGAAAGAGCGGCCAAAACGCCACACAAAATATAGACGCCAAGCTTAATCCGGTTTACCTTAAGCCCCGATAGATGCGCGGCCGTCTCGTTACCGCCGATGGCATAAATGGCACGACCGGTGGCAGATCGCGACAACCACAGATGGCTCACCGCGTATAACACCAACATCAGCACCACCCCCACCGTCACCTGGCCGGGGAGTGTGTGCCCTAAAAAGGTGTAACCGCGCGGCAACTCGGTGATGCCGGTTCCATGGGAAACAATGTAGGCCAAACCGCGCACAATAGACATGGTGCCTAAGGTGGCGATAAACGGTGGTAAATAAGCCTGCGTGATCGCCACTCCGTTGATCAGGCCGACAAATGCACCGACCGCCAAACAGAACAACACGCCGACAACGGCGGAATGGAAAGGGCTGGATGCGTGCTGCGTGATCAACCACGCGCCTAGAAACGGCGCCAAGGCGGCTAAACTTCCCACGGAGAGATCGATCCCTTCGGTGAGAATCACCATCGTCATTCCAACCGAGACGATGGCGATCTCTACCGACTGATCGAGTACGTTCAGCAAATTGGAGGGCTGTCGAAACTGCGGTATCCAGATGGCGAAGAAAAACGCCACCACCACAACAGCTACGTAAACGCCTGCATTACGAACTATCTCTCGCATACGTCTCCTAGAAATACGGATCAAGGCAGAGGCTTCAGCCCGATGGCATCTATTCCAATAAGGTAGTTGGTGGAGGCCGGGTTCTTGCCTACTGCTCGAAATGTAAGCCGATGTGTGCCCGCCGTCAGCATCACCTTCCCTAAAACGGTCTGCTCCTTTGCTTTGACATCAGGGGTGTAACAGTCCGTCGGCTGCCCGATGGGATTGCCATCCAGCAACACCTGTACAACGGCATAATCTCTCGCCGTGGTGTAGTAGACCGATAGCTCATAATTCCCTGTTTTTTCCACGGGCAGCTCCACAGTCATCTCGGCGCCCTGCTGATGACCGGTAAACCAAAGCTGTTGATTGTTATCCCAGTAGGGACCGAAACCGGTCATGTCTTGAATCTGGGCATCGCCACCGGTTGCCTCTATCACTTTAAGATCGGTGGCCGGAATGCTATTTGGATGCAGCAGACGCCGCAATGTAAGATAATCCAAGTATAGTGTCTGCCCTGCCGGTATCTGAAAGAACAGGGTGTGGTCTCCGGCCGTTAGATGAAGCGTTTGATGCACACTATTCGTTTCATCGGCCCGAATCGCCTCTGTGGGCGCAGGCCCCAACTGCTTAGGATCATCCACCGCCCAGTTCTGGCCCAGTCGAGCCGTGCCCGCCAACGGTGGCTGCACCAACGTGAGAATGTAGTCTCCCTCCTTAGAAACAGGCAGCACACAAGCGGCCGTTCCACCATGTAAAGCCACCACGGCGCCACCGCTTGCTAATACGGGCAGGTTCATATCGTCTATCACTTGCGGGTCCCCGGAAGTCCACTCCAGGCTCTCAGCCTCTATGGCATCTTGCGCATGCCAACGCGTGGGGGTAAGCTGAGCCGGGTCGAGAGGAGACCAATCGTCCTCCGGTGCCGTCTGATACCAGTAGGCAACACAGGCGTAGTCCGACCCGGGATAGTTATCAATGGGGCCATGCTGAATGTCCACCCGAATAGACTTTTGGAAAGGAACGCAGTCGGTGATCTGGTACCGATAGGCATCCACCCGCGAGTGCGCTTCATCTTTGAGAATACAGCCATGGAAGGCCTCATTAAAGGGTCCTTCATCGAAATACCATCCTGAGGTGTAGAAGTCCTCCGTCCCCGTTCCGATGATGGAGGGAAACGACTCCCCATCCACCCAAATTTCCTCATTCCCCTCCAGAAACCAAATTCCCCTGTCTCCCTGCATGGCCGTGTGCTCACCGACATATAAACCACGTCCCTGCACGTTGAGAATATGGAAGTTCTCCCCCTCCTTGTTGATCTGCCGATGCCAACGCGCGTGAAAATACCCAACATCTTTTAAAGGTTGTCCCAAACGGTGATAGCGCATCTGAAACAGCACATTTACCGGTTTCTGCCCATAGTTCATCAACTCGATCCGCGCGCTCTTCGTAAAAGGCATCGGCCAAAAGCAAAAGCCGCCTTGGTCGTTCATAGCGTCCGGCAGCGCGGCAAATGTCTCATTGCCGAACCCGGCCCCAAAGAAATCGCCCACGGGAGCCTCTACTGCCGGACGTGTCGCCCCGTCCCAATAGATACGGAGCACGGTCTGACGGAGAGTGTAGATGTTTGCCGGATCAAGGCGGATATGCAGCGCGTCTATCTCGCCCGCCCCATTAACGGTGTTCAACGTTAATGGCTGACCGGGAATACACGCCGTCTGCACATCCACCACTTGTTCTCCTTGTACTGCCGGCTTAGGATCAAGCCCTAAATGCCCCCATTGCTCTAAAACTTCGCCCAAAGCGGCAAGCTCCTTTTGGCTCAGTTGCGGCGAAAAGGTTGCGATCCGTGTATTATCCGGATAGAGCTGATACTCAACATGGTAGTACATCGGCCCCGGATCGGTCACGGTAATTAGGCAGTGTTTCTGGAAAGGCATTGGGAAGTAGCAGTACCATCCGCCGCTTTTATGTCCCACCAAGGGTTGAAGAAAAGGCGGTACCTTGCCAAGAAAGAAGTCCTGCATGGCGCAATCTATGGCGGGTGTGGTTGCTCCATCAAAGTAGATGCGCAAACGCCCGGCCGCATTGGCCGACCAGAACCGATAGATGCACCCCGGCCCACGGATATCGGCGAGCACGGCCGTATTGCCTTCCATGCGCAGAAAGTGGCCAAAGTCTCCATTATAGAAATTGCGATCATAGCTCGAATCTTGCACACACCGACTATCACGCAGATAGGGCAGCAGATCGAAACGCGAAAGCAACTCTAAACCGTAGGGTAACGTCGGCGAGTGAGGCAGTGCCACCCGGGGCGCCAGGGATAAGCTGGATCCCGGCCCGTTAATAGGGTTTGGTAAGGCGACGGGTGACTGCTGAGCATAGAGCAATTTGGAGCCTAATACCACAATTAGCGCCGCTGAAATCACATGACGAAACGTTTGGTACATCCTTTTCTCCATAGGGAATAAAGCTCGCGTGCAGATAGGGGATTTCGACAGGCAAATGGAGTATTCCTTCAAGGTGCAACAAAGAGGGCCTGACAATCTCAGAAGCCTTTCGGATAAAATACATAACACCATGCGGCCACGAAGCGAGCGGCAAATAGACACAAAAATCCCTTGGCTAAAAGAGGGGTTTATGCGTTACTCTGTGCCGCGCTATCTCAAACGCCACTTTCACGCTCTCTACCTCTATGGCGATGCCCCTCCCATAGCTCTCGATGATTCGACACCCCTCATCGTCTGTCTCAACCACAGCAGTTGGTGGGACCTCTTTGTGCCCGCTTTCGTCGAATATCGCCTGTTCCATCACGATGTCTATACCGTGATGGATGCTCAACAACTTCAGCGCTATGCTATCTTCTCCAAAATGGGTGTTCTCGGTGTGGATCGCATCAGCCTTCAAGGCATCAAGGCCTTTTTAGATACCGTGGAACGTCTTTTCAAAAATCAACCGCGCTCGCTTTGGCTTACCCCCCAAGGCGAAATGGTGAGCAACTATCAACGCCCCATTCATTTTCAGCCAGGGCTTGCCCACATCGCCATAAGACTAAAACGGTTCCATCTGCTGCACATGGCCGTGCACTACGAGTTCTGGACGGAACGTTTGCCGGAGGCGTTTATCCACTTCTCTGAACCCGCCTTCGTAGATACATCGGAACCGATGTGGAACCCCAAAACGTTCCTACGGCAGCAAGAGGCACGACTGCAAAGCCTGCTCGACTCTCTGCTGATGGCCGTCCAACAGCGCGATGCCGCCTGCTTTCAGTCGCTCTTGCAGGGAGCAAGCGGCACAGCGCCTCTTTACGATGCCTTCCGCGCTCTTTTAGCTCGTTGGCAGCATCGCCCCTTTTTCCGAGAGCACGGGGCCGTCGCAACCCCCCTCTGGAGACGACGAAAAGGGAAATCAACCCACAATGAAGAATTTTAAAAAAGAGTTCCTGAAACGCTAGGGACAAGGTTTTACCTCCCTAGCAGCAGAAAGGAGGCTGCTCATGCTTATTACAACTCAAGAACCGTTGGCTATTGATGGTGGCAAGCCCGTTCGCGATAGACACCGGCACCCCTGGCCCCGATGGCCTATTTTTGGACACGCGGAAGAACAGGCACTGAAACGGGTGCTGAACAGCGGTCAATGGTGGTACGTAGGTGGAACGGAAGGGGTTAGCTTTGAAAAGGAGTTCGCCGCCTTTCAGCACGCTCAATATGGGGTCGCCTGCACGAATGGAACGACGGCCATCGAGATCGCCATCCGTGCCCTCGAAATCGGCTACGGCGACGAGGTTATCGTCCCCTCCTACACCTTCATTGCCTCTGCCAGCGCTCCTCTTATGGCCGGTGCATTACCCCTGTTCGTGGATGTAGACCCCCAAACCTACAACATAGACCCCGATCAGGTAGAAGCCGCAATAACCCCACGAACGAAAGCGATTATCGCTGTTCACCTCACCGGTCGCCCTGCCGATATGGACAGGCTATTGGCCATAGCCAAACATCATAACCTCTATCTCATTGAGGATGCCGCGCAGGCCCACGGAGCCGAATGGCGTGGGAGGCGTGTGGGTGCCTTGGGCGATCTCGGCACTTTCAGTTTTCAAGCCTCTAAAAACCTGAACGCGGGCGAAGGCGGCATCGTTCTCTCGAATAACGAGTCCCTCGCCGAGGCCGCTTGGTCTATCATGAACGTCGGGCGCTCGCGAGGAGGAAAATGGTATGAACATCCCTTCCCCGGTAGCAACTACCGTATGACGGAGTTTCAAGCCGCCCTCCTGCGCGTCCAACTGCAACGCCTCCCACAGCAGATTCAACTCCGTTCACGCAATGCCGCCCATCTGCGACAACTGCTAGAGCAGATTCCGGGCATACAGCTCCCTATCGAAGACGAACGGATCACCTGTCAATCCTATCACTTATATGCCTTTAGGTACCACCGTGACGCCTTCGGAGGCCACAGCCTTGAGGAGTTCCTACATGCCCTAAACGCCGAGGGCATACCGAGCATGGCCACCTATCGCCCTCTCTATCAACAACCGGCCTTTGCTCACCACGCAGCACGGCTCGCCGCCCTCACAAACGGCAAAATTACCATGGACTACACAAAACTCCACCACCCCGTCTGCGAGCAGCTCTGTGCGGAATGCGTCTGGCTTCCTCAATATGTGCTGTTGGGCACACAACGCGATGTGGAAGATATCGCTACCGCCATCGCACGCATCCAAAAAGCATGGACCTAGCTTGAAAGGATAAGATGATGAACGCAAAAACCTTCGTTCTGATCGCTTTCTTCCTCCTCTGGGCCGGCACGGTGTCGCAAGCCCAGTCAACATCTCTCTTCACCGACGCCTTCACCGAGGATACGGCTCCATGGACAAACCTAGGAGGCAGTACTATCGGCATAACCCATCAAGCTGCCGACCTTCCACCCAACGCAAAAGGGGCCCTTGTGTTCAACTACACGGTAAACCCGCAAAAGCAGGAAGCAAACAGCGCACAGCCCTTTCAGGTGCTGATTCGCCCGGTGAAGCAGGGCGCGCTTGCTTCCCTTCAAGCCATCCGGTTTCAAGCCTATAGCGACATCGGTTCCCCCTTCATCTGCGCCCTCTCCGAACATCAGGGCGGCCGCTACCTACAGGTCTTTTGGCTCCCACCGAAAACCTGGCAACAGATCACCCTCTATCCCAAAGATTTTTGGCTTTCCGATAATAAAGGCGACCCGCCAGACCCCGATGGCAAACTCGACCTCGATCAAGTAGAGGCCATCGGCATCGTGCCGGTTAGCACCATTCTCAGCGCCTTCATGGGCACCGATCCCCAAATAGTGGGCATTCTACAGCCTAGTTCCGGCCAACATACGTTTCGACTCGCCGATTTCGAGGCGCTCTCCAACGGCGTCCCACCCCCTTCCGACCCTCAGCTCCCCGATGATGAAAAGGGTGTTTGGATTGACCCGCTCAACCAAGACTCCATTCATTGGTTGCTTATCGGCTCGCAGGAGATGCAGTACGATCCCCATCCTCCTTTCCCCGGCCGCGCCCTCACGGTTCACTACCAACAAGGCCCCGATCGTCTCATCCTGCTTCTACACGACCTCCACCGTGTCGCAATGGGAAACACCGACCGCATCGTTTTCCAGGCCGCTGCAGAGAAAGGGGTGCGCCTTGCCGTCTCGCTACAGATGAAGGATGGAGCGCGCTACTTTCAGATCGTAGACATTCCGGGCGATTCCAAACCAACAACCGTCTCGGTAAATATCGCCGCGATGCAGCCCGCTCCCGATTCGCAAGAGGCCCTGAGCCACCCCATTGATACCAATCAGCTCACAACGCTCATCCTTGCCGATATCTCCTTCTTGTTCGGTCAACCCGAACAGCATAACACCATCTGGATCGGCCCTGTGCGCGCCGTTCAACAGACTATCGGCCCCAAAACGAGTAAGTAGGTACACCCGATGGCTTCACAACAACGACCGGACGGTTCCCCAAAACCGTCTGCTTTATCACGCCGGGCCCTCTTGGGCAGTGCAGCCTGGAGTGGCCTTTTCTTGTTCTCAAGAAACGGCTTTGCTAAGGAGCTTACCATGCATAACACGGTGTCTAACAATACCCCCCTTGTCGCCTTTCCGGGCGCTTGGAGCTTTCTCTTACCGAAGTCGGCTATTATCTTGGTGAGCGATCAGGAACTAGAAACTCTTGCGCAAAATCCCGAGCAGCCCATCAATCTCAGCCTAGATACAACCCCACGCATGCAAAGCCTTCGTTCTGTCTGCGAAGCTGCACAGGCAGCAGGCCATCGAACTCTTATCGTCGCCTTTGACCAGTTCTTCGCCCAATACCGTCCCGGCCAAAATGCTCCTCGCAAGCTGATGCCCGATAGCGAAGAGTATATAAAGCTCATCGCCACCATCGGCCAGTTCGCCCAAAAGTATGGCCTTGCATTAGAGCTGAGCCTGCTTAGTCCTCTCGAAATCGGCCCCTCCTACGTGAAACAGACAGGCGAATCCGGAATCTGGATGCACTACCGCAAAGGCCTGCGCGACCCCGCCACGGGCGCCTACAGCGTTCAACTTTGGCGGCAACAGCGCTGGACTAACAATAAAGGCCCCATTCGTGTGGAAGATGCCGGCGTGCGCGTTTACGCCTTTCGCCAACATTCCATCCATGGCACACCCTACCTCGTCGTTGACCCTAAAACCATTGTGGAGATCACGGATACTGCCCACGTTGAGATTATGGGACCCACCGAAGGCAGCGTCGAGGCCGTGCGCGTGCGAATCTACGGCAGAGGCAAAACCGATATCGGTCCCCTCGATCGCGTTCTCGCCGTCCAAATATACCGCACACCGGAAATGGACTATTTTAGCGAAAAAGCTCTGCCCTACCTGAAAAACCTGGTGGATCGCTATGTAGATGCCGGCGTGAAATTGAACGGTCTCTACTCCGACGAGATGCATATCCAGCAAGACTGGGACTACTTCCATCATCACGATCACGGCGAATTTGCCATGCGTTATGTCAGCCCCGGCCTTGTGCGCGCCTTTGCTGCAAAATATGGTGAGGAGTACCAAAACTTCGCAAAATATCTTCTCTACTTCGTCCATGGTCAAGAGGATAAGGCGTTAGACCTCACGGCCAAAGAGGGAGCCATGCATGTCTTCGGCCCAACCCCGGAGGATATTCATGCCACCGCGCTCTTCCGCGCGCGTTACTATCATCTCCTCCAAGATGGTGTTGTAGCCCTCTTTGCGGAAGCCAAGCGCCATGCCGAACAACGGATGGGACACCCACTTGAGGCGAGAGCGCATGCCACATGGGCCGAAAGCCCAACCATTGACTATTGGCGGGTGGGGCAGGAGCCGGACAATCCGGCCAAATATGAGTACACCTCCAACTTTGTGTGGTCTAATACCGTACAACAGGCGGCAGCCGCCTGCTACGACTACTTCTCCTGGGGCGACTACCTTACCGGCAACGGCAACGATCACGCGGAAGGAGGTTACGCCGATCGCGACTACTTCGCGCTTGCCCTCGCCTGCTCTACCGGCATCCTGAACACCGTCCCCTACTCCTATGCAGCCTACTGGGGAATGCCAGGCCCCGTTGCCGAACGACGTGGGGCTTTAGTGGATGCCTACGGTGATGCCGGCTCTCCTTTCTACGGCATGGTTCAAGACATGCAACATCGCGATGTAGATGTTCTCATGCTCTACCCCATAGACCTTGTAGCCGCGGAAGAGCGCTTTGGTAGTTGGATGACGCTCTACGGCTATGCCAACTACGTGACCCAAGCGAAACTTTTGGAAAGAGGAAGAGTCGTCCGAGGTGCCATCGAGATGGCAGGCCGACGTTTTTCCACCCTGGTTACCCTTTTTGAACCGTTTCCTTCGCAGCAACTCCTTGCCCTCATCCGGCAGATGTTGCAAGAAGGCGGACGTGTCATTTGGGCAGGCCCGCCTCCTCTGCTCTCGAATGAGGGCCGACCCATTCTCGCCGCATGGAGCGAGATTTTCGGCGTCTCTTATAACCCCTCCCAAGAATGGGGCAAGATGGCGCCGGGAAGGGAGGTTCGCTTCTCCGGCCTGCTGAAGAATGTCGGCCCGCAGATAATTCTCACCCACCTACTTCCCGATCGCATCTATCCCGTCACCCCTCAGAACGGTGTCGAACCGGTCGCCTCCGTCCAAAATCAGATCGTGGGCACACATCGCCCGTTTCCAAATGGTGGCACCGCCGTTTTTCTCGGCTATCGCCCTCGGGACGATCAGGCGGCCAGCCTCGGCTACGAAACACGAAATTGGTTCGAGGTGCTTACGGCCCTCGGCGCCTATCCCCCCACGGGTCGCTTTGCCCACGTCAACGACAACACAGAGTATCTTTCGCGCACAACTCCCTACCTCTGCTGTCGTTTTCCCAACGGCGCGATCGCCATCGCACGGCATTTTCGACACACGCCCGAGCTGTGGCAAGGCGGTTTTGCACGAGACCCAAAAGCAGACCAGGCCTATCTGCAACAACATCCCCTTTCTCCTTCACGGTTGCAGCTAAAGGATTTTCATGTTCATGGGCATACCCTTACCTATGAGGGCGACCTGGCGGTTACTTTCCGCGTGGACGAACGTCATCACCTCATCGCATTTGCCGGCAGAAACACCGATCGAATTCAAGTGGATGGCACCACAACCGTTTTTGCAGATAAGCCGATGCCTTTGGTCTCCTGGGCGCCGGTACCCCCAGAATGTCGCCTGCCACACGGAGCCATTCTGCGCATCTTTGCCTCCGGCGAAGGAACGATCCGAATTCCCCTCAACCAACCCTTGCGAGAGGTACAACTCTTCGCCGAAGGCCCTCAACCTGGCAGCCGCGGCGACGCCTTGCCGGCCCACATCGAGCAGGGCGTTCTCGTCTTTACCCTAACATCCGCCTATTCCGGTCGCTGGCTCTATGCCGTCCCGTAACCGTAGACCGATGCATTCCCTGGTAAGGCCGTTCCTCTCTACCCTCTAAGGACAGGAAACTTGCCAGCGTCGCACATAGAGATACAGTGCCTTGCTTAAAGAAGGGAATAGACGCCGAAATGGCGAAAAAGCAGGTAGATTCTATTTCATAGACAGAAGGAGTTTCCGCTATGGCTGATGAAGTCGTTCGCTTTGGGGTGATCGGTGTCGGAGGAATGGGAGCGGGGCATTGTAACATGCTTTCCAAAATCCCCGAAGCCAAGCTCACGGCAGTTGCCGATGCGGATGAGACGGCCGTGAAGGCGGCCTCTGAAAAGTTCGGAGTGCCCGGCTTTACAAACCATATTGCGCTGCTTGAAAGCGGGCTTGTAGATGCCGTGATCATCGCAACCCCTCACTATTTTCATCCCCCTATCGCCATAGATGCATTCGAGCGGGGTATTCATGTGCTTTCCGAAAAACCGCTGGCCGTCACCGTCTCGGCAGCGGATGCGATGATCGATGCCGCTCGCCGTTCGGGCCGTAAGTTCGGTATCATGTACCAAATGCGCTCCGAGCCGCATCATCTCGCGGCAAAACAGATTGTGGAGAGCGGCGCACTTGGCGAAATCTATCGTACAAGTCTCGTTATGGGTTGGTACCGTAGCCAAGCCTACTACAACTCCGGTGGTTGGCGCGCCACATGGGCCGGGGAAGGGGGGGGTGTGCTTATCAACCAAGCCCCTCACTACCTCGACCTGTTCTGCTGGCTTGCCGGTCTGCCCGCTTCTATCACCGGTACCACCCGCACGCGCCTTCATGACATCGAGGTAGAAGATGAAGCCTACGCCTTCCTTACCTACAAAAACGGGGCGCATGGCTACCTCTATGCCTCCACAATGGAGGTTCCAAATCACAATATGCTGGAGATTTGTGCCGATCGGGGCAAGATCGTCATTCATGGCAGCCGGCTCCAGTATTTTCGCGTTGAAGGCTCCATTCGCGAGTTCACTTACACAACCAAAGAGATGTGGGGTAGCCCCAAAGTTATCGAGGAACCCGTGCCCCTGCCGGAGGAGAAACCCATTAAAGGCCACGCCGCCATTACCCAGAACTTCGCCCGCGCTATCCTCTATAATGAGCCACTCCTCGCCCCCGGCGAAGAGGGCCTAAATGCCATGGAGTTGATCAATGGCATTATTCTGTCTAGTAAAACCCAAAGTGTAGTCGAACTCCCCGTGAATCGCACAGCCTACGATCAGCTTCTCGAACAGTTGAAAGCGACATCGAAAGCGAAGAAGAATGTTGAAACGCAACGCGTTACCGATCCAAACTTCGTATGAACATCAACACCGATAGCTCGAACGGCGTCTTGCCGGCTCAGTGGATACGAAGGGCCATCGAAAACGGCTGGATCGAAGCAGAAGAACCGCTTCGATCCGGCCAAATTCAGCCCAATAGCCTCGATCTGCGGCTGGGCGCGGTGGGCTATCGTGTTCAATGCAGCTTCCTGCCAGGCGAAGAGGGCATGGCGCAAAAACTTGCCCGTTTCGGTTGGTACCACTTTTGCCTTCCAGAAGAAGGGGTGGTTCTAGAAAAGAACCAGGTCTACATCTTTCCTCTTGTCGAACGACTTGCCTTACCCCCAAGGGTGCGTGGCCGGGCGAACCCGAAATCTACAACGGGACGTCTCGATGTCTTTTGCCGCCTTGTCACCGAACACGGAGTCGCTTTTGACGAAACCCCCGAAGGATACCGAGGGCCTCTCTACCTCGAAGTGGTACCACGCTCTTTCGCCATTCGGGTACGTGCGGGCGATGCGCTAGCTCAGATTCGCTTCCAAACCGGAGACCCACGCCTCTCTGTCGAGGAGACTCGCGCTCTCCTCGATGAACTTCCTATTATTCTCAGCTCCGAACTGCTGCCGCTTCGCTCCCGCGATCTTGCCATCTCCAACGGAGTTCTGCTCTCCATCTACCTTCCGCGTTATAGCGGACAAGGCAGGCAGGCTACCATCGGCTATCAAGCCCGTAAGAATACCCCTCCCATCGATCTCCGTGCCATCGGTCAAGCGCGCAAACGTCACTACTGGGATCGGCTCTACGCCGATGGAAAACCCATCATCCTCGAACCGGACGAATTCTACATCTTTCGCTCTCGCGAGCTTGTCTGTCTTCCCCCAACCATCTGTGCAGAGATGGTGGCCTTCGATGCCGGAAGCGGAGAACTGCGCACTCATTATGCCGGCTTTTTCGATAGTGGCTTCGGATATGCCCCCGATCTCCCTGCCACCGATACCGCTGCTGCCGTGGTGCTTGAAGTGCGCAGCCGGGATGTTCCCTTCCTCATTGAGGATGGGCAACCTCTCTTCCGCATCCATCTCCTGCGCTGCACGGAAGAACCGGAATTCCTCTACGGCTCCCAAGCAGGCTCAAGCTACCAATCCCAACGCGATGTACGCCTCAGCAAACAGTTTACAGGAGCCCAAGAAGATGAGGACGATGATACACCTCAGCAACGCCTTGACCTACTCTCCTAATTGTCACCGCACAGCACATACAAGGATGTCGTCTTTGATACCGAGCCAATGCTTCCTAAGCATCATAACCCGCTCTCTTGCCGTTCTAACGGGAATTTGGCTGGCTATTACCGCACTGACCTGCCGTGCCGATACATTTCATTTCGATCTCGTTACCGGTCCCGAAGTCTTTGCGGTTGCTCCGCCTACCACCCCAAGGCGCGCACCGCTTTTTGCTAAATGCCCGCCTCAGGTCACTAAGCTCCCCCCAAACCTGGTCAACCCCTATTTTGCCTTTATACCCCTCTGGCCTAACGGCAAAGAAATAGACTATGTTGCCCTCGTGGAGTTTCCACCCAACAAGCCTCCTATCCTCATTGTGGATGGTGACCTCGATGGCGACCTTACGAACGATCCGCCCGTCCAATGGAAAACGTTTCCCTATAAGGCGGCAAACGGCCAACAGCTCACCCGCTACGAGGGCGACGCGGTACTTCACGTGCACTACAGCCCCGATCACATTGTAGACCTGCCCTTGCATTTTATCTTGCCCGATCCCAACGATCCCAATGCTGCTGCCTACGGTCAATATCTGATCTACCTCCCCGACTATATTCGTAAAGGAGAGCTTATCCTCAACAACGTTAAATACACCGCCTACCTTTACGACCTTCTTGCCAGAGGCGATTTCAAATGTGATGTTAGCGCCTCCTTCCCCGGTAGCATCCTGCTGATTGATGTGAACCATAATGGAAAAATTGATGCCCGTGGAGAGATCTATCGTGCCGACCGACCGTTCAACATTGGCGGCATCACCTATCAACTTACCATCCCCGACTACGATGGCAGCACGGTGGTTGTGGAGCGCTCCCCCAAATCGGTCCCAGAGATTCTCCCTCCGCCCGATCTAAGCGTCGGCCAGATAGCTCCCTCGTTTACCGCGACAACACTCAAAGGGAACATCGTCCACTTTCCACAAGACTACCATGGGAAACGCGTACTGCTCTACTTCTGGGGCTCTTGGTGTCCCCATTGTCGAGCACAGCTTCCCTATGTAACCGCTGCCTACAAAAAATACCACAGCAAAGGTCTAGAGATTCTTGGTATCTGTATCGAGCCGGCCAACTACCGAGAGCAGCTTACGGCTTTCCTCAAAGCACACTATATGACGTGGCCAGAGGTCTACGATGGCAAGTATTGGGAAACAGCGGAAGCACAGCTCTATTTCATCCATATCGTGCCTTACCCCCTTCTCATTGATGGGGATAGCGGGCGTATTTTGGCCGGTAGAGAGCAGCTGCTCGGCCCGGAACTCGACAAGACGCTCGCCCATTTCCTAACCCCGCAACCCTCTGCGGTATCATCAACACGTTAAAAAGGAGAAAACAACCCGTGTCCGATGCCCTTGACCAACTAAAACGACATCTGGCGCCTATCATACGTCTTCAGCAGATTGACGGTCTGCTGTCGTGGGATCAACAAACCATGATGCCCCCTAAGGCAACAACCGCTCGTGCTGAACAGATGGCAGCTCTCGAATCCCTTGTCCATGAACTATTTACCTCCGAAAAAACTGCCGTGCTGCTCGCCAAATGCGAATCGGCACTTGCCGATGCCGCCCCGGATAGCGACGAAGTGCGCCTTGTTCGCGTCACCCGACGCGATTATGATAAAGAGACCAAAATACCGGCAACTCTTGTCGAAGAGTTGGCCAGGCATCAAGCCCTTTCTCATGAAGTCTGGGTGCGAGCTAGGCGCGAGAACAACTTCTCGCTCTTTGCCCCTGCACTTGAAAAGATGTTTGCTCTCACCCGACAAAAAGCCGAATACCTCGGCTATCGGCACCACCCTTACGATGCCCTCATAGACCTTTACGAGCCGGGTATGACTTATGCCGATGTGGTGGCTCTTTTCGATTCCCTCAAACCTGCTCTCATCGCGCTTGTGAAAAATATCTCTGAAGCAGAACGTCAGTTTGACGATTCCTGCCTACAAGGCGATTTCCCGGTTGAAAAACAACACGCTTTTACCCAAGAGATAGTGCAAGCGCTGGGTTATGATCTCACCAGGGGACGACAAGACCCAGCCCCCCATCCCTTCTGTTCCGGCTTCTCTCGCGATGATGTGCGCATTACCACCCGCTTCGATCCCCATCTGCTTGTCAAAGCGCTCTTTGCCTCGCTTCATGAAGCCGGACATGCCATGTACGACCAAGGAACGCCCGAGGCCTACGAGGCCACCCCCCTCGCCGGAGGTACAAGCCTGGGCGTGCACGAGAGTCAATCCCGCTTTTGGGAGAACATGGTGGGCCGTAGCTACGCCTTCTGCAAATGGATTCTTCCGCACCTTCAAAAAGTCTTTCCCGATCCCTTCGCGCACTTAAACGCTTTAGAACTCTACCAAGCGATTAACCGTGTTCAGCCCTCCTTCATCCGGGTGGAGGCCGATGAGGTTACCTATAACCTCCATATCCTTCTCCGTTTCGAGCTAGAAACCCAGCTGCTCGAAGGCACGCTGTCGGTTATGGATTTACCCGATGCTTGGAACGCAAAGATGCAGGAGTATCTCGGCATCACACCGCCCAACGATACGCTAGGCTGCCTCCAAGATATCCACTGGGCCGGCGGACTTATCGGCTATTTCCCAACCTACACTATCGGCAACCTGCTCTCAGCACAACTGAGAGAGGCGATGCTACACGACATTCCAAACCTGGAAACACTGATCGAACAGGGAGAGTTTTCATCTATCCTTCAATGGCTGCGCCAGCATATCCACGTCTATGGCCGTAAATTCCTCCCACAAGAACTCGTTATTCTGGCAACCGGAAAACCGCTCTCTGCAGACCCCTATCTTACATACCTGCAGACCAAATTCAAAGAGCTTTATGCCCTTTGAACCCCAAAAAGTAGGAACTTATGCTCCGTGATCTGCAAGCTTTAAAAGAGGAGATACGCGCTCATAACGACATTGTAGACGTTATCAGTACCTACGTTCGCCTTCAACGGGCGGGCAAAGACTACAAGGGGCTTTGCCCTTTTCACGATGATAGACGCCCCTCCTTCCATGTCAGCCCTACCCTGCAGATATACAAATGCTATGCATGTGGTGAGGGAGGAGATGTTTTTAAATTCATCCAGAAAATAGAGAATTTGGAGTTCCTCGAGGCCATGGAGTGGTTGGCCAAAAGGGCAGGCATTCCTTTTGACCGGCACCGCCTAGGTGGGGAAGCCACAAGCCGACGCGAGCAGATGCTGGCGATTAATCGGCTTGCCTTAGAGTTCTTCTGCGAACAACTGCAGCAACACGAGGAGGCCAAAGCCTACTTGCTGAACCGCGGAGTGCTCCGCGAAACGCAAAAGCTTTGGGAGCTGGGCTATGCCCCGGCCGGTTGGGATGCCCTACTTAATTATTTAAAAAAGAAGGGGGCCGACCTTGCTTTGGCTGCCTCTCTGGGGCTGATCAAAGCGCGCAAACTGGAAGGAAGCGGCTTTTACGATACCTTCCGGCACCGTATCATCTTTCCTATCTACGACATCGGCGGCAACATCATCGGCTTTGGAGGGCGCACATTAGACCCGGCAGAGCCGGCCAAATATATCAACTCCGACGCATCCCTGCTTTTCGATAAATCGCGCGTTATTTACGGGCTTCATTTCGCCCGCCGCAAACTTGCACGCGATGTGCCGCCGGTTTTCGTAGAGGGCTATCTCGATGTGATCGCTGCGCATCAAGCCGGTTTCACCCAATGCGTAGCCACGTTGGGCACCGCGCTCACCGAACATCACGCTCGCATCCTTTCGCGCTATAGCCCCAAAGTCATTGTTTGCTATGATAGTGATGAGGCTGGTCTTCGCGCCACCCTACGTGCCGCTATTATTTGGGAAAGTCTCGGCATTGAAGGCGCCGAAGTGCGCGTGGCACGATTGCCCTTAGGCGAAGACCCCGCCTCACTCTTGCAACATCCGAACGGAATCGAAGAGTTTCAACGCGCCCTCGATCAGGCCGTTCCGCGTATAGATTTTCTTCTAGAACGTATTTTGGAAAGGCACAATGTGCAAACAGAAACGGGCAGAAGCGATGCTCTCGCCGAAGCAATAGCTCTCCTTGCTACCGTTGAGCAATTATCGGTACGCGCGCGCTATGCCGACCGCATCGCCTTCCTTCATCCGCTCTTTGGAAAAACTGGCGTCGAGCGGGTCATCGAACAGATATTGGCCGATATCGAGACGGCAGCCACCCATCTCCGAGGAGGTCAAGCCCCAAGAGCACTCGGCTACCCCCTTACAGAGGAGGCAAATAGAGGCCCTCTTCGCGAGCAACCCCCCTTGCCCGCGTTTCGGCCAACATCGCCGGCAAAGGCGTTAAAACCCCCTCTGCGTAACGTCCCGATGGGTCAAACCGCAAAACGTGGCTTGTCTGGTCCATCCCAAAGCCTCTCAAACATTCAGGAGCCATTGCCTACCCAACAGCTCAGTCGTGCCGAAAAAGCCGAGCGACAACTGTTACGTGCTCTCTTCAGTGCCGAGTGGCGGCTGCGCCTGCTCGAACACCTGCGCCCCGAGCTAATGGTGACCCCTTACGGCGTCAAGCTCTTGGACTGGATCGCCCACACCACTCCCCAACCCGATGGCACGATAGACCCTCGTCCTCTCCTTGATCGGGCACTCGCAGAAGAAGCACAAAGCGGTGAGAGAACAAACACGCAAAATTCTTTTTCATTTTCCCGATTTCTGCTAGAAATCTTGGAGGATTCCGCCTATCTCGTGTCGAATGAAGAGTTACGAATAGAGGTTGTAGACGGATGCCTCAAGCAACTGCAAAGTTACCTATTGGAAAGAGAGAAGCGTGAGCTTGCTCAGCGGCTACAACAAGCAGTGAGTGAGGCAGAACGTCGAGACCTCCTCGAACAGTATCACCAGAAGGTGCGCCTCATTCGAGGCTCTCTATAAAGAGCCGAACCTTTAGATGCAGAGCCTCGTGCGCCCCCTCTGAAGGAGAGTGTGAGCATGACCGGCGCCGCCGCAGATACAACCTATACGTCGGACGAAACGACAAAAACACGAAAACAACGCCGTCGTTCGCTTTCCCTAAACGGTCAGCAAACCTGCCTGGCCTCCGAGAGAAAGGCTAAGCCCACCAAAACGGAAACCGACATGGTTCCTCTGCCCCTTCAAGAGGATATCCACGCCCTTCCCTGCCTCCAAACCGGAGACCTTCTGCCCACGGTCGAAAACGCAACGCCTTGGCCCGACCCAGATGAAATGGAGGATGGTCTTTTTGCCTGTGACGAGGAGATGGCTTCTCTGCCTTACAACGAAATGCAACTCTCCGACGATGCCGAAACCTTTGCTCTCGACGACGCCGTGCACGCCTGGCTGCGCGAAATAGGAAAATTTCCTCTTCTCACCGTGGAAGAGGAGATACGTCTCGCCCAATGCATTCTACGCGCCCGTGAAAACAAAGACGACCCCGAAATTAAACGAGCTGCCCAACAAGCGCGTGATACCCTCACCCGCGCAAACCTGCGCCTCGTAGTCTCTATTGCCAAGCGCTACCATGGCCGGGGTATGGCCCTCTCAGACCTTATCCAAGAGGGAAATATCGGCCTCCTTCGTGCCATCGAAAAATTTGACTATCGCCGCGGCTATAAGTTCAGTACCTATGCAACATGGTGGATCCGCCAGGCCATTACACGCGCCATCGCCGATAAAGGCCGAACCATCCGCATCCCCGTCCACATGGTAGAAACGATCAACAAGCTCGTCCGTGTCTCGTCTCAACTCCTTCAAGAGTACGGTCGTGAGCCAACGGTCGAAGAGATCGCACGCGCCATGAACCTGTCGCCGGAAAAGGTGGCCGAGATCATTCGCATCGCCCCGGAGCCGCTCTCCCTTGAAACACCGATCGGAGAGGGTGAGGAGAACTGCTTGGCCGATTTCGTTGAAGATAAAGAAAATAGCTCCTTGCCCGAAATCGCCTCTCAAAATATTCTTCGTGAGAAACTTGCCGATGCCCTCAATATGCTCGAAGAACGGGAACGCGAGGTGCTTATTATGCGCTACGGCCTCGAAGATGGAGACCCCAAAACCCTTGAGGAGGTAGGCCGACACTTTTGCCTGACGCGAGAACGCATCCGACAGATCGAACTAAAAGCCCTTCAGAAGCTACGCAGTCCCCGCTATAGCCGTCACATCCGAACCTATCTCGAATGGCAATAGATTCAAATTTTTCGCATCAATAATGATGTCACTAAAGAAATGGAAAATCCTATGTCGGAAGAAGACGAAGTTCAGGTTAGCTACTTTGTTATTTGTGACCTCGTCATTACAGAAGAACATACGCGCAAACAGTCGCTCATCGGCATCTACTCAGCGCTTACAACGTCTCAGCTGCCACTTCATGCCAACATGGCCGTGGCCTTTAGCCTCCGCCTGCAGTCGGCTACGCCACGTCGCCTACGCGTACGGCTACTCGACCCCGATGGCGGCACCGTGCTAGAAACCCCCGATCTCCCCTTCGAGTGGCAAACCGTGTTGCATAGCCTGGAACGCTCGGCGTTTGCCACTATCCAAATCGGCCTTAATCTACGGATGGTGCCCATTACCAAAGCAGGCGTCCACGTGGCAGGCCTCCTTTGCGATGATCGCCTCATCGCCTCCTACCCCCTTCAAGTTTTTCTGCAACAACCTATCAGCGGCTAAACAAATGCGCCCTCTTCAATGGTAACCTAAAGAAAACCCAAGCGTCTAACGTATATAAGAACTAACGAGGCTATCGCCATGGAAACACCGAATAACTTATTGCTTGCCAAACTTCAGGCCGCACGTACACGCTATCGCCTGCTTACCGCATTGTCAGGCCTTTTCTGGACGTTGAGCCTATCTATCCTCTTCATCATCATAGGGTTCTATGTGGATCGCTACATCACTCTCTCCTATACCGGCCGAGTCGTTTGGCATGACCTTCTTATTGCGCTCGCTCTGCTTTCCCTAGCCCTAACGCTTGTGGCTGCCTTACTCCGCAAACTGCCCGACACACAATTGGCCGTTCGGGTAGAACGTCGCTTTCCGGTGTTTGCAGAGCGGCTTCTTACCAGCCTTAGCCTCATGCCGGCCATGGCTTCCGACGCCGCGGGCTTCTCTCCCACCCTCGCGCAATCCCTGCTTCGCGAAACCCACCAGATCGCTGCCGACCTCGACTTTCGCAAAGCCGTTAGTACCACGCCGCTGCAACGTGCCACTCTTGTCGCTTTCGCTTGCCTTCTCTTGCTACTGCTGCACATCCTGTTTGCCGGTCAAGCCTTCGGTGTTTGGATACTGCGCCTCTCCTACCCAAAGCAAGATATCGCCCCCTTCGTTGCAACCCGCCTGCAGGTTCTTCCCGAAAAAACCCTCCTGCCTGAAGGGGCCTCGACATGGATCACCATCAAAACCTGGGGCAAACCGGCCACACAATGCACGCTCCGTATCCATCGGCAGACCGACCCGCCCGACATTTGGCAAACAATAGCGCTCGATCGGCCCACCACCATCCAAACTGCCGGCTCTCTAAAAAGCTCTCTCTTTCGTTACCGCCTTGCACATCTCACACAAAGTGTGTCGCTCATTGCCCTCGCCAACGATGGGCGCTCTAATACGCGAGATATTACGGTTGTGCCGCTTCCTACTATTGTGAATGTCCGGCTGCGCATCCAGTTTCCGGCCTATACCCATCGCCCACTCCAGATCATCAATGCGCCCACAGGCAGCTTTACCGCTCTCAAAGGCTCGCATGTTCAGGTGAGCGCTACCACCAATACTCCGTTACGCTCCGCCCTCTGTTATCTTAACGGAGTACCATCCGCTTGGCATATCGCCGGCAAAACACTCTCCGGTGCTTTCAATGTGATGCAGAACGGCACCTATCGCTTCATCCTAACCGACCAGCATGGCTTTACGAATCCCAATAGCCCCACCTATACCATTCGTATGGAGCGCGATCAGCCTCCCTCTGTTCAAATACAGCGACCGGCCACCGACCTTGATCTCGTACCCAACGGCTCACTGCCACTGGTGGCCCACGCCTCCGATGACTTCGGTATAGACCACATGGACTTGAACTACCAGAAAGCACATCAAGACCCGACGCAGCTCTCAACTGCATTGCCAAAGGGAGCACCCTTTCATCAACTCCCACTGCCAGGGCCTACCGGTGCCCCCTCGGCCGACATTCGACTCCGCTGGCACCTGGCAAGTATTCAGCCGCATGTGGGCGATGTTATCACCTATAATGTAAGCGCCACCGATAACGATACGGTAGATGGCCCCCACACGACAACCTCGCTCTCCTATCATATCCATATTGTTAGTGTGCCCGAAATGCAACAGAGGCTGAAGGAGGCACTCGACGAAGAGCAGCACGCGCTTGAGGAGTTACGGCGCACGCAAAACGAAGCCCAACAACAAACCCAGCAAGCCCGCATTCATCCCACCCCCGATCGCATCGCACGGGCAGCTCAAACACAGATGGCCACCGCCGAACAGGCTCGGTCTTTAGCGCAAGAGGTTCAGAACCTCACCCAGCAGCTTCAAAATAACGAGATGGCCACGCCCTCTGAACTCAACCGACGCCAACAGGCGGCAGACGCCCTGCAAGCTCAGGCCAACCAGAAAATGCCCAACACAGCCCAAACACTCCAGCAAGCGGAATCGGCCAAAGCACTACAGCGTCTCGATAACCTCAACCAAGCCGGTCGGCAACAAAATAGCATTCAAAAAGATCTCGATCGCATCCAGCAACTTCTTTCGCGCACCCCTTCGGCCGATCAGCTAGCCCAAAAAGCGGCCTCCCTCGCCCAGCAACAACAGCAACTCGCCGATAGCTCTCGGGCCATCGCGGAAGACCTTCGCTCAAATAACAAAACGATGGCACCCGAAGATAAGATGGGACTGCAGGTTGAACGTCAACAGCAAGCGCAGGTTAACAAAGAGACCCAACAGCTGGAGCAGCAACTGCGGCGCGCGGCGCAATCCGCCCAAGAACGAGGCGATCAACAGACCGCCCAGGCGCTCAAACAGGCAGAAGAAGCTCTTAAACAGGGTCAAGTGCACTCCAACCAACAACAGGCTCAGCAAAATCTTCAACAAAACAACCCGCAAAATGCGGCCCCGCACCAAGATCGCGCCGCTCAAGCGCTTCAAAAGGCCGCAGAGGCCGCACAGCAGGCCGCGGGACAACAGAACCAAATGACTTCTGCCGAGCAGCTCGAGCAGGAGGCACAGCGCCTCCAGGAGCTAGCCCAGCAACAACGACGTGTGGCTAACCAGATTCAACAGCACCCCGATTCCTCTCAAAGCCATACTTTGAGCCGCCAAGAACAACAGATACAACGCCAGGCGCAACAAGCACAAAACGCCCTACAAGGCGTGCCCCAAGCCCAGCAAAACCTACAAAATGCCCAACAGAACCTTCAGCAATCGGGACAACAGCTTCAGCAAAACCGGCCACAACAAGCCCAGTCGCCAGCTAATCAGGCGGCACAAGACCTTCAAAAAGCGGCTCAGAACGCCCAGAGAGCAGCCCAACAACTCCGGCAAATCCAAGCGGCTCAACAACTTGCCGAAAAGGTGCAGGAGCTTGCCCAACTGCAACATGGCCTGCTCGATACGACCCGTCGTCTCGATAAGGCCGCCCAACAAGGGAACCTCGACAGCAACGATATGCGTGAACGGCGGCAAGTTGGCGCCCGTCAAGAGGACGCCGAAAACCAAGCCAACGAACTGGCCGGTAAATTCCCCTCGCCCGCGTTTCAGCGTGCCATGCGCATGGCTGCAGGCCAAATGGATAAGGCAAGCAAAAATCTGAATCAGGATGAACCAAACACCGGAACTTCAACTCAACAGGCCCAAGAAAACGCGGCTCGTACTCTCGATGCCATCGCGAAAGCTCTGCAAATGCAAGCCCAAAATAGCAGCGGTCAGCAACAGGCCGATCAACAAAACGGCCAAGAGGGAGCGAACGCGGCCCAGCAGGATGAGATGGCAGAAACTCTCGGTGAACTCATGTTAGGTCGCTCTCTCCAGAACCAACTTCGCCAAGAAACAGGCCAACTCGACAGGGAGCGCGCTCAACGGCCAGACCACTCCTTAACCCCTCAACAACAGCAACAGGCGGAGCATCTCGACCGAGGGCAGCAGATGACCGAAGAGATCACCAACGAGGCAGCGCAACACCTTCAGCAGATGCCCGATGCGCAAAGAGCCGCACAGCAAGCGGGGCAGCATATGCAACGTGCTGAACAACAGTTGAGCCAAAAACAGACAGGTCGGCCCACCCAGGAGCAACAAGACCAAGCCCTGCATAACCTTGATCAGGCCATACAACAAGCACAGCAAGCCTTACAACAACAGCAGCAACAGCAACAGGCCATGCAGCAAGCCATGCAAGGTGCCCCACGCCCCATGCAACGTCCGGGCAGCCAGCCACAAATGCAGCCCTTCACCCGCCTTGAGGGCGTTCAGCGTGGAGCCCTCTTCAGCCCCAATATGCTGGCGGGTAAGCCTTCCCTCGATCCGCGCGCCCAACGAGCGCTCCAACAAGGCCGACGCGAGAAAATCCCACCCGAGTTTCAAGATTTTGTCTACCGTTACTACGAGAGCCTTGCGGAGAAAAAAGGGAAATGAAGCGCCGTTTATGGAGTGCGCTCTTCATGGCTTTCCTTCTCTTTCTAACAGCCGCACCTGCATTCGCCGGCCAGCAGCGAACAAAACGTCCTGTATCGCCCTGGGATGTCGAAGCGCGTCTCTACCTCGGCACGCCGCAATCGGAGCGCGCTGTGGAACGTGGCCTTAAATACCTGGCCGCTCAACAGATGCCCGACGGCCATTGGGCTAGTGGAGGCTACCCTGAGGACGTGGCCATCACCGGCCTTTGCTTGCTCGCCTTCCTTTCCGCCGGTTACCAACCCGGCCGCGGCCCCTACGGCACCAACCTCGATCTAGCCGTGGATTGGCTCGCCAAACAGGTACAAATGAGCGGACAGTTCGCCCCACCTGGCCTTATCCGTAGCGCCAATGGCGGCCCTCCCATGTACGGACACGGATTTGCTCTACTTGCTCTCGCCGAAGTCTATGGCATGACTCGCCTACGCGGCCTCAAACCGAAACTGGAAGCCGCCATTCGACTCCTGGAAGATACGCAAAACCAAAACGGCCAACCCTGGCTCGATGGGGGCTGGCGCTATATGCCTCGCCCAGGCGATGCCGACCTGTCTGTCACGATCGTCGAGTTTATGGCTCTTAAGGCCTGCCAAAATGCCGGCCTCGCCGTCTCCCAAGAGACCCTCAATCGCGCTATCGGCTATATTCGCCGTGCTGCCAACCCAGATGGTGGCTTCAGCTATCAAATCGGTCAAAATCAATCCAACGTTGCTCGGACCGGTGCCGGTGTGCTTGCCCTCTATCTCTCTCATCTTAGCAACACCCCAGAATGTCAAAATGGCCTTCGTTATCTCGCCGAACATCCTCTTGATGCGCGCAACTTCTGGCTCTATCGAGAACACTTTCACTATGCTATCTACTATGTAACTCAAGCAGCCTACCAAGAGGGCGGTACGCTTTGGCGCACTTGGTATCCTTCCATTCGCGACGAGCTTGTCCGTACCCAAAATGCAAACGGAAGCTGGGAAGATACCCCCTTTGGCTCCGATGCGGGTGGCGTCTACGCCACCGCAATGTCCATTCTCGTACTTCAAGTCCCAGCCGGCTTATTGCCGATATACCAAAAATAGGTCGCATGGTGATGGTGATGAGGTTCTTCAAGCTATTCCACATCGCTCAGATCGCTGCAGTCATCCTTTGCCCTCCGGCCTGTCTCAGAGCGATTTCTGCACCACCTTCACCACCGAATCCGTCGCAGGCGAAGGTCTCTTCCACCAAAGCGCCTCCTATCGAAAAGATCACAGATAATCTCTACCGACTCGGCACCCTGCTTATAGATATGAAAGCACACACCTTAACGTGCCCCGGTGAGATCAATATGGATTCAGGGGATGTGGAATATCTCGCCGTCACCCCTATGGGAAAGACTTACGAAAGCCTCCTCCGGCTCGACGTTAGACCTCTCTACCTTCAGGTAGGGCTTCTGCTGCTAGGCCTCGAGCCGAAAAACGTGCTGCAATATCAAGGCGACCCCACGTCACCCCAAGGAGATCCGGTGGATATCCTTGTGCGTTGGGAAGACGGCAACGGCAAAGAACACGAAGCCCGTGCAGAAGACTTTCTCATGGAAGGTTCTAACAACAGCCCAATGCCCCACCATCCTTGGGTCTTCACAGGTTCTCGTATTTTGCCGGAAGGCTTTGAGGCCGATCTCTGTGGCTCACTCGTGGCAGTTTGGCACGACCCCGCCGCTATTTTAGATAACCCTATGCACGAAATCCAAAACGACTGGATGGTCAATCCTGCCAAAACTCCACGAAGAGGCACTTCCGTGCGAGTCATTTTCAAAGCGCTCCATGTTCCTAACCAGACCCATCCGGATAAGAAGCCTTAGATTCCCCCGCTTTCAGGCCCTTGTAGCCGTCGTAAAGCGCCAATGGCGTGGACGTGCCTGGTGGTGGGAAGTAAGCACGGCCTTGCTGCTCTTTGGCCTGTTTCTTCTCATCGCGGTGGGGCTTCAAAAAACATGGCTAGAAACTCCGTGGCAGCATACCAGCAGCACAGGAGATCGTTGGGGACACTGGCTACAACAATGGGCCTCTGCAGCCTTTGTCGCCTCTGCTGTGCTCCTTCCCTTATCCGGAGTCACCTTAGGCGCTTATGCCCAGCCAGCCGCCATCGAGACCTCCGATTTTAAAGCTGCGCTGCTCACCGACCTTACCCCGTTTGAACTTCTTGCTGGTCGTCTTTTCGCCCGTCTTCGTGTTCCTGTTCTCTGCTGGCTTTGCAGCCTCCTGTTCTGGAGCTGTTTACAGGGTGTACTCCATCCGCTACCCGATATCCGCATATTCGGTGTCCTCAAAGCCCACCTGATTCTTCTTTCCACCCTGTTTCTGTTCGGCGCCATAGGGTGCCTCGTGTCAGGGAAATCGTCGCCCGGGCGCTCCACAACCCGTAGCCTCATTGTAGGCTATACGCTCTTTTTGCTTCTCACTACCGATCTCTTCCTGTTCAACCCCATCCTAAATACCATGCAAAACCCCACGTCTTCCATTGTCATGCTACTCTTCATGAACCCTGTGGTGGCCGTCACCACCCCCATCAAATTCGATCTCTTGCGTACCCAGTGGGTTTACGACCACACCATCGCACCGGACTATCCTTTTCAATACCCTCGCTGGCCTTACCAAATGCTTGTTTTTCTTGGCCTAACCCTCCTCTTACTTCTCATCGCCCAAAAACGCTGCGCGAAAGCCTATCTTTCTTAACTTCCGGCTTCAAACACTGACGAGCTGGTAAAAGCATGTGCCTTCTCGGGGCTTGGCTTGGCAACACTCGTCTATTTGGCACCTACACCGATCACTTCACTACGGAAACCCTTTACAAGGACATCTTTCCGTGCTAGAATATCAAAAGTAAATAGACGCTACCAACGAAAGGGCATTCCTATGTCAACTCATCACAACGAAACCTCGCGCAATAGCGCAGACAAATATAATCTTCTTATCTGCACTATTGGTGGCAGTTCCGAGCCGATTGTCGCTTCACTGAAGCACTGGAAACCAGAAAGAGTCGTGTTCGTTCCGTCGGCTGAGACTGAGAAATATATCGAGGGAATCAGATCGCTCGCGGAGCAGAATGATTTGAGGATCAGTCCAGGACAATGCGATACGATAGTACTTACCGATGGGCAAGATTTTGCCAGATGCGTAGAAGAACTCCGTGATCTTACCCCATTAGTTAAAGATTGGCTGGAGCGCGGTGATCGGTATCAGGCCGTCGTAGACTTCACAGGAGGCACGAAATGCATGGCAGCCGCGCTAGCTCTACAAGCTCGCGACTGGCGTTGTATCTTCTCCTATGTGGGCGGGGCACAACGTACGAGCAATGGTGTTGGCATTGTTGTATCCGGCAAGGAACAAGTGCTTCACACTAGCAATCCATGGGATGCTCTCGGGTTTCAGACAACAGAACGCTTCGCCGTGCTCTTCGATCAACACGCATTTGCTGCTGCAGCAGAAGTAGCTAAAGTCGCGCGGAATAACACATCTTCTCCATCTCTGAAACGAGAGTTGAATGCCCTCTGTCAATTGGCCGAAGCGTATGACGCATGGGATCGCTTCGACCATAAGCAAGCCCTCTCCAAACTTCAAGAGGCCATGAGGGCCATAAACGATCTGGCAGCAGCACTACCCTCCCTGAGATCACACACACTAGAGCGCCTCTTCGATTCACATTACCAAATACTTCAACAGCTGGCAAGCGATCCTTTACCAGATCAACAGCACATCAAAGACCTCGTATCGAATGCCAAACGCCGAAAAGAGGAAGGCAGGCTTGACGATGCCGTCGCTCGGCTCTATCGCGCCGTCGAAGCCCTTGCCCAGCTAGCATTGAAAGAGCGCCACCAAATCCCTAATACAAAAGCCGTTCCCCTGAGCAGCATTCCAGAACCCTTACGCTCAGAATGGGTTAATCGAACCAGGGAAGGAAAAGTCATGCTTGGCCTCCGAGATGCATATGCCCTTCTAGATGTACTTGGGGATGAGTTGGGAGCAAAGTTCAAGAGCCTCAAACTTGACGGAGATGAAACACCATTAACGGCTCGCAACGAGTCTATCCTTGCTCACGGCTTTACACGGGTCTCAGAAGAAGTCTACTGGCAGCTCTGGACTGCAACGCTTCAGCTAGCAGAACTGGATGAGGAAGCATTTATCACATTCCCAAAGCTACAACCAACTCACTAGACCCACACATAGCGACAGGAGTAGGCTTTTGTAAAAAAGCTCGCGCTGTACTTCCTTCACGAGAATATCATCCACGCAAGAGTGGCTACTGCACCAACATAGGAAGGATGCATCGTTTCGCGGTATCGCTCTATAGCCTATTCAATCGCCACATCAGGCGCCGGCCCTGGCGATCTCGCTCCCATCCCTGCATCGCCTTGCCTGAGGAGTCAATATACCCCTCCACTTGGCGCACGCGCCCTCCACCAGCCGGAGAAACGATCTTTAGCACCACCACATTGCCGTTCAACCGTCCCTCCACACGAGCCATACCATGCCCAGAAAGCCCCTCTACCCGCCCCACGAAACGGTTTGCGCCCAGCGCATAGAGTCGCACCTTTACCCGTTGCCCTCCAAGAACTCCCTGCCAACGGCCCGCCAGCGTTACCGCAGCCCCCTCTCCTTTGTTTGTCCAAACCCATCGCTGCACAAAGGTGGGGTTGGAAAACACCGTCTTCTGAGCCACCAATGCCATCAAGGCAATCAAGGCTAAAATACCCGCTGTCCCAATACGCCACAAACGCCGCAACTCTCCCATCTCCGGCAAAACCCCTTTGAGAAATCCCGCCACTATAGTCCCCCCAATGGCCCCGATCACTCCCCATGCCAAAGCCGGGACAGCTATGCCGAGAAAGCAGAAAGCGCCCGCCACCGTGTCGCCAAGAGAGACAAAAAGTAGCGCAGAGAGCGCCGCCCCAAGCGCTAAATAGCGTAAGCCTAATAGGGTCGCCTGCTGAACCAACACAATCCATGATACGGAACCATGCAGGCTAATTAGCGGCACATGAAACAGAAAACTTAACCCGCCAATACAGAGCAAAATGCAGATTAACGAGACCAACATGGAGATGGGAAACAGCAGCCACTGTGCTTTTCCAAACATCCCTAAAATCCGGTAGATAATCAAAAGAACCCCCACATCTAAAATCGCTCCTAACACCGTGTAGGGAGCCACAAACGGATAGAAATAGACAGGCGACCAGTTGCTTATTACCGGATCGTACCAGAGCGAACTTCGCGCCGGGAAGAGAAATAACGGGTTCCAACGTTCTCCACCCGGCAACCAAAACGAGAGAAGGCCCCGCAGCACCAAAAGACTCCCACCTCCGAAGGCAGCCGCTTTTACCAGAGATCGCCAATGCACCTCCGTTTGGGGTGGTTTTGGCGGGGCATCAAGTAGGGCTAATATGCCTCGAGGAGTTAAACGATCGCGTGGGTTCTTCTCTAAACAGCCCGACGCAATCGTCCGAAAAGGCTCCGGCAACCGATGGAGATAAGAGGGCGGTAAGTGCAAAACCGCATGGATTTTCTCCTCAATGCTTTGCCCTTCGAAAGGCAGATGCCCCGTAAGCGCCTCCACCAGCACCACGCCCAACGACCAAATGTCCCATGCCGGAGTTACGTAGTTGCGAAATGCCTCCGGCGGCGCATAGGCGGGGGTGCCCATCACGGTAGTTGCCGTAGTCATATCCCCTCGTGGCCCTAGCTCGCGCATCAAACCTAAATCGGCAAGCTTCCACCTTCCCTCACACCACAAAATATTAGCCGGTTTTACGTCCCGATGGACCCAGTGTTCCGGACGTTCGTGAAGGTAGAGCAGAACATCGCACATCTGTCGCAACAGCGTCTCTGCCTCCTCAGGTGTCAGCAGCCCACGCTTCAGTCGTTGCTCCAGACTTTCATCGGCACGCTCCATCACCAAATAGAGCATGGAAATCGTCTTACCTTGAAAAGAGTATGTGAACTGCCCGGGAGCGAAATAGCGGATGAGATTGGGATGATGAAGCGTTGTGGAGGTTTGCAACTCGCGCAGCTGCTGTTCTCTTTGCTCCTCCGCAACCCGAAAGAGCTTCACCACCACCTCACGCAGAGCACGACCCGCAACCACCTCGTCCGCTAAGAAAACAGCACCGTACCCCCCAACTCCTATCCGTTGGCGAAGATGGTACTTTCCGTCTAAAACCTGTCCTTCGAATAAGTCCCAAAAAAGATCGCTCATATCTCTAGAAAGAGGCCTGCTTCCCCCTCTTTGCACATAATAACACCAATCAAGGAATTTTTCAAATGCTTTCCTGAAGACAGCGCCGCCAAAGCGACCTATACCACACGACGCAAAATCCCCAAAGCGGCAGCATCAACAAGGCGGTGCCGAAGTGCGCGTGCACCGAAAGGTAGTTGTGATAGTACGAGAGGCTATGCTGATGACTTAAAAAGTCGAAATGCTCTCCGTTGAACGGCCAGAGATAGTAGTAGAGCAGCAACGTCACCCCGGCCAACACGGTGTAGAAACGCAGCCAGCTGAGGTCGGCCAGTACGGCAATGGGAACGATCCATTCAAAATGTTGTTGCCCCGCATGAGGAGTAAAAACATAGTAGTTCGCAATCGCCAAACAGACTAATTTCCCCATATCCGCACGCCTTCGCCAAAAAAGGAGATAGATCAGCAGCCACCCTAAATAGAGCAGCTTACGGATAATCCAGCCGTTGAATGCGCGCCACCACGGCCAAGCAGGAAACAGATTTGCCGTGCTTGCCAACCCCCAATCTCCGATATCTCCCCGATAGTGCACGACATCGTGCAGAATTACATGCGGCACCTGCAGGTAGAGTATCCAGAGGCTAATAGCCGATGGCAGCAGCACAATCATGAGAAATAAAAGTCGTCGCCACCACCCCTGGAATCGCGGCAAAAAAAAGCGGTGCTAACACTCCTGGCCATGTACGTGCAAGCACCCCTAAAGAGAGCCACAAGGAAGTAACAACCGGGAAGCGCCCTTCAGAAGAATGGCGTTCAAATGCAAGAACCGCCAGTAAGGTAAACAAAGCGGGAATGCAATCGAACTGCCCATGTACCGCACAAGTAAAGATAGCCACAGGGTTAAGAATGTACCATAGTGCTCGCCGGAAAGCCATCTGAGGACTCTCAGGATTCCTGAAAAAGAAGTAGAAATAGAGAGCGAACCCCACGGCTACATCGCAGATAATAGCCGGTAACTTAACGGCGAAGTAATCGGGCAGATGGTACACCGTCTCCAATCGGCCGGCCCACAACAGAAGGGTGGGCCAAAGGGGTGGCCAGTTCAGTTTGTGGGTAAGGTAGGGGTTTTTGCCCATACCCTGATACATCAATACCGTGCGCCACGCGCCCACATCGTAAGAGCCATAAATAAGATAGGCCGGCACAAGCCGAATAGCGAAACCCAGCACGAGAAGCAGCAAAACATAAAACCCACTCTTCCCCTCTAGGGCAGTACGCCACCGCGTCTCGTCCTGACGTGTACTCTCGCCCTCATGCTCTACAGAGACGGCGCGAAGAGATGTATCCTCACCGTGAGTCATGTGCTCTATCTATAAGCGCAGATCTTTAGCTAGAAGCGCAGATCTTTAGCTAGTTCAGACTATCCTTGAGAAACTCTTGCCAGTTCGAGTCGGTGAGGTTGATGGGCTTTAAGACTTCCTGTTTCTCTTTATAACCCTGCTCTGCATTAAGCCTCTCTATATCTTCCAATAAGCTCATCTGCCCTTTCAACCACAAAATCTCATGCTCGATCCGCTGTGCGGTATCGGTTAGCTCCAGGAGAATCTGTTTCTCTGCGGCGTCCTGCAACAACACCGAAGCGGCGCAAAAGGAAAGCGTCACCGGATCGCCAGGCAGTTGCACCGGCGGCAGAACCTCTCCGGAACGTGTGGCCAACATCTCTAAATAGCGCACAAAAAGGGCTGCGAGTTTTCCCATTAACGGTGCTATTCGCCGAGAGTCGTAAGGCCTATCTTCAAGCAACTCGGCCTTGCCGACTAAATAAGGCAGATCGGCCTCCGTGTATTCTAGCAGTCGAAACCGATATCGTCCGGCTACTACCAGATTCATCCGGCCATCTTCAAAGCGTTCCATGCCAAGTATCTGGGCTGTACACCCCACATTAAAAGGAACGGCAGGCGCGCCTACCTCATCCCCCTCTCGAATAAGCACCACGCCGAATGGATTTCCCTGCTGCAAGCAGCGTTCGATCATCACCTTATAGCGTGTCTCAAACACATGCAGCTGCAGCGGCATATGAGGAAATAGTACCGTATGCAGTGGAAACAGCGAGATATCGAAAATCTTCTTGTTCTTATCAATTTCCATCTACTTGCCCTTTACTGATGCCTTTCGTATCTTGTAAGCAGGTCGGCAAGGGTCTTTTCACACGCGTTTATCACCGCCTTCTCCCTCTCCCCGCCCAGTTCACTTGCGTGATAGAGAGCTAGCGCCGTCCGATAGTGGAACAGCGCCCTTTCTAAATTTTCGAGGGCCTCAGCGTGCAGCCTCCCTAAGGCCTGGTGGCACTCCCCCATCGCGAAGAGATGAATCGGCGTGGCGGGAGCAGCCGCATAAAGCTCTATCGCCCTCTCATAGCGGGGCAATGCCTCAAGCGCATAGCCACGTCGAAACAGGGTTGTCGCGATTCGCATACAGAGATAAGCCTGCTCCGCCTCCGTATCACTTCTCAAAGCGAGCAAGTCCAACTGATGCTCATAATGCACGAGCAAAAGGGCCAATCTCCCGAATGGATGCCCCTCCAGAGTGCGGCAGCAGACCACGGCCCGATGAGCACATTGCTTCATGCGTTCCTGTGAGTCAGGCTGATCCGCCAACAGCCCCCACACGTCCGTGGCCTCCTGGTAGGTACGAGCGGCCTCGGCCGGTCTATCTTCGCGTTCAAGCCACTCAGCACAGAGCGTGCACGCCTCCGCTCTGGCACGCCGCCACAGTTCATTAGGTTCCAAGCCCTCACCTTCAGCTAAACGCTCCGCCTCGGCATAGCGTAACAAGGCGAGTTGAAGCAGCCGCACACTTTCACGGTTGCCCCCAAGCGCTCGAATGGCGCGTGCCTCTTCGGTTAGGCGAAGAGCCTCCTGATGCTGTTGTTCTGCAGTCGCCATCGGTTACTCGCATCGGCGCAAAAGCGCCACGAAAAAGGCATCGAGGTCGTGCCGATGAGGCCAAGTACGCACATAATCTCCTGCACATAACGCCTCAAGAGGCGGCATATCCTCCGCATGCCTCGAGGCGTTCCTTCGTTTATCAGCCGATTCTTTCTCGGCTAAATCCGCAGCGTTCTTCCAAGCCTCCCTCAGCGCCTCTAAAACCGGCTCCTTGCGAAAACCTCGGCCTGCCGGAGTGCTTAGGAACCACTCTACCACCTCTTCGTTCTGCTGTGGCTCGAAAGCACAGGTAACGTAAACGATCCGACCCCCCGAAGCCACCAGCGAAGCCGCCTCCAATAACAGATTTCGCTGTATCTGTGAAAATTCCTCTATGCACACCTCGCGCCACCGAGCGTCGGGACTCCGGCGCAGAACACCACTGCCACTACAGGGCGCATCGAGAAGAACACATTGTGTCTGGCTGCGTATTTGTTCTATTCTACGCCAGCTCCTCCCCCGGTGTTGCCACTTACCTGTTTTATCTGCTTCTACCAAGAGGGGTTCCACACAGCGAATCTGGGCATGCCGTACACGCTTCACCAACTCCTTAAGCCGCCCCTCATGCACATCTATCGCCAGGATACGCCCCCTGTTCCTCATCAATGCCCCTAAAACAAGCGTTTTCCCCCCACCTCCGGCCCCAATCTCGACCACGGTATCGCCCGGCCTCACACGAGCTAGAAAGGCGCTCAGCTGGCTCGCCTCCTCCTGAATTTCAAACCATCCCTCTCGATAACCGGCCAACGTGTAAACGTTGGCCCCAACAGGCGCATAGACTCCCCAAGGGGACCAGGGGGTTGGCCTAAGATCAGAGTGCACCTTCAGAAACTCCGCTCGCGACACCAGCAGAGGATTTACCCGAAGGATCGTTGGGGCCCGCCGATTGAAAGCCTGAGCAGCACAAATGGCTTCCTCCGGAGGAAACAGCTGAAGAAGCGACCGGGCAAGCGAGTCGGGAAAAGAGAGCACATAACGAATGTAGTCCTCCGGGACATCCGGTGTGGGCATGGCCGCAACGGCCGCCTGCAGGCGCTCTTCCTCAACAATGGCTTGGAAATGAGGGGGTCGGGTTGAAACAGGGGCCAAACTTAAGTGCAACTGCAACAGAGTGTCTGGGTTCTCTGCTAGTGCTAACCGGCTCAACAGCCACTGATACTTACGTCGAAAACGGATGGCATCGAAATAGTGCCCGGCACACCACCTACGTTCATGCGCATTCAAATAACGCCGAGCGCGGAATTCGCTATTGGCAAGTCTGTCCGCCGGAGTATGGGCTTTGCTACTCTCCCAAGCCGAATAAATCTCTCTTAGGGCTTGCCACGCTCTGTCCGTGGCACCGCGCTCTCGCTGTTCCTCACGAAAGGGAGTCATGCACGCTGTCAGCGGGTCAGTGCCACGATCTTTTCCGCCGCTTCGGGCATCGTCGCGGCCGGTGTAATGCCCTCCTGTGCCAGAATAGCCGCTCCCTCTTCGGCTCGTGTGCCGGCCAAACGCACAACCAAAGGCACCTTCACTTCCAGCGAATTCTTGGCCATCACAATGCCTTTGGCAACCTCGTCGCAACGCGTGATCCCGCCAAAAATGTTGATTAAAACACCGCGAACCTGCGGGTCGGAAAGCACAATGCCCAAACAGGTCTTCACACGTTCCGACTGCGCCCCGCCACCAACATCCAAAAAGTTTGCCGGACGCCCGCCCGCTCTTTGAACCGCATCCATGGTCGCCATCGTTAACCCGGCGCCGTTGCAGATAATTCCCACCTCCCCTTTAAGTCGCACATAGGCGATATCGAGACGATGGGCCTGTGCCTCCAAGGGGTCTTCCTCGCTCTCCTCGGCAAACGCGGCCAGATCGGGATGCCTGAAGAGGGCGCTGTCGTCTATCTCGATCTTGGCATCGGCCGCCACCACTTGCCCCTCCTCGGTTACCGCCAACGGATTGATCTCGGCCAAGGACGCATCCACCCCAACAAAAGCGTTCAAAAGTCCACGGAGTGGGCTAACTAAACGATTCACCAAAATAGGGTCTAACCCCGCCTTATAACAGGCCTGCCTAATCTCAAAGTCGTGAGGCCCCTCCAATGGATCAATGGGAAGGCGTACCACCGCTTCTGGCTCCTCTGCGGCCACCGCCTCGATATCCATCCCACCTCTAGCGCTCACTATAAGCACATTGCGTTTGCTAACCCGATCGGGCACAACCCCCGCATATATCTCCTGCTGAATGCGTATCGGCTCCTCGATGAGAAGCTTCTCTACCTTCAATCCCTCCGGCGCCTGGTGAGTCTTTAAAAGCATGCCCAACATCTGTCGGGCCAACGTCTCACCCTCCTCCGGGGAAGAGGCAATACGGATGCCACCGGCCTTTCCACGTCCTCCCGTGTGTACTTGGGCCTTCAATACCCCCTTCCCGCCTAACTGCGCAACCTTCTCACGCACCTCCTCCGGCTTAAACGCCACGCCGGCGTTTCGTGGAATAGGAACTCCGTAACGTGCCAAAACCTCTTTCGCCTGATGTTCGTGTATCTTCACCTCACTACTTCCCTTCTATTGAAAAGAATTAGGCGCTGCTCGCCCTACGCGAAACCAAACGCATGTCTACTAACACGAAACAGTAGTAGAGCAGCGCCAACAGCGCCACTCCCAGCACCCCGAGCGTTATCCCATGAGAACGAGGCACTATCCACAGCAGAACGGCAAGGAGAATGGCATCTATAACGAAATAGATAAGCCCCTTCACGGTCTCCCCATAATACCAATGTCCAAGCCCAGGGAGAAGCGCCGAAAGCAGCAGCCCCACAAAGGGATGCTTCTCGACATCCTCGGTGATCACCGCGCCCCAATCCTGCTGCTTCACCAACAGATCGCCGAACTTTTTCTCTGCCGAGGCGCGCTGCGGGTCTGCTAGCGTGGCCCGATAGTAGGCTGCCATCGCCTCATCCACCCGCCCAAGTCCCTGGAGAATATCTCCTAGCAACTCCAAACCCAGAGCATCCTTTGGGTTTTTCGTTAAGGCTTCTCGACACTTGGCCTCTGCCTCTCGGTAACGCTCCCTCCGACGCAAAAGCTCGGCCTCACGCTGAAGGCGTTCGGCCTCATACTTCTCTTGTAAGGTTGCCTCACGAAAGTCGGGCAAGCCCAAATCTATCTTCTTAACCGCCTCCGCCTGAGCCTCAATCTTCTTTGCGATAAGCTCGCTTAGGGAGACTTCGGCCCCGGTGCTCCTAGCTAAGTCGGCCCCAGCAGGAGACACGCCGCCAGCGCTAGGCCCGCTCATTTCTAAAAGTTTTTTGGCCTGCTCTGGCGTTATGCCCTGCTGTATCATCTCCTGGGCGACCTCCAAAACCCGCTCATCAATTGACGGCGAAGCCTTCATCTCTGTCCCCGGCAACGGTGGCATCGCTTGGGTTCGCTCGGCATTATTCGACGGAGTCTTGGTGTTGTGTTCTTCGTTGGGACTCATGTTGCCCCTCCAGTAGCCTCTCTATGGAGATGCGCGGTGCGGCCGACCAGAACGACTCGATGTCGTAAAAAGCCCTCTGCTCAGCAGCCATAATGTGCGCCACGACATCTCCGTAATCCAGCAATATCCAGGTGGCCTCCTGATACCCCTCGATCCGCAACTTCCGCAGACCGCGCTCTTCCATCTTCTCCTCCACCTTATCGGCAATAGCCCGAATCTGAATGGAAGACTTCCCGGTGCAGATGAAAAAGTAGTCTGCGATAATCGTGAGGTCGCGCAGGTCTAGAGCCACCATCTCCTCCGCCTTCACGGAATCGGCGGCGTTGGCAATGACCCGTAACTTCTCTTCGGCTGTAACAACGTCCGTTTTTTTCATAAAAGCCTTTCCGGTCTGCTAATATAGACGCCCTTTCCTCTTCACTCGTTCCTCACTTATAAAGCCGGTGTTTGCGGATATACTCTACCACACCGTCCGGCGTTAGGTAGCGAATCGGCAGGTTATGGCGAACCCGATGACGCAATTCGGTGGAGGAGATGTCGAGCATGGTGGAACCGAGCAGCAGAATGTTTTCTAGATACTCTAGCGGTAAGCGGTCTCGCAGACGATTGAGCGAATATCCTGGGCGGGCCGCGGCAATGAATCGTGCCATCCGCATCACATCCTGATGCCGATGCCAAGTTAATAGATCGCAGACAGCGTCAATGCCGGTAATGTAAAAAAACTCATCCTGTGGGTACTGCTCACGCAAACTGATCAAAGTATCTATCGTGTAGGACACGCCGCCCCTATCAATCTCGATGGGAGAGCACTCGAAAGCCGGATTCCCATGGATGCCGATGACCGTCATCGCATAACGATGCTTTGGTGGCGTGATCTCCTCGTTTTTCTTGTGCGGAGGAATGCCGGCCGGCACAAAGAGAATTTTATCTAACCGAAAGCGCACACGCGACTCTTCAGCCACAAAGAGGTGCCCATAATGAATCGGGTCAAAGGTGCCTCCGATAATTCCAAGCCGCATGACCCCTTACCCACGCTCCAACGCTGCGATGGCACGGTCGTTGTTTGTAGGTTTCACAGAGAGCAGACACATGCCGCTTTGATCGATGAGAACCCGCGATAGATAGGTTTTAATCCCAAAACTAATATTTGTTACAGGGTTGTTCCCCGCCTCTTGCTCCAACAATCGCCATGGCAACACCACCGCCAAGTGACGCCCATCCACATTCACCCACCCGCCTTCTGGCAATGCCTGGTTGGCCACAGGAAGCTTTAGACGGAGAGCGGTTGCCGCCGAGCGTCCCCCTTCACCAAACGCTCGCAGCTGTAATACGTAGCGATAACGAGCGCTGACCGGTTGGCAGAACTCCAAATCGAGGCAAAGCGTTTCACCTCTCCGACACGCACAAGCCGACCGCAGATCGGCCCCTCCCTCCAGCGTACGCAGAAGATTATCACCGACTGCATCGAGAAAAACGGGTGGCGTTCTCTGCCACCAATGCTCCACATTGCCCGCCGACGCAAGCTGTGGATGCCCATTTAACTGCGGCAAAGCCTCCGCAGGTAAAACACCGAAAAGCTCGGTCCGACGCGCAAAGGAGGTGAGGAAACGCGCCATCATCATCGTTTGACTATGGTAAGCCTCGATCCCCTCCAGTTTTCGGCGCTCCTGCACTTCGGTGAGAGGCAACGACATCCATAGGGTACCGATATGCAGCATACCTCGTGGCGGAATAAGCGGAAACGTTAAGCCGATGCCTTGAGGCTGCGGCCAATCGCCACGATGCACCAGATAGTGCACCAAGAGCGCCCGACCGGCCCAATTTGCCGTACTCGGCTGCCCACCTAACTCCTCAAGCGCTAGCGACACGAAATAGGAGGCTGCCCGATGGTCGGGATGATCCTCTTGTGGATCGGTAACCGCAATAAGGTTAGGCCGAAAAGCGCGCATGGCCTGCTCTATGATCTTCAAAAGCTCACTGCCACAGTAGGGTGCGTGGGGATAGAGCGCTTTCGAGTAGGGCACCCTATCTGCCCGTGTGTACGGAGAGGTGTAGAGCCGTTCTGGTGTCCAGAAATCAAGCCAGAGTCGCTCTAGGCCTTGATCGGGATATCCAAGAAAGAGGACATTTTTAGGCGAAAGCCCCAGCTTAGAGAGCGCCACCAACGATTCCTGCTGACGATGGGAGGCAAACTGGAGGAAATCCGCCGGCCCCACGCGCATCTTGTGTGTATCGCACTCCACCGCGGTACGAAACCCATCCCCATTGGTTAGAATGATGACCTCCACCTTCCCCCCAGCCGCAAGAGTCTGTTGTATAAGCCCGGCACATCCTAATGTCTCATCATCCGGATGAGGCGCAAATACCAGAAGACGTGTTTGGGCGGTTGGCGCCGACATGCGAGGCAGATGCAACTCGGAGAAATCCGTATTGGCCTCATGTTCATGCCAAAGGAGGGCTAAACAGACCCCACCCATATAAACGCAGGGTAAGGCGATAAGCATAAGTAGGTAGCGCACATAGGGGCGCATCCGCTGTATGGGGTTCCAAGTCACGCGGGAGGGTTCCTCCAGTTCAACCCATAGGTGTTTCGAGCCGTTAGGCGCCGTTTCACTTTTTACGCCATGCTCAGAAACAACAAAAGCTCTCACCAAGCAGAGACGATAGCGAAGCGGAGTGAGAGGGATTCGAACCCTCGAATGGTCTTTCGACCATTACACGATTTCCAGTCGTGCTCCTTAGGCCAGCTCGGACATCACTCCGTACCGCGTTATCTTATTATACAATACCGCAAGCAGCCTGTCAAACGAACAGAACAGCAGAACGCAAGCCGGATGCTTCCGCAGGAGACGTTGCCAGTGCATCCTAAGCTAGATACCTGCCTTTTCTCAGTCAAACAGAATATGTCAAATCGTCTTTATGCAACGGCGACAAGCGCCCTCACGCTGAGGTTTCCGTTGCACGCTCTACACAATATGGGTAGAATCCCTATGTCATGGAAACCGCAGACACACAGATCGCAGCGCTTCAATCACTTGGCATCGAAGACCCCAAGCGTGCACTCCAACGTCTTACCCATCTCGCCGGTCGGGGGGTTACCGACGATGATCTGGAGCGTCTCTATCCACTTCTGTTTCGAGCGCTTCAAGAAAGCCCCGACCCCAATCGCTCCCTCCTCGCCTTCTGCCGCTGGTTCGAGGCCACCGGCAATCCTCTCGTTTATCTAAACCTCCTCTGTGCCCATCCGGTTGCGCTCGAAATCTTCTGCATCGTTACCGGAAGCAGCCAGATTTTCGCCGATCTACTCGCGCGTCAGCCCGAATGCTTTGAACTGATCGCCGATCCAGGCCAACGAGGCGAGAGTCGCCCAGTCGCAACGCTTACCCGCGAGATTCGCAACCTCGTAGAGGCATGCAGCTACCCCGACCTGAAACGGGAGGCCCTACGACGCTGGAAAGCGCGTGAGATGCTTCGCATCGGTGTGCGCGACCTCGCAGGCATTGCCAGCCTTACAGAGACGGCTCGTGCATTCTCCGACCTCGCCGATGCCTGCCTACAAGCAGCCCTCGACATCGCTTACACCATCTTACCAAAACCAGATCAGAACCCACCGGCCTTCGCCGTCATCGCTATGGGCAAGTTGGGTGGACGCGAACTGAACTACAGCAGCGACATAGACCTGATGTTCGTTCATGCCGACGATCTTCCCGAAACCCTCCTTCTAGAGGATGGAACCTCAATCAATACGCTTGCTTGGCTTAACCGTCTCGCCGAAACCCTTATCAAAACCCTTTCCGAAGAGGGCACGCATGGGCATGTGTTTCGCGTAGATATGCGCCTTCGACCTGAAGGCCGCTTTGGCCCTCTTGTTCGCTCGCTCTCAGCCTATCGTTTCTACTACGAGAACTGGGCCGAGCCTTGGGAGCTACAGGCGCTTATCAAGGCCCGCTTCGTTGCCGGCCATCGAGCACTCGGTGAAGCCTTTCACCGCCTTATCACCCCCTTTGTCTATAACCCCTTCCCGCCTCCCGAATTTATCGCCTCTATCGTGGAAAATAAACGGCGCATCGAGCGCAAATGCGCGCTCGAAGGACAAACGGAAAGCAATATTAAAGTGGGACACGGTGGCATTCGCGACATCGAGTTTCTCGTACAACGCCTTCAGCTTCTTCACGGTGGCAAACTACCCTCTCTGCGCACCCCAAATACCCTCCAGGCACTCCAACGCCTCTATCAAGCGGGCATTCTTCCAAAAGAAACTCATCGCCACCTGGCTGAAGACTATGTCTTTCTAAGAACGCTAGAGCACCGTCTTCAACTGCTCCACGGACACCAAACACAAACTCTTCCCCCTCCCCGCTCACCAGAACGCCTTCGTCTGGCGCGTCGAATGGGTTTTGACTCCTCAGAGGTTTTTGAAACGGAACTGTCCCAACGGCGCGCTCGTGTGCATACCTATCTTCAAAATCTCTTCTATGGGGAAATACCATCCCCAAGACTTCCGGCCACGACGAACACCGATCTGGCAACCCTCCTCGATACCATAGATAGCCCGGCCTCTCAAGCACAGCTCATCCGTCTTCTGCACGATCACGGCTTCCATCACCCGGAAAAGCTTATTCCTCTCCTCCAAATGCCGATGCGAGGAAACGAATATGGCGGTATGCCCCCGGATACCCCCATCGAATTTAAGAACATCGCATCGCGCCTTCTCGAAATGGCGGCTCGTACCCCCAACCCCGACGCCGCTCTCTTCGGCTTCGAGGCCCTCGCCATCGCCGTGCCCAACCGGGCCCAGCTCTATGCTGCCTGCGACGACAGCCCTCAAATGCTGGATAAACTTCTGCGACTGGCCGGAGGTTCCCCTCCATTGTTCCAACGCCTCGTACGACATCAAGAGTGGCTGGAAAACCTTATCAACCCTGAAGAGGAATCGCGCGATTGGTGGCACCCACTGCGAAAAGTAAAAGATTACGGTGCTCAAATAGACGCTTTAGCTACCAATATCGAGAGAAAATGGCTTGAGATCGGGGCACGAGATATTTGGGGCGAAATAGACGTTCTAGAGGTGCAACAACACTTAACACAACTCGCCGAACAGACGCTTCAGATACTTCTGGAACTCTGCGCTCAAGAACTCGCAACCCAAAATCGTGCAGATACCTCACAAGAGCTTGCCTCCTTAGCCGTATTTGGCCTGGGCAAGCTGGGCGGGCAGGAGCTAGGCTACGCAAGCGATTGGGATGTCATCTTCCTTTGTGACGAATCCTGCCTCCGCGATACGGCTCGGTCTCGTACCCTACATCGCATCATCGAGCTTCTGGAAGAGGCTATAACCCATCTCGCCACCCATAATCTGCCGATCACACTTGATTTGCGACTTCGCCCCTGGGGGAAAGATGGGGCGCTTTTCACGAGCCACAAGGCGTTGTATCACTATCATAAAACAAGCGGGGAAATTTGGGAGAAGCAGGCGCTCCTAAAAGCGCGATTCGTCGCCGGTAACTCCAAACAAGGTGCTTATGCCACCCAAGTTCTACAGGCCATTAGTTACCCTAAGCCCTTCCCAAAAACCTACACCGACGCCATGCGTGCCATGAAGCGACGTATCGAAACAGAGCGACTTGAACCACACCTTCGTACCAGCGACCTAAAGCTAGGCCACGGCGGTTTGCTCGACATCGAATGGCTTGCCCAATGGCTCCAGATGCAGCACGGGCGGCGTATCTCCGGCCTGCGATGCCCGAATACGGTGCAGACTCTTGGCTCCCTTGCCGATGCGCATCTTCTCGATAACGCCGAAGCCGATGTGCTTATTGCTACCTATCTGCAGCTTACACGCGCTCGAAACGCCCTCTGGCTCTATACCGGACGATCGCAAGATCGGCTTCCAGAAGATACAATATCTATACGTGCCTTTGCTCGGCTTCTTGGCTATGTGGACGACCAAGAAGGAGCGCAAGCGCTGAGCGATCTCCGCAGAGCGATGAACGAAGCACGCCGCATCTTTGAAAGCCGATTCTATGCCGACTAACCTGTTACCTATGCTGCTACTTGTTGGTAGCTACCTCATGGGTTCTATTCCCTTTGGCTACATCGTCGTACGGTTGCTGAAGGGTGTGGACATCCGCACCCTCGGCAGCGGCAACATTGGCATGACGAACGTATGGCGTATCTGCGGTAAGGGGCCTGGCCTCGTTGTGTTCCTGCTCGACGTGCTTAAAGGCGCCGTTCCTCCTTTGTTAGCTTCTCACCTGCAGCTTTCCTCGCTCTATCAAGTGCTCGCCGGGCTGTTGGCCATTATTGGGCATAACTACTGCATCTGGCTCGGCTTTCGAGGAGGTAAGGGCATCGCTACCAGTGCCGGTGCCCTCATCGGCATCGCACCCAAAGTGATCCTTCCAGAATTCGCCGTCTTTTTTGCCGTTCTTCTCGCCTTCCGCTATGTCTCTTTAGCCTCCATTAGCATCGCCATCGCGTTGCCGATCTGGACATTCTTCTTCTACCCACACGATTCGCCGCGCCTCTTTTTCAGCTTAGCCGCCGGCTTGCTGGCCCTTTATCGCCACAAACCGAATATGCAGCGTCTACGAGCCGGCACCGAGCCGCGGGTACCTCTTCGACTTCCGAAACGCTCTACCGCACCCGGTTCAGACGATGCGGCCTCATCCGATTCACCGCAAAGCTCATGACCCGTCCCGATGCAAATAGCCATACCGGCAGTCTTTGGGAAGAATACGCCGCCTACGATATTGCCGAAGTTGCCGTGGACGTGGATGCCCCAGACCTCTCGCCCACCTACAGCTATCTCATCCCCGAATCACTGCGAAATCAACTGCAGGTCGGGCAGTGCGTACATGTCTCGTTTGCCGGCAGAGAGGTGTTAGGCTATGTTCTGGAACGTAAAACGTTGCCCCAAGACGATCCGCTTTGCGCCAAACTAAAGCCGATTCTGGGCATTGTGCCCGAAGCCATCTCCATCACTCCGGAGCAGATCGCACTGGCACGATGGATGGAAGAGCACTACGTCTGCGATCTGCAGAACGCGCTGCGCTGTGTGGCTCCAAACGCCATGGGGGCGCGGCTTACTATTAAAGTCCGGCTCAGCGATCCTAACCTGCGCGGCAAAGACCTCGGCAAAGCGGTAAAGCAAGCGCATCTCATAGAGACCCTTCGCGCCCTCGGCGGAGAGGCGGAACTGGAAGAACTGCGCAAAGCGGCAGCCCTGGATGACTTTCGCACGGTCTATAAAACTCTGCTATCGAAGCAGCTCCTGATAGAGACGCGCGAGATCGAGCGAAGCGGCGCCGACCTCCAGAAAGTCAAGCTCTACTCCCTCGGCCCGGCGGCTGAGGTCATTGGACGGGCGGGAGTGGGGCGCAGAAGTCCTCAACAACAGCAGATTCTGCATGTGTTGCAGGAACGCACGCGCGCCGGCCAAACCGAGATGACGGCAGCAGAGCTTATCGAAAGCAGCGGTGCCTCCTACGCCTCCTTACGCGCCTTGGTAAAACAGGGCATTCTCTCGGTCCGCGAAATCACTCGTTATCGCATGCCCTATAAGGCCACCGCAAAGCGCACCACACCCCCACCTCTTACCCAATCCCAGCAGCAGGCTATACAACGGATACGTTCCTTCCTACAAGCGCGCTTGCAAAAAACGCTCCTCCTTTTCGGTGTCACTGCCAGCGGCAAAACCGAGGTCTATCTCGATGCCATCTCCTACACACTCGCTCAAGGCTACAACGCCATCGTCCTTCTGCCCGAGATCGCCCTTACCGCACAGGTGGCCGATACGTTCATCGGTCGCTTCGGCGAACAGGTGGCCCTCCTGCATTCACGGCTATCGGAAGGCGAGCGCTACGATGAATGGCGCCGTGTGCAAAGCGGCGAAGCACGCATCGTCATCGGCGCCCGCTCGGCCGTCTTTGCTCCCCTGCAAAATATCGGGCTCATCATCATGGATGAAGAGCACGAACCCTCCTACAAACAAGAGAAAATTCCGCGCTACAATACCCGTGCACTAGCCGAAGAGCGGGCAAAATACAACAACGCGGTGCTGCTACTGGGGAGCGCTACCCCGGCCTTAGAAAGTTTCTATGCTTCAGAGTGCGGCACCATAGAGCGCATCGAAATGCTGGAGCGAGTAGACAACCGGCCCCTGCCTCACGTCCATATCGTGGATATGCGGCGGGAGTTCCAAAAAAAGCCGGTACTTTTTGCTCAGCCCCTCGTGGAAGCCATCGCCGACCGACTATCCAAACGAGAGCAGGTCATTCTGTTTTTAAATCGCCGTGGTTACTCTCAGTTTGTCCTCTGTAGAGATTGCGGTTGGACGGCGCGTTGCCCGAACTGCGCAATCTCTTTGGCCTTTCATCTCGCCGATCGCTCTCTTAAATGCCACCACTGCAACTATCTCTCCTCAGCTCCTCTGCTCTGTCCGCAATGCGGTGGCAACCGGGTAAAGGGTTTTGGACTAGGAACCGAACGCGTTGAAGAGGAAGCCTTACTGCTTTTTCCGCAGGCGCGTATCGCGCGTCTTGATCGAGACACCACCGTGCGGAAAGAGGCTCATGCACGCATCGTGCGCGATTTTCGGCAGGGCGAGGCCGATATTCTCATCGGCACTCAAATGGTCGCCAAAGGCCTCGATTTCCCGAAAGTTACCTTAGTTGGAGTCATCAATGCAGACACTGCCATCAATATGCCGGACTTTCGGGCAGCCGAACGCACCTTTCAACTTTTGACTCAAGTGGCGGGTCGAGCTGGTCGTGGTGAGGTGGCGGGGGAGGTCATCGTCCAAACGTTTTGTCCTGAACATTATGCCATTCAAGCGGCGAGCCGGCACGACTATGGGGCCTTTTACCGTCAAGAGCTGATCTATCGCAAAGAGCTTTGTTATCCGCCGTTCAGTCGTTTCGCCAACCTGATCTGTGCTTCCCAAAACGAGGAAGTCGCGGCAGCAGGAGCGGAACGGTTAGCGACCATGCTCGCACGCCTCCGCCCTGCCTCCGTGGAGATCATCGGGCCGGCTCCGGCCTCCATTCCCAAACTCAAAACACTATTTCGACACCATGTCGCCCTCCGAGCGCCTGTCGAGTTCCCGCTGCATCAGCTTATTCGTCAGGCACTCGACAACCTGCCGTCCGCGCTGCGCTCCCTGATCGTTGTAGACATAGACCCCATCAGCATGGCGTGAAGCCTCACTTCACTTGTGCCAATAAAAAGCGCGGCCAATGGGGCGCTGCGCGGGTAATGGCGAGATTATAGTAAGAGTTAATAAATCCGCTGGGCGCCGGGACATAGATCGCCAACCCGTGAGAGCCATCTTGCCCTGTTGGGCCGTGCATCGCCTCAAGGATAGCCCCATTCGGCCCGGTAAGCGCATTCTCCATGGCAATGGCAGCCTGTTGCATATCCGTGTCCGATGTTCCTGTCCTCACCAGCTCCGCATAGTCCCATAAATCCTTGTTGTCGCGATAACTTGTCGTGTAGTGTTGCGCACCTCCCAGCTGACGGTTTTGGAAATTGGGGTCTTGGCGAAGACGGTAAAAAAGATTCTGTTGATCGTTCACGTGAATCCCGAGCACAGCCCCAAAGTTGTCGAGCGCACTGGCTACATTATCCATCTGGCTCAGGTCAATCATGGACTGCGTAAGCTCAGAGGCGTAACCTCCCGTGTCGTTCACGTAGAGTGGGTCGTTGACAAACTCATGGATGATGGCGTTTCCCAAATCGCAGTCGGTAAAGGTGCCTCCGCTCGCCTTCAGATCGCCAAGCCATTTGTCATACGGATAGCCGGGCGCGGGCGGGCTTTCTTCCGACCCAACCATGATCCGAGCTGAATGTCGCACCTCATAGGCCACCTCTGTCATCTGTTCAAGAGAGCAGTCGAGAATCAGCATATCTATGGGTTGCGCTGCGGCGGCCAAGGCCTGCGGTAACTCCCACGTTTCGATCTCGTCAGTATATTCATCATCTTCCGCAACGGCACGTGTTCCGACGTTGGGTGGCGCGGCTCTGTTTGGGGCAGAGCGATAAACATTCAACCACCCGGAACCGTGGTCCCATATTACCAGCGCCACATTATCGGCAGGGAAGGTCTGGGTTCCCCACCGCACAAAGTCGGCCAACGTCTGGTAGCTTCCCATATCTTCGGTGCCATTGGGACGACCATTGGGATCGGGTAGAGTATCCTTGAAGCCGGTGGTATTGACCGGAGTGTTCCCCGGCGGGTCTGGCAACCGATCGCTGTTCAGCGGGCGCGTATCGCCGTTGGCGATCGCGTTGATGTCGGCCTGGCTGTGCTGATGGATGAGATAGCGTCTGACTCCATAAAAAGAGGGATTGCAGTTAGGACAGTTATTGGTTTTGCTGGCCGGTATCTGCTTCCACTGCAACACAATGTTGATGTTGCTATCGGAGCCTACCGAGGCCATCTGCGCTACATTTTCCAAGCTGTAGGGCTGCAGGTTGTTAGCGGCCTGCATATAGATGAGGATCGTCCAGCGCGCTCGTCCGCTCTGATGCGGATTGGCACTGCAAGCGGCTCGCCCTGTGTATGGGCCTGGAGTGGGTGGGGGCAAGGTTGCTCCTCCTGTGCTACCTCCTGGGCTACCCGTTCCCCCTCCACATCCTGAAAGAGATGCCGCCAAAATACCAAACACACCAAGGTAAACGCTTACCCTCTGCCAGCCGCCTTTCAATCTCTTGATCATCTCACTTACCCACTGAAATCTTTACGTCCGCTTTAGTATTCCACACCTCCTTTCCCCAATGCAAGAGCACATCTTACAAGCTGTTGTCTTGGGGCAAGCATGACCCATAAAACCCGCTGCAAGTTGCGGAGCGGTGGCATCGTCGGGTTGGAAGGGCAAATCAAGACGGTTTGGCTCGTCGACACAGCGGGTCGTGGTACGTCTGTTTTGTATAGGGGTACCCATCCATGTAGGGGCGGGTTTGAAACCCGCCCCTACCGGATCGATTTAACGACTACGGAGTGTCCCCGCTATGCTTACATGTATCCGGCCACGCCGAGCAGCTCGCGGATCTCCTCGTCGGTATTTGGATCGGCAAGAAGCTGTGCGGTCAGCCCGTTCGTAGGTTTAACTCCGTAAATGCTGGGCTTCTGCCAGGTTGGCCCATAGCTCCACAGAAGCAGACGTCGCAGGGAGCAGCCCGGCTGAGTTGGCATGGCCCGATGCCATAGGGAACCGTGCATGATCACCGCACTGCCTGCCGGTACCTTCAGAACGACCTGGTCGGGCTTGTCGTGGAAATCGTCCTTGTCGAGATCGCGCTCCAGCCAGTGATGCGACCCTGGCACGACACACAATGGACCGCTTTTCTCATCAATATCGTCGAGATAGAGCAGCACCTCAAGAGTTTCAGGACGCGCAAAAAACGGCGGCAGAGGGTCGGGCACCACGCGCTGATGAAAATGCCACTCCGTCTCCTTATTCGGATCGTCCGGAAAACAGACACGACCGGTAAGCCCGCGCCACTGCACTGTGGGGCCAAGAAGCGCTCTGGCAACCGATAGCGTTGGCTGAAAGGTGAGCAACTCTAAAAACGTCGGATGCTTATCCATCAGGTGACGGATGAATATCCCTCCGAACGCGCGACCGCCCCCTGTTTCTAAATTCGTATCCGCCGCAATCGCCTCATCCAACGCACAACGGAGCCGCTCCACCTGATCCATCGGAACCAAGCGTTCTCGCACCAAATAGCCGTTTTGCACAAACGCGGCGATCTCCTCAGGGGTGGCAAGCACTTCGACCTCCCGGATAGGATATCCACGATGCGCATCCCGCACTCTGTAGGTGATTCGGTACCTGCCCGGAATAGCCTCCGGATTGAACGGAATCGTCTTCATCGCCGAAACTCTCCTCTCACGCGATCTGTTCATCAACATGATACGAAATATTACCCTATGTACGGCCTTGTTACCAGCAGGGTCTCTTCCCTAAAAGATAGGTTTGCTTTAGTCCAAACCCCACAATGGGAACTTATCCGGCAGTTGGCACTTATTCTAAAAAAATCTTTTACAGAGAAACCGCGGTACGTAGTAGGATTCTTTGTTCCCTACCGTGAATATGCAGATAAACAATGGAAGGGTAGCTATATGCCGTACACACTACCTGATACACATATCTTTCGACGCCGTTTTTTCTCTTCCCTCGCCCTCCCTCTTGTTGCCGAAACATTGCTCATCGGCGTGCTCTTCTGGAATGTGCTCGCTCTTAGAAACGCCATCGCGTGGGTAAATCACACCTACCAGGTCATCTCGAGCGCGGAAAACATTCAACGCAACCTCAATGAGGCTGAATCGGCCTATCTCCATTTTCTCCTCTTTCGCTCTCCACGCTCCCTTTCTACTTACCAAACCGTCACGGTTTCGCTCTCGCGGTCTCTCTCCTCCCTACAAAAAGAGGTTTCCGACAACCCCATCCAAGTTCAACGACTCGACAGCGCCAAAACACTGCTGGCCGACTGGCATCAGGCTACCCTGAAAAGCCTCACTGCCACTAAGCTAAGCGCCACTCTCAGAAATACCGACCTACACATATTTCGTTCTCATCAGGCCCTAGATGCCCTTCTTGTCTCCTTTATTGGGGAAGAGAAGAGGCTGCTTGCACAACGGCTTCGCATCTACAACGATCACCTCTCCCTCATGTTCCCTCTCATGGGTCTGCTCTTGCTTGCCAGTGTTATTTTCGCCTCTTGGGGTCTCAATAATCTGAAGAAACTATCGAGCAACTACGAGCGCTCCCTAACGCTGGCCCGCTCCCAGTTCGATCAGCTCCAAAAAGAAAAAGAGTTCCGTGACAAGGTGCTTGAAAGTAGCCTGTACTCCATCATCGGTCTTAACAAAGATGGCTATTTCGTCTATCTGAACCCCAAAGCTCTTCATGATCTTGGCTACCCGATAGAGGAACTGCAAGGAAAATCCTTTCTAGATATTTTCTCAAACGATACCGCAGCGAAACTGAAAGAGGCCTTTGAACACTCCCTACAACACAAAAATCCGGTCGCCGATATGGAGGCTCGCTTTGTAAGAAGCGATGGATCGGTTCGACATATGGTCATCGGATGGTCCCCGCTTCTCGATAAGGATGAAGTTGTGGGGTTCGTTGTTTCAGGAATCGATGTAACCGAGAAGAAACGCCTTGAACAGGAGCTACTAGCGGCGCAAAAACTGGAGAGTCTTGGGCGCCTCGCCGGCGGGATTGCACACGACTTCAACAACATTCTCACCGCCATATTCGGCTATATGGAGCTTGCTTCTGAAGAGCTTCCCCCCGACCACCCGGTTCAAGCGCGACTTCGAGACACCGAACGCGCTGCGGAGAGTGCTGCAACCCTCACTCAGCACCTGCTGGCCTTCGCACGTCGCCAAATCATACAACCCCGCCTCATTCGTCTCGATGAACTCGTCCAAAACCTTCAGCCCATGCTGCAAAGGCTTATTAACGAAAATATCGAATTACACGTCAAGGTGGAACAGGTACATCCGGTGAAGGTTGACCCCGGCCAAATGGAGCAGATACTGGTGAATTTGGTAATCAACGCACGTGATGCAATGCCTCAAGGTGGTACTCTCACGATCGCCATTGAAGATGCTTTCATTGATGAGACCTATGCCCAGCGCCATGAGGGGGTACGTCCGGGTAACTATGTCATGCTTACGGTAAGTGATACCGGGGTAGGAATGGATGAAAGCGTTCAACAACATATTTTTGAACCTTTCTTCACTACAAAACAGCAAGGCCGCGGCACCGGCCTTGGTCTGGCAACCTGCTACGGCATTGTAAAACAAGCCGAGGGTCACATCTGGCTCTACAGCGAGCCGGGGCATGGAACAACCTTTAAAATCTTCCTTCCTTACGCCGAAGGCACTCCGGAAGAGCTACAGCTGAACGAACCCACTCTTCCCCCCATCCCCAAAGGCACAGAAACCATCCTTCTGGTCGAAGATGAACCGATCGTGCGCGAAGTTGCCGCCTCCGCACTTCGGGCACAGGGCTACACCGTGCTCGAAGCAGGCACCGGAGAAGAGGCCATCCGACTTGCCGAGCACCATCTCACTCCCATTCATCTTCTCATTACCGATGTCGTTATGCCCGGTATGAGCGGACGCGATCTCGCCGAACGCCTCCTGCAAACCCGTAAGATCGAGAAAGTTCTCTATGTCTCTGGCTACACCGAGAATGCCATTGCGCATCAGGGCGTACTTGAACAGGGTATCTTTTTCTTGCCCAAACCTTTTACTCCGGGCAGCCTCCTACGAAAAGTTCGTGAGGTGCTTGATACGCCCTCGTAGCTCACCGTTCTAAATCCATCTAGGAAGTCGCTTATGCCTATTCGCCTCGCCCATCATAATATGCAAGTGGCTAATGGAGGGCTGCTCATCACATCCCTCTTGCTCTGCCTGCCACCGCTCAAAGCACAGCAAGTTGTGCTAAAGCCGAACACCTTCGTCTCAAAAACGACCCATTTTCGCCCCGGTACCTATATCCTTCAAGACCGTGATCTCCCCATGCTGGTTGTACGTGGCCATGACTTTACGCTTGACCTGCGCAACGTCCGCATTCGCGGCGCCTATCATAACCACGGTATCGGCATCCATATCGTTCATGCCCGCAACGTCACTATTCGCCATGCCGATGTGGCGGGTTGTCTTTATGGCATTCTCATCGAGAACTGCCGGTCCATCCGCATATTAGATAGTGCTCTCTCTCATAACGGCTGTCCGAATGTCGGTACCGTCATTGACGAAAGCGGAACCCAGCCCCAAGATCAATGGGGAGCCGGAATTTTGGTTCGGAACAGTGAATCTTGTTTCATTTCCAACTGCAAAGCCGAATATGCCTGGGACGGGATTGATCTCGTAAGTGCTCAGAACTGTACCGTCACAAATTGCGATCTCTCCTACAACAACAATTGGGGAATCCACCTATGGAATGCCGGTCATAACCTCATCCGCAAGAACCGCGCCATCTGGTGCACAACGGGGGCCGGACAACTCTATCAAGCCCTCAGCGGATGGTCAACGCTCGATTCGGCCGGCATCTGTTTGGAACATGCCAGCAATAATAACCTGGTAGAAGGAAATGACTTCCGCTTTGGTGGTGACGGCATCTTCGTTCGTGCGAATGAGGGTCCCCTCGTCCCTGGCCGCACTGTTCCGCCCCGATTCAGCTCCGACAACAACAGTTTTCGCAACAACGACTGCTCCTTCAGCCCTAACAATGCCATTGAGGTAGACCTAGTGGCCAATACGATCATCGAGGGGAATAACTGCTCGAACTCCAACTATGGATTATGGCTTGGCTACTCTCGTAACACAAAGGTGCTGGGTAACGAGTGCATCAATGACACCACGCGTGCCGTTGAGATCGAAAACGGCCAAAACATCCAGTTTAAAAACAACGTTTTCGGTTTCGATGCCCCAAAGCAAGATACGCCTCTGGTCTATCTGCGACAAAATGGGCGCGATTCTATCCCATCCGGGCCTTATTACCTAACCGGTAACCTCTTTTACGGTGCCAAAACACCCCTAAAACTTCTGAATACACAAGCAGACCTCTCCCATAACTTCTTCTGTTTCCCATCTCGATTCTCATCGGTACCCCCTACAAGTTGCATCGAAGCCGATGCGCTTTCTCACTACACCAATCGCCATCCCTTCGTCTATCTCGAAGACAACCGAGCCACCCTTCCTACCCTACCGCATACCCTGCAGCCCGGTAGGCCACTGCATCTCTCTCATCTTCATTTGCGGCTTCCCCTAGTCATGCCCGTTGTAGAAGTAAACGGGATACCATTGTGGATTACAGCCCACTACAAAGATCACTTAAAGCTGGAAATACCTACCGATTTTTGGAATCGACCGCATGCCCCCATGGCCGATCTGCGTCTTTTTGATGGGTATGGTTGGAGCCGTACCATTCAAATTGCCGTACATTATCCTGCAGGCACTTCCATCATTCAAGCGGTGATGCCGAACCAAATCCATCCGGGAGATATAGTAACGCTTCAGGGCAGGCATCTTGACCGTGGACAATTGCAAATAAACGGGAAGCCCATGCTGCCGGTGGCCCGTTCAGAGGCGTTTATTCGATTTCAACTGCCCTACACCATCCTGACCTCTCGTGGGCTGAACCTCCTTCTAGTGCACCAGGGGGAATACCTCACACCCCCCTTGTCTCTTTTTGTTGATGTGCCTCCTCAAAATGTTCCCCACCTTGTGGAGGTTCGCTTCGAGCCGCGGACGCTTCACGTGGGAGAGCTGTTAAAAGTTACCTTCGTACTTAAAAATAATCTCCCTGTAGATGTCCCGCTCATGCAGGCTCCTAAACCCGGCTTCGTCTACAACGAAAACCAGTCGTGGCAGCAGGCGGGTTACGAGGAAGAGCAAGGAAAGCTCGAACTTGCCGTTACCTCCGATCATCCCGGCGACTTTCCGCCTGGCCTATGGCCCTATCGGTTTGGCTTCGGGCAAGCCGCCTTGGCGGCTCATCAAACCTTGGAAGTCAGTGGCTTTATTCGCGTACAGACTCCTGGCACCCATCTTTACCGTGCCGGCCTTGTCGCGGGCGGAGAACGTTTTATAGACGATGGCGTCTTTCCAACCAGCATCACCGTTCTGCCCTAGAGCCAATGAAAGCAAAAGTGGAAATCTTCATAGCGGGAGAGGGCGCCAGCCCTGAACGGGAGAAGATCGCGAGCAGCACCGTCGGCCTCGAACCGGATGGCACCCGTATCTTAGCCGAGGAAGGCTACACGCTTCTCGACACGCTCTTAGAGGCTGGAGTTGCCCTGCCGCACGAATGCGGAGGGAACTGCGCCTGCACCACCTGCCGAGTCTATGTTGAGGCGGGCATGGAACTATTATCTCCGATGGAGGAGGCGGAACGCGATAGGTTGATCCTGGAAAATGTCTATCAGCCCCATGTTCGCCTCGCATGCCAAGCTCTTATTAGAAGCCCCAACCACAGCTTTTCCTCACACCTTCGCATCAAACGGCCATCTCCGGCCGATTAGCTTCCTTCAACTGCAGATGTCATGACAACCTCGGTCTCGCGACGGCGCCGCCGTAACTCCAAATGAATGTAGAGCGCCTGGATATCGCCCGGCCGCAACCCCGGTATTCTTCCGGCCTGACCTAGAGTGCGAGGCCTAACTCGCTCCAACTTCTCTCTGCCTTCATACGACAAAGCACGAACGGCGGCATAATCTATATCCTCCGGGATCTCGATGGCCTCAAGGCGCTTCGCCCGTTCAACCTGCTGCTCCTGGCGAGAAATATATCCCTCGTACTTCACCTCAACCTCAAACAACTCGGCAATATCGGGGGGAAGAGGCTCCGGGTGAACGAGATCGGGATAAAGTGCTCTCGCTAATCCGTCCAAATGCGCGTAGCGCAACTCTGGCCGACGCAACAGCTCATAGAAACTCACCCGACTCTTCCCAACCGGAGCCGTTCCCAAAGCTTCCAACGCCTCCGATTGATGGGACATCACATACAGGCTCTCAAAACGTTCGCGCTCTTTTGCTAGGCGGTTCTGCTTTTCAAGAAGACGACGATAGCGCTCCTCCGTCACAAGTCCAAGACGCCAACCTAACGGCGTAAGCCGCATATCGGCGTTGTCATGACGGAGTGCCAAACGGTGTTCCGCCCGAGCGGTAAGCATGCGGTAGGGATCGGTTACCCCTTTCGTCACCAAATCATCAATCAACACACCGATATAGCTCTCTTGGCGAGCAAGCACGAGCGGTTGCCTTCCCTGTACCCAAAGCGCCGCATTGATGCCGGCTACTAGGCCCTGAGCCGCAGCCTCTTCGTAGCCACTTGTGCCGTTAATCTGTCCGGCCAAAAAAAGCCCTTTCACGAGTTTCGTTTCCAGCGTCGGGAAAAGCTGATCGGGGAAAACCATATCGTACTCAACGGCATAGCCCGGTCGAATCATCTCCACATGTTCTAGGCCGGGCAACGTTTTCAGAAACTCCAACTGGACGTCTGCCGGCAGGCTCGTGGACATGCCTTGAACGTAGAGAGAGGGACCCTCCCACGTCTCCTGCTCAAGAAAAACCGGATGCGCCTCCTTATCCGCAAAGCGCACCACCTTATCCTCAATGCTAGGACAATAGCGCGGGCCAATGCCCTCGATCCTCCCGCCATACATGGCGGAGCGATGCAAGTTTTCTCGAATAATCGCATGGGTGCGGGCATTCGTGTGTGTCTGCCAACAGGGCAAGAGAGGACGCTCGATAGCAAGCCGATCGTTCAGAAAAGAGAAGGGAGGGCAATCCTCAGAAGGATGTTCTTCTAAAGCCCCAAGGTCCACACTATCCTTGTGAACTCGTGGGGTCGTCCCCGTTTTAAAACGTCCCATGCGAAAACCTAGCTGCCGTAATGACAACGACAGGCCAACGCTTCGGTCCTCACCAAAACGCCCTCCAACGGTCTGCTGCTCTCCACAATGCATAAGGCCATTCAGAAAGGTGCCGGTGGTGACGATCAGGGCCTTCGCCTCGATCTCCCTTCCATCTCCTAACCGAACCCCCATCACCTTCTTCCCGGAGTCTCCACGATATCCCTCGACGATCAACTCTTCGACGGAGGCCTCTAGAAGTTCCAGATTCGGGGTCTCCTCTAGCACGCGGCGCATGGCAAGCGGATAGAGCGTCTTATCTACATGAGCGCGCAACGTTCGTACTGCAGGCCCTTTACCGGTGCCTACAAACCGAATATGTGTTAGCGTGCGATCGGTGTTTAACCCCATCTCTCCACCGAGCGCATCTATCTCGCGTGCCAAATGCCCCTTGGCCGGCCCACCAATGGAGCAGTTGCAGGGTAGATGGGCGATCTTCTCTAGATTAAGGGTCGCTACAATCGTCTGGCAACCAAGCCGGGCTGCCGCCAAAGCCGCCTCACATCCGGCATGACCGGCTCCAACCACGAGCACATCACACTTCATTCTTTTGCTCTCCCAAAGGCTAGTCAATACAATTCATACGTTGTTCACATGACCGGGGTTATTCGTAAGTGGAGAGATAATTCCGAGTCGTTTTAGCTCATCTACTAACTTCTCAGCGTCTGCCAAAATAACACGCGCGATCCGCTGGGTCTCTGGGTCGCTTTTCCGCCGCAACAGCAGAGCGGCAGAACAGAGTGAGGAGATAGGCCCCATCAGCACCTCCTCATTCACTAATTCACCAGGCAGGCTCACCTGCACCTCTTTGGTGGGCGCCGGCACCCCAGAATCTAAACTCGGCACGACAACCGGCTGCACTTCCTCTTCGGGAGCAACCCGCAGCCGCTCCTCGATGGCGAGCAGCTCCCGCCGGATAGCCATATAGAGCGGGGTGGTATCCATCTCCTTTTCGGAAGATACCCCATAATCGCCTCGATTAATGCCGTAAAAAATCGGTTCGGTTGTGGCATAGTTAACAAACATCACCGTCAAAAACTTTTGGAAGACGTTTCGGTCAAAACGGTATTGATTCTGATAGTTGGCATCGTTCAAAACACTTTCGAGCACGTCGTCAAAGAGACGAACAATAAACGCCTCCGGCGGCAGCTCCTGAAACACATCAATGCTTGTGCTAGGGTTAGGCTCGTAAAAGTAGGGCAACTCGTTCGGATCGGTGTAGCCTTCGGCTTCCGCCACACTGCAGAAAACGTTAAGCTTCATCATGCCATCCAGCATACGACGCTGATAGCCATGTTGCATCACCCGCAGAGCATGCTGCTTGAACTCGTTGTAATCGGTACCCAAAAAGAAAGCCTTTCGTGCGGATAGCTTATCCCTAAGCTCTTGCAGCCGCCTTACCAAATTGTCCCGTGCCTCTTTTACGATCTCCATCATCTCGGCACGAAGTGGGTCGTTCTCGGGAAACAGATCGATAGTCTCAAATGTAGTGCGTATTACGGCAAAATCGTTCAGACCATCCTCCAGACACGGGTACGCAATGCCCAAAATGAGATCGTCGGGAATATCCTCCACCGTGTCGGCATTGCGTATACCGCGTTCCGGCTCTACAAGCGCGTAGAACCGGTTCTTCGTACGTAGGCTCTTGATGAGCACAACTTTTCTTCTGTCTTCTAAAGCGTTCAAGCTCTGCATCTATGCCTGTCCCGAAATAAAAGTTTCCTTGTTAAGAGTTCTAACGAACTATATGGACACTGAAACCATAGTAAATGGTTCCATTGATGCTTGCAAAATCCGCACTCATCCCCCGAATTACCGGCAGATTCAGGCCAAAATTGGGCTGTCTGCGGTAAAGTTCGGCAGAGAGCGTAACGGAACCAAGCATTTTGGCCTGTATCCCCACGAACAGCCCATCCATCGTGCCGGTTCCCACGCCGGCCGTCAGGCGAAAGTGGTTAAGGAAGGGTTTCAGGCGCTCAGGGATAATGGGAGAATGACTCACGACCGCATACAGCGCACCGTGCTCATCCCCTGTCCCAAAAAGGTCTCGTACCCCTAAAGCGATGGCCGGAAGACCGGCAAAATCGAAGGTGAGAGGGTACTCCACATCGAAAGTATAGCGCGTCTTTGGGTCAGGAAGCAGCGCCGCACGTTGCAGTTCCAACTCTATTCCTTGCGCAGAGGCGTATCGGAGCCATAGAAAGCTGTTATCATGCCGATAGGGCGTTAATAGACCGGATAACCCTAAACTATTGGGGTCTGGCGTCTCCGCCATCGGTGCAAGCACGATGCGGTCGGCACGAGCGACGCCGATGAAACAGCATAGAAAGAGCATGCAAACACCCCAACCCACAAATCGCCGATTAACCCTTTCTATCATCTAGCGTTCTCCAGCCGACGCAGAAATCGTTCCATTCGTTCAAGAGCCTCCTCTATTTTCGTTAACGCCGTAGCATAAGAGCAGCGTATATGCCCTTCTCCGGCTGTGCCAAAGGCGGTACCTGGCACTACCGCTACACGCTCCTCCTGTAACAATCGCTCCGCAAACTCCTCACTCGAAAGCCCATAACGCTTAATGGAGGGAAATGTGTAAAAGGCCCCTTGTGGCATAAGGCATTCCAGGCCTATGCGGTTTAGCCCCTCTACAAAAATACGCCGCCGCTTATCGTAATCGGCCACCATAGCCTCCACATCCGCGTCGCCGTTTTCGATGGCCGCAATGGCTGCAAGCTGAGAAATATGGCTCGCACAGAGCATGGTGTACTGATGCACTCGGGTCATCAAGCGGAGAATAGGCTCCGGTCCGCAAGCATATCCTACGCGCCACCCCGTCATCGCATGGCTTTTCGAAAAGCCGTTTAACACCACCGTTCGCTCTCGCGCTAAAGGCAACGCTCCCACACAGGTTGGCTCGCCCTCATAGGTCAGGCGCTCGTAAATCTCATCGGAGATAATATAGAGATCGTACTGGTCGGCGATCTCAACAAGTCGAATCAAATTCTCGCGCGACTGCGTTGCTCCCGTCGGGTTGGCAGGCGAAGCGATAAGAATAGCTTTCGTCCTTGATGTTATGGCGCTTTCCACGCGACTCGGGTCTAACCGAAATCCCTCCTCCATGTAGGTCGGGATCGTCACCGCAACGCCGCCGGCAAACTGAATGCACGGCTCATAAGCCACATAACAGGGCGTAGGTACGATTACCTCATCGCCAGGGTTTATCAACACCCGCAACGCCAAATCCAGCGCTTCCGACACACCAACCGTAATCAAGCACTCGCTTTCTGGGTCATAACGCACCCCATGTCGGCGCTCCAGCAAGGCACAAATACCTTCCCGCAGCTTGGGCAAACCGCTGTTGCCCGTGTAAGAGGTGCGACCTTCCTCAAGGGCGCGGATACCGGCCTCACGAATAAGTCGCGGTGTTACAAAATCCGGCTCGCCCACCCCCAAAGAAATCACCCCTTCCATCTGGCTCGCAATATCAAAGAACCGACGAATACCAGAGGGCGGGCAACCGGCGATCACTTTATTTAACGGTCTTTTGGGTGATGTTCCACGCGCTACCGCCATCGAAACCTTCTATCCTCTCAGGCGCTTGAACCGCTTTGCTGGCACAGAGCGCCTTTTGATGATGCCCACAGACCTCGACGGGCTTTATTCTCTGCAAAGTATACCCGCTCATTTGACCTATTTCGCACCACTGTCTAACCTATCATGCAAAGTGTTGCAAAACCAACTCTTAAGTGCTAAATATTAGTACGAAGAAGAACCGCCTCAAGTGTTATAATGTAGAGAAGAATTTCATAATGTGGCGGCGTTGTGCCCCCTCCCAATGAGAGATAAATGAACGTTCTCCTTATCGTCATAGATACCCTAAGGGCCGACCACCTCGGCTGCTATGGCTACCCACTCGCTACTTCGCCCAACATAGACCGACTCGCCGCACAAGGAGCCTGCTTTACCCATTGCTTCGCCCCCGGCATCCCCACCACACCCGCCCATACCACCATTTACACAGGCCTTCACCCCATCAGCCACAACATCGTTTGCCATGGAGGCCAAGTAGACCTCGATCGGAAAATCCCCGTCCTTCCCGAACTGCTCCAACAAGCGAACTATACTACCGCCGCCGTAGATAATCTTTACGACATAAAACCTTGGCTTGCTCGCGGCTATGAGTTCTACATTAACCCTAGCTTCCGTCATAAACTGCGACTACTCGTATCATGTGAAGAGATCAACGCGCGGGCTATCCCTTGGCTGCGTCAACATAAAACAGAAACGTTCTTCCTCTTCCTTCACTACTGGGAGCCACATGCCCCCTATCTGCCTCCCCAACGCTATAGGATGTTCTATCCACCGGATAAAGACCCTTTCTCAGGCCCCGATACGATGGAACCGGTAAGACGTCAGCCGATCTGGGGGATGTTTCATGACATCTGGTTTAAAAAATTAGGCACTGTTCGTGACGTAAACTACATCTCCTCTCTCTATGATGCCGAAATACGCCATGTGGATGAAGCCATCGGTCAACTCCTAGAGGCTCTTACCGAAGAGAACCTCGATCAAAACACCCTTGTTATCCTTACCGGTGACCATGGCGAAAGCCTTACCGAACACGATATCTACTTTGAACACCATGGGCTCTACGATCAGACCATCCACGTCCCCCTCATCATGCGTCATCCACAGTACATTCGGCCAAATACGGTTATTTCAGAGATGGTGCAACACCTGGATATTGCGCCCACAGTGCTCTCCGCCGTAGGAGCTAACCCACCCCCCCACATGGAAGGTAAAAGCTTTTGGCAGCCTCTTATCGAAAATCGCCCTTTCCAAGGATGGGATCGCGTCATTAGTTGCGAAAACACCTGGCAATCGAAATGGGCCCTTCGTACTCGCGACCGTAAACTGATCCTTGCCCGTCGCCCAGACCGGCATGGCATGCCGCCCATCGAGCTGTACGATCTCGCTCAAGACCCGGCAGAATCTCAGAATTTGGCCGACTCCCGAGCCGATGAAGCTCAGGCACTACAAGAGGAACTAGAGGGCTGGATCTCTCAGGAGTTGGCACGACTTGGTCGTAAAGAAGACCCACTGCTTGCACAGCCCGTTTCGCTCGGCCAAAAATGGGACGCTTGGGTTCGGATCGGCCAAGAGGCCCAGTAGCCAGTCACTCCTTTCTGCCTCTTTCGTAAATATGTCATAATGTGGCCGTCGCTCTGTCCCCCCTATATGCCCTATGCCTATCGCCGTATCCTTAGCGCTGCTCAAGATTTGGGCTTTATTCTCACCCTTACAGGATCAACCCCCTGTAAGCTCCGCTACACCACCTCCTTCCGCCTTCGTCCGTCCGCCATCTGCGCCACCTCAACAGTCCTTTCAAATTCACCTACAAGGCCCCTTTAGCATCAGTCCGGATGGCGTGTACCATGTCAGCGGCGGCATCTCTATTAACTATCTCGGTACCACCATCAGCGCAGAGAGAATGGACGGAAGTTTTAAAAACGGCTTCCTCTTTAGCGGCAATGCGCGTATCGAACGAAATGGAATAGTTGCTACGGCCGATACCATCTTCTTCTATCCCCCCGATGGAAGCTTCCGACTAGGCAACCCACATGGCATGCTTACCCCATCCCTGTTTAGCGGCAACATCTACTCGCCCATCTTCATAAAAGGCCAAACACTTGAAGGCAACCAGTCCGGTTACCTGTTTGGCCAAAGTCTCTCGGCCACCACCTGCACCCAGCCCACCCCGCACTATCAACTGCAAATAAGCTCGGCGGAGTTAGTGCCCTATCAAAAGCTAACGCTCCGCAAGGTGAGCATCTTCTTCTTTGGAGTAAAACTCATTACGCTGCCGGAACTTGTAATTCCCCTCAATCAACGTCTTCCAAAACGCCCGCGCACCAACTACCTTCCTGAGTTCGGCCAAAATATAGACGAGGGCTACTTCGCCCGTTTCCCCTATGCCTTCGCAGAAGGTCGGGATGCCGCCGGCCTCTTCCGCCTCGACATCACACAAAAGCGTGGCATTGGCTACCGATTCGAACAAGAGTACCTTGCAGGCAAACAGACACCGCAAACCTCGCCGACAAGTGGTGCCTACGCAGCAGATAATGGCGTGTACGTCTCAGCCTACGGCTACGGCACCATAAGCAATCGGCTTCCGCGGCTCGGCACCGGCCTGGGCCCTACCAACGGCGGGCTTTTTACCCTTCAAGGCTACCTATCCCAAGGCTTCAACACCAACTTCAGCGCCAGCTTTAAACACCAACAGAACATCGGCAGCAACAACCGCTTTGCTATCGACTCGGAGTTGCAACGTAATAGCTACGCCTTTGGCTCAGGCACCGTTAGCTACGACACCCAAACCACCCGATTCGATTTTACCCACACCGACCCTCTACACGGCACAGATGGCGGCCTTACGCTTAATCTCGCCACCAGCTTCTCGCCCGGTTTCTTTAGCCGTCAACTTACCGGCAGCCTCAAACAAGATTTCCTCTTCGGCTCTTCCGGCAGCACACATAATAGCCTGTCCTACGATTTGGAGCTTTCCGATCTTCTCTCCGGTGGCTCGGGCTTTTCCTCAAAATCGGAACGACTGGATGAAAACTTCAGCTATCAACACGACGCTCGTGAGTATGCTCTCTCTCTGGTGGCAAACGGTTCTACCCCCATCGGCACCCAAACAGGAGGCTCGTTCGGGGTGCTGCAAAAGCTGCCGGAGCTTAAAATGGACTTGAATACCTACCGTTTCCGAGGTGGCTGGCTACGAGAACTGCCGCTAACCCTCGAACTGGGCATAGGGCAATACTCCGAACCCGGCTCCGAAGTGAATACCGACCGCGTGCTTTTAGGCCTCAACACACAACCCATTACCCTCCTAATGGGACGAACAGAACTCACAACCGCCCTCGGCTTCGAACAACGCTTCTACGGCGATGGTGCCGCCGAATATCGCCTCCACGACGATATGCATCTACGCCAACACATCGCGGGCCGCTCCGGCTTCGACATTGATTACGTCTACGATCAGCCGGAAGGCGCCACCCCTTTCTACTTCGACCAACTGCGGCGATCCCATTATCTCTCTTTCGATGGTGGCTACCTAGATGACCCTCATTTTCAATTTACAGCTCGCGTCGGCTACGATCTCACCCACACACCGGGCACCCTTCCTTGGCAGTCGCTCTCTACACGCCTTATGTGGCGCCCTACTCCCTCCGTTCGCTTTGATGCGACCCAAGTCTACGACCCGAATCGCGGGCGCTTCTTCGCCCTCGTCAACCAGCTAAGCCTACGTGGCAAAAACGATTTCGGCCTCGACATCCTCGCCAATATAGACCCACAGCAGCCCGGAATTCGACGGAAAATTACCCAACTGAACACTCAGTTCTCTATTCCTATTGGACGCTCATGGCGCATTAACGGCCTCTACCTCTACAGCGGTCTCACCGGAAGCTTCACGGCTCAAAACCTCCAGATCATCCACGATTGGGATTGTCTCGAGATGAGCCTAACCTACACCAACAACGTCGGAGGCTTCCGCCCGGAACGCGCCTTCTACCTTTCCATTCGTATCACTGCCTTCCCCTTCTTCCGCGCCTTCGGCTATGGCCCCGCCGGTCAGGCTCTAGGAACCGGAATCGGTAGCCTCTACTGAAAGTATCCATTCGACGGCATTCCATAGATCGGCACAGACACATTCGGGCTGCGGCGAGGGAAACCGACACGGCTCGTAAGCCCGCGTGTGTCCACTTAAAACCAGCACGGTACGACATCCCACCGATGCCCCGGCGGCAATATCCTTCGGAGAATCGCCTATCATGTAGCTCCGATGCAGATCAACATCGTGCTCCTCCGCAGCGCGTAAGAGCATCCCCGGAGCCGGTTTGCGACAGGAGCATCCCTCCTCCGGACGATGAGGGCAGAAATAGACCGCATCTATCCTACCTCCCTCCAAGGCAACTTCTTCCTGCAACCGTGTATGAACTTCTGCTAAATCGTCCAAGGTCATCAATCCCCGCCCAACCGCAGATTGATTGGTTACAATCATAACTCTAAAGTTCGCTCGGTTCAGACGTTCTATCGCCTCGCCCACTCTGGGCAACATCCTCAGCAAGTCGGGGCGGGTCACGTAGTCGCCTCCCTCCACGCTCAACACCCCGTCCCTATCCAGAAAAACCGCTCTCGTTATCACCGTGCTCCCTCTCTTCTAGTGTAAAACCGATAAACTCCTGAATCTTACCGACATAAAGCCATTTTCGGTCAACGCACCGACTCTTCGCATAGGCCAACGCTTCAGGCAAGAGCACCAAGTCGAATCCATACCCGCCAAACACCCTGCATTCCCCATTCCCCCAAAAGTTCGTCGTGAGCGGGTAAAATAGACGCCGTCTACCATTCTTCATCCCATAGATTTAGAGGAGCTTTTTACTGTAGGATGCCTGCTGATAACACAACCCCTACCGCGGAGATCGGAGTCTTCGGCGGCAGCGGCTTTTACTCTCTTTTTGAAAAGGTAGAGGAGATCACCGTAGATACCCCATTTGGCTCTCCAAGCGATAATATCTTCCTTGCCACCCTCGCGGATCGGCGAGTGGCCTTTCTTCCTCGGCATGGGCGACACCATACGATTCCTCCCCATGCCATCAACTATCGGGCGAATATCTGGGCGATGAAACGACTTGGTGTACGCTTTCTCATCAGCCCTTGTGCCGCCGGCAGCTTACAAAGCCACATTAAACCCGGCGACTTCGTGGTTTGCGATCAGTATGTAGACCGTACCCGCAACCGAAAAGATACCTTCTACGATGGCCCAGAAGTGTATCATGTCTCAAGTGCCGATCCCTATTGCCCTCACCTGCGCAAACTTGCTATCGAGGTCATCCGGGAACAAGGTATCCCCGTCCATGAGCGCGGAACGGTAGTAGTCATTCAAGGCCCTCGCTTCTCCACAAAAGCCGAAAGTCGCTGGTTTACTCAAGCCGGATGGGAAGTGATCAATATGACCCAATATCCGGAAGCCTACCTAGCTCTCGAACAAAATATCGCCGTGGTGAATATCTCCCTTATCACAGACTACGATAGCGGCTTGGTAGCCGAAGGCGAAGTAGCACCGGTTACCCAAAAGGAAGTCTATGAAACCTTTCTGAAAAACGCGGAACGCATCAAGAAAGTTGTCAAGGAGTTGGTGCAGAGAATTCCGCTCGATCTAGACAGCCCCTGCCATCATGCGCTAGATCATGCCAAAGTTGAGGCTTGAACGATGTCGGAACAACGGCTCGGAACAACTTTGCAAACGGTGGATTGGCGTGAGGGACGGTTGGTTTTGATAGACCAAAACGCCCTTCCTCACCGCCTCACGTACATTACTTACACCGATTGGCGCGATGTTGTCGAGGCTATCCGCACCATGGTCGTTCGAGGCGCCCCTGCCATCGGTTGCACAGCCGCGTTAGGGATGGCTCTTGGCGCACAACATAGTCCTCCGTTCGATACCGGCGACGCCCTCCTCGCGCACCTTGAAACCATGGCTCGAGCCTTTCGTTCGGCTCGTCCAACTGCCGTGAACCTTTTTTGGGCTGTAGACCGCATTCTTGCCGTCGCACGCGAGGCTTCTGACAGTGTGGAACATATCCGTCAGGCCGTTCTAGATGAAGGGCTTCGTATGCTTGAGGAGGACATCCAAATTAATAGGCGTCTGGGTCATCATGGGGCCCAACTCCTTCCCCAACACGCCGGTGTGCTTACCCACTGCAATGCCGGCGCTCTCGCTACGGTGGGTTACGGCACCGCACTTGGGGTCGTTCGAGCCGCCGTGGAACTAGGCAAAACGGTGGAGGTTTATGCCGATGAAACGCGACCGCGCCTGCAAGGAATGAAGCTCACTGCCTGGGAGTTAGCCCAAGACTCGATTCCGGTCACCATCATTGCCGACAATATGGCCGCCGTGCTCATGCGCGAAGGAAAGATCGACTGCGTGATTGTCGGGGCCGACCGCATTGCCGCCAACGGAGATACCGCCAACAAAATCGGCACCTATGGTCTTGCCGTCCTCGCGCACTACCACAACATCCCGTTTTATGTGGCTGCACCCGTTTCCACATTCGACCTTCGCCTTCCCTCAGGACACCTCATTCCCATCGAACAGCGAGACCCGCAAGAGGTCACCCACATTCAAGGACATCGCGTCGCTCCAGAGGGCGTTCCTGTTCTCAACCCTGCCTTTGATGTAACACCTGCCGAGCTTATCCACGCCTTCATCACAGAGATAGGCGTTCTCTATCCACCGTTCGATTCCCTTCCCGAGCGCCTGACCAACGCTTCGAGCCAACATGTGCCTTAAACCTATTCCTCCGATGGCTTCCAAGTGCCCCCCTCCGCTTAACCTTTTTCCAGTGGGAGCGTTGCCATGAATGGTAACCGTTCCTTGTTCGACACCTATCTCCAGCAACTGTCTAAAGTGGCCGCCCAAGGCGATGCCCGTGAAGAGAGCTTCTACCCTGCCCTTCAGGCTATGCTAGAGGCCTTTGCACAAACAACCCATCGCAACGTGGTAGTGACCGCGCTTCCTCGCCCCACGGAAGCGGGGAATCCCGACTTTCGGGTTTGGGATGGAAGCCAACATATCATCGGCTATATAGAGGCGAAGCGACCAACCGAGGAACACCTCGACCATGTCGAGAATTCAGGCCAACTTGCGCGCTACCGGGCAACGTTTCCGAACCTCATTCTCACGAACTTTCTGGAGTTCCGCCTCTACAGGGATGGTAAGAGAGTAGAGACAGCCCTTCTCGCACGCCCCGCGGTTCTCAATACGTTGCGCGTGGCGCCTCCTGCAGAAAATGTAGAGTCTCTCTACGCACTACTTGAACGCTTTTTCAGTTTTGCCACTCCTAAAGTCTATAGTGCCGAATCTCTCGCGGCGGAGCTGGCCAAGCGAACGCGTTTCTTACGAACTGTGGCCGAAGAACAGCTCAAACGGGAAGAAGCAGAACCTGGCGAGCTGTACAGCTTCTATGAGGCGTTCAAAACCTTCCTCATTGCCGACTTAACACCGGAAGCTTTTGCCGACCTGTTCGCCCAAACGATTACCTACGGACTTTTTGCAGCAAGAACACGCACCACGGATAGCTTCCAACGTCGTACCGCCGCCGAACATATCCCTCACACCATAGGCGTCTTACGCAAGCTGTTTCAATTCATCTCTTCGGCCGACCCTCCGACCGAGCTGATCTGGTGCGTAGATGACATCGTGGAGGTTCTCTCGGTCGCCGATCTCAACGAGATACTCGACCGCTATTACCAAGAAGGCAAAGGAAGCGACCCTATCATCCACTTCTACGAAACTTTCCTTTCAGAATATGACCCTCAGGAGCGAGAGCGCCGCGGCGTCTACTACACCCCTGAACCGGTTGTCTCTTACATCGTTCGTTCGCTTCATGGGCTGCTTAAAGACCGTCTCCAAGTGCCCGAAGGCTTGGCCTCAAACAATATCACGCTGCTAGACCCTGCCGCAGGAACGATGACGTTCGTCGCTCAGGCTACTCAGCAAGCCGTCTCCGAGTTTCAAGAAAGGTACGGTGCCGGCGCCCTTACCGATTTCATTCGGAACCATATCCTAAAAAACTTCTTTGCCTTCGAGTTGATGATGGCTCCCTATGCCGTCGGCCACCTCAAAATGAACTTCCTGCTCAAAGAGCTTGGTTACATCCTTTCTAACGACGAGCGTGTGCGTTTTTATCTTACAAACGCTCTGGATATTGAAGAGCTTGAGACAAGCCGGCTCCCCTTCTTCTCTGCCCTCGCCGCCGAATCGCAGCAGGCGCTTGAGATTAAAAAGCAGACCCCCATTCTCGTCATTCTCGGAAACCCACCCTATTCCGGCGAGTCGACCAATCAAGGAGCCTGGATAAGAGGCCTTATTGAGGACTACAAACAGGTGGACGGGCGGCCTCTTGGAGAGAAAAACCCCAAATGGCTCCAGGACGATTATGTTAAATTCTTGCGTTTCGCCCAGTGGAAAATCGAGCAGGCCGGCTGCGGTGTGGTAGGCATGATCTCAAATCACGCCTACCTCGATAACCCGACATTCCGCGGCATGCGCCAAAGTCTGCTACGCACCTATGATGAGATCTACATACTGAACCTTCACGGAAACGCAAGAAAGCGCGAAACCTGCCCGGATGGCTCTCCCGATCAGAACGTATTCGACATTCAACAAGGCGTAGCCATTGCGCTCTTTGTGAAGCAACATAGGCAGACAGACCATGAGGAAGGCAAGGCTGAAGCAAAGATATACTATGCGGACCTGTGGGGTTCTCGCGAATCCAAGTACGCATGGCTTAGCTCGAATCACCTTAACAGCACACCATGGCAACCGCTGCAGCCTTCCTCTCCCCTCTACTTTTTTGTCCCACGTAATACCGATCTAGAAGCTATATATCAACGATACCCTTCTATACCTGAAATTTTTCCGGTTTATAGCGTTGGCATCGTAACCGCCCGCGACCGTCTGACCATTCACTGGACTTCGGAAGAGGTTTGGAACACGGTTACCAACTTCGTGCGCCTCGATCCGGAATTGGCCCGCCAAGCCTACCGCCTCGGCAAAGATGCCCGTGACTGGAGGGTGGAATGGGCGCAAAAAGATTTAAGCGATTCGGGGCCATCAAAGCAGCACATTGTGCCAATCCTCTACCGTCCCTTCGATGTGCGCTATACGTACTACACCGGCCACTCTCGAGGCTTTCACTGTATGCCGCGATACGATGTCATGCGGCACATGCTCCTCGGCTCGAACTTAGGGTTGATAACTCACAAACAAGAAGGATTAAATCTGCCTTGGTCTCATGCCCTTGTCACCAATCTTATCGTTGAACACGTTGCTCTCTCAACCCTCACAACGAACTATCTCTTCCCACTCTATCTCTATCATAACGGCGAACAAACCCATCTCTTCGATCAACACAGCGATCTACAGCGGACTCCGAACTTAAATGCTACATTAACAGCAACCTTAACACAAGCCTATGGCCGATTGCCCGCCCCGGAAGAGATATTTCACTATATCTACGCGGTTCTCTATGCGCCCACCTATCGAGAAAGATACTATACGTTTCTTCAGAGTGACTTTCCGAGAGTGCCCTTTCCTACACGTTCCGACCTCTTCTCGCGCTATGCCGATCTCGGCGCACAGCTCGTTCAGATTCATCTGCTACAATCTACCGAACTGAACCCTCCACTCTGTAAATATCACGGGCAGGGAGACCATCTTGTGCAACAAAGTGGAGCTTCCGGGTTACGCTACGGTCCTGTGGAACAGAGGGCTTACATTAACGCGCATCAGTATTTCGCACCGATATCCCAGAAAGTCTGGGAGTATCCTATGGGAGGCTACCAGGTCTGCGAGAAATGGCTGAAAGAAAGGCAGGGCCGCCGTCTCTCACTCGATGAGATTCAAACCTTCTGCCGAATCGTCACCGCTCTTGATCGAACGATTAGGTTACAAAAAGAAATAGATGCTCTCTACGATGAGATAGAGGCGTCCCCTCTTTAACCGATCAGGGAACGCGGAATCCCCTAAAGATCGGCCAAACACAACACAACAATCATTACGAAATAGGAAAGGAGGTAGACGCGGGTTTCTCGGCAGCAATAATCGAGTTCCCGCACAGTTCTCTATGGAAAAACTTTTGGCTGAAGCTCTTGTGCGTGATGTGCCGGACTTTCCAAAACCGGGAATCCTTTTTAAGGATATTACCCCGGTTTTGCAAGACTACGATGCCCTCAAACAGGTCATAGATAAGATGACCGAACAGAGTCGCCCGCTAAAAGTGGACGCGGTTGTGGGCATCGAGGCGCGAGGATTCATTTTTGGTGCTCCGTTGGCGCTCGAGCTGGAGGTGGGCTTTGTACCACTGCGCAAACTCGGGAAACTGCCCTACAATCGGCTCGTAGAAGAGTACGCCCTGGAATACGGCACAAACACGGTGGAGATTCATACCGACTCCATCAAACCGGGCCAAAGAGTGCTTATTGTAGACGACGTACTTGCGACCGGAGGGACGGCAGCCGCAGCCGCTCGGCTTGTGGAACGAGCCGGCGGGCAGGTAGCAGGCCTGTGCTTCCTCATCGAGTTAGACTTTCTTGAGGGGCGAAAAGCGCTCGAAAAGTACCCTATCATCAGCCTTATTCACTATCAAGAATAGCTTCAGGACGAGCCGAAGGCGTGCATTTTCATGCCTTCGGCCACCGATGCCGGGGGCTACCGTTGGTCAAACCATGCCTAAATAGGACATAGGGTCTGATTCCTACTTCTTTTAACGCCGACACAGGGGTCCCTAGAAAATCTGGCGATTTTCTGGGGACCCTGTATCGGTCTTGAAGAGCCGGTGATACGCTTGTCATTTCGAGCCGAAGGCGAGAAATCTTGAGTTTCAATTCCCACCAGTTCTGAGCGGAATGGCGCCCTTCCCCTCAAGACCGGTTTCACGCGCAGAGGATAGCACAAGGGCTAAAAAGCAAGGGTAGGCACAAGGCCTACCCCAACATCCTTCCTGTGGCAATCCTGTAGGCCAGACCGGTGCTGGCCTTCCGACGCTCGTTTCAGTAAACATGCATTGTGCCATCAGCACGACGTACGATGGGCATGAAGGCGCGTTTATAAGGATATTTTTGTAGCTTCGCGGTATCTATCTCAATCCCTAAACCAGGGCGCTCATTGGGGTAAAGAAAGCCTTGTCGCATCTCTGGTATACCCTCTATAACTTCATAAACCGGCTCCGGAAATCGTGTCCACTCCTGAATACCAAAATTCGGGATCACCATCTGCAACGCCACAGAAGCCGCTTGCGCCACAGGCCCTATGTCCGCTGCCCCGTGAAAAGCGCTTCGCACATTGAAAGGCTCTGCCAGCACCATGATCTTTCGTGCTTCCGTCAAGCCACCTACATGCAGGGGCTTAATGCGAATGTAGTCTACCCACCGATTCATAAAAACCGGCAGACAGTCCCAGCGCGACGTAAATATCTCACCGATGGCTAAGGGGGTCGTGGAGGCCGCACGCACAAGCGGCCAACTCTCCCGATGCTCCGGCATAAGGGGGTCTTCAAGATAAAATAGCCGATACGGCTCTAACTCCTTGGCGAGCCGTGCTGCCTGAATAGGGTCGAGTTGTTCGTGTACATCGTGCAATAGTTCTATCTCCATGCCGAGTTTGCTTCTTAAGTGAGCAAACAGCTTGGGCACCTGCAGTAAATAGGGTGTCGGCTCATAGAGGCTCGTGGGCGGAGCTTCCGGATGCAACGGTGGCAACTCACCAATAACTCCCGCCCCTCCATAAGGACCTACCTGACATCGAACCGCGCGAAATCCCTGTTCGATAAGCTTGCGGGCGTTATCTTCACACTCCTTTTCATCCCGACCACCCGCATGGCTATAACACATCACTCCATCCCGTGCCCGCCCTCCAAGGAGTTGATAAACCGGTAAGTTGGCGATTTTACCCTTGATGTCCCAAAGCGCTAGGTCTATCGCAGCCAGCGCCGCCATGAAGATAGGGCCGCCACGCCAATATCCCTGCCGATAGATCAGATGCCATATATCCTCAATGCGCTGAGGGTCCCGTCCAATAAGCAAAGGTGTAATGTGTTGGATGGTCGAAGCCACAATCGGCTCGCTGCCGTTGAGTGTGCCTTCACCAACACCCCATAGACCCGGAGTGTCTGTCAATACTTTGATAAATAGATAGTTTCTACCCGGACATGCCAGATAGACCTCAATATCGCTTATCTTCATAAGAGAGCCACCACCTACCTTTCTCTCAGCACCGATTGCGATGAAGGTGCCCGACGCCGAATCTCACATCGGAAAACGCCTCCGGCTATCGCCCCAGGATGCGCCTGAAAGGTAACGGTGATGCTCTGTTTTCCGCGCGTCCACTCGAACGGAATGGGGTAATCTACCTCAAAGAAAGCGCCGGGATGGTTGTGAAGCAAGGTCTGAGTCGCCAACTTTTGCCCATCCACAAGAATATCGAAGACACGCTCGCCTCCCTCATCTCCCCAATACATGCAAGAGAGCACCATCGGTTGGTCGGGCAACACTTTCAATTGCCAGGAAAAAGAGCCGGTAGCATCACGCCACTGCCCTCCGTTGAAAACGCCGGTGTTGCTATCGTGGGCTTGCAACTGATGCGCCTGCTCTGAGTTTGTGTCACCGGGCTGAACCCTATCTACAACCAAGGCCTCTCGCTGTGCCCGCTCCGCCATGGCCGCTTTAAAGCGTGCGTATTGCGGGCTGCCCTTGTCCATCAATCGCCAATAGACCCCATAGGCCTGATGAATCACCTTGTAGAGCGGAATGAAGGTGATCGCCGGATCGGCACCAACGCTTCTATAGACTAAAGGCTGGCCGGCAACGGGGCGCAACATGGAGGCCATAGAAAGGCTGTTGATGGGGAAATAACCGGCAGTCAGAGGCATACCGTGCTCATCTAACAGGTAAGTCTCTCGCACCTCCGGCGTGATAATACCGGCCAAAACGATCGGCCCCACCATGAATGCCACCATATCCTTATCGTCTGGCATAGGTGCGGTGTGGAGTATCATAGGCATCTTCGCCTCAACCGTATCGCCATCGTGCCAGACCCGCTCCATGGAAAGATAAGAACCTGGTCTTACCGCAAATCTTAACGGTTTTCCGTTTACCCATACCCGGTAATCTGACGTCGTCCAGGCCGGAACCCGAAGGTTGAGCGTCAGTTTCGTGGGCCGGCGCACATGGAACTGCAACTTGGTAGTATCCGATTCGGGAAAGGCCGTCGTTTGAACGAGACGCACGCCTTTCTGCTGCCAATTTAGCTCTGATGGAATAAACAGATTAACATAAAGACCATCCGAGCTATGAAAATAGATGCTATCATTCAGCTTCGCAAACGATTCGACGCCCGTGCCATAACAACACCAAAACGAATGGGTAGGGGTTCCCCACTGCTTCGTACTACCGGCAGCGAGCGGTGTGTAGTAGATCATCATGCCGGTCTGCGGGTCTTGTGCCTCAAGAATGCCGTTGTAGAGGGCACGCTCATAAAAGTCTGCGTATTTCTCATCTGCCGCCCAGGTGAATAGGGTACGAGTGACCTTCAGGATATTGTAGGTTGTACATGTCTCCTGATTATTGGAGACAAGAGTATTTGCCAATCGGTTAGGCGGGCCCCAATACTCTCCTGCATTGCTTCCACCGGTGGCATAAGAGCGTGTTTGTGTCACTAGATTCCAGAAGTAGCTTACGATAGAGCGATACGTTGGGTCTCTGAACAGCTCATAACGCCTTGCTGCCCCCAATATCTTTGGGATATGCGTGTTTGCGTGGATACCGGTGAGATCATCGTGGTGAAGGGCTAGAGGCCCTAAGAAAGACGCCTGATCGAAACGATGGGCTAGAACGAGATCGTTCGGATTGTGAGTCAACGTATAGAGCCGGTAGAGCACGGCAGGCATTCCGCCAAACTCTACCTGCAAAACACGATCCATCTGCCAAGGTGCGAGCCGGTCGGTGCGCTGTTTAAAGTAGGCCGCCATGCGCTCTGCAATTCGTAAAGCCTGCTCATTGCCGCAAAGCGTATAGGCATCCACAAGGCCGGCCATGATCTTATGAATGGTGTAGTAGGGCGCCCAAACGGGTTTACCCGTCTCTAACCTGTCGAAAAACGAGGTAGGAAAGGCGGAAAGATACTCGCCTCCTAGCGCTTTCTGGCATTTTGCCAACTCCGCCACCAGGTAGTCCACACGCCGTTTGAACGCCTTATCCCCTGTAGCTCTATAGAGCAAGGAACAGGCAGAAAGGTAGTGTCCAACAAAGTGGCCCCGAAGCTCACAATCGGGCGCCTCCCAACCGCCTAATGGTCGGCCCGGATGCGGCAAGCCTGCATTAACACGAAAGTTATAGAGCAGTCGGTCAGGATCAAGGGAAAGTAGGTAGTGCGCATCGGCCTCACGCGCCGTAAGAAACGGGCTTGGCAGCAGTCGAACGTCGCGCATATCGAACGGCTGAACGACTCCCGGCCAGAAGGAGTGCGGCAGCATCTTTGCACCGCTTGCTGCCGCTTCCCCTCCTAAGCCTACAATCGCGCACAAAATGCCGATGGCACCAAGCACTCTACCGGGAATGCGCCGTCTGCTCAACTTCATTCCCCTCTCCAACAAACTCCACATCCACATACTGGCCTCCCGTCGTCTGGTGGCAGTGCACCGCAAGTAGATTTGGTCCGGGATGCAGGGTTTTTAGAGCCTCCGGTCGTATCGGGACAACCTCATACTCCGTGAGAAAGCCAGGTTCTTCAAACGCAAGGACGCCATTGATATAGACCTGCACATCCTCATCGTGATGCAGCAGCAATAGCGGATGTTTTAAGAGATCGGCCTTCAGGTCTACCGTACGCCGCAACCAGATGTCGTCCGTGTTCCATTCGGTATGGACGATAGCTCCCGGCGTGCCCTGCGTGCCGAACCCCGCCGCCCCCTCTTTCCATCCCGAATCGTCGAAGCCTGGCTTGAACCACCCCTCCCCGGGTCTCTGAGTAGTATATCTCCAAAGGATGGTCTTCGTCAGCACGGCCGGCTCGGGCAAAGGAGGTACATTATCGAATCGGCCCTCGTTTACCTCTGTCATGATCTTCGGGTTCATCTTGATCTCGGCGCGGTCATAGGTCATGATCCCATTGCACTCCGTCTCCACATCGCTTAACTGGGTATATACTGCCGCGCTCAGCCCGGGCTTTTCGTGCAGCTGCCACACCTTTTGCAGCAGTTGGGCGTAACGCAATGTGAGCATCTCGCGATTTGGTAGCCCCTGATAGCCCCAAGATTTCTGCGACCACGTATGCCCTTTCACCGCAAAACCAAGCCCGCCAAACTCACCTAGCACAGCGGCGCGATTCGGCTCCGGCTTAGGACTCCCCGGCCCCGGATAGTTGTGCATGTCAATTACATCGCCGACCCCTTCATCCGTCCATCCACTTGCGTTATCCACCAGGCGGGAGGGGTCCAGCTCCTTTATCATCGAGACAATGCGCGCCGTATCAAACTGCCCCCATCCCTCATTAAACGGCACCCACATGATGATGCAAGGATGGTTCCAGTGTGTCTGGATCATCGCCTTGAGTTCATGTTCGAACTCTTGATCGCGCCGTGCCAAAATCTCCGGGTCTAAATTCGCCGGGCGGCTGGCGCTGGGCATGTCTTGCCACACCAAGATGCCAAGATGGTCGCAAAGAGAATACCAGACGTCCGGCTCAACCTTCACATGCTTGCGTAAAAGATTGAACCCAAGCCGCTTGATCGTCTCCAAATCGTAGCGCATAGCAGCCTCACTCGGCGCCGTGTATAGCCCATCGGGCCAAAACCCTTGGTCTAACAGACCGATTTGAAAAATCGGCTTGTTATTCAGCAGGATGCGCGTAATGCCCTTTTCATCCGGCCCTATCGAGATTTTGCGCATTCCGAAGTAACTCTTCACCATGTCCACAGCGCCGCCAGCGTTGCGCAGCGTTACCGTTAGCCCGTAAAGAAACGGATCGTTGGGTGACCATAATTTTTCATTAGGAATGGAAAGCGTTAGCTCCGCATTTGGCGCTCCCGAACCTCGTGCCACCACACGATTCTGCTCCGTTGCCTGCGCTTCCACCTGGTAGCCTGTTATTGAGCCGTTAACGAATACCGTTAGATGTAGTTGAGAGTGGTCTATATCGGGGACGATCTTGAGATCGGATATATAGGTATGGGGTACCGGCTCAAGCCAAACGGTTTGCCAAATCCCTGTGGTCGGTGTATACATGATACCGCCGGGATGTAGTGTCTGCTTGCCATGCGGTTGCAGTCCACCCTCTTCGCCGTCTGTCGGATCATAAACCGAAACCAGCAGGTCTTGCGAGCCGCTCGGCTTTAGCGCCTCGGTGATGTCGAAGGTAAACGGATCGTAGCCCCCTCTGTGCGTACCGACCTTTTTCCCATTTACCCATACGTTCGTCTCCCAATCTACAGCCCCAAAATGCAGCAACACGCGCTTCCCATGCCAGCTCGGAGGCACATCGAAAGTGCGATGATACCACACGCGCTCATTTGGCGTGACCGATCGCATGACTCCCGATAGCGCCGACTCCACAGGGAAAGGCACCAGAATGTGACCATCAGCCGCTCCCGACCAGGAAGCATCCTTCGGGATAATGGCATACTCCCAAAGCCCATTGAGATTCTGCCAAACGCTTCTCTCCATCTGCGGTCGTGGGTACTCTGGGTGATCGTTTGTTGGCGACACCGAGTCGGTCCACCGCGTTTTCAAAGGGCCTATGGCCGCGTGCCATTCCTCCCCTCTTACTTGACTCTGCATGAGTACTCCTCCTAAAAGAAAGGCTGTTAATGTGACTACGACGTTGGCAAACCGGTAAAATCCACGATCCATCTCAGCGACTCCGTGATAAAGTTTGTGGGCGACCTCGCCCTATGCAAGCGGTTGTTTGATAGAGAATACCCGAAAATATTCTCTTATGCGCAACCTTTCTACTGGTTGCGAACAAAAATTAGCCGTTGGCTGCCCATTTTCCTTCCCCCTATCCATCCTCCGTCTGCCCTTAAGCTGAGTGCCTCCATAACCGAAAATAGACACACCCTTCATTGCAGACAGTGCTATTTGCTGGGTAAGTACGCTCACTTCGATGACGTTGAAGGATACGACTATGACATCACAAAACCGAACAATGCGATTCTATATCGGAACTCTTTTTATTGCCACCATGTTGGCCGGCCTAACACGCACCAAACCGGTCTCGGCCGAACTCCGCTTCTACGATGATGCTCCCCATGCCGGTGAATGGCAGGCCTTCTACAACCAACTGCCTGCCGTTTGGAAAACCGACAAGATCATCATCGTGCAAGAGGTCTCGCATCAGCAGCTCGTGCAGATTTTCAAAGAGGCCTATGGCAAAGTGCCTGCCAACGCCGACGGCATAGATGGCTGCTATCAGTTTGGAGGCGAGCGGATAGATGCCGACGCAACTATCAGCCTCTTGAATACACTCCACGGAGACGCCGCCATCGAGGTCTTCGCCCACGAATACGGGCACTTCGTGTGGGACCAGCTTCTGAATCATGCCCAACGTGAGGCTTACCGCCAACTTTGGCAGCAACAAAAAGCCCAACACCATCTCATAACCGGCTATGCAGCAACCTCACCAGAGGAGGGGTTTGCAGAGACCTTCGCCTACTTCTTTTGTAATCGTAAGGAGCTTGATGCCAAAGCTCGCTCCTCGGAAATCTTTCTGTCCGATCTGCTAGACACGTCCGCTGCTCAGAGACAAGTGGCACAATCCAATCCTTGACTCCTAGCTGAGAAAACGACATAATAAAAGTTAACTTAAGGCCGGTACTCTTCTTTGTACCGGCATTCTTTGCAATCTTCACGTTCTAAAAAAGGAGAAAGATTCGTGCGAAACGTTGCGCGCTTTGTTGCCTTCTGCGCGGTGGCTTTGACGCCCACCTTTGCAGCCGCGCAAGTCTGGAGCCCTGATGCCAAACAGCTGATTATCGAGGGTACGCCCCCCTTACGCATTGACTTTACTTCAGCCTCTGCTGCCGTTGCGCCTACCCCCACCCCTTTGTTGCCCAATAACGCGACTGGCTCTCTCTTTGCCTTCTCTCCAGATGGCAAAACGCTCGCCTATCGTAATGGTAGTGGCGATCTGGTGCTCATGGATATACCTACCGGCAAAACTATCCCCATTGAAAGCCATCTCGAGGCTCCTGTAAGTTGGGCACCGGATTCTAAAACGCTTGCAGCGGTCTGCCGCAACGATGCCGGCCAACTCATTCTGCATATAGACTACCGAGAGGGGGGTTATCGCATAAAGCCTATCACACTTCCTTTCCATCATTTGGCCGGCACCTGCCCGCCCGTACAATGGGTGCCAGAAACCGATAACGTCCTCCTTGTAGGCGGAGACGGCACGAAGCGAGACCTCTGGCTCGTAGATGCAGGCATTCCAACACAACTAACACAAACCGGCGATGTGCTCGGTTTCGTGGTCTCGCCAGACGGTAGTCGCGTAGTTTGGATACGCCGTAGCCCAAACACCCACTATATTCTCTTCTCGCTCTACGAACTTATCATCAACGCACGCAGTCTGCGCAAACTCGATTTTCCCAATCGCCTTCCCCAAGTCAATCCCAATCCGCACGACGCCGTGGATGCCGTGATACAGGCTGTGCTCTCTACCGACCTAACCCACATCGCCTTTGTCACCGTTCAACACAAATCGCCTGCCACAGTAACAGTTTGGCTCACAGATATCAAAGGGAGCATGGTTCAGAAGGTCACCACGCTTACTTCCCCTCCAACAACCCTGCCCTCCTTCTCACCAGATGGGCATCTGCTTGCTGTTCTTGGAAGACAGAAGCAAACTCCCGTGCTCGTTCTCTTCGACCTGCAAGCCAACCTCGGTCGAACGATAGTGCTGAACCCACTAGGACAGTAGACCACCATGTTGCTCGCGCTCGATGTCGGAAACACCAATATCGTCTTCGGGGTCTATCCCAATCATCGAGACCCAATCATCGGTCCTTGGCGGCTTCATACCGATCGCGATCGCACCGCCGACGAGCATTTTGTGCTTATCAAAGCGCTGCTCGAACACAATGGGCTTCATCTTAGCGATATCCATCATGTGGCTCTATCAAGCGTCGTTCCCACAATGAATGACACTTTGGTGGAACTGGCACAACGTTATTTCGGCGTACAGCCCTTCATCGTTACATCTCATGTTCAACTCGGTATCACCATCCACTACTCACCACCCTCCGATGTGGGAGCCGACCGCCTTTGCAATGCGGTGGGCGCTTTCGCCCGCTATGGCGGCCCTGCCATCGTAGTGGACTTTGGAACGGCCACCACTTTCGATGCCATCGCTCCTAATGGCGACTATTTAGGCGGGGCGATCCTGCCCGGCATCGGCATCTCGATGGATGCGCTCTTCCGCCAAGCCTCTCGCCTTTTCCGGGTGGAATTTGCCGCTCCTCCAAAAGCTGTCGGAACCAACACCGTCCACGCCATTCAAAGTGGTCTCGTCTTCGGTTATGCCGGCCAAACCGATGCCATGGTAGAGAGAATACGCAGTGAAATCGGGCAGAACGCCCGCGTCATTGCAACAGGAGGTTTGGCAGAACTGATCCACAGCGCAAGTCGAACGATTGAGATCGTTGACCAGCTCGTTACCCTGGACGGTCTCCGCATCTTGTTTGAGCGAAACCACTCAGACGACTCGAAATAGGCTCACCCTATTTGGAACCGGTGGGGTAGAATATTTGTTGTTATAAGTAAAGCGCTTTACTTTTCCTATCGCGCGCGTCTCGAAACCCTTCAAACAAACCCTCTGGAGGTAACAATGCAATCACGAAAACGTTCTTCTGCCCGAAACGCCCAGCTTTCACGGCGAACACTGCTTACCGGTGCTATAGGCGGGTTTTTAACGCCTCTCGCGCTTCAGATTCGTTCTCGCTCCCAAGGCCCGGCTCTTCATGTCAATGTACTGCTTCAGCGTCACCCCATCAACCCACACATCTATGGCATTAACGAATATGGTATTGATCCTAGTTTGGCTAAAGAGATCAGACTGCCGGCTACGCGATGGGGTGGCGACGGCACCACACGTTATAACTGGAAAGTAGACGCCTCCAATGCTGGTGGAGACTGGTTCTTCATGGCCGGAGATGGCAAGGATAATCCTGTACCAGGCCAATCCTCCGACGAATACGTACAAAACGCTCTCGCAGTAGGAGCTAGCCCCATCATCACCATCCCTATCATCCAGTATATCAATAAGGTCTCACAGTGGGACTGCTCCTTCCCCGTCTCCATCTTTGGTCCGCAACAGGCGGTCAACCCCTATGTTCATCCTATCGTCAACGGCAAACAGACCGATGCCGGTAACGGCGTTCGCCCCGATGGAAGCCTCATTACTTTAACCACCGACCAAATCCTGCGCATTCACATTGTAAACACGCCCGACTTCCAAAAAACGTGGATACGGCACCTAGTCCAAAAGTTCGGTACGGCAGCCCATGGCGGAGTGCCGATCTACCAAATGGACAACGAGCCGTTCGGTTGGTCGAATACCCATCGCGATGTCCATCCTAACCAGCCCACCTATACCGAGATCGTGGAAAGGACGATCCCCTTCGCGAAAGCCGTGAAAGAGGTGGACCCAACGGCCAAAGTTCTTGGCCCCGGTGATTTCGGTTTTGCAGCCTATCGCGGATCGCCGGAGAAGAACCCGGGCCACCTTTGGAACGTCCAGTACTATCTGCAGGCGCTGCATCAAGCCTCGGAACAAGCCGGTGTCCGTCTGCTAGACTACCTCGATGAGCACTACTATCCCACCAAAGATGACGGACTTCCCGATAACGACAACGACCCCGCCGTACAAGCGTGGCGTCTGCGGGCCACACGCTCTCTTTGGGACCCCACCTACGTCGAGAAAGACTGGATAGGAAAGTACTTCGGCCCTATCGCGCTTATTCCCTCTATGAAAAAGTGGGTAAGCCAGTTCTTCCCCGGATGCAAAATCTCCATCACCGAATATAATTTCGGCGCCCTGAACACCCTTAACGGAGCGCTAGCGCAAGCGGATGTGCTGGGTATCTTCGGGCGGGAAGGACTAGACCTTGCCACACTGTGGGGTTCCCCCAAAGCGACCGATCCCGGCGCCTATGCCTTTCGTATCTACCGCAACTACGACGGAAAGGGTAGCGCTTATGGAGACATATGGGTTCAGTCTGTCAGCGCGAACCAAGATCAGCTTGCTATCTATGGGGCTCAGCGCTTGAAGGATCATGCCTTAACGCTGGTAATCATCAACAAAACCGACAGCGACCTCACCAGTCAACTTCATCTCACCGGTTTCTACCCGAAGAGCACAGCAGAGGTCTATCGCTACAGCGGAGCCAATCTGCAGGCCATTGAGCGCCAACCAAATCTAACCGTCTCCAACACGGGCTTCCAGGCCACCTATCCCGCCAACTCCATCACGCTTATCGTGCTCCACCCTAACATGTAGGGGCGGGTTTGAAACCTGCTCCTACTTTGCCTGGATCCCAATCGTTTTCAAGAACTTAGGCATGTCGGTGGCGGGCAAGGGGACAGGGCGTATCGTGGTACGCGGTGTGAACGGCAAGGAGGATGGCGTAATGAGCAGGGCGTCAATGGAGAAGGTGTAGAGCCTCGTCCGCGGCGCCGTGTCGGCAATCTTGATCGAGAGCGCATGTGAGCCTTGTGATAAGGACGCTCGGCCTAAGTAAATCCAACCGAAATATCCGCTAAGATAACGCGGCCCCGCCGGCGTTGTGGTGGTAGGAGGTTGAGGAGGTTGATGATCGATATACCAAGTGAACGGGGACGTTTGCGGCCCCGGAATCGTGCCGGCGAGCCAAATGTCGTAATCGCCGGATGCATTTACCTCGAAAGTATATCGCGCCGCGTATTCATGAATGATCTGCAAAGGCTCTTCAGGAGTTGAAAGTCGCAGATAGGCTCCTCCGGAAGCGCCCGCATTCTGCGCGATCTCGGTAAAATTGTCTAATGCAGGGTTCTCGCCCTCGATCCAAATAAAAGGACTAAGCGCCGCTGCTAGCCCCTCCACAGCAGGGCGTACTGCCGTGTAGGCACCTAGGTAGTCTTTGCGCCGCAGAAGCATCGCTGCCTGATCACGCTGCAACTCTCCGAGCGCCCGATCGGCCTTGCTAGCATGAGGCAATAGCATCGTCACCAAGGTTACAGCATCGGTGGCAGCCTCTGTTGGGATTGGGCTTTCCCCCACCCCGGTAAACACGAGCGGCACATTCGCAAAGCGAACTTCGATGAGGTCTTTTCCTACAACTTTAACGGGAACGGGGGCACCATCCGGTGTAAAGGCACGTGCTATGTGCGGGTCCGGCACTTGAAGGCGAACCACACGAGGCCCTAAAAGCGAGACCAGAACCGTCTCCGACCCGCTAGGAAGATGGATAGTATAGCCGCTAAACGAGGGCCACCAGTCGTCAAGCGTCCCCTGAACCGGAGCCGGTATCCAAAATACCGATTCGTCTCCAGGCACCTGTCCGGTAAACGCTGGGCCTGGCGCTTGAAAGGGATAGTACAGCACTCGTGGAGTTTGCAGAGCGGCAATAGGCGAATCGGTTAGCGTATGCGCCGCCCGCTTAAGCCAATCGAGATGATCCGGTGTGACTCCGGTAACGAAGAAGCCTTTAAACCCGAGGTTTTGTAGACTTGCCAACTGCCCTATCAGATCGGTGTAGGAAGCGTAGCTACCTGCGGTGCCCTCTGGTACCGCAATGAGCCATCGTGGAGGACGACTTAGCGAAGCCACACCGTAAAGCGGCGCCATCGAGCGATTGAGGGAAGGTGGCTCTTCAGGCGAAAAAGCTGCGGCCAATCCATCGGGTGGCGAAGAGTCGTTCAACGAAACGTTGGACAGACTTTGCAGCCCGCCGCTGTAGACAACCGGCACGTCGGCCACATAGCGCTGCAACTCATCTGCAATGGTTTTTAACGCATACCGCAGAGTCTGAGCACGCCAATCGGAGAAATCGTCCCACCAAGTGGAGAGAGTAGGTTGTGTTACGCGATAGGTATCGCCCGTTGCAGGGTCGTAGAAGTAGGGAAAGCCACGTCCTAAAGACCATAATGGGATCAGACGTGCCATCTCTTGGAGAGAGGAAAAGCTTTTTGAGAGCTGCCACTTGGCCGTCAAAGCATCGGGCGTGCCGTATTTGCGAGAGAGGTAGCTCTCCCACGATATCCGAAACATCTCTGAGTTAGGCACCATAAAAAGGGCTTCGTCGCTAAAACCAAGGGTTGGCCCCAGCGGGTCAAGAAAAAACCGCAGGCCCGCCCCAAAATGGATTTGCCGCAGCAGGCCTAGAAGACGGTCACGATAGCTATCGAACTCTCCCCACACGTCCGGCAGGCTAACTCCATCGGCATCTGGAGTGAGTGTTAGCAAAGGCAACAGCAAGGCGACAGGATGCGCCGTTCCATGAAAATCATCCAGCGAGATGCTTGCCACACCGCCATTGATCGTGGCCATCCCGGCCCCGATAAGCCTACTATCGGCCGCAGCATCTACAACAAAATAGGCTGCAGATTGCGCATGGCTCACCTGCCACAAAGCCACATTGCGGTTTGGATCGTCAAATCGGTAGACCGCCGGACGCACTTCAAAACCGGTGAGTGGCTGCTCAATCCCCTTCCCAAACCCAATGCCATAGTGGAAACCTCGCGCCTCCATCGCATCTATGAGCCGCTGTACCGCCGATGGAGACACCTCCACAAGAGAGCCTGGTGGGGTTATCAACACATCGGTAATGCCGTGTGCTTTGAGGGCATCGAGATAGGCTTCATCCGAATGCCAAGCAGAGGGTGTATCCTCCTTAAAAGAGGAGGGAGTAAAGGCAATGCCCACAGGCATGTAAGGCACACTGTTCCAATTAAGTGTGTTACTTGCCGTTACTTGCCATGTAAACGCCGAGGAGGCTGCAGCAGGCCGATAGGTTCCTGCACGAAAACGGTCAGAGCTTACTGCCTGGGCGCGGCCATAGAGACCGGGGAGTTGCAGGCAAAGAAACCCAAGTGCGCATAAAAGATGGCGTTTGTGCATAACTATCCCGATGCCACACAGAAGCCTTTCCTTAAGTAGGTAGCGGATACTCTTCTACCGGCGAAAAGTGTACCACCGTAACCGTGTCTTCAACGGAGATATCGCTAGAATAGATACGCCTGAGAAGAGCCACAACATCATCCACAGAGCGGAACTCCGGGTTCTCCTTTTGAATCTCTCTCGGCGAGAGAGCATCTATGGTCTTTACCTCTACCCTATCCAATATGGCAGTGAAGAGCTTCTGACGCTTTCCGAAGCGCGGCCCTATCGTCACCCAAACGATCATCCCGGCTTTATACTTATCGGTCTTATCCCCAAGACGAATCGTCACTGTTTTACGACCGGTACGTAAAGCCTCCTCATAGTACTCCGAATAGAAGTTGAGCGCATACATAGGGTACGAGATATCCTCTTTGTCCTCTTCAACGGTTTATGGAGACCGTATTGCCTTCCCGTAAGAGCATCGGCCTCCTTCAAAGTCGGCATATGAGCCTAAAGTTTAGCACAAAACTTAAGAGCCGTCAATTTCACGCCCCTCCTCTGCTGCGTTGTTATCGGCACGCTCCATTCGCTCGGGTGCGGAAACGCCGAGTAAGCCCAATAGGTTATTCAGCACTATCCGAGCGCAATTCACCAACGCCAGTCGAGCCTGCACAAGAGAACGATCGGGCTCTCCCTGCGAATTAGGCAAGACCCGACAGTTCTCGTAAAACAGGTTCAACAGGCTGGCCAAATCTATTGCGTAGCGCGTTAAGCGATGAGGGGCAAAACGCTCCGAGGCCGTTGCCACCTCCTCAGGATAGTCGGCCAGCTTTCGTAAAACCTCTAGCTCCCTCGGATGGGTCAGCAGATTCCGGTCTACCTGCGCTGCCGACAATACGGCAATGCCCATCTCTTCTGCCTTTCGGAGAATACTGCAAAGCCGCGCATGCGCATACTGAACATAGTACACGGGGTTTTCGTTCGATTGACGCTTGGCCAACTCCACATCCACGGTGGCAGGAGTCTCATAGGAGTTCAGAAGGAAATAGAAGCGTGCCGCATCACGACCGATCTCATCTACCAAGTCTTCCTTCAGTTCGATGATGGCACCTTTTCGCTTGCCTCCAATAATGGCCTCTCCATCGCGCATCAGCGAAACCATTTGGGTAAGAATAATATATAGCCGCTCCACGGGATAACCAAGGGCCGCCACAGAAGCCCGCAAACGGGCGACATAGCCGTGATGATCGGCCCCAAAAATATCTACGAGGTGGGTAAAGCCACGCTCAAATTTGTCTCTATGATAGGCTGCATCCGCTGCGATATAGGTGGCCTTTTCATTTGAACGCACCAAAACCCTGTCTTCATCGTCGCCAAAGGCGGATGTCTTCAACCAAAGTGCCCCATCCTTGCGGTAGGTATATCCACGCTCGGTAAAGAGGCGGATGACCTCCTCTACCGCTCCCGATTCGTAGAGACTACTCTCGAAAAACCAACGATCGAAGAAAACCCCAAACGCCTCCAACGCCTGCCGTTGCAACTCCAGGATAATGCGCAGTGTGGCTTCTCGAAAATATCGATCTTTCTCCTCCGCCTCGCTACTCGCGGTCTCCTCGTCTCCAAGCAGCTCCTTCACCACCGCGGTCTCGTACCGGTTTCCGATCTCCTCTACGATACGTCGGGCAATGTCGCGCACATATTCACCCAAGTAGCCATTTTTAGGGAAGGGAATGATCGGCTTACTCGCATCCCCAGTAGAAGGCTCGGTCTCCACATCGCCTTCCGGCATCGCAATGGGATAGCCAAGCTCTTGCAAGTAGCGAACCTTCACCGTCCGAGCAAAAAGCTCTAGCTGCAACGAGTTGAGCGCATCATTTACGTAGAACTCTCGCTGTACCTCGGCTCCCTCTGCTGCAAATAAGTTGGCTAACACGTCGCCCAGCGCCGCCGCACGACCGTTTACAACGCTGATCGGGCCGGTTGGGTTCGCGCTAACAAACTCCAAAAGAATCTTCTGACCGACTCGCGCCTGAGAGCGCCCATAGTCTTTTCCTAACTCCTCAATGCGCACCAAGGTGTCGTAAAGCCAGTTTGGATTCAAAAACAGGTTAAGAAATCCCGGCCCCGCCACCTCCACACGCTCAATAATCTTATCGGGGTCTTCAATATGCCGACGGATGATCTCGGCAATCGCGCGACTATCTGCCACATCGGTGAATTTACGCAGAGTCAACGCCAGGTTGCTTGAATAGTCCCCAAACTGCTTTGACGGGGGCATCTCGAGTTTTACCGTGAAATCATCTGTTGTCAGCTTTAGCTCACCGGCCTCACGCGCTGCCAAAACGGCTCGCCTGAGGATGTTTGCCAGCTTTTCCGTAATCACCTAATAGCCACTCCTCGAAAAAGATAAAAACGATCGTATCCTAGCGCAGAAACGCGCTGAGGGAGGGTATGTAAGAGATAAGAAGGGCAACAATTCCCATTCCGATAAGGGCCTGCAGCAGCCCCATACACCATATTTTTCGGAGAATATGTGGCCGCTTTGGATAGCTCTGCAAGTAGCGTTCGATCAGCTCTTGCCCGGCCTGAATGCCCTTCTCCAACTGATGCACACTCGCAGGACGCGTGGTGAACCAGGCCTGCAAAAAAGCCCCGACACGACGCCATGTGAAGAGCGTCACCAAGCCTGCAAGCACGATAGCGGCATCCTGCAGCCACGGGAAGCAACTGGCCAGCTCCGCCACAAAGGCAAATATTCCCATCGCTGCCACCAGATTCGTGCCACAGCGCGGGTGTACCCGAGGCATCCGCCGAACGACTGCCACAACAAGCGGCTCCTGGCGCTCTATGGCGTGAACCGTCTGGTGCTCTGCAGCGTGATAGCCTGCCAGCACCGAAAATCGCATCAAAAGGAGATAAGGCAAAATAACAACGCTACGCACACACACCGCGCAAGCCGACCACCACGGATGAGCCTCCTGAAGTGCGGCATTCATATTGAAAACCCAACGAGGAATAGATGGGACTAACAAGGCCAGTCGCTCTAGTCCCCAGCTCGAAAGCCATAGGCTTCCGAAAATGAGCAGACCCATAAAAGCTCCGGTTGCCACAAGAGCTAGATTGGATGCTCCGGCTTGGATGCGGCCATCGGTAAGGTAGACCCCAAACAGCGTGGCCATCCCCCCAATAGGCGGAAGTTGCGGACGCCACACAGGCTCGGGAAAGAACAGGTCGAGGGGATGAACATAGCCCAGGCAGTAGCCCTCTTTATCCACTACCGGCAGCGCCGGTAGGCCTTGGTCTAAACGGCTATGCCAGCGCTCGCGTAACATATCTAGCGAGGTCTCCGGCGCTACGGTCTCCGCGGCCGGCTCGATAAAGTCGCCCACAGAGGCCCACTTTACCTCATCATCTAGTCCCTTCTCTTTGGCGTAACGCAACAGAGTTTCGCGCCTCACCATACCCATCAGATGGCCGTCAAGCGTTACCGGCAAGGCTTCTACTCCATAGGTTCGCATCAGATGTAACGCCCGCTCCATACTGTCCTCAGGAGCCGGCAGAGGCCCTTGACGCAACAGCCCCCTCAGCGTTAGCGGCCAGCGTTCTTGGGTTGCTACCGATGCATTTTGATCTAAAAACCTAACATCGCGATCTGACATGGAAATCTATCATCTAAAAAAAGCGATTAGCGCCGATAGAGGCGGCGCTTTTGAAAATTATACCTTACGCAGCCCTCATTGAAGAAGAAGACTTGCCTTTGCAATTCGTATCGGAATATATATCTCTGGCAAATCTCTGGAATTCGCAGACCGAACCTATCCTCACTACCAGACTTCAGAAAGGGTTGCAACTTGACACCAGAAGACCTCGCACAAAAAGCGCGACAGATCGCCAATGCCGTGGAAACGGCCATAATCGGCAAAAGCGAAGTGGTCGAGTTGGCGCTTGCCGTGCTGCTAGCCGAAGGCCATCTGCTCATTGAAGATATCCCCGGTGTGGGCAAGACCACGCTCGCCAAAGCGCTGGCGCGCGCTTTGGGCATCTCCTTTAAACGCATCCAGTTCACGCCCGATCTCCTCCCTGCCGACATCACCGGCTCCTCCGTTTATAACCAAAAACAGGGGGAATTCGAGGTGCGTCCCGGCCCGCTCTTCGCCAATATCGTGCTTGCCGATGAGATCAATCGGACAACACCTAAAACCCAGGCCGCCCTGCTCGAATCGATGGAAGAACGCCAAGTTACCATAGATGGCAACTCGATTCCCCTTCCCTCCCCCTTCTTTGTCATCGCGACTCAGAACAATATCGAAATGGCCGGCACCTATCCCCTCCCCGAAGCTCAACTTGATCGCTTCATGGCGCGCCTGGCCATGGGTTACCCCGATCGCGCCGCTGAACGACGCATCCTATCTCAGCAGCAACATACCCGCCCTTTAGAACAGATCGAACCTGTTACCCATGCCGAAGAGATTGTCGCCATCCAAAAACAGGTGCGCCAAGTTCACGTGGATGCAAGCCTTCAAGAATATGTGCTAGATATTGTAAACTATACGCGAAACCAGCCCCAAGTGGTGTTGGGGGCTAGCACGCGCGGCGCCTTGTGCCTGATGCACGCCGGGCAGGCATTAGCGGCGATAAGAGGCCGCACCTATGTGAAACCGGATGACATCAAAACACTTGCGGTGGCCGTGCTCGCTCATCGCATTATTGTAAGACCGGAATTCCGACTGCGGGGTACAACCCCTCAAAGTTGCGTGGAAGAGGCCATACAGCGTATTCGCGTGCCGGTTGACTAGTGAGCGCCTCGTTGAGGAAGGATAGGTTAGAGCATGCAGCATAGCAAATGGATTGTGCTCGGTTTTGGAGCGCTCTGCCTGATCACTGTAGCCACGGTGATCCCGCCGGCCCAACATCTCTACTATATGGCTGCCATCCTCATCACCCTGCCTGCTATCTCCTATTTTGCGGGCTGGGCTATGCTGCGCGGGCTTACATTTCAACGCGAACTCCCTTCTGCCGCTATGGAAGAGGAAGAGATCGATATCGTCTATGTGGTTTCAAATGACACCCGTTTTATGCGCTTTTTCCTCAGCACCTATGAGGAGTTTCCGCCCTGGCTTACCCCCGTTGAAGAGGAGCCGCTCTTTAATGTGCCCGCAAAGGGCACCGTCCGTGTCGCTCGCAGGGTGCGCTGTCTACGCCGTGGCGTCTATAACACAAATAGTTTTCATGTCTCCGCGATGGATCCGCTCGGGGTATTCGCATTTACGCAGTCGGTGGCAACAGAGGGCGAACTCGTCGTCTATCCTTCCCCATATAAACTTCCTCAAACCGTTATAGGCGGCGGCGAGCAGTTTGGGCTACAACAGATCGTGGCCTCTTTTCGTCAAGGTACAAGCGTAGACCTCTCCGGCGTCAGGCCCTATGTGCCAGGAGACCCCCTTCGCCGAATTCATTGGCGCCAAACCGCCCGAACGGGTCAGCTTAATGTCGTGGAGTTTGAGGAGATGCAGTCCTCGCGTCTGGTTTTGCTCCTCGATGCCCATCGCGGCTGCGATAAAGGCATAGAACCCCTGACCCCACTGGAGTACATGATTAAAGTGGCTGCAGCGCTGCTTACGGAAGCCCTCGAAGCCGGAGCCTGGAGCCGGCTCTGTATTACCGATGGACGTGCGCCGGCCGGCTTCCTCGACACCGGAGGAGATCGAGGTCAGACCCACCGTCACCTTTTGCTCGGCGAGCTGGCTCGGGTTGAGGCTACCGGTGAAATCTTGCCCAGCGATGTTATCTCCGCCATCTATCCCTCTCTCACGCCCGGCCTTGTGCTCGTGCTTATTACCACAACGGAAGACCCTGCCCTCCCGCAGGTGCTTTCCGATATCGTCACGGCACTCGGCATCCGCGCCTTTGTTATCGGCTTTGATGTCTCTTCTTTCCCCGAGTCCCCTCCAACAACCGGCAATTTCCATAACTTTCTCTCCTCTCTCGCCGCGGCTAAAGCGCAAACCCTCTTGCTAAGCTATCAAGCGGAAGCAGGGCTTGTTATAAAGGAGCACTTCTATGAACCCAGAAGCCACGCCTCGCACCGTTGAGGTTACCTCATCGGCAACCCCAGAAGAACGTCCAAGTATCCTGCTCTATCTCGCGGGACTGGCCGTTACGCTTAGCGGACTGTTTGCGGTGAACTATACCTACAACGGCCCCGGAGCGCAGCTTATCTACCTCCTCGCTATATTTGGCTACGCCTCAAGCTACCTCCTTCGCCGCCGTGGCGTCAAAACGCTTTCCGTGGGGCTGCTTCTCCTTATGATAGGCCTCGCTTTTGTTACCTTCGTGAATCCCTCCACCCTGCCCTTCTTTAATCAAGACCAGACCGATGATCGCATCCTCGGACTGCTGCAGCTCTTTGTCTGGGCATCCATTCTACATAGTTACACCCTCCTTAACGATTCAACCGTCCTCTTTGCCTGCGTGCCCTGCATGACTATGCTCGCCCTGGTGAGCGCTCGAAATCCCGACCCGGTCATCCACCAAGACTTTCTTGTCTTCGTGGCGGCCTCCATTTTTCTCCTGATCCATGAAAACTACCTGCGAACCACCCATACGCGCATCTTCACGGCTCCAAAACAAAAACGTTCGCTCTATTCCGGCCAGATCGCTCTTGCGCTTGCTTGCCTGTTCTGTACGTTGGTGCTCTCTAATATCGTCGCTACACCCTTACGCGCGATGGGACAAGCCCTTTTCGGAGCTATATTCCAACAATCCCCCTACTATCCACACTATTTACCGCTTTCGAACTCACCGAGCACCCAAGTGCAGGTTAGCGAGAGAAACCATGTTCGTGTTGCTAGCGGGCCTGTCACAAGCAGCGATCAGCCGCTTTTTGAGGTAACCTCCTCACGTCCGCTCTACTGGCGCGGCGAGGTTTTAACCTTCTACGATGGTATCGGTTTTGAAGCCGCGTCTGGGTCGTCGTCCACCGAACAACTGTTCCCTGAAGAACAATCCGACACGCAACGCATTCAGCAATATGAGGATATTACAGGCCCCATGGAGTCTAGGGATACCTCGCCCCATCACTTCCTCCTTCCGCAAAGCCCGATGGAATTAGACGATACCCAAATGCAACATAGCATGGAGATCAAGCAGCAAGTGCGTATCGTAGGGGGAACGATTCTCCAAATCTATGGCGCGGGCAATATTCGTTCATTGGACGTACCCTATAACACGCTGGCCTACGATCCACTTTCAGAAAAGCTCAGCGCGCCCGACCCGCTGCACATTCAGACGACCTATACCGTCGTATCACGCGTGCCCACCGAGGATCCGTCCATTCTACGCAAGGCACCCTCTTCGATCAACGATATCCCCTCCATTATTCGCGATACCTGCCTTCAAACTGCAGTGAATGGACATGACGATCCGGCCTTACGTAAACTCGCTCAGCAGATCACAAAAGGGCTTCACAATAACTACGATAAAGCATCCGCCATTCGAGCCTATATTGCCGGCCATTGCAAATACAACCTGCATGCTCCGCCGGCACCTGCCGATCAAGATGTCGTGGACTACTTCCTCTTTAAAGCGCGCCAGGGCTATTGTGATAGCTTTGGGGCTGCTATGGTCATGTTATGCCGCTATGCAGGCATCCCAGCGCGTTTGGCCTCTGGTTTCATCACCGGCGAAGTGCGTGGCGATAATACCTACCTGGTACGTGAGAAAGATAAGCACATCTGGGCGGAGGTTTTCTTCCCCAAAATCGGCTGGGTTCCATTCGATGCCACAGAGGGTGCTCAAGAGGTGACTACCTCCCCCGGACTGATGGGCCATATCAAGGATTTTCTTTCGTGGTGCTTCGCACATGGCGCCCTGCCCGCCTTCATCTTTTGTACCGTGATCGCTCTCTTGATCTTTGTGCTGTGGAACGAACTAGGACGACGCCTTCACTGGCGCCGTCGGGCTGCACTCCTCGCACCTGAACGCTTTGCCACAAACCGCGATGTCATCGCTCAGTATCTTGAGCTTTGCAATTTCCTCGCCCGTAAAGGTCTTGCGCGCGGCTCTTCTATGACCCCCGACGAGTATCTCCACGCGCTCACACAAACACTCGGAGATGGAGACTGGAAACCCCTTATGGGAGTCATTACCCAACTCTATACCGAGGCTCGCTACAGCCCTCGTGAACTGTCACCGGAAGAGGTTGATAGGATGAAACAGCACATCTCTCAACTACGTGCTCTGCTGCGTCACTATGCCGCCCCTGCCTCTAGGGTAACGGCACCGGCCACTACCTAAGCAAGTAAACTGCCGCCTAAAGACAGCAGGTAGGGGCTGGTTTACAGCAGCCCGACGAGTCTTCGGACCCGTCGCGAGCCTCTCCTTCAGGAGGGTGTCTTGAGACCGAATTATTCGCTAACTGTCAACAAAGAAAGGAGGGGGCGCTTCCTCTGTCGCCTAAAGACGACAGTCTCCGCGCCGAAATTTCGATGAGTAGAGAGATTGTTTACACCCCCAGTAGTCCGCAACTGCTCTGGCAAAAACAGTTGCTCCCGATCTATCTTTTTTGGGGATCGGCAGATAAGCTCAAAGAGGAGGCCATCGCTGCTCTCAAACACCATCTCATCGAACCGTCTTTTGCCGAGTTTGACTATGAGGTTCTCGACGCCGCTACCACCTCCCTCGATGCCATTCTCGCCGCGGCGTGCCAGGCCCCGTTCGGCTCTAGCCGGCGGCTCGTGGTCGTGCACGGAGCGGAGATTTGGCGCGAAAAGGCGCGATCCAATGAGGCCGATAGACTGGCCGAAGCTATCTCCCATCTTCCAACCTCCTGCTGCGTAGCCCTCATCGTTGCTGCACAGAATGATGAGGACAAACGCAAGACAGTCCTTACCCCACGCCTCGATAAAGCTATTGGAGAAAAAGGAGCTTTGGTCTCCTGTCGATCGCCTTCCGCTGATACCTTAAAAAAGTGGCTCCTACAAAAAGCTCAGAAGGAAAACAAAACCTTTGAGCCGGCAGCGCTTGAACTTCTACTCACAACCACCGGTCACGAGCTGCACACGCTTGAGCAGGAGTTGGCCAAGTTGCTCGCCTATAGCGGCACACGCCCCGTGATCACCAAAGCCGACGTACAAACGCTTGCCACCGATACCCCAGAAGATGTTATCTTCGCTGCGGTTGATGCCGTCGTTAAGCGTCAAGCGGAACTGGCGCTCCAACTCCTCGCCGAACTTCATCGTTATGAGCCGAAACCGCAGGCCGTAGCCGCCAAGTTTCTTGCGCTGCTTGCCCGCCAGTTCCGCTTGTTATGGCAGGCCAAGCTGTTGATTGAGCTGGGCATTAGCCCCAACCAAGTTTCCCATCTGCCGGAGGATATCGCTGCAGAATTGCCTAAAGAGGCTTCCATCACCGGGATGCACTGGAAAGCACGAGAGCTATTCGATCTGGCGAAACAGTGGTCGTGGCACGACTTAGCCGCCGCCATGGATCAGCTCTTAGAATGCGACACCGCCAATAAAGGTGCGGCAGTCCTCGATATCGGGCTTTTCGGAGCCGACCCGGCCCGTAACCTTCAAATTCTCGTTCTATCCCTCGCGTCCACACCCCTATCAACAGCAAACCCCACTATCTCTAAGAGATAGTGGGGCTATTCAGGGAAGCAAAGGTACGATCCTAATCAAGATGCGTTTTGACCGGCCTGCTGTAACTGTTTATGATAGTACTTCATGAGCCGAGACTTACGCCGCGCAGCCTGGTTTTTATGGATGATACCCCGCTCGGCGGTTTTATCAATCACCTTATAGGCAAGCTGTATGGCCTTCGCAATCTCCTCTTCTGCAGCGCCGCTGTCTATGGCAAGACGCGCCTTCTTGATAAAAGTCTTCATGGCCGACTTGGCCGCCACGTTCCTCAAATGATTCTTACGTGACTTGATAACATCCTTTTTAACCGATTTAATGTTGGGCAAAGATGCTCCCCCCCTTAACGCTTAGAGCGTAATAGTATCCTGGTTCGTTTCGGAAGTATACCGCATCAAACCTATCTTGTGCAAGTTAAGCCATCACGAAATCCCTCCGGACAGTCTCTCGGTTCGCCTGCCTCCTTCGCACAACACCAGCCCTAACCCCTGCTGCGCTAACAGGGCCGCCGCCGGAACGCCGGCATCGTTGAACAACAGGGAACAGACAACGCCTCCATAAAATCCCAGCCACATCGCGCGTTCCACAACTCCCTGCTGCGCTTTCTGTAAACGATGGAGGTAACCCGTAGCCATAAGATTGCCTAGTAAAACGGCCGCCCATGGACTATGGAACAATAGAAATCCTTCCATCCTCAGTTTTCGCAAAACGACTACGGCAAAACTTCCACCGCCCTCACCTTTCAAAGCCCGCGCGAGATGCGATTCATTGGCACCATGAAAATGAAGGTCTATTAACGCCAAACCCTCGAAAAGCAGCAGTGCCAGCACACCAAGCCAGGCTATCTCTTTCCAGCCAACCCGATCTTTTATCGAAGCGAAGAGAGCAAGACCGAATGCCCCGATCCCTGTCGGTATCGCCCCAACCTTTGCTCCCCATTGCGGCCACGCCACAACAAATAAAATAACAGCATAGACTACTACCGCCTTTAGCCATTTTCCCTTTTCCCCTATCAGCCACGGCAACATCACCAACGCAGCCCCGAACAAGGCACCCATGTACTCGTTGCCAATACCAAAGAACCGTGCCCCCTCCATCATCGAGTAGCTCATCCAAGCCCGGCGAATAAGATGAGAGCCTGTTAGCAGATCTCCGACCACGCATACTACGAAAACGCCGGCCATTGTCCTAAATACCGATACGGCGTCCCGTTGGGTACGCCACATCCATTCCCCCAGAGCAGCAAGACCCATCAAGCTGATCCCTAAGGCGATTCCGGCGGTAATTTCATTGAAAGCAAACAATGCCGGCAGCACAAGCAGGAGAAGAGGCAAAAGTCCGATTATCAATCCAAAAACCGATGGTGAGAGCTTCTGCCGTTTCCAGCATACCACGCCGCCCAAAATACACAACAGTTGTAGGGTTGGCAAGCCTCCATAAAGATTCTGCAACTCGGCTTGCATCACAAGCGACCGAAAATAGTCGCAAAAACTTTTGTAGGAGAAGCTTCGCCCTGCTTTAAACTCCCAAGCACGCCCTACAACGCTACGCGGTATGCGGTGTAGGCCAAGCTGTCGTGCGATTGTGGGCAAGAGATCGGTATTTACCCCAAGCCCATCCCACCGGGTAGAAGGGGGAAAGATCGTTCCATGTGGAACTCCCTGCCCCATTAAAAGCACCGGAGCTAAACGCTCACCTGTCGTTGCATTGGAACTTGGGCCTGGAGCGCAGCACCAGAAAATGGCGTCGGGACGGCTTCGAACCCACTCGATCACACCCAGCATCAACCGACCTAGCCGCCCTAGCGCCTCGCGACGATATGTCGCGACCATAGAAGGGAGACAGGAAGTGGCCTCCTCTGTCGCTCTCTGCAGATCAAAGAAGCTGATAACGGTCAGGCGTGTATTTGGCGGCAGTTGATTGAAGGCCCTAAGCATTCTGTCAACATCCGCCTCTGCGCCTTCCGGTGCCAGGAGGTTTGCCCTCGCACAAAAGAGTCGAGGCCCTGCCAAGTCCACAAAGCCATCCGCATCCATGGCCACCAGCAAAGCCTCATTCGCACGGACGTTGTTGTCAGCATCCGCAAAGGCCGCAGTCGCCCCGCCATAGAGGTGCACAAACGCACCTAAGAGACCGATATCTATCGGGTACCCGATGCGCCTGTTGACCTCATAACATTGTCGGAGCAAGGCCACATTCAACGCGCTTCCCTCAAATCTGTTCATGGATGTAGGGGGATATTCTGCCAAAATGCCATTGGGTGGCGCTACTGCACGACAGCCCGTTCCTAGGCTCAACAACAGCGAAGCAAGCCGATCGGCACCCTTTGCATTCAGCAGGTTGCGTGGCACGTTTGATGCAGCCCGACACACCATCCAGCCGCATACTCCCTGCGACGAAAACGCCTGCATAGCCGGGCGGAGAGGGAGTGTTTTCAAATCGGCACAGGTAAGGTCGGGGACAATGAGCAGAACAATACGTGGTGCCGCCGTGCAACTTCGCTGCAATACAAGCAGCAGCCAGAACGCCAACCAGCCCACAATTCGTTTTCTGACAGATAAGTGATGAATGGAATCCACACGCATAAAAGCTTCCGCGACATCCTTTCACAAAGTTCCTCGCACATTCATTCTAGCCCTATTATAAGGGGTTTCCATACTTCGCTGCCATTTTTCCTCTTGCGAGAAGCGCTCTCTAAAGCAGGAATCCTGAGGTCTTAAAGTGAATTGGTAGGTGGAATACGCTGCAGAGATGAGGAGTAAAGATGCGCCTTGTGTTGGGTGTAGATGGAGGGCAAACGCGCACTCTGGCCGTTGTTGCCGACGAAACGGGCAAGCTGCTCGGTTTCGGCATCGGCGGCCCTGCCAATCACATCCACGAGCCGGGCGGCATCGAGCGCGTACAACGCTCCCTTACCGATGCCATTCAGGGCGCTTTGAACACTGCCGGGCTGCCTCAAGGTCGCCTAGCTGCCGCCTGTTTAGGCATGACTGGTAGCTCTGCAGCTATGGAGGCCATCTGTACCCCACTCGTGCCTGCGGAACAGATAATCTTCGGTCACGATACACGCATTGCATTTTATTCCGTCACGTTTGGTAGCCCGGGTGTTGTTGTTATTGGAGGTACCGGCTCGGTTGCCTACGGTGTCAACGCGCAGGGGGAAGAGGCGCTTGTCGGCGGCTGGGGTTATCTTATGGGCGATGAAGGAAGCGGCTACTGGATCGCTCTGAAGGCGCTCAATGCCTGTTGTCGCGCTGCCGACGGCATCCTCCCTCCTACTCTCCTACAGCCGCTTATTCTACGGCACCTGGAGGTGGAGAACCTAAAGCAGCTTCATACCCTCCTCTATTCCGGCAAGCTTTCTCGCCCCGACATCGCCGCTCTGTCCGAAATCGTTGGGATGGCGGCAGCACAAGGCGATGCCATAGCACAACAAATCTTGCGTGAGGCAGGTCGGGAGCTTGCTCTCCTTGCCGTTACCGCTATCTGCCGATTGGGTATGGAGAAACAAGAGGTCACCGTTGGCACCGTCGGCGGTGTTTTTCGGGCAGGTCGCTCCATCCTACGCCCCTTCCGCACCGCCATTAAGCGACGAGCCCCCTATGCCTGTATAACCTCTGCTCGTCTTCCGGCGGCGGTGGGAGCCGCGCTCATCGCGTTGGAGGCCATTGGCGTTCCCCCCAACGAACCGCTCCTTCATCATCTCAGGCAGAGTCTAAAAAAGAGAAACCTCTTGAAGTCTTGAGCCATTTTGTGCGTAAATAAGAAATAAGCGGCAATAATATAAAAAGACGCGCATATTGGTGCGAGCGCGCATGAAGGTGGTATGGAAACACATTGGGCTATTGATTTAGGAACAACCAATACACTCATCGCCAAGTGGGTTGGAACCCACGCGGTAACTATCGCCCTAGAAGACCTGGTGGATTACGAGCCGGCCTGGCAAACGCCTCTTATCCCGTCGGCCATCTTTTTTCAAGATACGCAGCGGGCTATTATCGGAAAGCCGGCCCTTGCCTCTCGCGAAATTCTGCACGGGCTCGATCTGCAGGGGCTAGGCCCACTCGCGCGTTCCTTCAAGAGAACTCTGGCCCGCGCAAGCCAACAGGCCGTTGCACAGGTAGGCTCAGAGACCATTTCGGCTCGCCAATGCGCCACCACCTTTTTACGCGAGCTGCTGGCCGCCACCGCCGAATACGAGCGTCAAAAATCGGACCCACACCGCACGCGCCTACAGCGTTTCATTAGCCTCTTACGATGGTGGCGCAAGGAGGGACAGGTAACCGATCTCACGATGACGGTGCCTGTGGAGAGCTACGAGCCTTATCGGGCTGAACTCTACCAGATCGCCCGCAAACTCGGTGTCAGCCATTTCCGCACCCTCGATGAGCCGGTGGCCGCGGCCCTCGGCTATGGTATTGACCTTAGCGATGAAAAGCATCTGCTTGTTGTGGATTTCGGTGGAGGCACGCTCGACCTCGCCGTTGTTCGAACACACCCTACCCACCCCTCCGGTCGTGATGCCTCCCAACATCGCGCTACCCTCCTGGCCGGCCGCGGCGCTGAACTTGGCGGCGAAACGGTAGACCAATGGCTTGCCGACTTCGCCTGCCAAAAGCTACGCGCTCATCAGATGGCTTTGCGACCGGTGCTTCTCGCTCAAGCCGAAGCCGTTAAGAAAGACCTTAGTAACAAGGCCTCCATCGCCGATAGCAGCTTTTTCCTCCTACAAGGTGCCGGACGCATCGAAATTACGCGCCAGGAGTTTATTGACCTGCTGGAAGAACGCGGCCTCTACCGCACTCTCGAGGTGTTAACCGACGCGGTTCTGGACGACTGCCGTCATGAACTTGATGAGGCCGACATAGATGCCGTTCTCCTCGTTGGGGGTTCGACCCTTCTCCCCGGCGTCCGCGATCTCTTCGAGAAGCTTTTCGGGCCTCAGCGAGTTCACTACTGGGAGCCGTTTGAGGCCGTAGTAAAGGGAGCGGCCATCTTCGGAGCCGGATATAGCGTAGACCAGATCATCCACCATGACTACGCCATCCGCGTCTATAACGATGCGGAACAGAAAGCCGAATATGAGCGTCTGATCCGAAGGGGCACGAGCTATCCTACTCCGGTGCCCTTTGAGACACGCTACTACGCCGTAACCGAAGGCCAGCAGCTGTTCCGCCTCCCCGTCTGCGAGGTCGGCTACGCGGGGCGTATGAATCTGCCGTGGAAGCGCCGTAGCAACGGCAATGAATACTGGATACCTACCGAAGCCGAGGAGGCCGAGTGCGTTATCACCCTCAACGAGGGCGATACTTTGCGCCTCATACCGCCAGGACAAGGGCCCCAGGCCCGCCTGCGAATCGATTTCTCAATAGATAGCAATCGCTATCTCTGTGCAACGATTCACGATCTGCTGAAACAGCGCGACCTGCGTACGGATGAACGTGTTGTAAAACTGCGCTGATCGCCACAAATAAGGAACATGAAGGAGATGGCCGATGCCCACTCAAAGAGAGGCAGGCCTGCGTGCACTCAAACAAGGGGATTTTGAAAGGGCGCGTGTGTTGTTGGAAAGCGCCTGTTGGCAGTACCCCGAAGACTTCAAAGCACACTACCTACTCGGTGCCGTCTATTATAACTGCCGGCGCTACGACCAGGCCGTCTCGGCTCTACAGAGAGCCGTGTTTCTTAAGCCGCATTCGCCACAAGCCCACTACAACCTCGGCATTGCCCTGGAACGCATAGGCAAATGGGAAGATGCGGCCAATGAGGTGCGCAAAGCGCTGGAACTCGACCCACACTATGAGGTCGCCTCCGGCACCCTACGCAAATGGGCACGCGCCGGTAAAATCTCTCTAACTCCTGAAGAAGAAGCCAAACTGTTGGCCGGCCTGCCCCGCAACTGGCTAACTCAACAAAATGCCGACACATCGGCCGCTTCTATGGAGGCACCTTCCGACGCAGTGCAGAGTTCCCCAGAAGCCGAACCTCAGAAGGCAGCCCCATCCGCACAAGCAGCCATGCTGCCGCCCTTTGTTGAGATCGCGCCTTCGAGGCCGGAAAGCATCAGCCCGCCTCTCAATCAACCGATTACCGCTCAGGATACCCCCTCCGATTTGTCATCTGTAAATCCGCCTAATCTTGCCAGCGATTCCGCAACGGTCGTCGAGACAACCACTCAACCGGGGGAGGCGCGGACACAGACCTCCTCCGATGAAATCAAAGAGGATTCTCTACAGACGGATATCCCTGTTCTGCAGCCAACCTTGCTCACACCACCACCCATCGAATGGTCTCAACCTGACGAGGTGCCGCTGGTACCCGAGCCGCCCGATCCTATCCTCTTGCAGGAAGTCATGGAGTCCGACGACGTTGCCACAACAACACCCCCGCCCATTCTCTCTGAAGTGGTTTCACCACCCAAAGCGCTTCAAGAGAAAACCGCTGATAATAATACGGAACCGGCAGAGCCATCAGCCATAGCGGTACCTGAAGAGGTATCCGCCCCACCTGAAGTAACAGAACCTTCCGACGTCAACGTCCTCGACCTGCTTGCCCCACCCGAGGTGTTCGAGCTACCCACCCCCGAATCACTCCCAACGCACCCCGTGCCTCCCCCGGTTATCGAGACAAGGGAAGAGGAATCGAATCTCGTAAGGGCTTCTGCACCGACCGATTCCGCTCTCCAACAAGAGGATATCAGCCCTACCACTACCGCTCTGGAGCCACCTGCTGTTGCTCTCAACGATCCCACAGTGCTCGAAACAGAGACAACGCCCTCCTCCACCGTATCTCCGCAAGCCCAACCACAGCCCACATTCTCGGAGCCTTCGATTGGCGAACCGCTTCTCGGTCACGCCAGCCGTGAATCCGTACAAGAGAGAGCCTCTGCCCAACAGACTGCCGCTTCCCCTACCCACGAGCCATCTCAATCGGCAGAAGCGCCTGAAGAGGCTGTAAGTGCCGAGATTCCACCGCACGTTCAACCCAAATCGCGCCAAACAAAAGCACGGGGCTCGGTCGAAGATGACGCGGAGGACTATAGCTACTTTGTGCCCGTTCCTTGCCAAGAGGCCACCGAAGCGTTACAAATCGCCATCGCCAGCCTCATCCTCTTTGTAATAGGTGTTGTTTTAGGCCCCATCGCCATTCGTAAAGCAATCGAAGCCAAACGTTGGATCGCTGCTAGCCCCTATTTCACAGGCGCCACACAAGCAAACATCGCCCTCGTACTGGGCATTCTCAGCACCGTCATTTCCCTGCTCTTCTGCATTCACTACGCCCCTTCCCTATTCTCGACCCATTAGAGAGGATCACATTGTTTCTATGCACATTCTCGTCACAGGCGCAACCGGTTTTCTGGGTAAAGCCCTCTGCGCTCAACTGCTGAGGGATGGACACACCCTAGCGGTTGTAACACGCCACCCTGAGGGAGTTCCTCGCCTTTTTGGAGCGAATGTCAAAAGCATCTGTTGGAACGATAAAGAGGCTCTTCACACAGCTTTAGAAGAGTCTCAGGCTGTGATCAACTTAGCGGGGGCTTCTATCGCCGGTAAGCGCTGGAACGCTGCCTACAAGGAGGAGCTGGTGCGCTCGCGTGTGGAGACCACACATACCCTCGTGGAGTGCATGCGCAACTGTAAAAATCCTCCCTCCACTCTTCTCTCCGCCTCTGCCGTAGGCTACTACGGAGACTGTAACGATAAGATGATCACCGAAGAGCGGCCCGCCGGCTCCGATTTTTTGGCAGAGCTTTGTCTTCAGTGGGAGACCGAGGCCAACCGCGCGCGCCAATGCAAAGCTCGTGTGGCGACCATGCGACTGGCTACGGTGCTTGGGCCAGGCGGTGCCTTAGCGAGGATGCTACGGCCTTTCCCCTCCATCCCCTTCAACCCATGGAAACTCGGTTTAGGAGGCCCGTTCGGATCGGGAAAACAGTGGATGCCCTGGATCCATCTTGAAGATGCCGTCGGCCTCTTCCTCTGGGCACTTCAGGAAGATCGTCTGGATGGCCCGTGCAACGCCGTAGCGCCCGAAACGATAAGCAATCTAGAGTTCGCCCGCGCCCTTGCAGCCATCTATGGGAAGCGCCCCTCCTTCCCGCTCCCCGCATTCGTATTGCGTATCCTTTTAGGAGAGTTTGCCGATTCGCTGCTCGCCAGCCAGCGCGTGGTTCCTACCGTAGCAAAACGCCTTGGCTATACCTACCGGTATCCCGAGCTTATTCCGGCCCTAAAACAGAGCGTAACCGCGTTGGAGACAAGGCCGAAGGGCTAAATAGGGTTTGAAGAGCCTAACCTCAGCCCTCAAAGCAACCCATGCATTAGCGTCCTTTTTGATGCGTAACCTGTTTCTTGGACTGTACTTTCTCCTTTTGCTTGATAGCCTGCTCTAACCGTGCACGTAGGCGCGAGAGATACTCATAACCGGCCTGCTCTTCGGGCGTTTTAGGTCTAATGGGGGTAACCGTAGGTGGATAGGCAACGTACTTGCCGTTTATTTCATAATACATTTTGCCATTGTGCAGACCGATGGACGGATAACCAACCTCTGTGGCATACTGCCTCCAAAGCAGGTTTGCTGCTCGGCGCAAGTATTTGAGTTGCTTCACAGAAAGACCGGTGGGAATCGGCGGTTGCGGCCCCTTCCAGTGGCTGTGGGCAGCACGATCCAATACGGCAAACATCCTCTCTCCTCCAATACGCCTTATTAAATCTTTGGCAAGAAACGATTCGGAGGGAAAAGGCTTATACACATCTACATCCTCATAGGCCTGGCAAAGGGCGTCCACGCTGAGAGGGCTATGTGTTTGCAAATAGAACTGGTAAAGATTATCGAGACAGAGCTTCACTAACTTTTGCTCAAAAGGCGGATACTCGGCAAATGGCCGCAAGATGCGGTCGCGCTCTTGTTTCATGTAGAGGGCCAGCATACCCAGTTTAAACAGGTTCATGGGCGTCGGTTGGGTTTGCGCATCCTGTTGCCACCGTTCTAAAAGAATATCGCGCTTATGTCCTATCGCCTGCAGGTATCCTACCGCAGCCACATAGTCCTGAGGGTTTTGGAGCATCTCCTTTTGGAACAGAGGCGCTGCCTGATCGTACTTGCCGGCTTTCAAGAGAGAGTAGGCCTCGCGGAATAAGGGTGTCTCTGTTTCAACGTATTCCGTTAATGGAATGGAGAACCAGAAGCAACCGGGAAAGTAGGCATTGTCGGTAAAGTTATCTGCCCAGGCAGCTGCTAGGCAACAGACCAACAGAAAACTAACTAGCATAGATACACATGCACAATTTTTCTTCATGGGGCTGGTCTCCTTAGTTATTGTCTTGCGTCAAAGCCTTTGACATCATGACGCGCTGTTCTGGTTTATACAAGTAGCCCCTCAGTCTCGATAACAGCATGCTATATGTTACATCGCGAATATTAAGCGGTGGTTAACATAAAATTAATTTTCTATTAAGGCTGCCACCGTTCTCCAAAAACACTCTATGCCGATAACTCTTTCCATCGAGTGAGAGATTGAGAGCTAAACCTCATTCGAAGTGTGTATACTAACTCTGCTTCCAAAGTTGTCGTGGAGGGGGAGGAAGGCATGCAAAGGGTCTATCGTCAAATTCTCATCTTGGTCGCCGTTGCTCTGGTGCACTTAGCATTGTCTGTCCAAGCCGTATTGGCGGCAAACAGTCGTTCCTATCCGGTGATGCTTGGAGGCATCGGGTCGGGTGCCGTTCTGCTCGATAACACGGGAACGATTTCCGCTGCAGCGCCCATTCCCGATCGCCCTCGCAGGTTTTCGCCGGATGAAACCGGCTTTCTTGCTGCACGCATTCGCATTGGGGACGAAACGCATGCCTTCGCCCTCTCTTCTCAGAGTGTGAAGCAAATCCCTTGCCTGCCTTCCTTACTCAGCACTCCTGGATTTCCTATCTCCGAGTTTGAAGTGCCAAGCACCGACTCGCCGATAGCAACCCAACTTCGCATCTTCTCTCCCTTCATCCCTCACGATCTGCCCAATTCCACGCTGCCGGCAGTCGCCTTTATTGTCACCTTTCACAATCCACTCCCTATTGCGGCCAAGGTAAGCGCGCTCATCTCATGTCCATCGCTCTTCGTAGCCCCCGACCAGGCCGAGATATTGCCCGCCTCAAATGGCTTCTTTGGAGCGCACATCACGAGCGCACAGGGTGAAACGGCAGTCTATACCTACCCCCAAAGAGGAGATGCCACCGTAACCTCCCTGTGCTGGAACGGATCCGAGCAAACGGTAAGTTGGTGGCGTTCCTTTGTGGATACAGGGAACCTCACCGGATCGCAGCAGCTCCACGAGGTCGCCAAACCGGCCATAGCCCTTGCCGTGCATCTGACACTAGCACCCCACGATCAGGTGCAAATTCCTTTTGTGTTAGCCTGGTACGCCCACACGGCCCAATCGTTTTACTACGCAACCCTCTTCCCGAACGCCACGGCCATAGCCCAACGACTTCTTGCTAACTGGCTTGCGCTTTATGCCCTCACTGCGGAGTGGCAAGACAACCTTAAGTTTTCAAACCTTCCAAGTCCGCTCATTCAAAGGCTCGGTGACTGCCTTCAACCGCTGCTCACCGAAGCGGCTATAGACCACGACGGTTTTCTAAGCATCCCCCGCAGCGATACACGTATGGAAACAGGCTCACTCAGCCCTGCGGAAGATGCGATCAGCAAACAATTGTCTCTCTCTCTTCCGCTACTTGACCTCTATCCAGACCTGATAGCCAAAGAAATCGAAAGTCTGGGAACGGCCTTTCGGCAACACAAAGATTATGCCGTCGCCGTCCCGCTGCTGCTGCTCAGCGACGCCTATGTCCGACAAACAGGTAACCTCTTTCTGGTTCAAAACGAGAAGCCCATCCTCCATGACGCCTCTCAAATGCTCGATTCCACCTCTCAGCCGACACTCAGTCTGTGGAGATGGGGGGCCCTTTCAGCGGCGGTCTCTCTGGCAAACCTTCTCAATGATAAAGACCTCGCGACGCATCTACTGCAATCGCTTGCCGAAGAGACCCAAACGATCGGCAACATTTTCCACAATTCCATAACTTCACCCGAGCCTTCCCTCGTGAATCCTTCGCACTGGCTAGTACCGGCCGCGCTCCTCCATGCTTTCGACGAAAATCTCTCTTTGCCTATTCCATCCATCCCCCCCACATACCCTAACGTATCTACCATGAACGACATCCTCTTGCCCGCTTATCTCTACGTCCTTATCATGCAAAACCATCCAGATGCAGGACTACGCTATTCTCTTTCCTACCACCCTATCGAGACGAATAACCCCCTCCAGTGCATTCTTTGGGGCTTACTTGATGTGTTGTCCGGTTTTCAAGTCGATCAAGTTACCGAAAGTGTCTGGCTTCTACCCGATATCCCCGGCGACTGGCCTCGCCTGGAATGCCCTATCTTCTCTGCCAATCTTTGGGCCACTCTTCATTACACACCTACAGCCCGAGGCGAAAACATGCGGTTATACATCGCTCGCCTTTTCGCTCCAGGGCCACTCGCCTATCCCCCTAGCTCCGAACTGCTTCCCAAACTCCCTCCGCCACATCTCATCATCAGGTCACTCTTCATACCGGCACCACCTCGTGGACTGCATCACCTATCCACGAGTCTTCCGGAAGTCCATCTCAGCCTAGCCCAACGCCCACTTGGTTTTCGCCTGAAGCCCGTTAATCCTTCTGTTCTCTGCCTGCAACTCGATACTCCCCTGCAATTAACTGCTGGCGATACGCTCGATATTGAAGTCCACTAAGTAGGGGCAGGTTTGAAACCTGCCCCTACATGTTGCAGCGGCTTCTATAGGCTCAATACCCTCCTACTCCGCTCTTGCCTAAATGCAATGCCGATTACCCTGCTAGGGCCGGTTGAAGCAGATTTTGAGGCTCGATAACCTCAAATACGCCGCGCGCCGCCCAACCGTACTGAGAGGTAAGGCGCGGCAGAAGGTACATAGGCACTTTGCGCACAATCGGCGGGCGCTTTACCTGCCCATGCTGGCGTTCCCACAGCAGATCGGCGGCCTCCCGACCGATCTGTTCCCACGGCATGTAGAGCGTGGTGAGAAAATGGGCACCGCCGATGGCCGTATTATCGAACCCTACCAAGGCCGGCCATCTTACGGTCGGCACATCGCTGTTGCGCAAAACCGAAAGTACACCGAGCGCTATGCGATCATTGGCAGCGACTATCGCGGTCATCTCACCTATTCGGCGTAACAGAGCCTCCCCGAGTTCGATACCAATGTGGAACATCGCCTCTCCCGTCCACGTTGGCACCTTGGAAGGGTGAAACGCAAGCCCTTGCGGGCTAAGCCCACTTGCTTCTAACGCTTCACGCCACCCCTCCTCACGCAATGCAGACCATTCAAAGCCCGGATGCAGATTCGAGGAGGTATGTGCCCCCAAAAAGGCGATTTGGCGATGTCCCAACCGGATAAGATGGTTGGTCGCCATACGCCCTCCCTCAAACTCATCAAAGGCCACCACATCGCCTAACCCCTCGAGTGAATGGGAGGCATAGGTTACGTTGGGCAGAGCCTCGTGGTCGAAATAGGCGAACATTTCCCTGTTCTCCGGGGAGGAGATATCGCCAAAAACGCCCAAAATGGCGGGAAGCTGCCCTTGTTGAAAAAGCTCTCTCAACTGTGACGGGCGCATGGCCAGAGTGGCCGCACCGAGCTGAGCCATGCGCATCTCGAATCCATGTTGTGCAGCCAGAGGAATGCCGTCCTGGACGAGCCATAGATAGAACCCCTCCAGAGGAACAGGGCGCCTTCGCACGAACGTCCCCACGCGAGAGACCGTGCAGAGCAATCCTTCTTCCACCAGAGTTTGCATAGCACGATGGGTAACATTGACTGAAATGTTATATTTTTTCGCTAACTCCTTCATGGGAGGCAGTGTCTCACCAGGTTGTAAACTGCCAGAACGCACCGCCTCACGCAAATCTTGAATGAGCGCGTTCCGACGTCGTTCCACCTCTCTTCGTGTTGCCATAACTTACACTCTCCAAAGGGACTACTTCGCGTACTTTAGGTCTTAACGGTATACGCGAAAATTCACATAGTTTAAAACAGTTAGTATTTCCTAAAAAGTTCCCTCACCGATATAGCCTCCCCCTAAAGAGGCCTCTTACTAGGAAATACCTGTATCGAAAGACTCTTTTAACGCCGAAAAGTTTCGCCTTTTCTCAACACATCGAAATGCAGGACATCGGCATGTCCTTGTTGAAGTTATAGGTTAAACAGAATCGAGGAGGAGGAAGGAGAATATGTCGAGCCGTCAAGGGAAAGCGGTACTGCTGAACGCCCCCGATACGCCCGCCGTTGTTGAGGATATCCTTGTAGACCCGCCCGGCCCCAATGAGGTTCTTGTGAGAATCGTCGCCAGCGGGGTATGCCATACAGACCTCACGGTGAAAAATCTGAAAGGCATGGGCATGCCTTTCCCCATCGTACTCGGCCATGAGGGCGCCGGTTATGTCGAAGAGGTAGGGGAAGGGGTAACCCATCTCGCGCCAGGCGACCCGGTGGTACTTGCCTACCGCGCCCCTTGCGAACAGTGCCCGGCCTGCCGTCGGGGAGATCCACGCCACTGCTACGTAGCCCTACGTCCCAAACAACGCATTCACCGCAAGCGCGATGGTGCTCTCTGTTCGCAAGTGCTTCGCTGCGGCACCTTCAGCACCTATACGGTGGTTCATGCAAAGGCTGCCATCAAGATGCCTACGGATATGCCCCTCGACAAGGCATGTCTCATTGCCTGCGGAGTCGTCACCGGCGTCGGTGCTACCTTCAACACCACCCCGGTCTTTGCCGGCTCTCGCGTGGCCGTTATTGGCTGCGGAGGGGTGGGGCTAAGTGTCATTCAGGGTGCAAAGCTAGCCCATGCGCGTCAGATCATCGCCATTGACATTAACCCAACGAAGCTGGAATGGGCCCGAAAGTTCGGAGCCACGCACACCGTTAATGCGCGCGAGACAGACCCTGTTGCCGTCGTGCGCGCCCTTACCGAAGATGGCTACGACGGTGGGGTAGAGTTCGCCTTTGAGGCCACCGGCATCCCCTCCTGCATCGAACAGGCCGTACGCATGCTCGCCTATGGAGGTACCGCAACAACCATAGGCCTTCCTGCAGCCACCGATAGCGTTACCCTTAATTTGGGCGATATGGCCACCGGTGTCTATTGGAACAAAGCCGCCCTGCGGGTCTGCCATGCGGGCGATACGCTTCCGTCACACGATTTTCCCCTCCTGGCCCAGCTCTACCTACAAAAACAGCTTAATCTCGACGACATGGTCACCCGAATTATCGGGCTAGAGGATGTGGAAGACGCCTTCCATGAGATGGAAACAGGCAATGTGATCCGCTCGGTCATTAAACTTCCTGTATAAAGGGGGGGCACCTGCACCGGGTGAAGATACAACGAGCAACACAACTCTACAACGAATGGATGGCCCTTTATACCGTGCCGGTAGAATCGGATCTGCAACTCAAATACAAGGCCATGGCCTCCGGCGCATTCCCTTTTTTACGGGCCACCTTCTATCGCTGGATGCAGCGTTGGCCGAAGGTTTGCTCCGAGTTTGCTAAAGCGCCTGTTGTGCTTGCCGTTGGCGACCTCCATGTGGAAAACTTCGGCACCTGGCGCGACGCCGAGGGACGCCTTGTTTGGGGCATCAACGACTTTGACGAGACGGCGCATTTCCCCTATACTCTTGACCTTACCCGCCTCGCAACAAGTGCTCTCTTGGCTATCAAGGAGAACCACCTTCATCTCGCAGCCGACACGGCCTGCACGGCCATTCTGGAGGGCTATCTTGAAAGCCTTGAGAAAGGTGGGCGTCCTTATGTTCTTGCCGAAGAGCACGGTTGGCTACGCCGTTTAAGCACCGGTGAACTGCGTAACCCCGAAAAGTTCTTCCAAAAAATGAACGCCCTACCCGATCCGGAAGAGCCGATTCCAGAAAGCGCCCAAGTGGCGCTGGAACACCTTTTACCGGCGAAGGGGCTAGCTTATAAGCTGAAACGCCGCATCGCAGGACTTGGTAGCCTCGGACGCCCGCGCTATGCGGCTATCGCTGAATGGGAAGGAGGTCTGGTTGTTCGTGAAGCGAAAGCGCTCCTTCCCTCGGCAGCCCTTTGGGCAGCGGGGCTGGAGCGTGCTCCTGAAATCTATTACCAGGCTATTCTCGATCGCTCCGTGCGCTGTCGTGATCCCTTCGTTCGCCTTGAAGGGCACTGGATCGTCCGCCGTCTCGCGCCCGATTGCTCGCGGATCGAGCTATCTCAGTTGCCTCAGGAGCGTGATGAAAAAAGGCTTCTCCATGCCATGGGCTTTGAAACAGCCAACGTTCACCTCGGCTCCGCAAACTGCTTAGCAGATGTCTTTCCACACGCAAAACGACTTAAAGCCGGCCAACTACTTTCTGCAGCTCAAGCGATGGCAGAAGCTACCCTCGACGATTGGCAGAAATGGTGCCAAGAACCCTTGCCTGAGAAAAAAACGACGAAGTCACGCTAGAGCCTCATCGCGCAACCTCTTTTTGGGGTATTGGTATTAAGAAGGAAAATCGTGCCGCTAGCAACGGCATGTGTCGAGCCTTACTTTAGAACAGGGAGCTTTCTATGGAAAGAATCTATAACTTTAGCGCCGGCCCCGCCATGTTGCCCCTACCGGTGCTCGAAGAAGCGAGCAAAGGCGTGCTCGAAATCCAAAATTCCGGCATGTCCATTCTAGAGGTCAGCCATCGGGGCAAACACTATGAAGCCATTCACCACGATACCATCCAACGTGTGCTCTCCGTGCTCAACCTCTCCCCCGACGAATTCGATGTTCTCTTTTTGGGCGGAGGGGCGAGCTTGCAGTTTGCCATGCTCCCAATGAACTTCCTTCGTGCCGGTCAAACGGCCGACTATGTCAACACCGGCGAATGGGCTGTTAAAGCCATCGCCGAGGCAAAACGCTTCGGCACCGTGAATATTGCCGGCACCTCAGAAGATAGACGCTATTCCTACATCCCTACCGACCTGCATCTCTCCCCAAACGCGCGCTATGTCCACATCACTACAAACAACACAATCGAAGGTACCGAATGGCATACCCTACCGGTGACCAACGGGGTGCCGCTGGTGGCAGACTGCTCCTCCGATATCTTTGCACGCGAATTAGACTATTCGCGTTTCCACCTCTTTTATGCCGGCGCTCAAAAAAACGCCGGCCCCGCGGGCGTTACCCTCGTGGTGGCGAGAAAAGAGTTTCTGCAACAAGCTGCCGACGATGTGCCCGTTATCCTCTCCTACAAAACCCACGCGAAGGCGAATTCGCTCTACAATACACCCCCAGTATTCGCCATCTACGTGATGAACCTGGTTCTGAAATGGATCGAGGCCCAGGGAGGCCTCAAAGCCGTTGAAGCGAATAATCGCCAGAAAGCAGCCCTCATCTACGACGCCCTCGATGCGCACCCCGATGTCTACGAACCCACCGTAACGCAAAAGGCCGATCGCTCCCTCATGAATGTGACCTTCCGGCTTAAAAACACGGAATGGGAAACGGCTTTCCTAGAAGGCGCCAAGGCGAGAAGAATGGATGGCTTGAAAGGCCACCGATCCGTAGGAGGGTTTCGCGCCTCCATCTACAATGCATTTCCTTTAGAAGGCTGTCAGGCGCTTGCAGACTATCTCCATGCATTCGCCTCCAACCCCACATCAAAAGCGAGCTAAGAGGCAAGAAATGGATCAAGCTATAGAAAAACTGCACCGTTGGATTGATGAACACCAGAATGAGATCGTCGAGATGCTTCAGGGGGTTTTGCGCATCCCAAGTGTGGAAGGTCCACCAGAACCCAATGCGCCCTATGGCCGCGCCGTTCGCGAGGCTCTCGACTATACTCTCGAACTGAGTCGCAAACTCGGCTTTCGCGTGCGCGATATTGACGGCCACGCGGGAGATGCGGAGTTCGGTGAAGGCCCCGAATATATAGGGGTATTAGGGCATCTCGATGTTGTCCCTGAAGGAGATGGATGGCACCACCCACCCTACGGCGCCGAAATAGAAGATGGCTATATCTACGCGCGGGGCGCCTCTGACGATAAAGGCCCAACCTATGCCGCGCTCTACGCGGCGAAAGCGCTCATGGAGAGTGGCTTGCCGCTTCGTCGCCGCGTCCGCATTATCTTCGGCTGCAATGAGGAGAGCGGTTTTGGCTGCATGCATCATTACTTCGATGTAACAAAGCAAGAGCGCCCTCTCTACGGATTCACGCCCGATGCCTCCTTCCCTCTCATCTATGCCGAGAAAGGCATCGTGAATCTTACTCTCTCCAAACTCCTCCCGAAGAACAACGCCGGTCTCTACATCGCCCATGCACAAGGAGGCCGCCGTCCCAATATGGTGCCCGATCACGCAACCGCCCTCCTTGCCGGCAGCGAAGAAGCGTTGCGTGAGGCAGAAACCCGCCTACACCGCTACTGGGATCGTAACATTACGTTCAGCTATACCGATGGAGGCATCAAAATAGAGGCCATCGGCAAATCGGCACACGGCAGCCACCCTACCGCAGGCGACAACGCCATCGTGCGGCTTGCCCGCGTCTTATGCGAGCTTGAGTTGCCCGAACGCTCCCTCTGGCTCGATTGGGTTGTACACGCCTCCGATACAGCCGGCAGCGGCTTGGGAATCGCCCATCGGGACGATGTGTCCGGCCCTCTCACCTCCAACCTCGGTGTCCTAGAATACAAGGAAGAACGGGTTTTTCTTACCTACAATATCCGTTATCCTGTTACCTGGCCGTTAGACAGTCTTCTGGCGCAAGGACGCCCGTTTTGGGAGAAAGAGGGATGGAACTACGAGGTTACTCAAGGGCATGCCCCTCTCTACGTGCCGCTTGATCAGGAACCGGTGGCAACTCTTCTGCGCGTCTATCGCGAGGAAACCGGCGATACGAAAAGCCAGCCCGGCACGATGGGCGGTGGCACCTATGCACGGGCCACACCCCGCACCGTTGCCTACGGAGCCGCTTTCCCCGATGGGAAGGATGGCCCAGCGCACGAACCGGACGAGCGCATTGCGATCCAGTCCTTGCTGAAAGCGGCAAAAATCTACGCTCATGCCCTATACGAACTCGCTAAGTGATTCTGCCCTGAGCAGATGCCAAAACAAAGGGCTGCGTGCGATAACAACACGCAGCCCAAACCCTATCAAAACACAACTTAACTTTGCAAGGAGTTGTCGTCTTACGAACGGTTAGACGATACTAGGCTAAGAAAGTTCAGAATCGAAGTAGGCAGGAAACATCCCGGCCAATAGAGTATATACAACGGACAACCTAAAGAGGAGTGCGAAAATGATCACGTCTGCAGAGACTTTACCCGATCTCTCCTCACCTTATCCGCTCAAAAAAGAGCAGATAGAGGCCTATCAACGGGATGGCCACATTCTACTGAGAGGCGTTTGCTCACCCGAAGAAATAGCCGTTTACGGCCCTATCATCCGTGAAGCCGCTTATCGCTACAACACCCAAAATCTGCCCATCGAACAACGCGATACCTACGGCAAAGCGTTCCTTCAAATTATGAACCTCTGGGTTCGAGACGAGCGGGTTCGTAAATATGTTCTGGCCCGTCGTTTTGCGCGCATCGCGGCGGAGCTGATGGGCGTGGAGGGCGTCCGAATCTATCACGATCAAGCCCTCTTTAAGGAGGCAGGGGGTGGCCCAACCCCATGGCATCAGGATTTCTACTACTGGCCTCTCGATACCGACAAGACGATCACCACGTGGATGCCATTAGTAGATGCCGACGAGACGATGGGCACCATGACCTTTGCTTCCGGCTCTCACACCCAAGGCTTTCTCGGGCACTTTGAGATCGGTGATACATCCGAAGAGTACTTCAGAAATTTCGTAGCTGAACACGGCTTTCCCCTTAGCCCGGCAGGGGCTATGAAAGCGGGCGATGCCACATTCCATGCCGGTGCCACCCTCCATTCCGCCCCCGGCAATAAAAGCGATCGCAACAGAGAGGTCATGACCATCATCTACTTCGCCGATGGCGTTCGCGTGATGGAGAAGCCCGACAATAAAAATCGCTGGCTCGACCTTGAAACCTGGCTCCCAGGTGTGAAACCCGGAGAGCTAGCGGTGAGCAAACTGAATCCTTTAGTCTATCGAAAGGAGTAACCAACCTATTTCAGGAGTGCGTCAGTTCATGAACAAAGCACAACTTGTACGCATAGGGCGGCTCTTAAGCCCCTTGCTTTTGGCCGGTCTGTTCTTTGCCACCATGCACGCCCATTCTCTACCTCAACAGGCGTCTGAGCCGGCCCCAAAACCGGTGGAAAGCCCACCGGTGCCCCCTCCACCCGGAGCGAAGAATGTGGTCTACCTTTTCACCGGCAAGCCCAACGAAATCGCCGAAAACTGGGTCTACCGAGGCAGTCACCAACCCGCTCAGTGGATATTCGACCACGGCACCATGAGGCCACGAGGTGGGGACATAATCTCGAAACAGACCTTTACCGACTTCCACCTCCACGTCGAGTTCTGGGAGCCGTATATGCCCAACGCCCACGGGCAGGAGAGAGGAAATAGCGGCGTGGCACCCTATGGCCTCTACGAGATTCAGGTGCTCGACTCTTACGGCATTCCCGATCCCGGAACCGGAGATTGTGGGGCCGTCTATGGCCAGACAGCCCCGCTCCTTAATGCCTGCAAGCCCCCACTGCAATGGCAAACCTACGACATTATCTTTCGTGCGCCCCGATGGGATGCCAATGGAAAGAAAACGGAAGATGCACGGGTTACCGTCCTTCAAAACGGGATTGTGGTTCAAAACAACACCATCATTCCTGAACCTACGGGCATCGCCTACGGTCGTAAGGAGCACCCCGGGCCAGGACCTATCTTACTCCAAGACCATGGCTCGCCCGTCCGCTTCCGTAATGTCTGGGTGATCCCATTACCGGAGCATGGTGCAACACACTACTAAAGTCTGATATAGGTCCAAAAATCCCCTTCCTCTCCTTCACTAAGGAAGGGGATTTTTGTCATCCTATACGATGCTGAGGTAAGTGAAGCGTTTCAAGAAACCTGGTTCGCTTGCAGGGGCAAGCGCACGGTGAAGGTGCTCCCTTGCCCGGGTGCGCTCTCTACCGAGATCGTGCCCTTGTGAAGGTCTACAAGGTGCTTCACCAGGTAAAGCCCTAAACCGGTTCCCTGAATGTTGCGAATCTCCTCTCGCTCAAGGCGCTCGTAGGGACGGAAGAGTCGCGCACACTCTTCTTGTGTCATACCGACTCCGTGATCTTTTACCCGCACAACCAGTGCATCCTCCTCTTTCCGTGCCGTAATACGTACCTCTCCACCTTGAGGAGAGTATTTAAGGGCATTACTGATAAGATTCGAGAAGATCATGGTTAGCTTGTCCTCATCCGCCTCAATGGTGTTGGGCACATCATCGGCAACATCGAGGACAAGCTGATGACGATCGGTATAGAACTTATAATAGCGATAACGGTTCACCAATCGCTCTAAAACGGCGCGAATATCTACCTCGCGAATCGCTAGGGTCAAGGGCCGTCCCGCCTCAAGACGAGCTACATCGAGCAACTCGTTGATCATATCCAGTAAACGATCGGCGTCTGCTTCAATGGCACGATAAAACTCTTGCTTGGTCTCCTCATCTAGCGTATGGTCGGTATCGGCTAAAATGGTCTGGACGTAGCCTCGAATAGTGGTCAGAGGATTGCGTAGTTCATGAGCGACGAAGCCAATGAAGTCCGATTTTAGCCGATTGGCCTCTTCCATGGCCAAACGTCGTGTCTCTTGTTTGTGAAGTTCATCTTGTAAGCGCAAGCGCTCTTCTAAAGAACGACGTAGATTCTCATAAAGCCGTGCGTTTTCCAAGGCAATGGCCGCTTGATTGGAAAAAGCCTGTAGCATTTGAAGATGCTCTTCAGAAAACACTCCCGTTTTCAGACGATTGTCGAGATAAATAACACCAAGCAGTTTGTCTCGTACCAACAGAGGCACACAAAGCACAGAGCGCAGGTTATGAAACTGCACGCTTTGGCGCGAGGCAAACCGCGGATCCTCCATCGCATTGTAGGAGATCACCGGCTGCCGTGTGGTCAGCACGCTTTCCACGATAGTCTTGCTGATCTCCGCCTGGTTGCCTCCCTCTCTTCCAGAAAAAGCTGCCTCAAGCGCCGCTCGGTCAATCTGGTACATGGCCTCTCCCCAAACTTTTCCGGTGGCCACATCTACCAAGAGAATGAACCCTCTCTCCGCTCCGACAAATTTGATCACCTGCTCCATCGCTATATCGAGAACCTGCTTAAGCTCAAGGGTCGAGTTCATGAGCTGGCCAAGCTCGAGTAGCTTTTCTAAATAGTTCTCCTGGGAAGGCGACTTTGCTGTTGTCTCCGCCATTCTATTCACTCCTTATTTCTCTATATCCCTAAAAGAATCGGCCTGTAAATTAAGAAACCGCATCCGTACTCAGAAATGTTCCCTTCCTTTGGGAGTTTCGTAAGGATAGATAGGCCTTTAGCCGATTACGGACTGCATCTAGGATTTGGTTTCGCCATGTTTTTCCTGCCAACGCCGAGCGTAATCCAGCGCATGATAGGTCAGGATGATGTCGGCACCTGCGCGTTTGAAAGCGGTCAAAATCTCCTCTACGATGCGCGCCTCCTCTATCCAACCGTTCAGCGCTGCAGCCTTCACGAGGCTATACTCTCCTGAAACATTATAAACGGCGAGCGGCACATCGAAGCGCTCGCGGGCAATGCGCAGCACATCCAGATAGGCCAGTCCCGGCTTCACCATCACGATGTCGGCTCCCTCCCGAATATCCAGCGCTATCTCGCGCATCGCCTCGCGTAGGTTCGGCGGGTCCATCTGATAGCTGCGCCGATCGCCGAACTGTGGGGCGCTTCCTGCGGCTTCACGGAAGGGCCCGTAAAAACCGCTTGCATACTTCGCGCTATAGGCCATGATGCCTACCTGCGTAAAACCGTTCGCATCAAGCGCCTCACGAATGGCGGCCACACGCCCATCCATCATATCCGAAGGGGCAACGATATCCGCCCCGGCTTCCGCATAGCAGACCGCAGCACGCGCCAACAACTCCAACGTGGGGTCGTTTTGCACCTCGCCCTCTTTAATCACCCCGCAATGCCCGTGCGACGTATACTCACAAAGGCACACGTCGGGCACAATGAGCAGCGAATCACCGAAATTTTTGCGCAACGCGCGAATGGCACGGGGCACTATGCTTGTTGGCTGATAAGCTTGGCTTCCCATCTCATCCTTCTCTAGGGGAATGCCAAACAACATCACCGCTTCAATACCTGCCCGAATCACCTCCTCCACTTTTCGACAGATGTCGTCTAGGGTGTATCGCCAAATGCCCGGCATCGAGGGAATCTCTCGACTCTCTGTCTCCTCTGTAACAAACATCGGGTAGAGAAGGTCACAGGGCAGTACCCATGTTTCTCGCACAAGTCGTCGCAAGGCCTCCGTACGTCGTAACCGACGTGGACGTTCGATCAGCCTATCCATCGCCTTTGCCTCTCTTTGCAAAGTAGCTCTCTAAAGCCTTCACAAGCCCCGCCATGGTGTGCTCCTCAGCTACGATTGTCGGTTCAAAACCATATTCTTTCAACGTCTGCCCGGTCACCGGCCCGATCGCCGCCAGACATACCCCCTTGAGATATGCCCCGAGGTTGCTCTCAGCCGACCCGATAGCGAGCGCCTGCATGAGATTCTTTACGGTAGAAGAAGCGGTGAAGGTTATGGCATCTATATTTCCCGCCCTCAAATCCTCTAACAGAGTCTCCGGCTGCTCCATAGCCACCGTCTCATAAACGGGGATGACATCCACTATCGCTCCCATAGCGCGCAGCCGCTCCGGCAGCATCTCCCGTGCCTCTCGGGCACGTGGTAAGAACACCCGTTTGCCCCTCATTTCCCTATCTGGCCACTGGTCTATCAACGCTTCAGCCACAGCCTCCGTAGGCACGAAATCGGCGCGTATTCCCAGCTTCTCTCGCAAAATGCTTGCCGTCGCCGGGCCAATCGCTGCGACTTTGGTCATCGCGAAAGCACGTGCATCGCGCTCTAAAGCCTCTAGGCGCTCGGCTATCACAGGAACGGTGTTTACACTGGTAACAACCATCCAGGCGTAGCGCTCTAGGCTCTGCAAGGCCCCATCTAACTCGGTCATATCCTTTAATTTTTCGATCCGGATGGTAGGATACTCCAGCACCTCAGCGCCGCGGGTCCGTAACATATCCACAAGGCCACTTGCCTGTTCTCGCGCTCGCGTAACCACGATCCGCTTTCCAAAAAGAGGTTGTCGCCGCGGATCGTCGAACCACTGTAATCGTCCCCTCAAACGAACTACCTCACCGACCACGCAAACGGCCGGAGGTCTCAAGCCCGCTTCGCGTACGCGTTCCACAATATCGGCCAGTGTGCCACTAACCACTCTCTGCTGAGGCCACGTTCCCCATTGTACCAGTGCGATAGGGGTCTCCGGCTCTCGCCCGTGCTCTTGCAAGCGCGCCACAATCTCTGGCAGCGCCTCAACCCCCATTAAAAAAATGAGCGTATCCGCGGCGTGCGCCAAACGCGCCCAGTCCCTACGTCCCTCTGCCTGCCCAGCTGCACGTCGTCCCGACTCTTTACCGTCCTCCCTTTCGTGGCCTGTGATCACACAGAAAGAGGAGGCTGCATCACGATGCGTCACAGGAATGCCTGCATAGGCCGGTGCCGCAATGGCCGAGGTGATTCCGGGCACCACAACAAAAGGCACTCCTGCCGTTCGGCAAGCCTCAGCCTCCTCTCCACCTCGCCCAAAGACAAAAGGATCGCCTCCCTTCAAACGAGCTACTCGCTTCCCTTCCTGGGCATGTCGAATCAGTAGGGCGTTGATCTCCTCCTGAGTTAGCGTATGCCTTGCGCTGGCCTTCCCCACAAAGACACGCAACGCCTCCGGCCTCGCATAGTCCAACACCGCCGGATGCACCAACCTATCGTAAACCACCACATCCGCCTGCGCCAATAGTTCCCGCCCGCGCAGTGTCAATAGACCAGGGTCTCCCGGCCCTGCGCCGATAAGATAGACGATCCCTTGCTTGTTTTCCGGCTCTAACACCACTTAATACCCTTGCTGACTGTACTAAGCAGTATACCACCCCCAGTTCGATGGAATGTGGAGGTCACCGGAGAGGAGGCCTGCGTCCTCCATCCGCCTAAAGATAGGAAGGAGAATAGGTATAATAACCCTTGAAGCTAGCCTATGGGAAGATCGCCCTATGTACCCAAACATCCAAGAAGTCCTTCTGCCCTTCCAACCCAATAAAATCGCGTTCGAGAAGCTCCTCCTCAAGGAAGCATACCCCGCACCCGTCGACGGCTTCAGCTTCTTCTTCTTTAAACACCATACCCTCGAACACGGACACTTCTTCTCTTTCCTCCCACCACAATACCTCGACACCTTCGACTGGGATACTGATGACCACTGGACGGATTTCTGTGCCTTCCTTAGCCCTCGAATATCCGACCTACAAACCTTGAGCGAAATCGAAAGCCAGACGATACGGGCAAAAGGACACCACCATCAACGCATCGTCTCCCAATGGCTTGCCCATCACCCCCAAGCCTGCATCCTCTGGCAGTACGGCGACCCCGATTTCCCAAAACAGATTGCCCCCTTTAACTACCTCCTCTCCTACGATGCCGACCTCTATCTGCTCCTCACACACCAACAGTTCCGCACCTACGGAGAGAACGCCATCGGCAGAACACGATCTGTCAACTTGGGCGGTTACCCCTCCTTCTTTGTTCTCACCCTCCTCCCGCCCCATTTCCCCCAACAACCTAGCCCCGCGGCCCTCACCATTCCCCCCGATGTCCTCGAATTTATGGCCGCCCACACCCAACTCCTCGGACTGGCAGGGGTCTTTCAAGGAACCGTAGACATCCTCTGGCAACGAGACCCCCAACCTCGCTATCCCTTCACCCCACGCTACGGCCTCTGCACCGGTGCCTCCCCTACAGGACATCTCACCACCCTCAACGGAGGCCAAGCCCAACAAGGACTCCTCCTCCACCTCTCCCCTAACCAACCCCCACAAATCGTCCATCCCTTTGCAGCAGACCCCGCAGGCCAACCGGTAGCCGGCCTCCGAAGGGCCCCCAACGGCACCCTCTACGGCATTACCCTCCGAGGAGGAGACTTCGATACCGGAACCCTCTACGCCCTCGACCCCAACACCCAAACCGTCGAGGTGCTCTACCAAGGAGAAGAGGGAGGGCCACGACACCCCATCGGATTGCCGGTCTGGACGGAGGAGGGAGGCCTCTACGGGGTGAGTTTGTTCGGAGGCCAACACAATGCCGGCACCCTGTATCGCTTCGACCTGCAGAGCAAACAGATGCAGATACTGCACAGTTTTGCGGGGCCGGAGGGCGCCCATCCGTTGGAGGCACTGGTTTTAGGAGCGGATGGCTGGCTGTACGGCATGACGGATGCCGGAGGGGAGCATGGGGAGGGGGTGCTGTTCGGCTACCACATCCCCCAAAGACGCTTCGAGGTTTTATGGCACCTGTGCAGAACTCCTCTGAGCAGGAAAAAGGCCAAGCAAAACCGGTCAAAGGAAGTCCCTACAACCTACTCTTCGGACATAGTAGGAGGTGCCAGTCTGTTATGGCACCCACAGGGCGCCTTGTACTATCCTTTTAATCAATTTGTTAATCTGTTTGGTCAAGAGAGGTCCGCAGATTCCTCTTCCTCGGAGGGCACGCCATCGGGTTCTGTGCAGGAACGGAAGGTCTATCGTTATTGGGTGAAGGAGCGTCGTTGGGAGCGAGTGGTTTTTGTGCTTGGGGAGGAGCCGGTGAGTTGGAGGGATTATCATAGCTGGTCATGGTTTCTGGGTACGGACGGGCGGATTTATGGGACTGATGGTCGTGTGATTTATCGTTGGGAAGTGGGAGAAGAGGAGGGGGAGATACTGTATCGTTTGCCGTATTATAAGCGGAAGGAGGAATATGGGAAGGGTGAGGCGATGCATGGGATAGGGGATTTTGTGTTTGGGGAGGACGGTTATGTGTATGCATGGAACTGGCACTATGTGTATGGTTTGAACATGCAAACGGGGGAGTGGCGTCTCTTGCTGCGGTATGATGAGGCAATAGAATAGACAATGCTACTTCCATCCCGCTGCCGGCTTGCCCTGAAGGTTACAGACAACATCCTTCTCGCGAAACAGTATAATTAAATGATGAGCTATCATCTGCAGAGGTAAGGACTATCTTATGCACGACCGACAGGCCGCTTGGCAGCTGGTAACCGAATGGACGCAAAGCGAAAGCCTTCGCAAACATATGCTTGCAGTAGAAGCCGCCATGCGCTTCTATGCGCGCAAATTCGGTGAGGATGAGGAGCTTTGGGGCAATACCGGACTTCTACACGATTTTGATTATGAACGCAATCCCGATCCGCCCGAGCACCCCACCGTCGGCATGAAAGTGCTCGCCGAACAGGGCTGGCCTCCGGAGATGATCGAGGCGATCGGAGGCCATGCGGAGTATCTTCATATTCCTCGCACCACCCTCCTGGCCAAAACTCTCTATGCCGTAGATGAGCTTTGTGGGTTCATTCTCGCCGTGGCCTACACCCGTCCTTCTCGCACTTTGGCCGAGGTCGAAGTGAACTCCGTGCTCAAAAAAATGCGGCAGAGCGGCTTCGCCAGAAACGTCAGCCGAGAAGACATTGTGCGTGGAGCCGAGGAGCTTGGTATTCCTCTTGAAGAGCATATCGCCAACTGCATTGAAGCCCTCCAGTCCATCGCGCCTAGCTTAGGGCTTTGAATTTAGGGAGGGGTTAAAAGCTTGTGCCGTTGCATATCGTAAAGAAAATGCACCGGATGGGCTGTATGCAGTATCTGCTTGCCATCTAGATAGACGGCAAACCCGCGAAAGTCTTTCGCGATATGGCCACCTTCCGCATCGTAGGCGAGGGTGATGTCGTGCCCTCTATAGGCTTGTCCATCTAAAATCCACCAACGCCATGCCCCATCCGGCAACAGAGGGTCTATTTCAAGAACGTCATCGGCACGCGGAACAAACCCAATGAGGTCGCTGATTAACGGATCGATCCATGTGGAGTGGAAGTAATCCCGCTGATCGGTTTTCCATTGCCCCGTTTCCCCATTGTAGAACTCGCCCGTCCATGGGTAGAGCGGATTCTGGTTTTTATACTGCGCCTTCGTAAACGAGTAGAAAAGCTCGTAAAGCTTCTGACGGGTGAGCGCACAAGGAGCGTAGTGGCGCAGGGTGTTTGTCATCGCCCGCATCACTAAACTATTGGCATGAGGCCATGTGGGCCCGTTCCACATGCACACGCTTCCTCCAGGGCCAACGGGCCAGCCATCTTGAGAGTAGGCGGGGCAACTCTTTGCCGTAGATGCGATCGGCCATGGCGTCCAAAAGAGATTGGGGTTCAGCGCCGTTTCCCAAACCGTTTCGTAGCCCTTACCCGCGGGTGGAAGATTAAAAGCGAACGGATAGAGACCGATCACCTCCAAAGCCGGCGAAGGCGCATCATCTGAAGCCCGTAAGTCCACAAACCAGTGATCTTTTGCATCCCACATTTTCTCGATAACAGCCTCACGAATGGCCTTCGCCAACTGTTCCATCTTCTCGGCTTGGGCGTTGCGCCCCAATAACCGGTCAATTTTGGCCACCGCCACCGCATTACCGTAGTTGTAGGCCGTGAGGTCCACACGGCGCAGCGGAGTCATGTATTTCGGATCGGTGCCTGCTCCGCCTCCGGTCTCATAATGGGCAAACGAAAAGAAGGCTGGCTGCCACTCCATGCCCGTCCACCAATGGCTATCTACTACCAAAAGCGGACTGCCGCCCCAACCGTAAACCTTCTGCCACCCCTCCACGTTGCGCTCGAGAGCCGGGGCGATCTTTGCCAGGAGAGCTTTGTTCGGATGTACCTCGTTCAACCCCCAGGCACAAGAGGTGATCCAGTCTGTGTACTGCCCTCCTTGCTGTCCCTGCAAGGTTACATGGCTCGGATAGATGCCGTCAGGACGAGGATTGCTTACAAAAGTCAACAGATGCCCCCAACAGTAGGAGGGGTCACGCAACCACCGCGCCTCATACATCTGATGCCCGGCCCCGTAAGAGATCACGTTGGCATACCAGTCGGAAGTCCAACGCCCCTCCGAGAAGGCGCGATACATAAGGTGCCCCATGCGTGGGTTCATGCTGTTCTTTTTCAGTAAGTACCAACGATGGTAATACATTTTCGTTATAAGGGGATCGCTGCAGGCAAAGTAGGCGATGTTCTTGTCAAACCACCCCTGATAGGCCGCCACTTGCTGTGCTAAAGGATGAATAGAGTGTAATTCAGCCTCTAGCTTCTCGTGCGCACCCGAGCGAGAGGTTGCAAGCGCACAGGCGAAAAGAAAACGTCTCGCGGTCTTGGCAGGAATTTGCTCGGTAAAACGAATTCCCTCCCCCTTCCCATCGAACCCAACGGCCTCTAACCATACCGGATAGCCATCTATGCTTCGCATCTCCTTAAAGCGATCGGAGGCCGATTTTAAACCGGATGACATCACGATGGAAAAAGGATGCGCCGTTGTTGAGGGGTTTGTCACCCGAATTTCTGCGACCAGCACATCGTTCTGAGTGATCCACTTGTCCCCTTCGATGTGCAATGGAGAGTGAAACTCTTGCTGCTTTGCTTCGGGCGCATAGTGCGGGTCAAAACCATACAGCCCGGTATATAGATTTGTCCCACGATGATGAAATACCAGCTGCACCCTTTCTGCCAGCTGGGGCGGGTCGAAACGCAGGGTGTTTTTATCCGGCTTCAGGTCTGTTAAAAGGTGCCCCCAAGGCACCCATCGCCCATGCCGATAGAATAGAACCTCCATCTGCGCCGGCGGCGCACATCCCCCACCTCGTGGGACGTCGTTGTAAAAATAGAGGTCTAAACCGGTGAGCTTTCGCAAGCCACCCAGAGCGACCGTGTACGTATCCACCCGATGCCCGCTGGACCAACAAGTCCATCGCTTTTCAGGCACAAAGGGGGGAGTTAACGGATTCTGGGCATTGTCTATAACATAAGTAAAGGAGGCCGTTGCTTTTAACAGCGTTCCAGGCGCCCCCACCATATGCACATGGCTTGGAGTGTATGTCGCTCTTTGCACGATGTACGATTGACCGTCTGCGGCTACGTCAAGGTCAAAAGCATCGAGATTGGTGATGTAAAGTAGCTGCACCCCATCACGAAACGCCCATCCTTGCGGGCTTGTGGCCCAAACACGATCCCCAGAGGCCCCGAAGGGAACCGTGCTATCATAAGGCCGAGCCAAAATCTTGTCTATCGAAAAACGGCTAGCGGGAAACACACGGTGCGCTAAAGGCTTCGGCGGAAAGCTGGCTTTTGCTCCCCTACCACAACTGCCGAACAGAAGCAGCGTACCCAGGCAAACAACCCCATATCGTTTCAAACTTCGAGACTCCTTCAGGCTTTTTTGGAAGAAGGTTCGTCAAACCGCTCCTTCTATCCTGCCGATGTTTGCAGAGACAAGCTCATAAAGAGAAGACCTCAAACCCATGATAGAGCCTTAACGTCCCTTTAGCCACCTATCTCGAAGGGCAATAGCCTCCTCAGCAGCGCCTGGGATGGGTTCACAATCCGCATCTAGTCCTGCATGAGCAAGGCACGCGCCAAAGGGCATCTCTTCCGTTGTTTGTATCAACCTATTGTAAAAGTCAGATAAATCGCTTGCAGCCACCTCATTGATAGCGTTTCGCAATTCTTCTTCCGTATAGCCAGCATGTGGAGGGGCATAGCGACGCAAAAGAAGGCGCATTACATCGGCCAGACTTCGCGTGTTGTGCGTCACATAACGCAACTCAAGATCGAGACAAAGACCTATTAACGCACCCTTATCATAGTAGGATAGCCCCTCGTAGCCTTCACTGTTGCCGGCGTCCCACACATGCCAGCTCGCCTGCTCTGCGCTTACCTGTAGCCGCGCCGGATTGGCCATGTAGCTCTGAATAGCTCGCCGCCAGTGAGCTAAAAACTGTTGCGGTGTAATGAGGCCCGCACGTAAAATAGATAGCCAAGCGAAATAGTCCGTTACGCCCTCCACAAACCACAGGCTGCGTGTATGAGGGGGATGTACGTAGTCGAACGGCCCCAACACCTTCGGACGAATCCGTTTGACATTCCACAAATGGAAAAACTCGTGGGCGGCGAACGCGGCGAAATCGGTTAAGGTCTCCTCCGGTAGATACACCAAACGCGCTGAGTTTCGATGTTCTAACCCTCCTCCACGGCCATCTACATCGAAGTAGAAAATGTATTGCGAATAAGGCAGACCTCCCATCATCTCCCCTTCCGCTTGCACAATACGCTGCAAAGTCTTTGTGAGGGTCTGAGGCTCCGTTACCTCCTGCGGATGATCGAAAAAGATCACGCGGTGGACAATACCGTCTACCACGAACTGCTGTATCAGCAGGTCGGCAGGCGCAGCGATGAGAATCGGCGAATCGGTGAGCGCGTCGTAGTCCTCTGCACTATAGACAACACTTTCAGCCGTCTGCTCGGGTGTGAGCGGCACGATCACCTGCCAACCTTTGGGCGCATCCACCTCGAGTCGAGTAGGGCACTCTTTCTCACCCACCACGTAGAGGAAAGCGGCCGTCCCGCTCACGAAAACCTGGTCGGGCCTTATCTGCACGTTCTCACAAAAAATGCCGGGCGGCTCTTGGGGAACTCTATAGGAGATAACGACATCCTCCGCAACATTCGTCTGCACTTGCCAGGTGTTTTCATCGAGCCGTTTTATAGCCAATGCATGGCCGTATCCGTCTTCCGCCCGCAAACGGGAAACGTATTGGGCAAAATTCTGCACATGGTAGTCGCCCGGACACCACACAGGCATCTGCAAACAGGGGTTTTGCACTTCGGGCACTCTCAGCGTGATCTCTAAATAAGGCGTGTTGCCCCAAATCGGCTTTAGACGATAGCTAATCGTCCCCTCGGAGGAGGGGGGCGCCGCCGCATAAGCACCAGCACCTTTTGCGAGTACATAACAAAGAAAAACCCCTATGATATGCCGGCAAACACGCATAGCGCTACTCCTTTTTGGCCGGAAGCCCCATCGGAACCCGTGCCGAAGCCACCTGTGTGGCTGCATACAGTCCGGTTTCTAGCAGTTTCAGCGTCGTTCCTCCCGCCCCGAGCGGGCGGTTTCGTGCGGTGGCATAGACAATATAGGACCGATCGGGCGACCAGTCCATGTCCGCGCTGTCTATTGTCCCCACCACCCAGTGGCGCCCTGTGCTGAGATCGAACACGACAACATCAAAGCGAGAGCCATGCGGAGAAAGCGCCCCTACCTTGTCTAGCCCGATCCATTCTGGCGCAAAATAGCCTTTTCCGTCTCGTGGGCTAATGCGTCGTAGATGCCTGCCCCGCGCATCCACCGTCCATATCTCATACCGATGAAAATTGAGGGCGTCCGGCGTAAGCACGAAGGCCAGAGCGCGTCCGTCGGGTCTCCATACGATGTCGCCGATCCGCAGAGCGATATTGGAGGAGCGTTGATTTGCCGGCAGCGTCGCGAGATAGTCTCTCGCGCGTACTCTCACGATCTCAGCAGCCGCACCCTGTTGTGCGCTTCCGGGTTGCAGACGCCGAATCGTCTCGGTGTTAGGCGCGGCGAGAGCATGAACAATGCCCTGCCGAAATGCTAAAACGGGTTGGGGGTCGGCACGGGTGGGCAGTGTCGGGCGCCAGACAGGCCAGTCGCTTTGGGTATAGACATCGAAACGAGGTGGTATCTCCTGTGGCAGCTGATGGGCGTGGAGCGGATGCACAAAAATAGCTCTCTGCCCGTTGATCCCCTCACCGACAAAAGCCACATAACGACCGTCGGGCGACCATACAGGGGTATGGTAGAAGTAGAAAAGAGAGTGATAGGGCGTCTTATGCAGAGCGAGCGGGGCGAGGGCACCGCTAGCGATATCCAGCAACCATAACCCTGTGCCGGGCATCCATGCCCCATCCTCAAACCGAAACCACTCTGTGCGCTCGATGGCGAGCTGACGATCGTTAGGCGACCAAGAGAGCCTATCGGGGCTACTGTAGCTCTCCCAACTCGCGTCAAACGGTCGATCGGGATTGATCATCTCCGGTCGCAGCAACGGAACCACCCGGTGCAGTCGGGCATCAACCACGCATAATTGGTACCGTTCATCAGACAGAGCGCGCAAAAAGGCGATATAACGCCCATCGTGAGACCAACGTGGCGCGATGTCGCAGAAGCTCAAAGGGCCTGACGCCCTCTCTCTTCGCAAAGACTTAGGGACCCCGCAACTCATCAAACAAAGGAGGAGGAAGAACCAAATCAGCCTCCTTCCTCCTCCCTCTAAAAGACGATACCGTTGACTCGTTGGCCAATACATAACCGTTTGAACTACTCGCAGGTGAGAATGCGCTTCACCACATCAATTACGTTGGCCACCTCGCCCGACTCCTGGGCCTGCTGTAACCTATCACGCACGGAATAGATGGCAAGCGCCTTCTTCATTGCGTTTGCAAACAACTCCTTTGAAAGCCGCATCGCACGCACCGGGTCCATGCGGTAGGTAAACTGGTCTTCACCAAACCAACCATCGTAGCCCGTATCTACCGCAGCATAGCAGAACTCGGCGAGGCGCCAGATGTCGTCGGTGCCCGTTACACGGTCTTCGTCGTTCGAATTGTACTTTGCGGCATTGATATGGAAGTTGGCAATGGGCACTCCCATTCGCTTCAACAAATAGAGACTATCGGCAGGCTGGTTGCCCACCATCTGCTCGTGGCCGTAGTCTATCACCACGCCCATTGCGGTCGTCCCCAAGGCCTCGTTCACCGTCTTGGCAACAAGTGCGGCTTTCGCAGTGGTATTGAGGATCATATTGCCTTCCCGTGGCTCTTTCTGCTTGGCCTCGGTGCCAAACAGCAGGCCATAGCCATTGGCCTTTCGAGCGATCTCCACGCACCCCTCGATAAACCAATCGAGCTGTTTTCCGTAGTTCACCTCAAAATGGTAGTCCCACCCATCTGAACCGGGCCAAAGCTGCACACTGCGCGTGCCCACTCGCTTGGCGATCTCCACCGTCTGTAAGCAGTAGTCCAGCGCCTCACGACGACGCCCCGGATCGGGGTTTGTGATGCTGCCCATTCGAAAACGCGCCCTTGTCCAGATGTTCGTGTTCATGTTGGTCGCGATCAGGTTATGCGCCTGCAGAGCCTCTTTCACAGTACGAATAGCATTATCATCAATTTGAAGATGCTCGTCCAGAAACATCTCATTGTTCAACTCGATCCCCTTTATACCGGCCTCCGCCACACGGGCTATCTGCCCCACCGCGCTCTCATCCAGGGGGACTTCGGCATAGGAACGGCAGAATCGATCGCTGAACCCACCGGCGCACCAGTGGCCGGCAGAGAAGTTGATACCGTAGGTCTCAAAAAACTGGTCTACCCGCTCCCCTTCGAGATAGCCTCGGAATTGCGAAGAGAGCAGCGCTAGGTTCTCAATGTTGACGCGCATCGTTGTAGTTCCCCTCTACAGAGTTTGACTTTCTGTATGTTTCGCCCTCTGCAAGAGGAGTTCCTGCTTAGGTCTCTTGGAGCATCTCCCATCCCAAAAACCTCTCCAATCCCACAAGCTACCTTTGCGCAGAGGATACACCGGCGAGGCCTACGAGAACCTATCTTCAAAACCAACAAAAGAAGGAATCTCACCGCAGCGATGGCGAAATAGCATTTTGCAAAGAGATGCCGACACATTTCAACCATTGAAACCAAAATCGCGTTTTTTCGATATTCTAAGTGAAGGACGAAAATCGGTGCGAGCGCTCTTTGCAGCGAGGAAAGGCCCATGATTACTTTCATTGTGCTGATGTTTACGGGCTTAATCGGGCTTGTGCTCATGGCGCTTCCGGGGTTCCTTCACCATGGCGGTCAGCTCTCCCATGCGGTACACACCCCCCATGCGCCGATTGGTGCCCATCACGGGGTTCATCTTCATGCGCCCTCCGTCGCCAAAATCTCGGCAAAGATGGGCAAGCCCAACTGGCTGCGCCTTGTTCCATCGCCAAGGGCTATCTTTTCCTTTCTGGCGGCCTACGGCGCCTTCGGAGTGCTCTTCATGGCAGGTCTGCACTTCTCGGCAACGCTGTCAGCATGGAGCGCCATTCTACCCGCTATTGCCTTTGAACGGTTTGTCCTTCGGCCCTACTGGAACTGGCTCACCAGCTTTGGCGCCACACCGGCCTCTCCGTTAACCACTTTGGTGTTTACCGAGGCGGTGGCCGTCTCCAATTTTCAAAACGGCCGAGGCATCGTTCAGGTAGAACACGATGGCCGTGCCGTGCAGATGATGGCCTATCTCACCCCGGAACAGTGCCATATGCCCGTGCATGTTGGAGACCGACTGCGCGTGGAGTCGGTAGATGAAAAGAAAGAGCGCCTCACCGTTTCGTTGTCGCATTGAGATGTCCTCATGACCGTTTGAAATAAAATAAGGAGATAGAAACATGGATAACTCGACTATGTGGATCGTCATCGCCTGTGCCGTGCTTTTAGCGGTGATTATTCTCGTCCCCATCATCGTGAATGCCTTCTACCGCACGGTAGATGCCGGCCAGATACTGCTGGTGAGCCGACCCGGAGGAGGGCCTCCGCGGGTTCACCGCGGCCCCTGCAAGGCCTGGGTCATTCCCCTCCTCACCGCCACCCAAGTGATCCCGGCTCAAGCCATTAATGTGGATATTGACATCACCGACCAAACTGCCGATGTGGATGCCAATGGCAGACCGGCCCCGGTAAAGGTGAACGTGAAAGCCTCTGCCATCGTCAGCGTCGGGGAAAGCGATTCGATGGTGATCACGGCGGCAAATAAGTTCTTCTCAAAACCGCCAGCAGACCAGCTTTCCACCCTCACCGACGTGCTCTCCTCCGCCGGACGACGCGCCATAAACCTCCTCACCCTCGACCAGCTCTTCAACGCCCGAACAGCCCCCTCTCCTGCGGCAACCACCTCGCTTGTGCCTGCAGGCGTTAGCGATGTGTTGGCACGCGGAGAGGACGACGCCTTGGCTGTGATCATTAAAGAAGCCTGCTCTCGTAAACTGCAAGACCTTGGGCTTACCTTCAACAGCCTCAACATCAAGGCTGTGCTTAGCGACGTGGCCGAAGCGCGGCGTCGCGAATCGGCAGCACGCGCCAAAGCCAGCGCCGACGTGGTGCAAGCGCAAGAGGAACAACGCGCCCGCATCGCCCAACTCGTTGCACAGCAGAAGATCAACGATCAGGAGCGCGAGCTGAATATGCAGATCGCCGCCAATGGCGCCGCCGTTGCACGCGCCGAGGCCGAGCGCATGCAGGCCGTGCGCACCCAACGAGAGGCCGAACTGGCCGCCACCCAGATCACTCAAGCGCGCGCCGACGCCGAGCAGACCGTCATCAAACAAGAGGCAGAGGGTCGAGCGCAAGCTGCCCGCATTCGTGCCATCGCGGCCGCAGAAGCCGAATCCATCCAAATGAAGGCGAAAGCCCTCGCCGAAGCCGGACCGGCCTACCTCGAGCTGCGCAGGCTTGAATTGGCTCCCGAATTAACACGCCAGATATCGGCAGCTCTCTCCAATGGGCAGTTCATCAACTTCGGGACTGCCGGCAACGACGGCCATACAGCAGCCACTACCGCATCAGACGATGTGATGCGCGTGGTGCAAACGCTCATGGCCGCCCAGGTCATTGCCAACAGCAACTTCGGTGGAAACCATAAATCCGAGGAGCCGGCTGCCCCCACCTCTCTCCCCTCCTCGCAACAGCCCGCCGCTCCCTCCATAAGGCCGGCCTCTCCACCCGCCCAGCCTGCCATTAAGCCCGACCAGAAACCGAACCAACCAAACCGATGATCAAAGAAGGCACAAAACAACTATCGTTTAAAACAGGGTAAACTGAAAGGAGGGAACAGCAGTAAGTCGAGGAGGACTCTTGCTGCACCGGCGTACCGGCCTTTTACTGTGAGCAAGAGAGTCTATGCATATTGCTAATTTTGCCTATCCGTCAGCACGAGCGCTCCTTTTGGGGGCTTGTGTGCTGGCGGTTTTGCATGGGTTTTTGCCCTCCCATTGGCTTACGTTCGTAGCTGTGGGGCGTCTGCGACGCTGGTCGGGACGCCGCACGCTTGGCGTTGCCGCAGCAACAGGGTTTGCACATCTCTTTGCAACCGTTATTCTTGGCTTCTTGCTCGCGCTCTCGGGTAAACACGTTTGGGCCTATCTCCACCTGCCGCCCCAGCTGGAGAAAACGGCCATCTCGATTGTCACCATCGGCTTAGGAGTCGTCTTCGTGCTCCAAACGCTTGTGCCTCATAAGGGGCATCATCATGAAACGGTTCCGACGACCTCTTCAGGAGATAGTGCCATCATCGCGACGCTCTTTATGGGCATGGTGCTCTCCCCATGCCTCGATCTTCTCCCGCTCTACGTCGTCGGTGCCAATTACTCCATAGCCGTTTTGAGCCTCATGAGCCTGCTTTTCGTAGGAATCACCGTGGGAGTGATGCTCACCCTTATCTGGCTTACCCTGCAAGGAATGAAACGCCTTAACCTGGAACCGCTCGAACACTACGAGGGTCTCCTCATCGGATGTGTGCTCATTCTATTAGGAATTACGGTCAACTTTCTGAAGTAAGTCATAACGGCGAACGATAATCATAGGAACGGTGAGAAGATGACACATGGAAACGGCGGCTGCGCCCATCATCATGCAGCAGGCATTGGAGAGAGGCGGCTTGCCTTCTCTCTACTGGGAACGATTCTTTTCGTCGCCATCGAAATCGGTGTCGGCTTGTGGGCTAACAGTTTGGCTTTGATCTCCGACGCCGGTCACAACTTCACCGACGCCATGGCGCTGGCCCTATCCTGGTATGGGCTTCGCGTGGCACGCCGGCCTGCCAATGCCATGCGAACCTACGGCTATCATCGTGTGGGCATCCTAGCGGCCTTCATTAACTCCGCTACGCTGTTTGTGCTCGCCCTCTGGCTTCTCAAAGAGGCTTTTCTACGCCTACTTCATCCGGAGCCGGTAGCCGGCGTTCCCGTTATCATCGTGGCGGCCATCGCATTGTTGGTGAACACCGTCATCGCCGTTGGCCTCCATCGCGCCTCGCAACATAGCCTCAATGTTCGTAGCGCTTTCCTGCATATGGTGGGGGATGCGGTGGCCTCCATCGGGGTGATCCTGGCCGGCATTCTGATCGCCATAACCAAATGGACTCTTATAGACCCGCTGGTCTCCATCGGCATCTCAGGGCTTATCGCCTGGTCTTCATGGGGCATCATTCGTGACAGCCTCAATGTGCTGCTCGAAGGCACTCCTCGCGGGCTGAATGTGGAGGAGATGACCCGGCATATGCTGGCGGTGCCCGGCGTCAGCGACGTGCACGATCTGCATGTCTGGACTATCGGCGATGGGATGACGGCTCTCTCTTGCCACCTCATCGTAGATAAGGAGAAGATCGATCAGGCTCCCGATGTCGTTCGCAAGACAAAACAGATGCTGGCCACGCGCTATTCGGTAGGCCATGCAACCATCGAAACGGAATGCGGTGGGTGTGGCCAACCGGATGAACCCTACTGCCGCCTTGAACCGCTGCCCAATGAGAACCCCCCGAATCATCACGAGCATGATCATCACGAATGCGATCACGCGCACTAAATGTAACTACAGCTTTGTTTTGCACAAAACGCCTCTTTCGCCCAATTATAGGGTATATTCTGATGTTTGGACGAAATAAGCCTGTTTTGCGCCAATAGGCCTCTAAGAGAGAGAACTCATCAAGTCATGCTGTGAGGACATTCATGTCAGACCCACAAATAAGTTCAAAAGAGCCAACCCCACCGTTGGAGCCGGTGCCCCCGCCACAGCCGTCGCTCCTCAAACGGTTTATACGCGTCCTTCTTGGGCGTCCGCTCTCCTCCTCCCAAATGGAGCACACCCTGCTACCGAAATTTTTAGCCCTTCCGGTGTTCTCCTCCGATGCCATCTCCTCGGTGGCCTATGCAACGCAAGAGATTCTTCTTGTGCTCGGCGGCGCCGGACTTTGGATCAGCAGCGCGCAACCGCTCTATTCACACTACACCATGCTGATCACCACCCTCATCGTCATCCTCTTGGCGATAGTCGTCGCCTCCTACTGGCAAACGATACACGGTTATCCCAACGGAGGAGGCTCTTACATTGTCGCTAAAGATAACCTAAAACCCCGCTTTATGCCCGATCTGCCCGGTCTCATCGCAGCCTCCGCCCTTCTCATAGACTATGTGCTTACCGTAGCCGTATCCATTGCATCGGGAGTTCAAAACCTTGAAAGCCTGCCACTTCCTCCCTGGCTGCAATGGCTTCACTTCGATCATCTCGTTCTTTGGTGTCTGCTCTTTATTGGCCTGCTCACTTTGGCCAATCTCCGCGGTCTCAAAGAATCCGGCTCGATGTTCGCCATCTTCACTTACGGCTTCGTGATCATGTGCTACCTCATGATCTTTTTAGGAGTGTTTGGGCATGCCTTTCTCGGCTGGCATGTGCACCCGCAGTATGCTAACCAGCGTTGGTGGGATGGCTCTACGGCACAATCGCCAGGGGCAAACACCATGGGAACCGTAGGACTTTTCCTTCTGCTCAGCGCCTTCGCGAATGGATGTTCCGCCATGACCGGAACCGAGGCCGTTAGCAACGGCATCCCGGCCTTCCGAGAACCGAAATCGCACAACGCGGCTTGGACGCTGATCTATATGGGCATCATTCTCGGAAGCATTCTGCTCGGAATCTCTTACCTGGCCGTGAATTTTCACGTGGTCTACTGGGAACATGCCGGACAGACCGCCCCCGCCGTAATAGACCAGATATCCGGCACCGTCTTTGGCAAAACAGGGCGCTGGCAGTTCCTCTACTGGGCCGCACAGTTCTTTACTGCGGCCATTTTGGTGCTGGCAGCCAACACAAGCTATGCCGATTTTCCTCGCCTCTCCTCTATCCTCGCCCGTGATCGCTATATGCCTAAACAGATGGCTAACCTCGGCGATAAGCTGGTCTTCACCAATGGCATTTTGCTTCTGGGTCTCTTTGCCAGCCTGCTCATCGTATGGAAAAAAGGCAACGTGGACGCTCTCATTCCCCTCTATGCCATCGGCGTCTTCACCGCCTTCACCCTCTCTCAAGCCGGTATGGTCGTGCACTGGTACAATCTTCGCAAAGTCGTACGAGGCTGGCAAGTGAAGGCGTTCTTCAACGGCCTGGGCGCCGTCGCCACCGGTTTGGTCTTTATTGACCTCATCATCGAAAAATCGCCTGAGGGTGCCTGGATCGTTTTAATTCTTGTGCCCATCATGGTCTATCTTTTCAAAAGAATCCATGCCCACTACGAAGAGGTCGCCAAGCTGTTAACTCTCGATAACTACTGCCCTCCTAAAGAACCTCAGAAAAACATCGTCCTCGTGCTCGTCCCCACCCTGCATCGTGGCGTTATGCAAGCTCTGGAATACGCTCGCTCGATATCCAGTGACTGCCGCGCCGTCCATGTCTGCGTAAACCCCGAAGAGACACCACGGCTCATCCAACGCTGGGAGCAATGGGTACATGATGTGCCTCTTGTGATCCTCAACTCGCCCTACCGCACCCTCATCGAACCGATTATGCGCTATCTTGATGCCATTCACCTGGAACGTCCCAACACCACCATCACCGTCGTTATCCCAGAGTTCGTTCCCCCAAAATGGTGGCATGCGTTTTTACATGGCCAGTCGGCAGCCCGCCTTAAGCTGGCGCTGCTCGGTAGAGAAGACGTTGTGGTGACCAATGTCCGCTACTTCCTTCATCCCTGCGAGGAAGGAACGTCGCCCAAAATGTTGAATAATCCAACATTGCTCCCTCAGAAACAAACAGGGGCTGTGAAATGATCATCGAAACCCAGGACGATGTCGTGCGCCTCTCCGGCTCGCTACGGCAAAACCAGTGGCCGACCATTCGCGCCGTGGCCGGCATGTTGCTCCACGATCATCCCGAAGGCATCATCATAGATTGCGCCAACCTTCAGGATATTTCCGAGGAGGGCGCCAAAACCTTTCTCGAAGCCATGCGCGATATCGAGGCTGCCGGCAAACGCATTATTGTGGCGAACCTACCGGAACATGTTCTTAATGTCATCAAAAGCGTACCTGGTATCCGTTCTCAACTCCCTATCGCGAACTCGGTCGAAGAGGCACGCGCCTCGTTGCATAGATTGCCTCAACATGCCTCTCCTACAGCCCTATCCCCAAAAGGCAGATCGCTTCTAGTGCTGCTTGTACCGGGAATTGACCTAACCCCCGGCGCGTGGCTCGCCACCCAAATGGCACGCGCACGCCGTTCAGAGGTCGCATTCGTCTTTCTCCTCGAAGTGCCCCGCGACCTGCCTCTTAATACCCCACTCGGCGAACAGGAGGATGAAGCACAACACGCCCTGGAGGTTGCCATGAACTTCGCAAAACATGCCGGTGTCACAGCCACACCCCATATTGAGCGCGTTCGCGATCTCATTGATGGCTCCCTTGCTATGATCCGACAATATGAGGTAGAGCGTGTCGTGTTCGCCACTAGTCGGCAAAACCTCGATACCGGAAACGAAGAGATCTTCTATCGCCTTGTGGACGCGCTGCTGCACCGGGCCCCATGTGAGGTGATCGTAGGACGATTGAAAGCGGAAAGAATCGGGTAACTGTTCCCCGTACCGAGACTAGGGTTTTGTGGGTCTTCCAGACAGGAGGAGATCGGCGTTATGGAGGACTGAGGTCTGAAACTTTGTAGGCATCAGCCGTCTTGAGGATGCAGCTTTCGTGGGTATATATATAGCAGGTTTTTCTGAGAAAGGAGGGTGGCATTCGTCTCCCGCCTAAACGTGGGAGTCTCCTGCCGCAATCTTTATGAACGCCTTCTCTTCTAAATCCAAAGAGACCAGCCCTTACGCTCCCTTCAGAGATTTCCCCGGTCTGGCCTCCATCGTGCAACAGGCTCTTAGGGAAGATATCGGCACGGGAGATATCACCACGCAACTCGTGATCCCCTCAACCGCCCGTGCAAAGGCCAATATCACTACACGAGTTGCAGGGGTCATCGCCGGCCTACCGGTTGTTCAAGAAGTCTATCGTCAACTCGACCCCAGCGTTCAGGTGGAGTTGATCGTGCAGGACGGCGACTCGGTGGAGGCGAACACGCCGCTTGCCATCCTCTCCGGGTGTGCCCAAAGCCTCCTCACCGGGGAGCGAGTGGCTCTTAATTTCGTACAACGTCTTAGCGGCATCGCCACGCTCACCGCAAAGTTTGTGGCAGCCGCCCGCCGAGAAGGTCTACGAATTGTAGACACACGCAAGACAACGCCCGGACTTCGCCTCTTAGAAAAGTATGCGGTGCGAGTCGGTGGGGGTCACAACCATCGCTTTGGCCTCTATGATGCCGTCTTAATTAAAGATAACCATATCGCCGCTTGCGGTTCCATCACAGAAGCGGTTCGTGCCGCCCTTACCGGTGCACCGCATGTTATGAGCGTCACCGTAGAATGCGACACGCTCGAACAAGTGCAAGAAGCGCTCGATGCTGGCGCCGATGTCATTCTTCTCGATAACATGTCCCCCGAGCAGCTGCGTGCAGCGGTTGCATTGGTGAACGGCCAAGCCATGGTCGAGGCCAGCGGAGGAATTACCTTAGAGACGATCGCCGAGGTGGCTGCTACCGGTGTGGACATCATCTCTATCGGCGCTCTCACCCATTCCGCACCCGCCCTCGACATCGGTATGGATTTCGTCATGACAAGTCTCTGACGCTCCCCGGCAGAAAAGCAACGGTACTCGGCTCTCCGACCCGCCCAACCGCAAAGCCTCCCCGCTGCTTCATACACCCACACCCCTCCCGACTGGGAACGGTGTCGTTAATAGAGTATACTGGTCTACGCGGATGGTCACCCTCTCCGCTGCGGACTTGAGGCACAGTGTTTTCAGCCCCGCCTCACGAAGCGGGGGTTTTCCGCATCGGGCTATAATCATGGCACTCTACCATCTTTCAAGCGTTCCCTCCACGATGGACGTGGCACGCGATCTACTTCATTCCGATCCACTTGCCTTACAGCGCTGGGACGGCGTTCTCGCCGACGAACAGACCCAAGGACGCGGCCAACGTGGCCGCAGCTGGTTTGCCCGTGCTGGCGAGAGCCTCTGTGCCACCTTCTTCTATCCCCAAACGTTCCCAATGCCCTCTCATCCTCATGACGAGCCTCTACAAAGAGTTGCCATGCTCTCTATATTGGCCGGGGTTGCCGTCGCCGAGTCGATCCATCGTGCCCTCCTCAAGGCGCTGGGCCTCCCGATATCCAACCGGCCGACCCCGTCTAAGCCCGATATCGGCCTCAAATGGCCCAACGATCTCCTTCTCAACCACAGAAAAACGGGGGGTATCTTGATAGAACTGGCCCAACTGCCGACAGGAGAACACATCCCTCTTATCGGTGTGGGCATAAACCTGTACATTAGGGAGTTTCCTCCGGAGCTGGCTTCACGCGCCACCTCCTTTCTCCGCGAAGGCATCCAAGGCATAACTCCCCTGTGGCTAGGGGCCCAGATAGCGATCTCTCTCAAGTTGTGGGCAGAACGTTATGCCGCCGGCGGCCCGGAGAGCGTCATGCGCCGATGGCAATACTACGACCGAACAAAAGGCACGGCCTATACGGTCTCTATCGGGGAACGGCAGGTTAGAGGCGTCGCCGTGGAGGTCGCTTCAAATGGCACCTTGCTGCTTCAGCTTGAGGATGGAACGCTCTTTCCCTGCTTTACTGCCAGCTCCGTGCAGCAAGAGGATAACAGACTCGATGCTACCGAGTAGGAAATGACGACCTGTTTGGCGAACGAAAGCACATCGGAACATCACGCCTCTCATAAGGAGACCCATGCGCCATGTTAAACCAAGCCCGTATCGGCATCGGCATTCTCTCTTTCGCCCACGGACATGTGAACGCCTATGCCGAGCGCATCCGTCAGTTTGATGATGCTCAACTTATCGCCTGCTGGGATAGCGATGAGTCGCGAGGGAAGCGCCAAGCAGCGCACTTTGGCATCCCCTACTCGCCGCATCTTGAGGACGTACTCAACCGCAAAGATATTGACTGCGTGATCATCGCCTCAGAAACCAACCGCCATGCCGATCTGGCCGTCGCAGCCCTCGAAGCGGGGAAAGCTGTTTTCCTACAGAAGCCAATGGCCATCACTTTGGCAGATTGCGATCGGATTATCGCCGCGGTGGAACGGTCTGGATGCTGGTTCAGTATGGCCTTCCAAATGCGATGCGACCCTCAAAACATCCGTATGAAGCAGCTGGTCGAGGAGGGTGCCGTTGGTCGTGTCGGAACCATTCGGCGTCGCCACTGCATCCCCGTGCTCTTTGACAAAAACTTCGTGGAAGGCCCCACCCGATGGCACATTCTGCGCGAAACCAACTTCGGCATGTTTTTTGACGACGCCACCCATGCCCTCGATTGGCTCGTCTGGATGCTAGGCAAACCTCCCGTTTCGGTCATCGCAGAAATTGATAACGTGTTAACCCATGTCGCTCCCGATGATACCGGAGTGGCCATCTACCGTTATGAGGATGGCCTGTTTGCTGAAGTTTATAACTCCAGCGTTACTCTGGCCGGAGAGAACACCACCGAGATATATGGTGACAGAGGTGTCATTATTCAGAATCATGGCGACGCTCCTTCGGCCATGATCAAGCCTCCGCATCCTATCGGGGTAAAACTCTATCAGCGCGACAAGGCCGAGTTGGGCTGGCAAGACCTCGGCCTTCCCATTCCTGCCTCTCACGGAGAGCGGATTGCCGGTGTAGCCCGCCCCTTTATTGACGCCTTCAAAAGCGGTAAACCGTTGTGCACCGCTCAAGAAGGGCGCCTCTCGGTGGAAATGTGCCTCGCCGCCTACAAAGCGGCAGAAACCGGCCAACGTGTCTTCTTCCCCTTTTCGGGTTAGAAGTAGTGCTTCCCTACCCCACTAGGGGTGCAGAGAGCTACAAAGCTTCTGCACCCCCTTCTTTTAACAGCTTAGACCATCTCTGCCGTATATCCCCATAACACAGGTAAACTCTATGTGAGAACATGGTACACACCGAAACCTTCACAAAAGAAACCGTACACAAAACCGAATCGCCCCCGCTCACCGAAATAGGTCTGCTGCTCCTTTGCCTGCTCCTCTTCTTCTGGCGACTAGGTTCTGTGCCCCTCTTTGATCTTGATGAGGGCCTCTATGTGGCTTGTGCTCGCCAAATGGTTCTTCATGGAGACTGGATCACCCCGCGCCTTAACAGCCACCCACCGCTCAACCCATCCGCCTTCACAACCCCCTTTTTTGAGAAACCCATTCTTGTCTACTGGCTTGGGGCGCTTTCCATGCGCCTTGTTGGACTTACTCCCTTTGCAGCCCGACTTCCTTCGGCCATCGCCAGTCTGCTCACAACGCTCCTCGTCTGGTGGTTCGCCAAAATCGCCTTCGGACGCCGGGCTGCGGCTTGGGCGGCTCTTACCTACATGCTCGCCCCGCTCACCCTCCTCGATGCCCGCCAACTTACCACCGATGCCCTGCTCACTTTCTGGTTCACCATCATGATGTTAAGCGCCTATCTCTGTCTTGAACCACCCTCTTGGGTCACTCCCAAAATGAGGTTCGGCCTAGCCATGGTCTTCTGGACATCTCTCGCCCTCTCCATTCTAACCAAAGGAGCCGCCGGCGCCCTGCCTCTCTTTATTCTAGCCCTCTTCCTTCTTCTTAAACGCTTTACACTGCGCATCAAAGCACACGGTGGCTTTCGATTCTATCTCTCTTTGCAGTTCACGTCGTCTCGTACTCTCCTCGCCGCATGGCGTTGCTTGTATCCCTTCCTCGGCCTCCTCCTCTGCCTGGCAATAGCCGCGCCATGGCACTACCTCATCTGGAAAGCCGGAGGCCGAGATGAGCTTGGGCACACATGGTTTCAAGAGTACATTTTGCGTCAACACCTAGGGCGCTTCCGTGGCCTCGACAAAGTGCATGATATGCCGTTGCCTACCTACATCGTCTTTTTCCTCATTGGGTTCTTCCCATGGGCCTGTTTTGCTCCTGCAGTCCTCTCCATTCAAGATTTATGGGCTTCCCACCGACGCCACGAGCGCTTCCTGGTTGTCTGGTTCTGGGCGGTATTCGTTCTCTTTTCTCTTGCTTCCGCCAAACTCCCCTCCTACATCGCCCCACTCTACCCGGCTGCAGCCATTCTCACCGGTAGGTGGCTCGATATCGGCTTCGCGCACCCAAATGCATCCTTTGCTAAAACCCTCCGGCGCGGCGCTTGGGCCGCTGTCATCACCGCCCTCCTTCTCTTAGTGGCCGCCCTTCTAGGCCCCCACTTCGTTCCTCGTAACGCTCCTATCGCGCCTCCCATTGCAACGCTTGCTCGGCAACTAACGACCCTATTAGCACTAGGAACGCTGCTCGCGCTGTTGTGCTTTCGTAAGTGGGTGTTTCGCTTAGGTGTCACCGTTCTTGCGCTTACCATGACGCTCATCATGCTTCTGGGATATACCGTGGGCTATCACGATGCCGCGCGTTACGTTCAAGACCCCTACCAACAGCTCGCCAAAGACGCCAACAACGATGCGACCCGCGGCATTCCCATCGTCTACTATCACATCATCCCCAGGCGCCCCTCTATGCTTTTCTATGCCAACTACTCGCCCTATGAGCATAAAGAGCTACCCCTCCTCCCTTGGCTTACCAAAACGGTTCCGTTAAGCATGGGTAGAGTAGACGTGATCACCTCCGCCGACACATGGCAACATCATCTCCAAAGCGAACTACAGCAACACAAAATTCCCGTGCATATTTTGAAATGGCTTGGCGGCCCACCTGGGGGATGGGTGCTGCTGCAAATGCATGTCGAAGAAAGAAAGGATCGGCAAGCGAGTCCAACCGGAGTTTAGAAATGAATACCCAGCTGCGCCTGAGCCGCATATTGTGGCTGTGCTTGCGCCCCTAAAGCGCCGTTATAAGAGATGGAGCCGGAGAGGGAGAAATCGAAGACCGAGTTGAAGTGATGCGTGAAACTTAACAGGTAGGTGCGTGCCCAGTTCGGCCCTCCGAAGAGGTTCTGGGCTTGCAAACCCGTCGTCAGACTGTCCCAGGGGGTGAGGTTGAAACCCAAACTGAAGTTGGCCGTATCGGAACGGCTCGGGTTCAGCAGATTGTGCAGTAGGCCCAACTGCGCCTGTAACATTAAGAGACCGACCCGCGTTTGCAGACCAAAATCCTCTCGTTGAACCTGTTGTAACTGTCCATTCTGCTCGGGATTGTAGTAGAGAGCGCCGGTAAGCTGCAGCTGGGCGAGAGGTGCATAGCTCAACTGAACTCCATACGTATTCACGTTGTCGGGTGCCGGGGCGCCCGAAGTGAGACGCATATCCCTCAGACGCACCGTTCCGGTGAGCTGCAATCCCTTTGTGGGTTGGGCGGACAGATCAAACAGTCCAACCAACGCCCTATTTGTGGGCGTCCCCGTATACTCCACGCCGCTAGAAAGTTGCGCGCGCAGCCCCTGCAATGGGGCATGAAGCAGGAGGGAACGATTGCGTTGTGCCCCCGTGTTCCCTAGAACATCTTCGTAAAGCGTATCTACTTTGACCGCTTGGTTTTTATCAATCGGTATGCCGGCGCTCAAACTCACCTTCTGATCATCCGCAAAGCCCGCAGGGGTTAACTGATTGGTGAAGGCGGTATCGAAATGGATACCAGGATTCAGGCTTCCCGCCACATCTATCCCTGCGCTCTGCGTGGTGGTTGCGCCGCTCGACCCCTTTAACGGGGTAGCAGAAAGGGCATCAAAATGAAGCGTGGCGTTGGTGTTCGGCGCGAGTGGATGAGATAGCGACACGCTGTTATGAAGGGTTGAGGTACCCCCTTGCGCGTTCGCCACGGTCTCTAAAGCGCTGCTTGCAGCCAATTGGCCGTTTTGCGGCAGCTTGGCACTGATAGCAGCGGAGAGCAATCGGTCTGACGTGCTCACGTTATCCGTCAGGATGTTTGCGCTCGCAGCCGCCAGCTGATCGGTTTGACGAGCTGTAAGTTGAATGGCAAGCGACTGCAGTGGCGTGAGAGTGCCCGTCAGCCCCATTATCTCTTGACCGGGGTTTAGCCCGGCAATCCCTTGTTGCGCAAAGAGAGTTCCTGCCCGATGATACGAAAGCCCAAAACTGGCACCGCGCATCGTGGCCGTGCTATCGAGCAGAAACCCGCTGCGTCGAAGCCAGTCTTGCCCATGCATATCTAAAAAGAGGCCTGTGGTGAGATCGGAGGTGGGCAGAAGATGAAAACGATCCTGAAACTGCAGAGCGCTGTAAGTTCTCGGGTCAGATGCACTCGGCGAGGCAGGACTATCGGCGGCACGTAGCAAGGAAGAGATTCTAAGAAACCCGTTATCGTTCTGCCAGAAGTTCCATTGTAGCGGCACATAGCTCGCCGAGAGCACACGTACCGCCGTCGGCGTGTTCACACTATAAGTCACTCGGGCAAGCTCCCCACTCGGCAACGGCACGCTAAAGCGGATAACCCCCGAAGACCAGTCTATCGTATAGTCACGGCCAGCCTGTAACAGGCGGCCATCTACAACCACCATTTCGGAGCCTTGCACCGCATTTCGCCAGGATAGCCGGTACGGCCCCACGGTATTCTGCCCGAGAATAAGGTCGGTCTGCAGGTCGTTTTTCGAGTCGAACTGCGAACCTGCAGGAAGAATGGCTCCCGATGCATCCATAATGCGTACCGAGAGGGGGCTTGGCGCCATGCTCGTCGTTTGGGCAAATGCCTTCTGCCCCACTATCGCCAAACAAGCCCCAACAATCAAGGCGATGGCGACGGTTCGCCTCAAGCTCTGCACGACAGGCGATATGTATGGTTGTGGAAACATTCGGCGCATGGCTCTGAACGGGGGCAATGGAGTTTCTATATTTAAATACGCTTTTTTGAGACGCTCCGTGACACTAAAAGTTACATCACCCGCCTCTAGAACCGGGAAGCGGCTGCCTCAACGGCCTCGGGGAAGCTGGGATAGGCGTGCATGGTTTGGGTAATGGCCTGAATAGGCAGACCATTGCGCATGCAGACGGCGATCTCGGCGATGGTGCTAGAGGCGTGCTCCCCGAAGATATGCCCTCCCAAAATACGCCCGCTCGCCTCTTCGACAACAAGTTTCACCAAACCCTCTGGGGTATTGCTCAGCACGGCCCGATCGAGATCGGCATAGTCAAAGCGAGCCACTTTAATCTTCAAACCGGCAGAAAGGGCCTCCTGCTCGGTCAGTCCCACACTCGCCACCTCAGGGTCAATGTAGGTACAGCGCGGGGTCACCGAATAGTCTACAGGTTCGTTCGCATGGGCAAAGGCGTTACGTACCATCACGCCCCCCGCATAGCTGGCCACATGGGTAAACAGGGGGCTTCCGGTGACATCGCCTGCGGCCCAAATGGAAGGCACGCGCGTGCGCAGATAGGCATCTACCGGCAGAGCGTTTTGCTCAATAGCAAGCCCGGCGGCCTTCAAGTTCAGCTCTTCGACGGCCGGCCATCGTCCGGCGGCCACGAGAATCTCGTCGCAGTGTATCTCTTCCGCGCCGTTTGGGGAGGAGAGATGAAGGCATTTAAACCCGTGACCTCGTTCCACACACTCCACATGAGCCGATAGAATCAGGCGTATCCCCTCCTGCTGCAACGAGGCAGCCACCCGCTCCGCAATCTCTGCATCCTCTCGAGGCAGCACCTGAGGCAGACGCTCCAGCACGGTGACTTCGGCTCCGAATCGTCTGAAGAGAAGCGCAAACTCCAGGCCGATCGGTCCTGCCCCAATGACGGCCAATCGCTTTGGCAAGCTTGTCAACCCCACGGCCTCTCTATTGGTTATAAAACCGGTCTCCTGTAAGCCCGATATCGGCGGAATGGCAGGAACCGTTCCGGTCGCGATAAGCACCTGTTCCGCGTGAACCACCTTTTTCCCTACGCGAATTTTGTGAGGCTCCTCAAAGGAAGCGTATTCTGGGAAAAAGGCCGCACCCCACTGGGAAAGCCCGGCATCTGGCGGCCCGTCCCCGCCAACTTCGCGCATCTTGCGGGCTTTATAGGCCATCGCTTCCGCAAAATCGGCTCGATCCACGGTTACATGGATGCCATAGGGTGCCGTTTGAGTAACTTGCTTCCAGACCTGTGCAGCTCGCAGCAGCGCCTTTGTGGGCACACATCCGGCCCAAAAACATTCGCCCCCGGTCTCTCGTGCCTCTGCAACCGCAACCAGTTTACCCATTCGTGCGGCCAGGCGCGCCGCTTTTAGCCCTGCCGAACCGCCCCCAATAACGACCAGATCGTACGATTCCAAGTCCTTTCCTTTCCATCCCAAAATCGGCTTTCGTTGTATTATACGTGCAAGGCGGCACGAATGGCCAACAAGCCGCCCTAAACGCCCTTAGCCGTATAGGCCACGAGAATCGAAACGCGACGGTTTACATAACTATAGGGGTGAGCCGGGTCGAGCAATTTGCGGTCGGCATAGCCCCGAACGGCCAACACCTGTCGCGGACGCAACCCGTTCTCCTCCATAGCACGACGGGCCGCATTGGCTCTATCGGTGGAAAGCTCCCAGTTCGAGTAGCCATAGGGCGTGCCATAGGGGCGTGCGTCGGTATGTCCTTCAACGATAATCGGGTTGTTGAGCTTCCTCAACTGATGGGCGATGATCCGCAATAGCTCTATGGTTCGGGGCTTCAAGCGAGCGCTGCCGGTATCGAAGAAGAGCGCAGGGGTCTTCTCCATTAACTCGATGCGTAGCCCTTCCGGCGTGAGGTGAATTTCAATGCTATCGCGCAGACCCTTTAGTTCGGGCGTGCGCATGATCTGACTTAGGATGGCCTGCTTTACTTTTTGGAAATCCACATTAACTGTTGCATTAGTCGCAAAACCTCCATCCTGTGGGATGAGCGGTGCCGGCTTGCCCTGTTTTATTTGGGGCTGATCGGCCAAAGGGCTTTTTCCGCCGTGCGCCGTTTTCATAAAGCCGGTGGGGTCACGAAAATAGGCGGCGATGGCATCCCGAATCGGCTTACTCAGTCCCACAATCCACATCACAAGGAAGAAAGCCATCATGGCGGTCACAAAGTCGGCGTAGGCCACCTTCCACGCACCGCCGTGATGGCCTCCCCCCCGCTTTTTCTTCACAATGCGAATGATAATGGGATTGGCATCGTTCTCATTCAAGGCCATGTTCCGTCTCCATTTCCGTCTTTAGGCTGCCAACCGCTGCTCTTCGCCGCCTAAATTCTTTACGTACTGCTCCATTTCGGTAAAGGAGGGGCGCAGCGACGGCTCGATGTTGCGTCGTGCAAACTCCACCGCCGTTAGGGGCGCATCGCCACGCGCAAACGACAGCAGCGCACATTTAATGCAGGCCATGTAGGCGCTTTCACCCCGCACCCGCGCCTCCAGAGCCGCAGAGAGAGGCGCGAAGATGCCGTAGGCCAAAAGGATTCCCATGAACGTACCCACTAGAGCGGCCGCCACTTTATGCCCTATCTCCTCCGGCGGCCCTCCTATCGCCGCCATCGTGACAACAACTCCAAGCACCGCCGCCACAATTCCAAATCCGGGCATCGCATCGCCTAGTTTGGCCAAAATATGTGCCGGCTGAACCAGCTCCTCATGGGCGGTTTCCAGATCGATATCCATCATTTCTGCCAAATCATGACTGGCCACCGTTCCCGTTACGATCACCTTCATCGTGTCGGCCAAAAACAGAAGCGCATGGTGATTCGCCATAAAATTGGGGTACTGGGCGAAGAACTCGCTCTCCTCTGGATGCTCCACGTGTTTATCCAACGCTACCAACCCCTCCTTGCGGGCCATCATAAAGAGGTCGTAGAGCATCTTGAGCAGCTCCATATAGCGCTCTCGGGTGAAAGGGCTGGGCTTGAGCAAGGAGAGCACGCTTCGCAAGATGGTCATTACCATGGAAAAAGGGTTTGCGATGAGTAGGCTGCTTAAGGCGGCTCCCCCAATAATCACCAGCTCGTTCGGCTGGATCAAAGCCCCTATCTTTCCTCCATCCATCATAAACCCAACAAGAATGCTTGCAAAAAGCAAGCCGATCCCCACTAGAACGAACATCGCATCTCCTTCATCAACAAGGTAGTCTCCGTCCGGTTACCCCTGTGCAACCTACAGAGCACAAGCGCTCTGATTTTTGGACGAAGCGCGGCCTTTCGTGAGAATAAAGCCGAGCGAGTCGCAGAAAACAGGTATTTTTACCGAGGGTCGCACCTTCGCCATGCCCAAACACGTCATTACGGGCGAGCACCGGCAAGCTTAAGCGCCTACACTTTACGAAATGCCGTGCTTGCTATGCCAACAGGTAAAATGTAAATGAGGAGCGGTTCTTATTATCTAAGCTTTCGCGGAAACCCATCCGATAATGCAGAAGAAACAGGCACCCTCCTCTGAATGCTTTCGCCACTGCTAGGAGAAACGAAACTAATCATCAGGGAGGAAAGGAACCTTTTATGAACATCTGCGTTGTAGGCACCGGCTATGTGGGGCTGGTAACCGGCTCCGTTTTCAGCGATCTTGGCAACGAGGTGATCTGCGTAGATAACAATGCGGAAAAGATCGCCATGCTCGAGCGCGGCGAGATGCCCATCTATGAGCCTGGCCTTGAAGAGATGGTGAAACGAAACCGCGAAGACCACCGGCTTTTCTTCACCACCGATCTCACCTACGCCGTCGAGCGATCAGACGTCGTTTTCATCTGTGTGGGAACGCCTCCAACGGAAACCGGCGACCCCGACATGCGCGCCATTCAGGAGGTTGCCCGCGGCATCGCCCGCGCTCTCAATCGCTACAAAGTCATCGTGAATAAATCCACGGTGCCTGTAGGAACCGGCGACATGGTGCGCGAAATCATCGAAACCAATCGGGTTCGCAACGTGGATTTCGATGTGGTGTCCAACCCCGAGTTCCTACGCGAAGGCAGCGCCATAAAAGATACTCTTGAACCCGACCGCATTGTCATCGGCGCTCCAAACCAAGTGGTCGCCATGAAGATATTGGAACTCTATGCGCCGCTCGAGCGCCCCATGATCATCACCGATGTCGCCAGCGCCGAGATGATCAAATACGCCTCCAACGCCTTCCTCGCCACGAAGATCAGTTTCGCCAACACCATCGCCAATATCTGCGACGAAGTGGGTGCCGACGTAGCCCAAGTGGTGAAAGGCATGGGCCTGGATAGCCGCATCGGGCCGGCCTTCCTCAATCCGGGGCTTGGCTATGGAGGCTCTTGCTTTCCAAAAGACACCGCAGCCCTCGTGCGCACCGCCGAAAAGGTGGGCGTTGACTTTAAAATCCTTCGCGCCGTTATGGATGTTAACGCCGAGCAACCCATTCGCTTTCTTGATAGACTACGAGCCGCTCTCGATGGCAGCTTCGATGGCAAAACCGTTGGCATTTTAGGGCTGGCTTTTAAGCCCAATACCGATGATATGCGCGATGCGAAAAGCGTGGAGATCATCGCCCACCTGCTCGCCGAAAAGGCCGAGGTGAAAGCCTACGATCCTATCGCCATGGATAACGCAAAGCGCATCTTCCCGCAGATATGTTATGGAAAGAACCCCTATGATGTGGCACAAGAGGCAGATGCGCTTATGATCGTCACCGAATGGAACGAGTTTAAGCTGCTTGATATGGAGCGAATCAAAAACTCTATGCGGCGCCCTATCCTTTTCGACGGTCGCAACATCTACGACCCCATCCGCATGAGGCGTCTCGGTTTTGAGTATCAGTGTGTTGGACGTACCCGCGCCACCATCCCCAACCACCGCCACTAAGTTCTGCAAGGAGTGAAAAGTTATGTCGCTGTTACGAAAAGTGCTCGGCCTTGGCCGCAACGAACACTACGACGAGGGCCTTCGCCTCTTCGACGAGGCGCGCTATGAAAAAGCGCTTGAAGCGTTCGAGCGAGCACGCGCCGATCTTCACAAACGCCCCTCAGCGCTCTTAAGTCGCCTCACAAACTTTTACATCGCGGAGACCCATACCCATTTAGGTCAAGAGCGAATGCGACAAGGCCAGTGGGCGACCGCTGCCCACCACTTTTCCCAGGCGCTTGCCATTCACCCCAACTACGCCGACCTTCATTTTCAATTGGCCCAAGCGCACCGCGCCATGGGCAACAAACATGAGGCACTCGAAGCACTTCAGAAAGCCCTCGCCGTCAACCCCCGTTATGCCCGTGCCCATCTGCTCGTAGGGCTTATTCGCTATGAACAGGGGTTTCACCAAGAGGGCCTCGAGGCCATTCGCCAGGCGACCCTCCTAGAGCCGGCGTTTCATTCTGAGGCCTATCGCAACGGGATCGCCTGCCATGAACAGGGAGATACGCTCTCAGCCCTCCAATGGTTTGAGCAGGTTCATCACACCCAAATTGATGACATCCTCTTTCACTTCCATCTTGGGGACGACCTCTACCGCAAGGCGCTCTACCAAGAAGCCATTGCAGAATACCAAAAAGCCCTCACCCTCAACCCCGACTACGCCGATATTCGTCATCACCTTGGCATGGCCTACAAGGCCTTGGGTCTCTATCAAGCGGCGTTGGCCGAATTTCGCTATGCCCTCCGTCTCAACCCCCGCTTCGTAGATGCACACATCAATCTCGGTCTCACCCTCCGCGAAGTGGGTCAAAACCAGGAGGCATTCACGCATTTCCGTCAAGCACTCGATCTCGAGCCGGACAATCCCATCGCAGCCGAGAATCTCCAGGAACTAGAAATTGCCCTAAAAGCGGCCTAGAACGTTTGAACCGAATCGTAATTTGTAGGGGCAGGCCTTGTGCCTGCCCACTTTGATCAAAATTTGTGCAAGAATGTACCCACAAGGCAGAATTTTCAGCTTTTTCTATTGATGAGACAACATAACAACGGAATGTCATTTCGAGGAAGCGCCAGCGACCGAGAAATCCTGGAATAACGGAATGTCATTTCGAGGGAGCGCTAGCGACCGAGAAATCCTGGAATAACGGAATGTCATTTCGAGGGAGCGCTAGCGACCGAGAAATCTTAGAATGAGAACAGCGGTGCAACACAACTACGGAGCATTATTTCGACGCACGGAGTGACGAGAAATCTTATGCGAAACTACAACTTCTATGTCTACATACTCACCACCTGGAACAACAAAGTGATGTATATCGGCATGACGAACAACCTTGAGCGCAGGATATATGAACACAAGAACAAAATGGTGGATGGTTTTACCAAAAAATATAACGTAACCAAATTAGTTTACTTTGAGTACGCAACAGATGTGAATGCGGCAATTACCAGGGAAAAGGAAATTAAAAAATGGCGCAGGGAGAAGAAGGCGAAATTGGTTACAAGCATGAACCCTGAATGGAAAGATTTGAGTTTGGAATGGGAGAAAGATTTCTCGCCGCCTGCAGCGGCTCGAAATGACATTGAATGATGCATGCTCGAAATGATAGGGCTATGCTCGAAATGACAGTGCCTCGCCGAAATAACAGCTCTTTGCTTGAAATGATGAGCAGAGTGCCACGGCGGAGCAACACAGCAATGGAACGTCATTGCGACGCATAAATGTCATTTCGAGGAAGCGCTAGCGACCGAGAAATCCTGGAATAACGGAATGTCATTTCGAGGGAGCGCCAGCGACCGAGAAATCCTAAAATGAGGTCAAAGATTTCTCGCCGCCTGCAGCGGCTCGAAATGACAGGGGGTGGTCGAAATGATAACGCCTTGCTTAAAATGATAAGATGGAGGCAAAGACGGGAAAACATAACAACGGACTGTCATTTCGAGAGAGCGCTAGCGACCGAGAAATCCTGGAATAACGGACTGTCATTTCGAGGGAGCGCTAGCGACCGAGAAATCCTGGAATGAGGTCAAAGATTTCTCGCCGCTTGCAGCGGCTCGAAATGACAGTGAATAATGGATGCTCGAAATGATAGGGTGATGCTTGAAACGATAGAGCGCCTTGCTTGCAATGATAGATGATGAGGAAATGCAAACAAGAAGTAACCACTCCTTCCCGTTCTGCCCCTGCGAAAAATCTCTCGCCCTTACAACCGTCCCAACGAACCACCCTCACCCGCAGAGGAATGCCCCTTAAACCGCAAGCATGAAATGTTCCTTTGCCCGGACATAGGGTAAAATCTACACCAGCCTACAGATTGGGAGGTATCGCAAGATGGACCTGGATGTCCGCTTGGCAGAGACCGTACAGGAGTATGCCGACTATCTTGAAACATGGCGCACCCAACTGGCCATCGTTCCCTTTGAGCAGATCGTGCAAGAAGCCAAAGGCCCCGAACATGTCGGCATTTTCTGTGTGGACGTCATCAACGGCTTTTGCTATGAAGGCCCCCTTCATAGCGACCGCATCGCCTCCATCGTACCCCCCATCGTCGCTCTCTTTCAAAAGGCCTATGCGATGGGCGTGCGCAACTATGTGCTCACCCACGATGCCCACGATCCGGCCGCCGTGGAGTTCAACGACTACCCCCCACATTGTATTCGCGGCACAAGCGAATCGGACATCGTACCGGAACTTATGAAGCTGCCCTGCGCACCCCACTACCGTCTTCTTCCCAAAAACTCCATCAGCTCCTCCATTGGAACCGGCCTGGACGACTGGCTCGATACCCATCCCCAAGTAACGCACCGCATCGTTGTGGGCGACTGCACCGACCTTTGCACCTATCAGCTCGCCATGCACCTAAAACTTCGCGCCAATGCGGCCAATCGCCTTGAGCCCGTTATTCTGCCGGCCAACTGCGTCCAAACCTACGATATTCCGGTGGAGGTGGCCAAGAAAGAGAATATTCCCGCTCACCCCGGCGACCTTCTCCATCTTGTCTTTCTCTACAACATGGCCTCTAACGGCATTCAGGTCGTCTCCGAAATCGCTTAGGAGACGCCCGAAACCGGTCTCACTGCCAAGCCCCTTTACGGCACCCAACGCACCCCAAACGAAAAGGAGATGTCAGGGCCGATGTTGCTGAACCAAGGCAGAGTGTAGTTATGGATGTCACCGTTTTCGGAATACGATGCATAGAACTCCGTGTGCCGATCCATAATGCGTCGGTAACCAAACGTGGCCGTGACATTGGCCTGATCCACAAAGGTGTTGCCGGTTCGCATAACTGGACCTGCGGCATCTATCTGTAAGATGTAGCTATCCCTGTTGTTCGCGCGATACTCAACGGCAATTGCTCCCTGGCCCACCCCACCCAGCGGATGGGGAAGATGTCGAGGATGCCCCAAACGAACACCGCCGATGTTGATATAGACAATGGCGTTCCGCCCCCAAATATAGCGGGCGTCCAAAGAGAGACCTACATCCACGTTGCCGCTCCCTAAAAGCAGGGCCGTGTTGCCTGTAGGCAACTTAAGCCCGAAACGCAAAGCGAGTGTGCCCCGCGATGTTACGGGCAAAAGGCTCCGCTTGACAATGAAGGTGGTTTCTCCTATCCCAAAAGCATTTCCCTGATTTAACAGCACATGGCCTTGAGCATCTATGATCTGCCAAATGCTTCGGTACATAGGCCAGTGGTCGCGCCCCAACGGGTCATCTTCAGCGTTGGCCGGCAACCCAAAGAGACGATGGTAGGCGCGGATGATCCCGTCCAAAATGCCTCCATTGCGCCATTCAACAGGCACGTAAACGGATAGTTCGGTGTTATGCAAATAGCCTTTATGCCAGGAGAACATGAGCCGCTGATACTCGTTGTCCTCCACCACGGTGGCACCCAAGCTGGGGCTAGGGATCAGCAGGTTGTTGATGAGATCGAGCTGTACCCCAACCCTTACCGCCCCATTGGGCAGCGGCACGGCGTTGTCGGGTAAAAACTGGAGGAAAAGCAGGTTCGCAGGACGCGGGTCGCGTAAAGGGATCGGCCCCTGAGGCAAACCGTAGTCGGGATTCTTAGGTGCGGTCTGTGCGCCCCCTCGGAGCCCGAGAACGGACAGTAAAAGCAAGAGGCCGGTAGAGAGAAAGCCTGTTTTTCGCAAAGGCCTTCCTCCTCTACCCGCGCATGATCTGCCGTGCCCCAAACATCACGGCCCCATGAGAGCTTCCCACAATAGGACGGGGCACGATCCCCGTCCTGCGGTGGTACTCCTCACAGACCTCTTGGAGCGCTTTGTCGGCCTCTGGGCTCTCCCTACAGAGCACCACTACGGCTCCGCCCGATCCTCCTCCGCTCACCCTCGCGCCGTAAAGCCCACGCTCCGGCCCTCTCTCACGTACCAACTCCACCAGCAAGTCCGTCTCCGGGGAACCGAGATCGAGCCGTGTGCTGTAGGACTCGTGCGTAGCATACATCAGTTTCCCTGCCTCTTCCATGAGATAGGTATCCACTTGCGGAGAAGGCTCTTCTTCTAACTTTCCCTTCCTCTTCTCCCATTCTCGGCGCTCCTCATACCGCAATGAAGCAAGATGCATAATCGCAATAAAAGCGTGAACCCGCTCGTTATCCAAAATCGGATGCTCCGCACAGGCTCGCGGATGATAGGTCTGCTCGGGATCTACCCGCGTCACGCGATCGGGCAGCATGCCGTAAAGCCTTTGGAACTCCGCCCCGGTCAGCGTCTCAGGGATCATCTCCCGATACTGAGCAAATTCCGCCGAAGACATCCGCGCCAGATAGTTCTCCAAAAGCTTGCCCCCGCTCTCCAATTGAATGATCTTCAGTCCCATGAAGGCCCCCACGCGGGCGCGCACATAGTGATCGCCACCAACCGAGTGCTTCACTCGCGAATCGATCCCCACAAACCGCCACCCCGGAGGTATGCGCTGATTGCCCAGCAGATCGTGCGGCTGGCAGCGCAGCACAAGCAGGGCGTTCTCCCGTCCAAGCGCCGCCGTTACCTGGTCCATAATGCCACAGGGCGCTCCCACGATAAGGTTCTCAACCCGCTGACACCAGGCCGCCAGTGTAAGATCGCTCGGATGGATACCGGTCGCCTCACTGAGGGCGTGCATGGTGGCCACCTCGATGGCTGCTGAAGAGGAGACTCCGGCCCCAGGGGGGACATCGCTGCGAAGCAGAATGTTAGCGCCCTGTAGCCCTAGACGCTCATCTACCACGCCTTCGGTAAACTTACTGTAAGCAGCCAACATAACGTAGAAACAGCCGGCAATGTAGGCTGCCCACTTTGTCTCTGGATCGGAGGTGAGAGCCGCATGAACCTCCTCCACCGGCCGTGGTCGCCCCTGTGCATCTACCAAGAGGTCTAAGGAGAGCGTTACTTCGGGCTTTAAACCCTCCTGCTCTATTCCCAAGCTGCGAATGCGTAAAAACCTATCCGATCGCCACTGCCAAGCGGCATAGGCCGCGTGAGCTATCGGCATCTCTAAAACGGTGCCGCCTGAGTAATCCCCCACCCCACCCATGACATCAAGCCGACCGGGAGCACGAGCGCCGGCAATTGGGCCTACGCCATCAAAAAAATCGGCCTCTTCTTCACGAACGAGACGCTCGAACTCCGCCCATTTTGTCTCCGCATCGGCAGGCGGGGTAAAAGAGTAAGGTGATATGTCCATCCTATCGGTTCCCATCCGTTCTCCTTATTATCTTATAGTTTAATCTCTTTGGTGCACCCACGTCAAACGAACCCAGAAATCTAACCCCATTTTTAAGTTTTGCCCTCATTCAACCGATATAGCAACGAATCGCTTGACTTACAGCACAAGGTTATAGGACAATAATACAGCCCATGTCCACAAGAACACTGATCGCCTCTAATGAACTGGAGCGTGCGGTGCTCGTCTCCGTCGAACCAGACGAAGCCCTGCGCCCCTATGCCTTGGCAGAACTGGCCGCACTGGCGCGCACGGCCGGCGCTGAAGTCGTTGGTGAGTTCTACCAACGGCGCCTCCGCCCCGATGCGGCCTTCTTCATCGGCCCCGGCAAGGTGGAGGAGCTGCTCGCCGGTATACACGCCAGCCAGGCCAACCTTGTGATCGTAGACAGCGAGCTTTCTCCTGTGCAGGCCCGCAACCTTGAGGAGGCCCTGCGCTGCCGTGTTATTGACCGCACCCAGCTCATTCTCGACATCTTTGCCCAACGGGCGCGCAGCCGAGAGGGAAAACTGCAGGTGGAGCTGGCACAACTTACCTACCTATTACCGCGTCTGTCAGACCTCTACACGCGTTTCGAGCGTCAGCAGGGTGGCATTGGGGTACGTGGAGGCCCTGGAGAAACGAAGCTTGAGACTGACAGGCGCCGCGTGCGTGACACTATTCGCGATCTGCAAGCGCGCCTCGCCGAGATTCGTAAAAACCGCCAGAACCAGCGCGCCCATCGCCGCCGCCTGCCTTTTCCCACCGCAGCGCTGGTGGGCTACACCAGTGCCGGAAAATCTACATTGCTGAATGTGCTCTCCGGCAGCGATGTTTATGCCGACCCCATGCTGTTTGCCACGCTCGACCCCACTACCCGGCGCATGGAGCTGCCCGACGGCTGGGGCGTTCTGCTTACCGACACCGTGGGCTTTATTCGCAACTTGCCCGCACATCTCATCGCAGCCTTCCGCGCGACGCTTGAGGAGGTTGCAGAGGCCGACTTTCTTATCCATGTTGTAGATGCAAGTCATCCGCATCGGGACATACAGATACAGGCCGTGCTGCAGACGCTCGAAGAGCTTGAGTTTCATGAAAAGCCCCTCCTCACGGTCTTTAACAAGGCCGATCTGGTAAGCGATCAGTTCGCATTGCGCGAACTGGTATCGCATATCCCTAACGCGGTGTATATCTCCGCTCAAAAACGAGAGGGCTTGGAACATCTTGTAGCCCTCATTACCAAAACCATTGAAAGCCTCCTGGTGCCGGTGCACGCGAAACTGCCTTTTGAAAAAGGCAACCTCCTCTCCGAATGCTACTCCTTTGGCCGCGTCACCTCGGTAGAGTATGGCACCGATGGCATCTACCTAGACGCCTGCGTCACCAAAGAGATGCAGGGCCGTCTACAGCCCTATCTCCTTCCTCACTCGCCTTAAGCTTCAATGCTCCTGTAGAATCAGCAGGCGCGGATAGTCCTCCGTGGGCAGGGACACCGTAAGGCTATTCGCGCTACGCTCTAGCACGTGCACGGGAACGTCGTGATCGGTGAAGGGATCGTATATAGAAACTTGTGCTTGCTTTCCTTTCACACTTCCGATCTTTACGACAAATGTCTCCTGTTTGAAGGGAGCTAAGATGTCATAAGTCATGACATAGTAGGGGATCACAAAGCGATGCCGATTCACCTGGTAAGGCAAGAAAGCGAACAGATCGTGATAGGTTAGATCCGGGTGTGCCGGGCTGCCATCCCCGGCAAACACCTTCTGCCCCTCCCCGCCCTTCCATGAGAGCACGGCAAGGGAACGGGTTTCCCTAAGCGCAGGGTCTAAACCCTCCTGCATTTTCATGACGATGCGATGAACCACCTGTAAGCTAGGTGACACATAGGCGCTGTCATCGGTAGGATAGACGTCATGGGAATTGGCATAGGCAAGAAAATTGTCTTGTAAAATACCTAACCCTAAATCGCCCCCTAGGGCAGCGAAGAAATAGATTCGCTGTATGCCCTTATTCAGAAGAAAACAGAGGTATCTAGCCGTCGTTTTAGCCTTCAGCATCAAAGCCTGACGACGGTCGGTTATTCCTTGCTCATTCGGGCCTATATTGACCTCGGTGATCCAAGTATAACAGGGCACGACGTGGCCGTTTATCACGCGAGCGTAGCGTCCGTGCGCCGTTTTGCCGATATAGTTTGTTATAGGCCCCATATCGCGTTCAAGGCATTCGGTCTGCAGCGCCGTGGCATAGTATTCCGGGAACAGCTCGGAAAAGTGAGGTTTAAAAGCGCCGGTAGGCTCTTGTTGGCCCAGAGCATTCACAAGCACACCATGCTGCTCATCTTGAGGATAGGTTGATCGCCCATGGTAGGGATGTTTGGAAAGCGCAATCACTCGGGCCGGCTCCTCCGATGAGGCCGGCCAGGGGATGGTGTTGGAAAATCCATCGCATAAGGCGACGCCCTGAAACGCATCCGGATGCTGCTCGGCGTAGTCCGCCGTTGCTCTTACCACATCTCCCCAAACCGCATCTTCGTTATAATGGTACAGGGGTGGATTGTAATACTGATTAATGTAGAGAAAGTTCGAGCCAAAGCTTAACTCGTTCCATATCTCCATATCGAAGCCGAGGTCTTTGGAGCCGACCGTGCCGAGTGTCTGGGCAACAAAGCGCGCCACCGTTCCTACATAGCGCTGCCATCCCTCTAACGTCCTTTTATCATCGTCGTTGCCCGGAACCGAAAACGGTCGGTACTTCAGAGTCGCCATATGGACTTGAGTACCGGCTGCCCCGAGGTCTTTTGGCAGCGGTTTGGAGAGCACCAGCGTATGGCCATGAATATCGGTCACTAAGGCCTCCGCCGCCCAATAACCGGTGAGATTGCTCACGCCGCTATAGCCCGGCTTTATCCCGTCCACATCGGTCACCAGGATCTCTCGATCTCCCTTATGAGCCGGTGCTGCAAGCACCTTGTCGAAGAAACTTACCGGGCAAGGAGCTCCGCTGTTGCCGTTGAGAAGTATAAGAGGACGGATGCCGTACCGCTTGCATGCAAGCAGAATCTTACGATAGCCGTCGGCAACTGCCGGGGGTATCTGCTCGGTGTCGTAGTCGAGGCTTGACCATCCGATCTCGATTCGCATATGGCGAAAGCCATATTTGGCCAGCATCTCCGCGATCAGATCGGGGTTTTTTACCGAGCCACCGAGATTGATCCCGATCCCTTTCACGAAATCCGCAGCCGGCACCGTCTCCAGATAGGCTCGCCAGGGCTGTAACCAGTAAGAGTGAGCGCCAAAAGGAAGATCGGTAAAGTAGGTTTGGGAGATGTAGGGGTCGCCCTTTGGAGGGTCTGCTTTCAAGCTTACGGGGAAACAGCAGATTGCGATAAACAGCATCAGCCGCCAGATCAAACCGAGGAACCGCATGAATCGTCGCCTCCCAGAGTAGAAATAAAAAAACGCACCCTAGCATCTTCTAGGATGCGCCTAAAAGGTTACCAAAAGTTTCCTCGAAGGGTTTTAGGCCTCTCCTGCAGACTTGAGGTAGGTTCGCAGCCTTTCCAACTCAAATGCCACCATGGCAGCAGGGACATCTGCAGCGCTCGCAATGCGATCGATGATGCGGGCTAGGCTCCGCTCGGTCACCTCATCTGGCTCTTCGGGATAGAGCTTATCCATCGCCTCGGCCAGCACATAGAGTGCATCACTCAAATAGCGTGCTTTTCCTTGAGGAAGCGCGCGCAACGGGGTCTGCACATAGAGACGGGCGATATACTCGTACACCCCATCCCATCCCTCGCTTACCGCCTGCTGCGCGATATGCCGTTGGGTAGTCGCCTGTTGCATAGCGGCTATACGGGCATCACGCTCCTTCGTGGCCTCCCAATCTGCTAGGGTGGTACCCTCGATAATACGAATGTTCAGCGGCTGATTGAAGAGAGCGCGCACCACTTCCAGCGTCGGCTGCAGGTGACCGGGCTGTTGAATATGGTTTGCAAGGTTATATTTCGTCTCCTCCATACCGAGAACGAGCGTGTCGTTCTCGATAGTGATGGGACGTGCGTTCTCCAGGGCCTCCCAGTAGGAGCGGTTGTTAATGCGGTCTTTCAGCCGCTCCACACAGTTCGCCCACAGGGTTGTAAGGGCTGCAGATGTCATTCCGATATCCGTCGTTGTGCCTCCTCCAAGAGAATGGTTGCCTCGCTCCGTAGTTTAGTTGCGTTTCGTAGGCGGATTCTCATCGGAGTCGGTCTCTGTGGCTCTTCGGCGCTTGAAGGGCGCGCGCAGCACGATCTGCTTGTAGTCGAGCCCGGCAGCGGTGAGCGCCCTATCCCAACTCTCGAAGCGTCGTCGAGCGGCGGTGATGAGCGTGATGTCGTGCGCCTCAACGCTTTTTGCATTCAGAGGCACCCCTTTGGCGTGCAGTTCGCGAAGGCGCCGCAGAATCCGCTCCTCATCCCACTCCTGATAGCGTCGGATCATGCTGTAGTCAAGCCCCGCGGCCTCGATGGCGCTGCGCCAAGAGCCGA
>Ga0209061_1000262_pt1 | contig 158487 bp, 140 predicted proteins | sample Coa_R1_10_FD_187157 | JGI IMG/M metagenome (GOLD analysis project Ga0209061, IMG submission 187157) | Surface soil microbial communities from Centralia Pennsylvania, which are recovering from an underground coalmine fire - Coalmine... | ecosystem: Environmental > Terrestrial > Soil >...
CCGACGTGCCGGAGTCGGCCGACTGGTGGAACGCCGCCTACCTGATCATGTGGGGCTCGAACCTGCCGGTCACCCGTACCCCGGACGCGCACTTCATGACCGAGGCCCGGTACCGCGGGCAGAAGGTCGTGGTGGTCTCCCCGGACTACTCCGACCACACGAAGTTCGCCGACGACTGGCTGGCCGCGGCGCCCGGGACCGACGGGGCGCTGGCGTTCGCGATGGGCCACGTGATCCTCGCCGAGTTCTTCCGCGACCGCCAGGTCCCGTACTTCACCGGGTACGTGACCACCTACACCGACGCGCCGTTCCTGGTCACGCTGCGCGAGCGCGGGGACGGGCACGTGCCCGGGCGGTTCCTGACCGCCGCGGACCTGGGGGACGGCGGGGAGAACGCCGCTCACAAGCCGGTCATGCTCGACGCGCGGACCGGGCAGCCGTTCGCGCCGAACGGCACGCTGGGCCACCGGTACGGCCCGCAGGGCCTGGGCCGGTGGAACCTGGATCTCGCCGGAGCCGAGCCGGCGCTCACGCTGCTCGGGCGGCACGAGGCCGCCATCCCGGTCGACCTGCCGAGGTTCGACACCGGGCCGACGGAGGGCGGTTCGTCGGTCCGGCGCGGCGTGCCGGCCGCCCGGGTCGGCGGCCATCTGGTCACCACGGTGTTCGACCTGCTGATGGCGCACTACGGGGTCGGCCGGGACGGCCTGCCCGGCGACTGGCCGTCCGGTTACGGCGACGCCGCCGCGCCCGGGACCCCGGCCTGGCAGGAGGCGATCACCGGAGTGCCCGCCTCGGCCGCGGCCCGGATCGCCCGGGAGTTCGCCCGCAGCGCGGAGGCCTCCCGCGGCCGCTCGATGATCTGCATGGGGGCGGGCACCAACCACTGGTACCACTCGGACCAGATCTACCGGACCTTCCTCACGTTGATCATGCTGTGCGGCTGCCAGGGGGTGAACGGCGGGGGCTGGGCGCATTACGTGGGGCAGGAGAAGGTCCGGCCGCTGGCGGGCTGGCAGCAGGTGGCGTTCGCGCTCGACTGGCAGCGCCCGGCGCGGCACATGACGGGCACCTCGTTCTTCTACACCCACACCGACCAATGGCGGTACGAGGCGTTCGGCCCCGCCGAGCTGGCGAGCCCGCTCGGCCGGGGCCTGTTCGCCGGGCGGGGATTCGCCGACTGCCTCGCCCAGGCCGCCAGGCTCGGCTGGACCCCGTCGCACCCGGCCTTCGACGCGAACCCGCTCGACCTGGCCGACGGGGCCGCCCGGGCGGGCCTGCCCGTCGCCGACCACGTCGTCGCCGAGCTGCGGGCGGGCCGGCTCCGGTTCGCCGCCGAGGATCCCGACGACCCGCGGAACTGGCCCCGGGTGCTGACGGTCTGGCGGGCTAACCTGCTCGGCTCCTCGGGCAAGGGCATGGAGTACTTCATGCGCCACCTGCTGGGCACCGATGACGCGGTCCGGGCGGCGCAGAGCCCGCCGCACCTGCGCCCGGCCGAGGTGGCCTGGCGGGAGGAGGCCCCGCGCGGGAAGCTCGACCTGCTGGTCGCGATCGATTTCCGGATGACCAGCACCTGCACCTACGCGGACGTGGTGCTGCCCGCGGCCACCTGGTACGAGAAGCACGACATCTCCACGACGGACATGCACCCGTTCGTCCACTCGTTCAACCCGGCGATCGCCCCGCCATGGCAGGCCCGCACGGACTTCGACGCGTTCACCGCGATCGCCCGCGAGTTCTCCCGGCTCGCCGCCGACCACCTGGGCACCCGCACCGACGTGCTCGCGGTTCCCCTGATGCACGACACCCCGGACGAGCTCGCCCAGCCGTTCGGCGCGGTCCGGGACTGGGGGGCGCGGCGGGAGGACCGTGACGGCGCCCCGGGCGACCAGCCCGGCGGAGCGGGCGGGGCCGGCGAGGGCCCGGTGCCGGGCGTGACGATGCCGCGGCTGGTCACGATCGAGCGGGACTACGCGGCGGTGGCAGAGAAGATGGCCGCGCTCGGCCCGCTCACCGCGAGCCTGGGGACCTCGGTCAAGGGCGTCACCTGGGTGCCCGGGGAGGCCGTCGAGTACCTGCGCCATGCCAACGGCACGGTCCGCGGCGGGGCCGGCGACGGCCAGCCGTCGCTCGCCCGCGACGTGCACATGGCCGAGGCGATCCTCGCCCTGTCCGGCACCACGAACGGGCGGGTGGCCGTGGCCGCCTGGCAAGCCCTGAGCGAGCGCGTCGGCGTGGGGCTCGCCGACCTCGCGGCCGAGCGCGCGGAGGAGCGGATCACCTTCGCCGACACCCAGGTCCAGCCCAGGACCGTGATCTCCTCCCCCGAGTGGTCGGGCAGCGAGCACGCCGGGCGCCGCTACTCGCCGTTCACGATCAACACGGAGCGGAAGAAGCCGTGGCACACGCTCACCGGGCGGATGCACTTCTTCCTCGACCACGACTGGATCGCCGAGTACGGCGAGTGGCTCCCCGCCTACCGGCCGCCGCTCGACCACCCGCGCCACCTGGCCGCGGCCGGCGAGCCGTTCCCGGGCGGCGACGGGGTTCCCGAGATCACGGTCCGGTACCTCACCCCGCACTCGAAGTGGTCGATCCACTCCGAGTACGCCGACAACCTGCACATGCTCCGGCTGTTCCGCGGCGGCCCGGTGATCTGGATGAGCCCCGCCGACGCGGCGAGGATCGGCGTCGCCGACAACGACTGGATCGAGGCGTACAACCGCAACGGCGTCGTGGCCTGCCGGGCCGTGGTCACCCACCGGATGCCCGCCGGGACCGTGTACATGTACCACGCCAAGGACCGGCACCTGATGACACCCCGCTCGGAGATCTCCGGCTGGCACGGCGGGTCGGACAACTCGCTCACCAGGCTCGTGATCAAGCCGACCCACATGATCGGGGGGTACGGCCAGTTCACCTACGCGTTCAACTACCTTGGCCCGACCGGCAACCAGCGCGACGAGATCGCGGTGATCCGGCGCCGCTCGCAGCGGGTGGAGTTCTGATGCGGATCATGGCCCAGGTCGCGATGGTGATGAACCTGGACAAGTGCATCGGCTGCCACACCTGCTCGGTCACCTGCAAGCAGGTGTGGACCAACCGGCCGGGCCTGGAGTACGTGTACTTCAACAACGTGGAGACCAAGCCGGGCACCGGCTACCCGCGCCGGTACGAGGACCAGGACCGGTGGAAGGGCGGCTGGGCGCTCGACCGGAAGGGGCGGCTGCAGCTGCGGGCCGGGGGGCGGCTGCGGCGGCTGCTGTCGATCTTCTACAACCCCGACCTGCCGCTGATCGACGACTACGGCGACCCGTGGACCTACGACTACCAGACCCTGATCGAGGCCCCCGCCGGGACGCCCAACCCGAGCGCGCACTCGATCTCGGCGCTGACCGGCCGGGACATGGACGTGCGGTGGGGCAGCAACTGGGAGGACGACCTGGCCGGGGCGCCGGAGCACGCGCCGGGCGACCCGGACCTGGCGGGCCTGGAGGACCGGGTGCGGCTGGAGTTCGAGCGGGTTTTCATGTTCTACCTGCCGCGGATCTGCGAGCACTGCCTGAACCCGTCGTGCGTGGCCTCGTGCCCGTCGGGGGCGATGTACAAGCGGGCCGAGGACGGGATCGTGCTGGTGGACCAGGACCGCTGCCGGGGGTGGCGGTTCTGCGTGTCGGGCTGCCCGTACAAGAAGGTGTACTTCAACCACCGGACCGGCAAGGCGGAGAAGTGCACGTTCTGCTTCCCGCGGGTCGAGCTCGGCCAGCCGACGGTCTGCTCCCAGACCTGCGTCGGACGGCTCCGCTACCTGGGCCTGTTCCTCTACGACGCCGACCGGGTGCTGCCCGCGGCGGCCATCCCCGACCCGCGCGGGCTCTACGAGGCGCAGCTGTCGGTGTTCCTCGACCCGGCGGACCCGCGGGTGGCGGCGCAGGCGCTCCGGCAGGGGATCCCGGCGGACTGGGTCGAGGCGGCCCGCCGCTCCCCGGTCTACGCGCTCGCCGTCCGGCACCGGGTGGCCCTGCCGCTGCACCCGGAGTACCGCACGCTGCCGATGGTCTGGTACATCCCGCCGCTGTCCCCCGTCGCTGACGTGGCGGCCGCTTACGAGCAGGGGGGCACCGGCCCGGACGGCGTGTTCGCCGCGATCGAGGCGCTGCGGGTCCCGGCCGAGTACCTGGCGAACCTGTTCACCGCGGGCGATCCCGAGCCGGTCCGGGCGGCGCTGCGCAAGCTCGCCGCGGTCCGCTCGGCCATGCGGGCCGCCCAGCTCGGCACGCGGGCGCCCGCCGGGCTCGCCGGGTCCGCCGGGGCGACCCAGGCCGACCTGGAGGACCTGTTCCGGCTGCTGGCGATCGCCAAGTACGAGGACCGGTACGTGATCCCGCCCGCGCACGCGGAGGACGCCGGGGCGCTGATGGCCCAGCACGAGCAGCTGTTCTGCCCGGTGGGCGAGGACGCGGGAGGCTCGTTCCACCCGCTGCCCGCCCGGGGGGCGGCCGGGGGGGCGTCCGGGCAGACGTTCCGCGGGCCGGATGGCCGGGTCCACTTCAACCTGCTCGGCTGGGACGGCGCCGGCCCGGCCCCGCACCTGTTCCCAGGGAGCGGATCATGACGGCACGGGACCAGGTCAGCCCGTTCAAGCTGGCCTCGGTTCTGCTCCAGTACCCCACGCTCGCGCTGCTCGACGGGCTCGGCACGCTCCGCGCCGCGGCGGCCGGCGTCTCCCCCCGGGCCGCGGCCGGAGCGCTCGGCACCTTCCTCGACTGGCTCGCGGCGACCCCGCCCGGCCAGGTCGCCGCGCACTACGTCGCGACGTTCGACCTGCACCGGCGGTGCGCGCTGTACCTCACCTGGTACCGGCACGGCGACACCCGCACCCGGGGGATGGCGATGCTGCAGTTCACGGCGGCCTACCGGGCGGCCGGGTTCGAGCCGGACCCGGCGGAGCTGCCCGACTACCTGCCGATGGTGCTTGAGTTCGCCGCGCTGGCGCCGCGCGGCGAGCGGCTGCTCGCCGCGCACCGCGCCGACCTGGAACTGCTGCTGGACGGACTGCGCGGGGCCCCCTCGCCCTACGCGAGCGTGGTGGAGGCGGTCTGCGCCCAGCTCCCCGGGCTGCGCCGGGCCGACCTGGCGCGCGTGCGCCGCTTCCGGGCCGAGGGCGGCCCGCCGAGCGAGCGGGTCGGCCTGGAGGCGCCCTGGCCGCCACTGCCGCCGGCCGGCGCGCGGCCGATCCCGCCCGCCCTTCCCGCACGGCAGGCCCGGCCGTGACCGGCGTGAGCTCTCTCGAGGTGACCTGGTGGGTGGGCCTGCCCTACCTGGCCCTCGCGATCTTCGTGGTCGGCCACGTCTGGCGGTGGCGCTACGACCAGTTCGGCTGGACCAGCCGCTCCACGCAGCTGCAGGAGCGGCGGCTGCTCAAGTGGGGATCCCCGGTCTTCCACTACGGCACGTTCGCCGCGATCGCCGGGCACGTGATCGGGATCCTCATCCCGGCGGCGTGGACGCGGGCGATCGGCATCCCGGAGGACGCCTACCGCTGGTTCTCTGCCGCCGCCGGCACCCTCGCCGCGGTCCTCGTGCTCGCCGGCGTAGTGGTGCTGGCCAGCCGCCGGCTGGTCGTGCCCCGGGTGCGGGCCACGACCAGCCCGATCGACTGGGTCGCGCTGATCTTGCTGCTGATCGTGATCCTCACCGGCGTCGTGCCGACGGTCTTCGTGAACTTGCTCGGGCACGGGTACAACTATCGCGACTCGGTGGCCCCGTGGTTCCGCGGGCTGTTCTCCGCGTCCCCGGACGCGCGGGCGATCGCCTCGGCCCCCGTGGTCTACCAGGTCCACGCCACAGCCGCGTGGGTGATCTGGGCGATCTGGCCGTTCAGCAGGCTGGTGCACGCCTGGAGCTACCCGCTGTGGTACCTGTGGCGGCCGTACGTCGTCTACCGCAGCCGCCGGGCCGCCGCGCCGGACGAGCCGGGCACGAGCGGCAGGCGCTGGCGCCGGATCGGGGTGCCGTACTGACCAGCGAGCGGCCCGGAGCGCGGCGGGCGGCGGATGCGAATCGGCGGATCATGACGGGAGCGGACATGCAGAAGCTGTCACTCGACGCGCTCGCCCGCGAGCTGCTGGAGCGCGCGGGCGCCGCCCCGGGCGGGCGGACCGCGCAGACCGTGCTCGGCGGCCATGAGCGGGTGCTCCGCCAGACGGTGCTGGCGCTGACCGCCGGCTCGGCCCTGGCCGAGCACGCCAGCCCGGGCGAGGGCAGCGTGCTCGTCCTGCGCGGCCGGGTCACCCTGACCGCGGGCGGCCAGTCCTGGGAGGGCCGGCCCGGCGACCTGCTGATCCTGCCGGACGCCCAGCACGGCCTGGCGGCCGTCGAGGACGCTGCCCTCCTGCTCACGGTCGCCAAGAGCCCGTGAGCGCCGGCGCCGGGACGCTAGGCCGGCGCGGGGCCGCGCTCGTCGAGCACCTGCTCGGGCGTGAGCTGCCGGCGCCAGAACGCCCAGCCGAGCGGCCCGTGCCCGAGCTCGCCGGCCAGCGCCGGCGGCGGCACCGCCAGCACCGGGCACGCGGCGTGGGCCAGGCAGTAGCGGCTCACCTTCCCGGCCCGGAACCCGGGCCGCCGCCGGCGGCGCCCGGCACCCACCACGAGCAGGTCGCCGGGGCGGGAGGCGATCTCCACCAGGACGCGTCCGGCCTCGCCGCGCTGCGCGATCGGCTGGACCGACGCGTCGGCCGGGACCTCCCCCCAGACCGCGAGCAGCACGTCGCGCAGCCTGTGCTGCGCGTCCTCGGCCCAGACGCGGCGCAGGTGATCGGAGGGGTACTGCAGGTCGGCGGCCTCGCCGCCAGGCGGCACCCACGCGAGCACGGGAATCAGGATGGCATCATGGGCGCGGGCCAGCTCCTCCGCGTACCGCAGCGCCCGCAGGCTGCCCGGTGAACCGCTCGCGCCGACGATGACCCGGCCGATGCCGGACACCACAGCGCTCCTTCCACGCGTCCATTGACTCGCCGCTGACGCTAGCTAACTCCCCCCGGCTCCGGAAGAAAAGCCCTTCGTCCCGGCCGGGCCCGCCAAGCGCCCTGCCCGGGCGGGCGGGCGTTTCGCGGGCCGTCTCCCCTGTCCATGCAGCGCACGCTGCCCTACCCTTGGCCTATGCCAGCGCCGGACCTCGTGGTCAGCGCAGCCGGCTCCGAGCGGACGCTCACCGCCGGGCGCTCCTACCTCGTCGGCCGGGATCCTGCGTGCGACATCGTGATCAGCGACCCCAGGGTGTCCTGGCACCACGCCCTGCTGCGCCATGAGGACGGCCAGTGGGTGCTGCTGGACGCCGGCAGCACGAACGGCACCTACGTCGGGGGGGCCCGGGTCGACCGGGTCGTGCTCGGCGAGCGGTGCCTGGTCCGGCTCGGCCACCAGGCGGACGGCCCGGGCCTGGCCTGCGCCACCCGCGAGCCCGGCGCCACCCGCGAGCCCGGTGCCGGCCACAGCTCGCCTGGCGAGCCGGCGAGCCGCGCCTGGCGGCGGCCCGGGCCGCCGGAGCCCGCGCCGCGATCCGCGGCCGGCGGGCGGGAGGCGGAGCGGACGGAGCCGATCGAGATCCCTTACGCGATCCGCTGGCTCGCGGCCCGAGGAGAGCGCTTCTCGAACTTCCGCATCCTGAACGACAACGACAGCCAGCTGGAGTACTTCCGCAGGTTCGGGCACATCTACGCGGTCGGGGTCCCCACGAAGAAGTGGCGGCTGGTCGTCGTTTCCGACCCTGAGCTCCTCGATCAGGTCGCAGCGGATGAGGAGCAGTTCGGCAAGCTCGTCGAGGAGATCAACTTCTTCGCCCAGCTGCGCAACTCGCGCGGCGACGGGATCTCGGTGATCAGCGACGGCCCCGGCTACGAGCGGATCCGGCGCGTGATGCTGCCGTGGTACTCGCCGGCGAACCAGCGGACTCAGCTAGAGCAGATGAAGGAGCAGGCGCGCAAGCTGGTCACCGCGTGGTCGGCGCTGCCCGCCGGCCAGCCACTGGACGCGCGGGCCTGGATGGAGCGCTACGCGCTGGAGGTCTCCGGCCGCGGCGCCTGTGACTATGACTTCGCCCTGCTCGCCGGCGACGGCCAGCCGCACCCGTTCGCCGTGGCCGTCCCGGAGAGCACGAAGGAGAGCATCCGGCGGGTCGCCGATCCTTTTCCCGACTTCACGCTGGTGGCGGGGCGCCGCAAGCGGGAGCGGGTGCGGCGGTACCGGCGCCACAATGCCGAGCTCTACGCGACGGCCGGCGCGCTCGTGCGCGCACGGGCGCACGCGGCATCGGCCGGGCAGCGGAACGACCTGCTGACCCGCCTGGTCACCACCCCGGACCCGGAGACCGGCAGCCTGCTCGACGCGCCGACCGTGCGCGACCAGATCCTCATGCACCTGTCGAACGGCTTCAACGGCCCGTCGATCACCGGGGCGTGGCTCGCGCACGTCCTGGCCACCCGCCCGGACGTCGAGGAGCGGGTGCTCGCCGAGGTCGACGGGATCACCGGCGGCGATCCCGGCTACGACCTGCGGTACGAAGACCTGTCGGCGCTGCCGTACCTGACTCAGGTGATCAAGGAGACGCTGCGGGTCTACCCGCCGATGCCGGTCACCATCCGCCGCAGCCTGAAGGACGGCACGCTCGGCCGGTACCGCGTCAGGAAGGGCGACATCATCCTGGTCGGCACGCTCGCCGCCCAGCGGGACCCGCGGTACTGGGGACCCGATCCCGACCGGTTCGACCCGGGGCATTTCGCGCCCGACCGGCTCATCGGCCGGCCGCGCCACGCGTTCATCCCGTTCTCGGTCGGCAAGCGGCAGTGCATGGCCCAAGAGGTCACGTTCATGATGCTGCGCGTCGTCATGTTCGAGATCTGCAAGCACTACCGGCTGCGGATGGCACCCGGGGCGACGGTGGCGAAGAACACGGTCGTGACGACCAAGCCGACGTCGGTCCCGGTCGTCCTGCTGCCCCGCGAGGAGAGCAGCCGGCGCGGCGGGCCGGCGGCGTTCCTGGATCGCCCTGCCGTTCCCCCGGCCCCCGTCATTCCGCCCGTGCCAGGCGCTCCGGTCGCCGTCCGGGGCGGCCAGGGGCCGGATCGCCCCGCGTCCGCCCGCTCCGTCCCGGCCGAGTGGGGCGAGCCCACCGAGATCCCCCAGGCAAGCGCCTACCGGCACCTGGTGATCGCCTACGGGAGCAACTTCGGGGCGAACAAGGAACTCGCCGAGCGGTTCGCGCGGCGCGGCCATCACCACGGCTACACCTGCGACGTGATCACGCTCAACGATCTCGCTCAGGCGCCGCCGCGCCGCGGGCCGTGGCTGCTGGTCGTGATGACCTCGACGTACACCTCCAATCCGCCGTCGAACGCGACCGCGTTCAAGGCCTGGCTCGACCGCACCCCGCCGGGCTCAGACGCCTGGCGGCAGTGCAGCTACCTGGTCTGGGGCCTGGGCAACAGCCAGTGGAACGCGTTCCTCGCGTTCCCTCGCTGGGTGCACGGCAAGCTGGCCGAAATCGGCGCCACCCCGCTCGCCGACCTCGCCCATGGCGACGTGGGCACGCCGGCATGGGAGCGCGCGCACGCGGACTGGAATGCCCGCGTCTGGCCGTTGCTGCTCCGGCTGTCCGGGGCGCGCGCCACGAAGGAAGCCGCGGATCGCGCCGCCGCCGAGGGAGCCGCGACCGGGGAGCTGACCAGGACCGACTCGACGACGGCCATGCACAGGTCACTGCGGCGCGAGGACGCCGCGCCAGCTCCGCCATCCTCCGGCATGTCCTCGGTGATCCGGCGCATGTCGTCCGGATCGTGGCGCCGCTCGGCGACGGGCGACAGGAGCAGGCGGTCCCGCCTGGTGCTGGCCCCGGAGCTGCTCACCAACGCCGTCGGCCTGGACACGATCGTCGCGCGCACGCTGGCCTCCCGCGAGCTCCAGGCAGCCGGGTCGCCCAAGCGCACCCGTCACCTGGAGCTCGCCCTCCCCGCGGGCGTGACCTACCGGGCAGGCGATCATCTGGGCGTCTGCCCGAGGAACGACCCGGAGCAGGTCGCCTGGCTCGCCTGGCGCCTGGGCGCGCCCGCGGAAAGCCTGTTCACGGTCCCGTCGGCGATGGACGTGCGCGCCGTGCCGACGGGCGTCGTGCTGCAGGTCCGGAACGTGCTCACCAGCCTGGTCGACATCACCGGCCGGCCGGCCGCCGCCCTCGCCGGCCTCCTGCGCGAGCGGGCCGCCGATCCGGCCGAGCGCGCCGCGCTCGGCCGGATCGAGGAGATGCTGACCGCGCCGGCCGGCGCCAGGCCTCGCGCCGGCGCGGCCGGGCCTGCCGATCACGCAGGGCATCCCGGTCACCCGGGGCACCCCGATCACGCGGGGCCCGCGGATGGCGCGGGGCCCGCGGATGGCTGCGACGTGCTCGGCCTCCTCGCCACGTTCACGTCGTGCCGGCTCAACATCTTCGAGTTCCTCAGCGCCGCCCAGCCGCTTCGCCCGCGCTACTACTCGGCCAGCTCGAGCCCGAAGATCCACGGCGACCAGACCGTGCACCTGACCGTCGGCCTGCACGCGGTGCCGGCGCCGGGAGCACCGGGACGGGTCCTGCCCGGGATCGCCTCGCGCTTCCTGCACCGGCTCCGGCCGGGCGACTTGCTGGATGTCTTCCTGCACACCACCGAGGGATTCACCCTGCAGGAGGACGTGGCCAAGCCGATGATCTTCGTCTCGGCCGGCACGGGCTTCGCCCCGATGCGGGCGTTCCTGTGGGAGCGGCTGGCGATGCGGCGCGCGGGTGCCCGCCTCGGCGAGGCGCTGCTGTTCAACGGCATCCGGTCGGCGAGCCAGGACTTCATCTACCGTGACGAGATCGAACGGCTCGTCGCGGAGGGCGCGCTCGACCACTTGCACGTGGCGACCTCGCGCGAGCCGCCCGGCCGCGGGGAGCACGTCCAGGACCGGATCAGGGCACACGGCGCGCTGACCTGGCGCATGCTCGCCGCCGGGGGCTACGTGTACGTCTGCGGATCTCAGCCGATGCGCGATGCCGTCCGCGCCGCGTTCGTGGAGGTGGCAGCACAGCACGGGCGACTGCCCGGGGACCACGCGGAGGCCTATGTCCGCGAGCTTGAGGCGACCGCACGCTACCGCCCCGACTTGTGGGGCTGACCATCGGGAGAACGCATGGACGTCCTGGCCCTCATCCTCGCCGCCGGCGCCCTGGTGATGTTCGCCTTCGCCGCGAGCGGCCGGGAGCTGCGGCGCCTCAACGAGATCGCGGTCGGGCTCGTCCTGCTCACCGCGGCGCTGATCTGCCAGTTCACGTCGATCACGGGCACGCGCATCGGCCGGTGAGCGGCCGGGGCGGCGATGGGCCACCGGCCCCCGTGCGGGCCGTCACCTAGGCTTCCATGTGCTCGGTCATGACCCGATGGTGGCGCAGGACGGCGTCCTGCGCCGCGGCGGCGTCGCGGCGCAGGACCGCGCCGGCGATCGGCTCGTGCAGCGCCCAGTGCCGCTCCGGCCCCGACTCGCGCAGCCAGCGTGGCTCCGCCTCGTCGTCCACCCATGCCCTCAGCTGGTGGGACAGCACCGCGCCGTGCACGCTCTCGTACATGGCGGTCAGGTACGGGTTCCCTGCGGCGCGCACCACCGTGGCGTGGAACACGGTGTCGGCGGCGATCCACTCCGACGTCCGGCCCGCGGTGTCGCGCAGCCGGGCGAGCGCGGTGCCGATCTGCCCGGCCTCGGCCTCCGCCAGCGCGGGCTCGCGGCCCGCGGCCTCGGTGACGCCGAGCGTCTCCAGCCACAGGCGCAGCCGCATCAGGTGGCCCACCGACCGCTGGTCGAGGTCGAGCATGAGGCCGACCGACGCCGCCACCATCGCCTCTGGGCGGCGGACCACGTAGGCACCGGACCCGTGGCGGATCTCCACCAGGCCCATCAGCGACAGGGTCCGCAGCGCCTGGCTGACCGTCGGCCGGCTCGCGCCGAACCGCTCCGCGAGGTCCCGCTCGGCGGGCAGCCGCGCGCCCTCGGCGATCCCCGCGGTCACGATGAAGCGGCGGATCTGCTCGGCGAGGAGGTCGGCGCGGCGGAGCGGCGGCACCGGCGGGATGCCGGTCAGGTCCACCGCCGCCGGCCTGCGGCGCTCCCGGCGCTGCGTCCGGCCAGGACCGGCCATGTGACTTCCCGGCAACGTCCCTCCCGCGCTGAGCCCCGCACGAGGCCCTGCCACCTACCGTTGACGTTACATGAAGGCAAAGTGACAATGTGGCCATGCCACATGTGCCCGCCTTGCGGGTTTCTGATCCCGGGACACGCTGGGCCGCCGCCGATCCGGCGGTGCTGGCGGACGCGATCCGGCTGCGAGCGGTCCGCATGGTGGCACCGCTCGGGTTCGGCTACCTCGGGCAGGCGCTCTCGTCGGCCGAGCAGGTCGCGGCGCTGTTCACCGTCGCCCGCCCGGGCATCGACCGGATGGTCTGCTCCCCGGGCCACTACGTGATCGCGTTCTACGCCGCCGCCGCCGAGCTCGGGCTGCTTACGCCGGATGCCCTCGCCGGGTACGGCCAGGACGGATCGGCCATCGAGGCGATCGGCACGGAGCGATCGCCGGTCCTCGACCACGTCGGCGGGTCGCTCGGCCAGGGACTGTCGGCGGCGGCCGGCTTCGCCCTCTCCGACCGGCTCCGCGACCGCGACGCCCGGACGTTCGCCCTGGTCAGCGACGGCGAGCTGGAGGAAGGCCAGATCTGGGAGGCGGCGATGTTCGCGGCCCACCACCGGCTGGCCCGGCTCACCGTGCTAGTGGACGCGAACAACTCGCAGGTCGACGGGCCGGTTGACACGATCACCACGATCGAGCCGGTCGCCGCCAAGTGGGAGAGCTTCGGCTGGGCGGCTCAGGACCTGAACGGCCACGACGCCGCCGCGCTCTGCCGCGCGCTGGCCGGAGCGGCGGCCGCGAGCCGCCCGACCGCGCTGATCTGCCGCACCTCGGTCCGGCACGGCCTGGACTGCCTGCCGGCCGACTCCGACGGGCACTTCATCAAGCTGCCGCCGGAGCTGGCGAGCCGCGCGGCCGCCGAGATCGCCGCCCGGCTGGGGCGCGACGGTGCCTGAGCCCCCCGGCGAGCTCCGCGAGCCGCCGTACCCGGTCGAGGTGAAGCCCTACGGGCGCGCGCTCGTGGAGCTGGCCCGCTCACGCGAGGAGATCGTCTGCCTCAGCGGCGACCTGACCAGGCAGTGCGAGATCGACCTGTTCCAGGCCGAGTTCCCGGGGCGCTTCGTTCACTGCGGCATGGCGGAGGCGAATATGATCGGGATCGCCGGCGCGCTCGCCCGCCGCGGGCACGTCCCGTTCGTCCACACCTTCGGCGTCTTCGCCACCCGGCGCCCGCTCGACCAGATCGTCAACGCGGTCGCCTACCCGCGCCTGCCGGTGCGGATCATCGGCTTCATGCCGGGCCTGTCCAGCCCCGGCGGGCCAAGCCACCAGGCGATCGACGACGTCGCGCTGATGCGCGCGATCCCCGGCATGACCGTGATCGACGTGGCGGACGCCGTGGAGACCCGCCAGGTGGTCGCGGCGATCGCGGACCTGCCCGGGCCGGCCTACGTGCGCCTCAAGCGCGGCGAGATCCCGGTGATCTTCGGCGAGCACCACCGGCTGAGCCTGGACCGGGCGCAGCGGCTCACGGATGGCCGGGACGTCGCGCTGGTCGCCTCGGGCATGATGCTCGCCCCGGCGCTGGCCGCCGCCGCCGCGCTGCGCGGGCGCGGCGTCACGACCGCGGTGGTGAACGTGCCCGTGATCGCGCCGCTCGATGCCGAGACCGTGCTCGCGGCCGCGCGCCAGTGCCACGTCGTGATCACCGCGGAGAACCACCTGACCACCGGCGGCCTGGGCAGCGCGGTCGCCGAGGCGCTGGCCGAGGCGGGCCTGGGCAGGCCGTTGCGCAGGATCGGGGTGGACGGCACGTTCGGCGAGGGAGCGCGGACGTGGCCGTACCTGTTCGGCAAGTACGGCCTGTCCGCCCAGGCGATCGCGGACGCGGCCTGGCGCGCGCTCGGCAGGCCCGGCCCGCCCCCGGCGGCGGCCATCCCCGCCTCGCCGGGCGGGGAGTACGCCCCGGTCTGACCCGCCCTGCCCGCCGGCCGCCGATCACGGCCAGCCCCGCCCGGCCAGCGCCCGCGAAGGAGACCGAGCCCGCGAAGGAGACCGAGCCCGCGAAGGAGACCGAGCCCGCGAAGGAGACCGAGCCCGCGAAGGAGACCGAGCCCGCGAAGGAGACCGAGCCCGCGAAGGAGACCGAGCCCCATGACCCGTTACGCCACCTCGTTCTACTCGGCCACCGTCCAGCCCGTCCCGGTCGCCTCTCCCGGCGCCGTCACGGGCGTCGACTGGGAGCAGCGCGTGGACTTCGCCAGGCTCCGCGGCGACCGGATCACCAGGGCCCGGGCCGCCCTGGAGGCCTCCGGCCTGGGCGCCCTGATCCTGTTCGACATGAACAACATCCGCTACACGACCGCGACCCACATCGGGAACTGGGCCAGGGACAAGTTCTTCCGCTGCGCGCTGCTGATGCGCGGCCACGATCCGATCCTGTGGGACATCGGCTCGGCCGCCCGGCAGCACCAGCGGCACGCGCCGTGGAACGCCGCCGCCAACTGGCGGGCCGGGATCTCCAGCTGGCGCGGGTCCATCCCCGAGCACGTGGGCGTCGAGGCGGGGAACGCGGCCCGGCTGGCCGGCCTGCTGCGCGATGCGGGCCTGGCCGGCGAGCCGGTGGGCGTGGACGTGGTCGAGCTCCCCGTGCTGCGCGCGCTGGAGCGCGAGGGGCTGCGGGTCGAGGACGGCCACGGCCTCATGCAGGATGTCCGCGCGATCAAGACCGCCGACGAGATCGCGCTGCTCGACCACGCCGCCGCGCTCGTGGACGGCGCCTACGACGAGCTCTACCGGGCGCTGCGGCCGGGAGTCCGGGAGAACGACATGGTGGCGCTCGTCAACAACTACCTGTACGCGAACGGCTCGGAGGAAGTCGAGGCGGTGAACTCGATCTCGGGCGAGCGGTGCAGCCCGCACCCGCACGTGTTCTCCGACCGCCTGATCCGGCCGGGCGACACGGCCTACTTCGACATCATCCACGCGTTCAACGGGTACCGGACGTGCTACTACCGCACGCTCAACGTCGGCGGCGCGACGCCGGCCCAGCGAGAGGCCTACCGCCGGGCGCGGGAGTTCATGGACAACGCGATCGCCGAGATCCGCCCGGGCGCGACCTCGGCGGACGTGGTCCGCCACTTCCCCGCCGCCCAGGAATTCGGCTTCGCCAGCGAGGAGGAGGCATTCGGCCTGCAGTACTGTCATGGCCTCGGCCTGTCCAACTGGGAGCGACCGCTGATGAGCCGGTACCACTCGTTCGAGCACCCGGTCGAGCTGCGCGAGGGAATGGTGTTCGCGATCGAGACGTACTGGCCGACGCCGGACGGCTCGGCGGCGGCCCGGATCGAGGAGGAGGTCGTGGTGACGCCCGGTGGCTGCCAGCTGCTCACCCGCTTCCCCGCCGACCAGCTCTACGTGGCGGGCACCAGGTACTGGACCGGCGCCGACCTGCCGGCGCCGGCGGGCGAGACCAACTGACGGGAGGGACCGGATGCCCGCGCGAAACGCCAGGCTCGGCTGGCTCGGCACGGGGCGGATGGGCGCGGCGATGGCCGCCCGCCTGCTGGATGCCGGGGAGCAGGTGATGGTCTGGAACCGCACCCCGGCCAAGACCGAGCCGCTCGCGGCCAGGGGAGCGTCCGTGGCCGGGCGGATCGCTGACCTCGCCGGCTGCGGGATCGTCTTCGTGACCGTGGGCGGGGACGCCGACCTGGAGCAGGTGATCTGCGGCGGGGGCGGGCTGCTGGCCGGCGAGCGCCGGCCCGAGGTGATCGTGGACTGCTCGACGGTCTCGGCGGCCGCCTCGGCACGGGTGCGGGCTGCGGCGGCCGCCGCCGGGGCCGAGTTCCTGGCCGCCCCGGTGAGCGGGAATCCGCACGTGGTGGCCCGAGGCGACGCCTGCATCGTCGCCTCGGGCCCGGCGGGCACGTTCGCGCGCGTGAAGCCGCACCTGGAGCAGATCGCCCGGGTCGCCGTCCACGCCGGCGAGGGCGAGCAGGCACGCCTGGTCAAGCTCTGCCACAACCTCTACCTCGGGATGCTCGTGCAGGCGCTGGTCGAGGTGACCAGCCTGGCGGAGAAGGGCGGGACGGACCGGGCCGCGTTCCTGGAGTTCCTCAACGCGACGGTGCTCGGCTCGGACTGGACCCGGGCCAGGGCCAAGGACCTGGTGGCCAGGGACTGGACGCCCACGTTCACCACCGAGCTCCTGCGCAAGGACTTCGACCTCGCGCTCGGCGCGGCGCGCTCGCTTGAGGTGCCGATGCCGGTCGGATCGGCGGTCTACCAGCTCATCCAGGCGGCCATCGGCCTGGGCCTGCGCGAGCGCGACTTCCTGTCCCTGTACGAGCAGCAGGCGATGATCGCCGGCGTCGCCGGCGGCGCGGGCACGAAGGCGCGCACCTAACCAGTGCACCGACGAGCCGGCCCGGGTGATCAGGACCGTGAACGCGCGGCCGGGGTCGTACACGGACTTGCCGCTCAGCCTGATCCGGAGGCCGAGGTCCCGGCCGATGGCGCGCAGCCCATCGAGGGCCTCGATCTCCAGGACGTGCGGGTCGGCGGTGGCGAACAGCTCGCCCTCCGCGGTCCGCCACATTCGGGCCCGGTCCAGGCGCAGCTCGAACTGGCACCGCATGCCCCCGGCGTCGGCGTCGCGGTGCCGGTACCCTGGCTCGACGATCCGGCGCAGGCACCGGGACTCCCCGGCATAGCCGTGCCCCAGCGCCAGCGCATGCGCGAGCTGCGCCTCGAACCCCTGATCGGCCAGGGGACCGGGCTCGCCGGGGAACATCGCGCTCACCGCCCCTTCAACCCGCCCTCCCTCAGCCGGCCACTCAGCGCCGTCCGGCCGCGTGGCCCTCCGGCGGACTGGCCGGCCCCGCCGGGCCGGCCTTGCTGGCAGGCAGACTCAGCCGGGCGGGGGCGCGCCGGCCGACCCCGCCTGGCGCGCCCCGCTGGCAGGTAGACGCGGATCCGCCGGAACCGGTTGCCAGCGGCCTGGCTCGCCGCCGGAGCCGGGGCGCTTCATCCGGCCGTCACGCCGGGCACGTTCTGTCACGTGAGCCCGTGGCACCGGGCGCCGCGCCCGAGCCGGCCGGGGGCAGTCGTGCGGCAGATCACCCAGTCCCGCCTCGCGCTGGCGCTGACGATGGTCGCCGCGTTCGCCTACGTGATCGGGCTGGCCTTCGGCGCCGCCGCATTCGCCGCTCTCACCCCGCAGACCGCCCGGCCGGCCTGCGGGGCCGATCGCACCGCCACGCCGCCCCCGGGCGGATGGGCACCCCGCGTCGTCTACCGCCGCGGCGCCCCGGTCCCCGGGCACCCGCCCCCGGCCCGTGGCGGCCAGTCCGGTCAGAGTGCCTCGTGACGCCGGGGCGGGACCTCGATCCTGGTCAGGTCCTCGGCCAAGATGACCTCCCCGCCGAACGCCGTCTCTGCCTCACCGGCCAGCCGCCTGCCGTCCTCGCTCTCGTAACGGCTGGAGAAGTGCGTGAGAACGAGCCGCCGGGCGCCAGCCTCGGCTGCGAGCCGTCCGGCCTGCCCAGCCGTCAGATGCCCGAACTCCCACGCCAGGCGCGCATCGGCGTCGGCGAACGTCGCCTCGCATACCAGCAGGTCAGCCCGCTCCGCCAGCTCGAATGCCCCGTCGCACAGGCGGGTGTCCATGATGAACGCGAACCGCTGGCCGGCCCGCGGCACGCTCATCTCCTCGACTGTCACCTCGCGGCCTCCCGCGACGACGCGCCCCTCGCGGTCCAGCCGCCCGATGTCCGGGCCGGCGATGCCCGCGGCCGCCAGCCGCTCGGGGATCATGTGCCTGCGGTCGGGTTCCGCCAGCCGGTAGCCCACGGCCGGCACGCTGTGGGAGAGCGCGCGCGCTTCGATGGCGAACGAGCCGCCCGCCAAGACCGCCCCGCTCGCATCGACCGGGCGCTCGCGCACCCGCAGGAAGTCCTCGTACAGGGCGGCGTGGCGGAGCCTGGCGAACACGTCCCGGCACTCGCCGGGAAAGCAGACGTCCACCTCGTCCGGCACCCGGTCCAGCGACATGCGTTGCAGCACGCCGGGCAGCCCGAGGCAGTGGTCCCCGTGGAAGTGGGTCACGCAGATCCGGCCGACCTGGCTGGCCGTCACGCCGGCGAAGATCATCTGCCGCTGGGTGCCCTCGCCAGGGTCGAACAGGATCCCGTGCCCGTCCCAGCGGAGCACGTAGCCGTTGTGGTTGCGGCGCCGGGTTGGCACCTGGCTGGCCGTTCCCAGGACGACGAGCTCGCGATCGGACACGCCTCAAGACCCTACGCCCCGCCGGCGAGGCCGGATGCCGGCCGGCAGGTGACGGCCGTGCCCGCGCGGCACGGCCGTCGCATCCCGCGAGGAGGGGCACGAAACGCCGGCGAGGGGTTCGCGATTGGCAAATACTGTGAAGATGATGAGGATGGGTGGCCCGGAGGCGCCCGCCAGGCCGGGGCCCGGCGGGCAGTTCCTGCTGCGGCTGCTGCCGTTCCTCATCATGGCCATCGTCGCGGCCGTCGACCTGCTGGCGGGCCCGCGAGTGGGCTTCCTGCCGCTGCTGTCGCTGGGGCCCGCCCTCGCCGCAGTGGTCTTCCGCCCGGCGCACACCGCCCTGGTCGGGGGGCTGGCCCTGCTGCTGTGCGTCCCGCTCGCCTTCTACGATCATGTCGCGGGCGAGCGCCCGGACATCATCGCCCTCACCACGATCGCCGGGATCACCCTGACCGGCTCGGTGGCCAGCGCTGCCCGTCACCGCAGGGAGCGCGAGCTCGCGGACGTCACCGCCGTGGCGGAGGCCGCCCAGCGCGTCCTGCTGCGCCCCGTGCCGCCGCAGGTCGGCCCGGTCGAAGTGGCGGTCCGGTTCGTCTCGGCGAACGCCTCGGCCCGGATCGGTGGCGACCTGTACGACGTCATCACGACGGGCGGCAGGGTGCGCCTGGTGATCGGCGATGCCCAGGGCAAGGGCCTGCCCGCCGTCCAGACCGCCGCCCTGGTCCTCGGCGCCTTCCGGGAAGCGGCGCCCGACGCGCCCGACCTGCGCGCGATAGCGGCCCGGATCGAGCTGAGCCTGCGGCGCCGTGCGGCCGGGGAGGAATTCGTGACCGCGATCCTGGCGGAGCTCAGCGCCGACGGCAGCAGCGTCGAGATCCTCAACTGCGGCCACCCGCCGCCCCTGCTCGTCAGCGGCGCGGGTACCCGTCCGGTCGGCTGGCCGGACGGGGAGCTGCCGTTCGGGCTGTCCGACCTGGCCGATCCCGAGCGCCGGGCTCACCGGATCGCCCTTGCGCCGGGTGAGCAGCTGCTCTTCTACACGGACGGGATCAGCGAGGCGAGGAACCGGTCGGGGGCGTTCTACCGGCTCGGCGACTGCGGCGGCCTGCTCACGGGATCAGATCCGCAGGCGGCGCTCGACCGGCTCTGCGCGGACGTGATCGGCCATGTTGGCCACCGGCTGCTGGATGACGCGGCGATGCTGCTGGTTCGGCGCCCCGCGCCCCGGCCGGGCCAGGGCCAGGCCGACGGCTCTCCCGGCGGCCAGGGCTTCGGCGAGGCGCCGGCCAGCCAGCAGACCACGGGGCCGCGCCCGGCCCGTAACGGGCAGGGTAGGCCGCTGGCCGGCAGGCCCTCCGGCCGACCCCGCGCCACCCGTTTCACCGGCCTGCTCGCGGCCGGGTGACCGCAGCATCTGGTTATGCGCCGGCCTTCCGCGCGTCCCGGATCAGCGCCACGGGCGTCCAGATCAGCCCGGCTCGCGGCGCCGTGAGCACCGCGGGCACGCCATCTCCTCGCCTGGACCGGCCCGCGCGGAACGCGGCGTGATGCCCCCGGCGACGCGAACCTACGCTAGGGAAGCACCACGAACAGCGGCAAGGGACCTCGGGCCAGTCTCCCGCGCGGCGGCATGGGAGCGACGGAAGGGACACCAGCGTGCCGGGAGGCCTCAGCGCGGTCATCGACTCGACGACCGCGGCGGCGCTGCGCGCCCGCGGCAGCGCGAAGTGGTCAGCACCCGGGCCGGATGGCTACGGCGCGGGTGTCGCGGAGATGGACTTCGGAGCCGCCGCGCCGATCACCGAGGCGCTCACCCGGCTGACCGAGGAGGCGGCCTTCGGCTACCTGCCCCAGCGCCTCGCCGATGAGCTTGGCGAGGCGTGCGCGCACTTCCAGCGGCGCCGCTTCGGCTGGGAGGTCGACCCGGCGCACATCCGGCCGGTGCCCGACGTGGTCAAGGCGCTGGAGATCGCCATCGCGCACTTCTCGCGCCCCGGCTCGCCGGTCATTGTGCCGACGCCGGCCTACATGCCCTTCCTGATCGTCCCCGGCCTGCTTGGCCGCCAGATCATCCAGGTCCGTATGCGGGGCGACGCCGGCTTGTTCACCTTCGACCTCGACGCGATCGACGCCGCCTTCCGGGCCGGCGGGCACCTGCTCATCCTCTGCAACCCGTACAACCCGCTCGGCCGGGTGTTCTCGCGCGGCGAGCTCGCGGGCCTGACCGCGGTGGTCGAGCGGCACGGGGGCCGGGTCTTCGCCGACGAGATACACTCGCCGATCACCTACCCGGGCGCACGCCACATCCCCTATGCCTCGACCTCAGACGCCGCGGCCGCCCACTCGCTCACCGCGACGTCCGCGTCGAAGGCCTGGAACCTGCCCGGCCTGAAGTGCGCTCAGATGATCCTCACCAGCCACGCCGACCGCGAGCAGTGGGAGCGGATGGGGCCGCTTGCCTCGCATGGCGCGAGCAACCCGGGCGTGGTCGCCAACATCGCCGCGTTCCGCCACGGAGGGCCCTGGCTGGAGGAGGTCCTCGGCTATCTGGACGGCAGCCGCCGGCTCCTCGCGGACCTACTGGCCCGCCACCTGCCGCAGATGCGGTACCGGCCGCCGGAGGGCACCTACCTGGCCTGGCTCGACTGCACCGCGATGGGCCTGCCCGGGTCGCCAGGCGAGCTGGTCAGCGAGCGCGCGCGCGTGACCGTGGTGGACGGCCCGGCGTTCGGCGCGGGCGGGGAGGGCTGCTTCCGGTTCAACTTCGCGACCCCCCGGCCGGTGCTCGCCGAGATGGTGGAGGCCATGGCGGCGGCACTGGTCACCGGGTAGCTCGCCCGGCGAGGCCACCGGGCTCATGACCGGGGGCGAACGTTCACAGTCCCGTAATCCCCGCGAAGCGGCCCGGCAACAGCGGCGCGGCACCGTCGAGGGAACGCGGACCACCCAGGAGGACGCATGCCACGATGGCGGATCCGACTGACCGTACCCGAAGGACAGGCCGGGCGGCAGGCGCTCGATCTCGCGCTGTCCCGGTTCGGCGCGAGGGAGCCGAGCCCAGGCTCACCCGGGCCGGGTGACTCCGAGGCGGCCGGCCACGTGCTGGTGGACATCGCCGACGAGGCGGAGCTCGGCGACCTCCTGCACTCGCTGCACGAGCTCAGCCCGCGCGTGCACATCAGCCAGGCAGGGGGCCGAATCGCGGGGCAGCCGCCAGCCCGGCGGCGGTAGGCTGCGAACGCCCCAAGGTCACGACGCGCAGAGGCTCGCCACCATGGCTTCGCACCCCCACGTTCGCGTGCTCTATGTGCTCGGCGTCTACCACAGCGGGACGACGATCCTCGGCAACATGCTCGGCCAGCTCGACGGTTTCCTGCACGTGGGCGAGCTGAGGGCGCTGTGGCCGAAGCTGACGCTGCCCGGGTACCGCTGCGGCTGCGGGGAAGGGCTGCTGGACTGCCCGGTCTGGAACAAGGTGCTGAGCGCGGAGCTCGGCGAGGGCGACGTCCTCGCCGAGCGGGCCCGCGAACTGTGGCACCTCCAGCGCCAGGTGCTCGGAGACCACCACACCTGGCGGCTCGTGCCGGCGCTGCTGCGCCGGCGTCGCGAGGGCCTGCGCCCTGACTCGCCGGCCGCCCGGTACGCCCGGGCGCTCGCGGGCGTGTACCGGCGCGCGGCTGAGGTGACCGGCGCCCAGGTGATCGTCGACTCGTCGAAGGAACCAACCGACGCGGCCCTGCTGCTGACGATGCCGGACGTGGACGTGAGCATCGCCCAGATCGTCCGCGACCCGAGGGGGCTGGTCTACTCGGTCCTGAGGTTCCAGGCCCGCGGCGAGCGGATCGACGGGAGCCGGTGGCGGCAGAGCGCTTACGCCGCGCTGAGCTGGTCAGCCGGGAACCTCGCCGGGGCCACGGTGCGGCGCGCGGCCGGACCTGGCCGCTCGGCGCTGCTGCGGTACGAGGACTTCGTGGCGCGGCCGCGCGAGACCATCGAGAGCCTCGCCGGACTGGCGGGCTGGCCGGCCCGGCTGCCGGACCCCGGCCCAGGTGCCGATCCCGGCACCGTCGTGCTGCGGCCGACGCACACGGTCGGCGGGAACAACAACCGGTTCCGCACCGGGCCGGTGCGACTGAGCGAGGACGTCCAGTGGCGCTCCGGCCTGCACCGGATCGACCGGGCGGCGGTGACGGCGCTCTGCCTGCCCCTGATGGCCCGGTACGGATACCGGCCAGCCCGCTGATCCCAGCCAGCCCGCAGGTCCCGGCCGGCCCGCAGGTCCCGGCCGGCCCGCAGGTCCCGGCCGGCCAGCTCGCCGCCTCCCTTCAGGCCAGCCGCCGGGTGCGGCACGGCCGGAAGGGCGCGAGAATCATCTTGGCGCCCCGGCGCAGGCCCTCCAGGGTCGATGGCGCCACGACGCGAGTGGGGAGCAGCCGATGCCAGTGATCAACGAGGAGCGCCTGCGCGCCGAGCTCGTCCGCCAGACCGAACGGCTGGCCGGAATCGTCGTCGCTGACCCGGCGCGGCCGGTCCCGACCTGTCCCGGGTGGACCTTCCGGGAGCTGGCGACCCATGTCGGCCGCGGTCACCGCTGGGCCGCGCAGATCGTCGGCACCCGCGCGACCGAGCCGCTGTCGCCGCGAGATGTCGCGGACGGCCGGCTGCCCGATGGCGCGCCGGCGCAGAGCGCCTGGCTGCGCGCCGGGGCCGAGCAGGTCGTCGAGGCGGTGTCCGCGGCAGGCAATGACCCGGTGTGGACGTTCACCGGGATGCGGCCCGCCCGGTTCTGGACGCGCCGCCGTGCGCACGAGACGGCCGTTCACCTCGCGGACGCCCTGCTGGCGGCCGGCCAGCCGGCCAGCCTGCCGGCGGACCTGGCGGCCGACGGGATCAGCGAGTGGCTGGAGTTGCTGTCCGCGGACGAGCCGGGTGCCACCGACGCCATCCGCGCGCGATCACGGCAGCTCCGCGGCGACGGGCAGGCCCTCCACTTCCACGCGACCGATGAAGGGCTGGATGGCACCGGGGAGTGGGTGGCCCGCCGCACCCCGGCCGGCTTGGTGACTGAGCACGGCCACGCGAAGGCCGACATGGCCCTCCGCGGGCCAGCGGTGAGCCTGCTGCTCGTGCTCACCCGCCGCCTGCCGCCATCCGATCCGGCCGTGGAGGTACTCGGCGACCTCGGCGTGCTGGAGCGCTGGCTGGCCGACACGCCGTTCTGAGCGCCCGGAAGTCAGCGCGAGCCGGCTTGTGGGAGGACCTCGCCCGGCTTGCCCGCCTGTGGCATGCTCATCTCCCGTGGCAGACGCCGTCGGCCTGCGCGCGGCGGCCCGTGGGAACGACGGCTCAGCGGCGGCCCGAGGCGACCGCATGTCACCGCAGGCCAGGCGCTCGCGGGCGGTGTGCCCGTGGCCAGGATGACGGCAGCGGCCCGGCTCCGGTTCCGCCGCAAAGGCGTCATTCGGGCATCGCCGGCGACCTACCGCACGAGGAGCCAAGCCGCGCGGGCACGCGCGACGGGCTGACGCCCGTCAATGGCCTGGAAGATCGGCGGCGGCCCCGGGGCGATCAAGGCCCAGGCAGGGGAACGTCCCCTGACCTGGGCCTTCGCCGTGGAGCGGGTGACGGGAATCGAACCCGCACCGTCAGCTTGGGAAGCTGATGTTCTGCCATTGAACTACACCCGCACCGGGAGCGCGGCTGGACTCGCGGCTGCCGCACGCGAGGGACCTGCTCTTGTCCGGCAATCGTACCGGACGGATCGCTCCCCCGCGCTCCGGCCGGGCGGGCAAGCCTTCCAGCCCGTCCCGCCCGGCCGGAGCGCCGGTCAGGGCGCCTTGTGGAACACGGCGGCGACCACGTACCAGTCCACCGAGTTGCCCAGCGTCCAGGTCACATCGGCCGGGCCGGCCGCGGCGGTCAGCCCGTCCGCGGAGTCCGCCGACAGCTCGCCGTTCTGCGCCCGCATGGTCAGGCCGCCGTTGACGGCCACCGTTCCCGGCGAGGAGCCGGTCAGCAGGCCGGAGAAGAGCAGCTCCCCGGCCCCGACCGACGGGGTCGGGCCCGAGTCGACCGCCGTGCCCGTGCCGCTGGCGGCGACCGCCTGGTCGAGCGCGCCGGAGACCGCGATGCCGCGGTACTGGTCGGCCACGCCGAGCAGGTAGGTCGGACTGGGGGCCGTGATCGTGATCGTCAGGCCCCACGGCGCGGCCGCCGAGTTCTGCACGTAGTACATCGCGATGTCGCCGGTGCCGCCGGTGAATGTGGTCGCCGCGGTGCTGCGGGTCCAGGCTCCGTTCACGTTGTCGGAGACCGAGACCTGCCCGGTCGCGTTGTACTGGCCGAACCAGCCGACCAGCAGGTCGCCGGCGTCGATCGGGCCGGGCAGCGTGATCGTGACGCTGCTCACCGGGCTGGCCGTGCTCACCGCGGCGCTCTGCTCGGCGGCGATCCCGGCCGGGGCCAGCGTCGTGGTGGTCACCGGCGCGGACCAGGTCGACACGTTGCCGCTCCCGTCGAACGCGGCCACCTGGTACTTGTATGAGGTGGACGGCGCGTCGGTGATGTCGGTAAAGGTCGTCGCCTTCGGCCCGCCGGTGTAGCCGACGACCTTGCCCGCCCGGAAGATCACATAGCCGGTGACGCCGACGTTGTCGGTCGACGGATTCCAGCGCAGCGTGACGCTGTTCGCGGTCTTGCCGGTGACGGTCAGCCCGGTCGGCTGGCTGGGCTTGGTGGTGTCACCGGAGGTGACGACGAACTCGTACGCGCCGACGTCGCACGCGCCGCCCTGCGGCCGCGCGATGCCGCGCTGATCGGTCGTCTTGGTGCAGCCAGGCGTCCCCGAGGGGATCTTGTTGAGCGCCGGGCTGTTCGGGGGCAGGCCCATCGTCTGGGTGGGCCCCCCGTTCGAGGCCAGCGCCTCCAGCATCGGCTGGGTGCCCGGCATCGAATGGGCGGCCGCGGTGAACCCGCACGAGTACCCGGTGTCGATGTTGTACCCGCCGTCGGTGATCGGCGACTGGCCGCCGCAGTTGCCGCCGCCGCCCAGGCCGCCGCCCAGGATGCTGGAGGAGATCGTCATCGAGAATCCGGTGTAGTTGAACACGTCCGCGCCGTAGGGAGAGGAGTTCCCGGAGAGCGTCGACTGGCCGATCGTGATCGTCCCGAAGTTCACGACGGCGCCGCCGCCGTTGACGCCGGCCGAATTGCCGTAGAACGTGCTGTCCGTCACGTGGGTGATCGCGTCATTGTCGATCGCGCCCCCGCCCGGGCCGCTGTTGCCAGCGAAGGTGTCCCGGTTCAGCGTGAGCGTGCCCGCGCCGTCGACGACCGCGCCGCCGCCGAAGATGGTCGCGGTGTTGCCGGTGAACGTCGACGTGGAGACCGTGGCCGTCTTCTGGTTGAAGATCCCGCCGCCCTCCTGGGCGACGTTCCTGCTGAACGTGCTCGACGACACCGTGAGCGTGCCGCTGTTGTTGATCGCCCCGCCCGAGGTCCCGGTCGCCGACGGCGAGGAGTTCCCGATGAAATGGCAGCTGACGACCGTGAGCGTGCCGTGGCTGAAGATCGCCCCGCCGCCCGCCACCCCGTTGTCCGCCAGCCCGTTGCGCAGGGTCAGCGACCTGAGCGTGAGGTTGCCGGCGGAAGACACGTCGAAGATGCGGAACGCCTTGGTGCCGCTGGCCGCCGACCGGGCGATCGTGGCCCCGTTCCCCGCGATCGTCATCTTCTTGCCGATCACCGGCAGGCCGGTGCCCCCGTCGGCGCTGTTGTTCACCGCGGTCAGCGTGTAGGTGCATCCGCTGGTCAGCGTGATCGTGCCGCCGCTGGCGACCGAATTGATCGCGGAGATCAGGCTGGACACGCCGCAGGGCACCGTGGCCGCCAGGGCCGGCGGGGCCGCCGCCAGGCCGGCGAGCAGCGGCCCCGCCACGGCAGCCGCCGCGGCGAGGCTTCGGATCTGAAGCTTCACGTGGACACCTCTCGGAGTCTGTCGATGTCGGTCGGCCCCCGGCGCCCCCGCGCTCCCGTCGCGAGAACCTAGCGCGGCCAGGATTTCCGGCAACCCGCGCCTGGTGTAGGCGGACTACGCCGAATGCCGGGCCATGAGGCCCCGGTGACCGGGGCGGGCGCGCCGGGCCGCCTCACGGCCCGGCTGCCGTGTGGAAGACGGCGACCACGGCATACCAGTCGGTCGCCGACGTGAAGGAGGCCCGGGCGTCCTGCGCCCCGGCCGCGCTCACCAGGACGTCCTCCAGGTCGATCGACCCGGAGCTGGCCTGGCTGCGCATGGTGAACGGCTGGCCCTGGGTCGAGCCGGCCGTGGCCGACCCGGGCGAGCCGCCGGTGATGACCGCGCCGACCACCACCTCGCCCGCGCTGATCGCCGCGGTGGGGCCCGAGTCGGGAGACGTGCCGTTCCCCTTGGCCACGGCCACCTGATCGAGCGCCCCCGAGGTGGCCATGCCGGAATACTCGGCCAGCGCCGCCTCCAGGTAGGTGGCGCTGGCCGCGCTGACCGTGACCGTCAGCCCGTTCGGCGCGGCGGCCGCGTTCTGCACGTAGTACAGCGCGAGGTCGCCGCCGCCGTTGGAGAACGCCTCCGCCGAGGACGCCACCCGCGTCCACGCGCCGTTGACGTTGTCCGAGACGCTCACCTGGCCGCCGGAGTCGTACTGGCCGAACCAGCCGACGAGCAGGGCGCCGGCCGCGACTGGCTTGGCCAGCGTGATCGTCATGCTGGTGACCTTGCTGCCGGTTCCCTGCGCCGCCCCCTGGACCCAGCCGGCGCTCGGCGGCGGGGCCGCCGGAGTGGTCACCGCCAGCGCCGGTGACTGCGCCGAGTGGTTCCCGGCCGCGTCGAAGGCGTCCACTGTGTACGAGTAACCGGTGGACGGCGCGACGGCCGGGTCGGTGTACGTCGTCGAGGACGTGGTCCCGATGGCCGTCCCGTTCCGGTACACCGTGTACCCGGCCACGCCGACGTTGTCGGTGGAGGCGTTCCAGCTCAGCCCGACCGAGCTGGCCGTGACCGAGGTGGCGGCCAGGCCGGAGGGCACGCTCGGTGGCGAGGTGTCGCCGCCGCCGTAGCCGTGGAAGACCGCGGCGGCGGCGTACCAGTCCGTCGCCGAGCCGAGCGTCGCCGTCGCGTCCTGGGTTCCCGCGCCGCTGGACAGCACGTCCTCGATGTCGGCCGACCCGGAGCTGGTCTGCGCGCGCAGGGTGAACGCCTTGCCCTGGGTGGATCCGGCGGTCACCGACCCGGGCGAGCCGCCGGTGATGATCCCCCCGATCACCAGCTCCCCGGCGCCGACCGGCGCGGTCGGCCCGGAGTCCACGGTGGCGCCGTTCCCCCTGGCCGAGACGGCCTGGTCGAGGGCGCCCGCCGTGGCGACGCCGCCGTACTCGCCGGCCGCCCCCTGCAGGTAGGTGGCGCTCGCGACGGAGATCGTGATCGTGAGCCCGTCCGGCGCCGGGGCGGTGTCCTGCAGGTAGTACAGCGCGAGGTCGCCGCTGCCGCCGGAGAAGGTCTGCGCCGAGGACGCCACCCGGGTCCACGCGCCGTTGACGTTGTCCGAGACGCTCACCTGGCCGGCGGAGTCGTACTGGCCGAACCAGCCGGCCAGCAGGTCGCCCGCGTAGACCGGGCCGGGCAGCGTGATCGTGACGCTGGTCACCCGGCTGGCCGTGCTCACCGCCGCGCTGTGCACGGCGGTGATCGCCGCCGGCGCCGGCGTGGCCGCGGTGACCGCGGCGGACTGCGCCGAGTGGTTGCCGCTGCCGTCGAAGGCATCCACCGTGTACTGGTAGCTGGTCCCCGGGGCCGCGGTCAGGTCGGTGAACGAGGTCGCGCCGCCGGTGCTGCCCACGGGCTTGCCGTCGCGGTAGATGGTGTAGCCCGTGACGCCGACGTCGTCGGTCGAGGCCTGCCAGGTCAGCCCGACCGTGTTGGCGGTCACCGCGGTGACCGCCAGGCCGGCCGGGACGGTCGGCGGCTGGGTGTCGCCGGTGGTGACCACGAGCTCGTAGGCGCCGACGTCGCAGCCGCCGCCCTGGGGCCGCGAGATGCCGCGCTGGTCGGTCGTGCCCGAGCAGCCCGGGGTCGCGGACGGGATCGCGTCCACCGCGGGGCTGCCCGCCGGCAGGGCCATGGTCTGAGTCGGCCCGCCGTTCGCGGCGGGCGCGTCCAGCTGCGGCTGGGTGTTGACCTGCGAATGGCTGGCCGAGGAGAACCCGCACGAGGAGCCGGTGTCGATGTTGTAGCCCGCGTCGGTGACCGGCGCCTGCCCGCCGCAGTTGCTGCCCGTGATCCCGTTGGCCACGATGGTCATGCCCACCGACATGGAGAACCCGGTGTAGTTGTACAGGTCCGCCCCGTAGGGCGAGCTGTTCCCGGAGAACGTGGAGCTGGTGATGGTCGTCGTGCCGAAGTTCTCGACGGCCCCGCCGCCATTGCTGCCGCCGGCGTTGCCGTAGAAGGTCGAGTCGCTGATCCTCAGCGCGGCGTCGTTGTCGATCGCGCCGCCGCCGGGCCCGGTGTTCCCGCTGAACGTGTCGCCGTTCAGCGCCTCGGTCCCGGCGGCGTTGAGCAGGGCGCCGCCCCCGTAGATCGTCGCCTTGTTGCCGGTGAACGTGGAGGTGGAGATCGTGGCGGTCTTCTGGTTGAAGATCCCGCCGCCCTCCTGCGCCGTGTTGCCCGTGAACGTGCTCGCGGTGACGGCCAGCGTCCCGCTGTTGTTGATCGCCCCGCCCGACGTGCCGGTGGCCGCGGGCGAGGAGTTCCCCCTGAACGCGCTGGCGCTCACGGTGAGCGTGCCGTGGTTGTAGATCGCGCCGCCGCCCGCCACGCCGTTGTTCGCCAGCCCGTTCGCCAGCGTCAGGGACGAGATCGCCAGGGTGCCGCCGGAGGAGACGTCCAGGAGGCGGAACGCGGGCGTGCCGCTGGCCGCCGACCGGGCGATCGTCGCGCCGTTCCCCGCGATCGTCACGTTCCCGGTGATCACCGGCAGGCCGGTGCCGCCGTCGGCGGAGTTGTTGACCGCCGTGAGCGTGTAGGTGCAGCCGCTGGCCAGCGAGACCGTCGCCCCGCCGGGGGTGCCGTTCGCGGTCTTGATCGCCGAGATCAGCGCCGAGGCACCGCAGGACACCGTCGAGGCGAGCGCCGCCGGGGGCGCCGCCAGGTACCCGGTTACGGCGAGGGCAAGCGCGGCGCCCGCGGTGGCCGGCCGGCCGGGAGCCCTGGCCCGCCTGACCGCGGCTGCCCGGTCACCGAAGGCACTGCCCACCGCAAGGCCCCTCCCCTGAATGCCAGCGGCGGCCACGCCCAAGCGTGGCCGCCGCGTGACGACGGCGGTATACCTTATTGACGATTCCTTTACCGTGGCATCTGGCAGATGAGGTAGCCGGGCTACGCCGTTCTGATCAGCCGGACCCGCGGCCGGCCGGTCAGCCCCGGCCCAGCGGTCCGCCGTTCAGCCAGCGGAGCACGGCCAGCAGCGCCGGATGGCCGGCCAGCGAGCTCCCGGCGTAGCTCCAGGCGAAGGTCTGCTCGCCCGACCACCCTGACCGCTCCCACTGCCTGATCATCGCCCGCAGCTCGGCCGGGGTCGGGTACCGCCAGTGCCCGTCCGAGAACGCCTGCAGCACGCCCCAGTACCGGCGGATGCGGGCGGCGCGCAGCGCCGCGATGTAGCGGGGGATCATCGACCAGTCGCAGGCACGGCCGCTCAGGCACGGGTAGGGATCGGCGCCGAGCACATCGGTGGCGTGCGCGAACGCCGCGAAGTTGCCCGGCTCGGTGACGACCTCGTAGGTGAACGCGCCCGGCGCCAGCCGGTGCACCAGCCGGCTGCGCGCGGTCACCTGCGCGACCACGCGCGGGCAGTGGCCGCCGTAGGCGGGCAGGGCGTCGTCGGCCTCGTCAGCGATGTAGTAGCCGGCCACCTTGGGATCGCCGGCGAGCGGGGCCAGCGCCCGCCGGACGGCGGCGTCCGACATGGCGAACGAGCAGCTCGCCAGGGAGTAGCCGCCGATCCACACCAGCGCGCGCTGGCCGCGCGGGAGCGCGTCGATCAGGCTGCGGTACGGGCCGAGGTCCACCAGGTCGTACCCGTAGGGCGCGGTCTGCCGGCCGTTGCCGTCGTCGGTCATGTACCGGTACGCCAGCGCGCGGCGCGCCGCGCGGGGCCGGCCTGGCCGGGACGGGCCCGGCCTGAAGGGGCCCGGCCCTGACGGGCCCGCGGCCCGCGACGGCGACCGCCCGCCCGTGGAGGGCCGCGCGGGCGGCGCCGGCACAGGTGGCGCGGCCGTCCCGCCGCGCGGCGGCGGGCCCCCGCAGGCCCCGAGGGCCGCGGCCGTGCCGGCGAGCAGGACTGCGGCGACCGCCCGCCGCGCGGCCGGCGGGCACCGGGAAGCGGCCGGCCACCGGCCCCCTCCCTTCCTCACGTCACCTCCCGCAGGATCCGGAACGGCTCCGCCGCGGCCCGGCCGACCAGGCTCCCCCAGTACGCGGCCCGCTCGCGCAGCGCCCGGCTGGACCGCGGATGGGGGTAGTCGCGGAGCTCGCTCTCGTAGCACTCCATCGCCGCGATCTTCGTGTCGAGCGTGGCGGCGATGTCCACGAAGTGATTCGGCGCCAGGCTGGCGTCCCCGACCGGCCAGGCCCACTCGGTGGAAGAGGGAGTCTCGAACACCGCGAACCGTCGCAGCCGCGGCTGGGAGTAGGGCCGGCAGGCCGTCCAGGTGGCGCGGGCGACGATGCCATGGTCGGAGTTCACGTCGGACGGGAAGTGCGTGTAGACGACGTGCGGGCCGATCTCGCCGAGCAGTGACTCCAGCAGCTGGGTCAGCTCGATCAGCGGCACCGTGTCCAGGCGCTGGTCGGGCAGGGCGGCGAGCTTGATCGAGGCGAATCCGATCGCCTCGGCCGCGCGCTGCGCGTCCTTGCCGAGGGCGGCCATCATCTCTCGTGGGTACCGGCTGGCCGCGCCGTCGGCGACGACGAGCGCGTGAACCTCGTCCCCTTCCCTGACATGCCGGGCGAGCGTGCCCCCGGCACCAAGGATCTCGTCGTCGGGGTGGGCGCCGACCACGACGACCCTGCTGGCCGGCACCGGTTCAGCCCCCGTTCCCGCGGCCGCTCCCGGGGCCCGGCGGCCCGCCTGAGCCTGGCGCGGGGCCCAGGCCGAGCGCCCAGCGCGAGGTGGCCTCGTCGACCTCGTCGAACCGCCCGCCGGGCGCCAGCCGGTGATCCCGCGCCCACCGCCCGGCGGGCTCGGGGGCCTGCCCCGGCCAGGACATGGAGGTGACCAGCAGCGGCCCGTCGCCGGCCGCGACCTGCACGCCCTCGGGGCCGCACCGCAGGATCTCGCCCGGCTGGGCGCGGCCGGGACGGGCGGGGCCGTCCGGCGGCCGCGCCGCGGCCCAGAGCATCACCCGGCGCCCGGACCAGGACGTGAACGCCCCCGGGTACGGGCTGGTGAGCGCCCGGATCCAGTCGTGGACCGCCCGGCGCGGGCGTGACCAGTCGGTGATCCCCATGTCGGGGGTCCGCTTGGGCAGGGCGTCGCCGGCCGGCGGCCCCTGCGGGCGCCGCGGCGCGGTCCCCGAGAGCAGCGCCGGCAGGTGCTCGGCCAGCATCGCCGCGCCGGCCCGGGCGACCTTGTCGTACACGCTCGCGCAGGTGTCGGCGGGCTCGATCCGCACCCGCCGCTGGTCGATGATGTCGCCGGTGTCGGCGGTCGCGTCCAGGAACATCATCGTGTTGCCCGTCTCCTCCTCGCCGAGGATGATCGCCCAGTTGACCGGGGCGCGGCCGCGGTGCCTGGGAAGCAGCGAGGCGTGGAATCCCACGCAGCCCCGGGGCGGGATCGCCAGCAGCTGGGGGCCGAGCAGCCGGGTCCAGCCGACGACCACGATCAGGTCGGGCGCGAGAGCCCGGACATGACCGACCTCGCCGGCCTCATTGAGGTTGGCAGTGCGCCGCACCGGGATCCCGCGGGCCGCGGCGACCGGCTGCAGGTCCACGTAGCCGGAGGGCACCCGGCCGCCCGCAGCCGGCACGGTGATCACCTCGACGACCTGGGCCGTCGACGCGAGCAGCGCCTCGAGGGCGGGCAGCGCCTCATGAACCGCTCCGACGAACAGGACGCGGCCGCCGGGCGGCCGGGTCATCGCCACCCCTTCCTCGGTCCAGCCTGCGGCTGGCCCGGCTCCGGTCACGGTGGCTCCGGTCACGGTGGCTCCGGTCACGCTGGCTCCGGTCACGCTGGCTCCGGTCACGCTGGCTCCGGTCAGGTCCGCAGGTGGAAGAGCGCGGCGATGTCCGCCGGAGCCGTGGCGGCGCTGCGCAGCGGGCGCAGCCCGGCCACCTCGTCGATCAGCCTGGTCAGCGCGTACTGGTTCAGGGGCTGGCGGACCACGACGTGGCTGATCCCGGGTGCCATGATCACGAACGGGACCTGCTCGGTGGTCTCCCCCTCGTCGAACACGACGACGATCGCGAGCCGCCCGGACCGCCAGTCGGGACCGGACTGGAGGACGGGGATCCACGCCCGCAGCCAGGCGTCCGCCTGGGCCAGCGTGCCGTCGTGGCCGTCGTGGATCAGATTCGGCGTGACGAGCCCGACGCTCGGCAGCCGCCCGGACCGCGCGTCCGCCTCCAGCCGACCGGACCGCGGCGTGCCGGAGGGGACGTCCCCCGCCCGGCAGATGGCCGCCTCGCCGGGGAAGTACGCCCACGGGTTGTGGTTGACGTCGTAGTTGCCGCCGTTGCCGCGGTCGCACGGCGCCGGCATCGACTCCTCGTACGCGCGGGCGGTCCGCCCGGCCGCGATCGCCTGCCCGAAGACCGACGGGCCCGGATAGTCGCAGCCGCGTCCGGGGAAGCAGTCCTGCGGCTCGCCGAACGCGGAGCCGCCGAAGATCGCCAGGTAGTTCGGCAGGCTCGGGTGGCCGATGTCGCTCCAGTGGGTGGCCCAGCCGAACCTGGTGGCCAGGCTCCACAGGTAGGGCATCCGGGACGGGAAGACCTGGCCGAGGCTGTGGTTCTCCTCCATGATCACCAGGATCTTCGAGACCCGGCCCGCCCGGTGCGAGCCGGGCCGGGTCCGAGACGGCCGCGGCGTGCCCGTCGCCGCCGAGCGGGAGGGGGAGGACGCCGGACGGGCCGAAGGCGTGCCGGGGGACGGCGACGTCCCGGCCGATAGCGGCGTGCCGCGGGACGCCGACGTCGCCGGCCGGCCGGCCGAGGCGGGCTGGGACGGGTGGCCGCAGCCGGCGGCCAGCGCGCACGAGCCGAGCGCGCAGGAACTCAGCGCCAGCGCGGCCAGCAGGTCCCGGCCGCACGTCGCGCGGGTCAGGTTCAGCATCCCACCGAGCTTAGGCAATCGGTCCGGACGCCCCACTCATAAATATTACGTAGGCAATGCCCGCCAGTTGGCCGATGCGCGCAACCGGCCGGCAACTTACCGTGATTGCCCGTCACGAGGTGAAGGGGGGCGATCCGGCATGGAAGCGAGCGAGGCGGTCCGGCGCATCTTCTGGCGACACCGCTGGCTGATCGTCGTGCTGACCTTGGTGCCCGTCATGCTGGTCGCGCCCTGGCGCCTGGCTCAGCCGGTCACCTACGCGGCGACGGCCGACGTTCAGGCGCAGGCTGCCGCCCCCGACGCCGACACCCAGGTGCTCGCGATCCTCAGCAAGGTGACCGCGCTCGCGACCAGCCCGCAGCTCGTGGGGTCCGCGATCACTCAGGCCAAGGCCGGACGGAACCCGCTCTACGTGGCGCGGCACGAGGTCTCCGCCACCTCGCTGGGCAGCTCGGCGGTGGTCGCGGTGACGGTGACCGACCCGAGCCGGCCGGTCGCGGTCAGGCTGGCCCGCTCGCTGGCCGCGCTGATCGTGACCGCCCTGAACACCGTCGGCGAGCAGCCGAGCGCCGAGCTGGCCACCCTTTCCCGGCAGCGCGCCCAGCTCGTCGCCGCCAGGGACAGCCTGGTCAGCAAGCTCGCGAAGGCTCAGGCCAGGAACGAGAGCGCGACCAGCGCCGCGGTGCAGGGCCTGATCACCCAGCTCGCCGGCGTCGAGGCCCAGCTGTCCGCCAATCAGGCGGCGGTCCAGCAGATCCTCTCCGCCAGCAGCGCGAACCAGGGCGCGGGCATCCTCGCCGATCCGTCCACGGCCAAGGCGACATCCCGGCACGTCGCGGTCTACTCCGCACTCGCCGCGCTGCTCGGCCTGGTGATCGCGCTGCTGATCGCCACGATCCGCGAGCTCGTCCGGCCGACGATCGGCGGCCCGGCGGCGGGCGCCCGGGAACTCAGCCTGGTCCTGCTCGGCAGCGCGAGCACGGGCGGCGGGGAACGGCCGATGACCGACCCCGAGCTGCCGCTCCGGCTCGACCTCGCCGCCCAGCGGCTGGACGCGCGGACCCTGGTGCTCACCGGCCCCGTTCCCGCCGCCCAGCTGAGCATCCTCGCCGCGCACCTGGATGGCATGGTGCCGGCGATCCACCGCCCGTCCGGCGGCAACGGCGCCGGGCCGGCCGGGAGCCGCCTGTCCGGCGTCACCGCGCTCACCGCCTTCTCGCCGGCCGCCGACGGGAGCCGCGGCGACGCCGAGCCGAATGGCGCCAGCCACGGCCAGCCCGGCTCGCTGACCGTGACCGCCCTGTCCGACCTCACCTTGCGTAGCTGCCCGGCGAGCCCGGCCCTGGTCCTCGTGCTCCCCGCCTTCGCGCCGCGCACGGCCCTGGACCAGGCCGTGGACCTCGGCGTGACGACCGGGTGGCCGATGCTCGGCGTCATCGGGATCCGCCGGCGGCGAGGCCGCCGGCGCTCCGCGCCGGGGAAGCCGGGCACGGCCGGGGCGGCGCGGAGCCCGGCGACGGCTGCGGGCACCGAGGAGACGCCCGCCTCCCCTGCCGATGTTCCCGCCGCCGAGCCGCGGGCCAGTCAGGTGGATTCCACCCTATGAGCGATGTGACGATCGCCGACGGCCCGGTCCGGGAGCGCCGGCGGGCCATCCCGCCGTGGTTCCGCGACCGCGAGGCCGTCGGGCTGGCCACGCTGATCGTGGGTGGCGGCGCGGCGGCCCGGACGCTGATCAGGGACCTGCGGCGCTCCCCGGACTACGGCCTGCGCCCGGTCGGCGCGCTAGACGACGATCCCAGGATCCGCTCGGTCTCCGGCGTCCCGGTGCTCGGCAGGCTCGCCGACCTGGGCCGGACCGTCCGCGACCGGAACATCGAGGCGGTCGTGGTGGCGATCCCGTCGCTGTCGGCCGCCGCGCTCAGCGCGCTGGTCCGTGATGCCGCCGAGACGGGCGCGCACGTACGGTACCTGCCGTCCTTCCTCGCGGCGGTGGAGCGGGTGGCCCACGCCGCCGACATGCGAGCGCTCAGCTTCGCCGCGCTGCTCGGCAGGCCGGAGCGGCGGAACCTGCCAGACGCCGCGCGCGCCCGGCTGCGCGGCGCCCGGGTGCTGGTGACCGGGGCAGGAGGTTCGATCGGCCGGGAGCTGTGCCGGCAGATCCGCGGCTGCCGGCCCGCGTCGCTGCACATGCTCGACCACGACGAGTCCAACCTGCACGGCCTCCAGCTGGATCTCGACGGCGCTGCGCTGCTCGACAGCCCGGAGGCGATCATCGCCGACATCCGTGACCAGCTGCGCATCGAGCAGGTCGTGCGCGCCACGCGGCCCGACATGATCTTCCATGCCGCCGCGCACAAGCACCTGCCGCTGCTGGAGCGGCACCCCTGCGAGGGCGTGAAGTCCAACGTGCTCGGCACGCAGAACGTCGTCCGGGCCGCGCTCGCGGCCGGGGTCGACCGCTTCGTCCTCATCTCGACCGACAAGGCGGCCAACCCCCGCTCGATCCTGGGCGCCACCAAGCGGCTCGCGGAGATGGTCGTGCAGGCGCACGCCAGCGACCGCACCAGGGTGTGCTCGGTTCGCTTCGGCAACGTGCTCGGCAGCCGCGGCTCGTTCCTGACCACCGTCGCCGAGCAGATCGGGCGCGGTGAGCCGGTGACCGTCACGGACCCGGAGGTCACCCGCTTCTTCATGACGATCGAGGAGGCCGTGGGGCTGGTGCTCTCGGCCGCCCCGATGGCCGAGTACGGGGAGACGTTCGTACTCGACATGGGCGAGCCGATTAAGATCGTGGACCTTGTCCGCCGGTACGCCCGCCAGCTGCACCTGCCCGACGTGCCGATCAGGTTCACCGGCCTGCGCCCGGGCGAGAAGCTGCACGAGGCGCTGTTCGCCGACGGCGAGGAGCGGCTGCCGACCATCCATCCCGCGATCTGGGCCACGCGCCCGGCCCGGCTGCCCGGCGACTTCGCCAGCCGGCTCGCGAGGCTGTACGAGGCCGCCGGGCAGGGGCGCGACGACCAGGTCCGGGCGCTGCTCGACGATCTCCTCCCCGAGTACCAGCCGGCGGCGGCCAGCGACGACGAGCTCGCGCTCGCCTCGCTCACCCACTACGCGGACGAGTTCTGATGCGGGCGGTCGCGCGCACGGCGGGCCTGACCGTCGAGGTGGCCTGCTCCCGCCCCTGGCTGTCCCGCGTGCTCGCCGAGGGCCTGGCGGGCCAGGGCCGCCAGGCGGCCCAGGGCGAGGCCGACGTGCTCGTCACCGTCGAGCCGGACCGGGCACCGTTCGACGTCGCCGGCTGGGAGGTGCTGACCAGGGGAGCCTGGCGGCGGCCCGGCGAGGTCGTCCTGCGCAACGCGTGCTCCTCCGGCCTTGACCTCAAGGTCAGCGCCCGGCGGCCCGCGCTGAACGTGATAGCGCGGTGGCGGCCCCCGCCGGCCGTCCGCGCGGCGACGGGGGTGCTGCGGGCCCGGGCGCGCCTGCTCATCCGCGCGGTGCTGCTGCAGTACCCGGCGCTGTGGTGGGCGCAGCGCGCGGGCCGCGTCCCGCTGCACGCCTCCGTGTGCACCATCGGCGGGCCGGGCGGCCCGTCGGTCCTGCTCGCCGGGCCCGGCGGCCTCGGCAAGTCGACCCTGGTCAGCGCCGAGCTCGCCGCCGGGGGCAGGTCCACCGGCGACAACCTGTGCGTCACCGATGGCCGGCGGGTGTGGGGCCTGCTGGAGCCCAGGCGGCTGCCGGCGGACGGCGGAGCGCGCGGGCCGGGGCGGCGCATGCCACACGGGCGCCGGGAGGCGCCCTGGCCGGACCGGGCCGACAGCCAGGTTCCCGCCATGCTCGTGGTGCTCGGGCGGGGGCACGGGGCGACCCCGTCGGTGGCCCCGTGCGACTCCGGCGCCGCCGCCCTGTCCCTGGCGGCAGGGACCTACATGGCCGGCGAACTGCGGCGGTACTGGGCGTTCGCTGCCACGCTCGCCCTCGGAACCGGGATCGGCGAGGCCCACCCGGCCATCGGCGAGGCCGCCGGCGTGCTCAGCGCCCTCCTGCCCGCCCGGCGCGTGGTGCTCGCCCGCCGGCCGGGAGCGACCCTCAGCGACCTGCTCGGGTCCGGCATCGGACTGGAGGTGACCTGATGACTTCGCGGCTGCGCGTGGCCCAGGTGGTCACGCGGCTGATGGCCGGCGCCGGGCACGTGGCCCTGCGCGGGGCGATGTCGCTCGACCCTGCGGCGTACGAGGTGGTGTTCATCATCGGCAGCGGCAACCGCCTGGTGCAGGAGGCCCGCGACGCCGGGTACGAGGTGGTCGTCGCCGAGCGGCTGCGCAGTGAGATCGCCCCGCTGGACGACTGGCGCGCGCGGGCCGACCTGCGGGCAGTGCTGTCCTCGGGGAGCTTCGACGTCGTTCACACGCACAGCGCCAAGGCGGGCGCGCTGGGCAGGCTCGCCGCACGGGACGCCGGGGTGCCCCGGGTGGTGCACACCTACCACGGCTTCCCGTTCCACGAGTTCCAGTCGCGCCCGCGGCGGACGACCTACATCGCGCTCGAGCGGGCACTTGGCAAGATCACTGACGCCGTGCTCGCGGTCGGCCCGGCCGTGGCCGCCGAGGCGATCAGGCGCAAGCTGGTGCCGCCCGAGCGAGTCCGCACGATCGGCGTCGCGGTCAGCTCGGGCCCCGAGCCCGGCGCCACGGACCGGGCGGAGGCGCGCAGGCTGCTCGGCGTGCCCCCGGGGATGCACGTGGTCGGCACGGTCGGCAGGCTCGACTTCCAGAAGGCGCCTGACGACTTCGTGACCGCGCTCGCCGCGGTCGGCCGCCAGGACGTCCTGGGGATCTGGGTCGGGGACGGCCCGCTGCGCGCGCGGACCGAGCGCCTCGCGGCACGGCGCGGCCTGGCCGGGCGAATGGTGTTCACCGGGGAGCGGCCCGACGTGGCTGCGCTCCTGCCAGGGTTCGACGTGTTCGCGATGGCCAGCCGTTACGAGGGCCTGCCGTGCGCGATCGTGGAGGCGATGGGAGCGGCCCGGCCCGTGGTGGCCACCGCCGTCAACGCCGTGCCCAACATCGTCATCGCCGGGGAGACGGGCCTGCTCGTCCCGCCCGGCATGCCCGTCCTGCTGGCCCGGGCCATCGGGCACCTGATCGACAACCCCGCGCTGGCGTCCCGGCTCGGGCGGGCGGCCCGGGCGAGCCTGGGCGCGGAGCTCACCCCGGCAGCCCTCGGCGCGGTCCTCGACGAGACCTACCGCGGCCCCGGAGCCGGGTCCGCACCTGGCCTGCAGCCGGCTCTGGAGGTGGCGTGACCACGACCGTGCCCGGGGGGGCGATCGCGGGCATGGCGGAGGCGCCGCCTGGCCCGCCCGCCGAGATCCCGTTCTGCCGCACCGAGATCACGCCCGAGGCGCAGCAGGCCGTGCTGCAGGTGCTCGCCAGCGGCTGGGTCACGCTGGGCGCGCAGTCCGCCGCGTTCGAGGAGGAGTTCGCCGCATGGGTCGGCGCCCGGCACGCCGTGGCGGTCAGCTCGTGCACCGCGGCGATCCAGATGGCCCTCACCGCCCTCGACCTGCCGCCCGGCTCGCCGGTGCTGACGCCCACGCTGACGTTCTGCGGCGCCGTCCAGGCGATCGTTCACGCCCGTCTCAGGCCGGTACTGGTCGACGCCGACGAGCGCACGCTGGGGGTGTCGCCGGAGGCCGTGGCCGCCGCCGCCGCGCGCGGCGGCGGCGCGGCCATGGTCGTCCAGCACATGGCCGGCCATCCGCTGGACTGCGCTGAGCTCGCCGAGGCGGCGGGGATACCGCCCGGCCGGGTCGTCGAGGACGCCGCGCACGGCCTGGGCGCCGCGCTCGGCGGCCGGGCCGTGGGCTCGGACGGCCGGGCCGCCTGCTTCAGCTTCTACGCCACCAAGAACCTGCCCATCGGCGAGGGCGGCGCGATCACGACAGTCGATTCCGACCTCGCGGAGCGGTTCCGGCGGATGCGGCTGCACGGGATGAGCGGCGACGCGTGGCGGCGGTACCACCGGTCGGGCACCTGGCGGTACACGGTCGCCGACAGCGGCATGAAGGCGAACTTCACCGACGTCCAGGCGGCGATCGGGCGGGCGCAGCTGGCGCACCTGACCCGGTGGCAGCGCCGCCGCGCGGAGCTGGCCGCGCGCTACGACGCGCGGCTCGGCGAGATCCCCGGGCTCATCCTCCCGCCCCGTCCCGAGGGCGGCACTCATGCCTGGCACCTGTACGTCGTCCGGATCGGCCCCGAGTTCGGCCCAGACCGGGACGCGGTGGTCGATGCGCTCGCCGCCCGCGGGATCGGAACCTCGGTGCACTTCATCCCCGTCCACCACCAGCCGTACTTCCGTGACCTGCTCGGCGCTGACGCCTGCGCGAACCTGCCCGTGGCCGACCGGGTGTTCCCCCAGCTCCTGTCCCTTCCCCTGCACCCCGGCCTGCCGGACGCCGACGTCGACGCGGTCTGCGGCGCGCTGGCGGCGCTGGCCGGCTCACGATGACCTCACTCCGGAGGACCCGCGTGGACATCAAGGTTCTGACCGGCGCGGCCGACCAGAAGGCCGGCTCCCGGTTCACCGTCTTCGACAGCCAGGCTGCGCCCGCCGAGGCGGATCTGATCCGCCGGCTGGACGAGGGAACGGCGGGCATCGACCTGGCCGCCCCGCCGGTGGTGCTGCCCGACTTCTGCCACAAGGCCAAGTCCGAGATGCCGTCCTCGATCGCCGTGGCCACCAGGAACACGATCCGCCCGGCCCTCACCGACGCGGCCCTGAACTGCGGCATGGCCCTGATGACGCTCGACATCGGGCGGCCGGCCATCGACGCCGTCGGCGCGTTCTACCGCCAGGTGATCTCCCGGTTCCCCAGCCCGCCGACCTGGCGGCGGGACCTGACCTCCCGCGAGGTGCTGCGGGCGGCGGCCGAGGGGGCGGATTTCGCCGCCGAGCGCTACGGCCTGGGCCAGGCCGAGCTGGACCGGATCGAGGAGCGGGGGCGGCTCGACCTGGAGCCATACGGTGGGCCCGGGCGGGCCAGGCGTGACCTGCCGTGGCTGGTGGTCCAGATCAGCCGGCTGCGTTTCGGCTCGATCGGGCCGAGCACGCACTTCCTGGAGTTCCAGGAGGTCGAGGAGATCTTCGACCAGCGGGCGGCCGATCACCTGGGGATCGCCAAGGGCCAGGTCACGCTCCAGTTCCACAACGGGGGCGGCGTGCTCACCGGCCAGCTCGGCGCGCTGTACGCCAAGCGCAAGAGCGCCTCCCGGATGCTCCGCGCCGAGATGAGCGTGCAGAAGCCGATCAGCCACCTGCTCACCGCGCGCTCCCGCGACCAGCTGTCGAGCAGGCTGGCCGCCTACTTCACCGCTGGCTGCCCGTCGATACCCACCAGCGGCGCGGATGGCCAGCGGGTGCTGCTCGCGACCCGGATGGCGATGAACTACGGCTTCGCCTACCGCTTGGCCACCTACGCGGCGCTGCGCGACATGGCCCGGTCGGTACTCGGCGCCGGAACCCGGCTGATCGTGGACTCCCCGCACAACTCGGTCTACGAGGAGCAGGTGGGCGGGAAGCCCGCGCTCGTGCACCGGCACAATGCCTGCCGCGCCTACCCTGCGGAGCTGATGGCCGGGCATCCGGCGTTCGCCGCCACCGGCCAGCCACTGCTGCTGCCGGGCACCAACCGGACGTCGTCCTACCTGTGCGTGCCCGCCGCGGGCGCGCACCGCAGCCTGTACACGGCCTGCCACGGCTCGGGCAGCATCATCTCCAAGTTCGAGCGGTCCGGCCGGTCAGGTCCCGACCCGCTCGGCCGCACCACGGCCCGGTTCCGTTACGACGGCGCGGCCCCGGAGCAGGTGCCGCACCTGGACGACAACGGCGTCCACGAGGCCCTCGGCATCCTCGTGGGCCACGGCCTGGTCAGGCCCGTGGCGCGGATGAGGCCGTTCGCCGTCCTGACGTGAATCACCCGAGGGCGGCGACGTGAGCGGGGCCGAACCGGGCTGCGCCGTGACGAGCGCGGGCGCCGGGACGAGCGCGGGCGCCGGGACGAGCGCGGGCGCCGGGACGAGCGCGGGCGCCGGGTGCCTCCCGGCCTGGTCCGTGCTGCTGGCCGCGCCGCCATCCTGGCAGGCCTGCCCGCGCTGGCCATCGGCCGGGCGGCTGCGCCGGGCGCTGGGCGCCGCTGGTGACGGCGCGAGCGCGGCGATCGCGGCCGGGCCGTGGACCGCGCCGCTGCTCGCCCGGTCCGGCCGGGGCGCGGGAGCCCGCTGTTACGTCGCGTTCCCGTCCGCCGAGCGCCCCGTGCTGGTCGCGAGCTGGGACCGCGCGGTGCTCCGCTATGTCACCGGATCGGTGCTGTCGGCACCGCCCAGCGCCGGGCCGGCGGCCAGCCTGCTCGCCACTGCCGGGCTCCGCCTGCTCCGCGTCCCGCTGGCCTGGAGCCTCGCCGCCGTCGTGCGCGCGTGCCGGATCGTCCTCATCGGAGCGGGGGGATGAACGGCCCGCAGGCGCCGCGCCCGGCGCTGGCCGACCTCGTGGCCAGGGCCGGCGGGCGGTCGGCCTGCCTGGCCCTGTCCAAGGATCCCCACGGCAAGGTCTCGCTGCTGCTCTTCCCGCCCGCCGGGGAGGTGCCCGAGCTGGTCGCCAAGGTGCCAGGCAGCGACGTGGCGGCGCGCAGCGTGGAGGCCGAGATCGCGGCGCTGAGCCGGATCGACCGCCGCTCCCTCGGCCCGCTCGCGGCCACGATTCCGCGCGTGACGGCGGTGGCCGAGCACGAAGGATGGCCCGTGCTGGTGATGAACGCCCTCCCGGGGCGCCTCATGCTGGCCGGCTACCACTCCTGGCGGCACACCGCCCGCCCCGGGGCGGTGCGAGCCGACTTCGCCGCGGCCGGGCGGTGGCTGGCCGGGGTCCAGGAGCGCACCGCGCATGGCAGCGGCGACCTGGCGGGCATGCTCGAGGGCACCGCCACGGCGATAGCGGCGAGGTTCGCCGATGACAGCACCGCCGCCGACCTCGCCGCGCTGGACGCCCTGGCCGGGCGCCTGTCCGGCCACCCGGTCCCGCTGGTCCTGTGCCACGGCGACTTCTGGCCGGGAAACCTGCTGCTCGCCGGAGGCCGGGTGAGCGGGGTGATCGACTGGGAAGGCGCGCGCCCGTCCGGGCCGCCGGCGTGCGACCTGGCCCGGTTCGCGCTCAGCTACTCCCTCTACCTGGACCGGCATGCCCGTCCGGGACGGCGCGTGCCCGGCCATCGCGGCCTGCGGCGCGACGGGTGGGGCGCGGGCCTTCGCTACGCCATCGACGGCACCGGGTGGTACCCGGACCTGGTCCGGGAGTTCATCGGCTCCGGCCTGGCCAGGCTGGGCGTGCCCGCCGCGCTGGGGCGGGACGTGCTCCTCGCCGAGCTGGCCGGCATCGCCGCCCAGGCGGATCATCCCGGCTTCGCGCGGAACCACCTGCTCGCGTTCCGGGCGCTGTGCCCCGGCCGGCCCCCCGCCGGACGGCCCCGGCCCCCCGCCGCCCGGCGCGGCAGGACCTGGCAGGAGGCACCACGATGACCGTGACGCTGGACCGGGCCCTGCTCCGGCAGCCGCACCGCCGGCCGGCCCCGCCGCCGGCCGGCGGTGCCGCGCCGCGGCGCCGCACCGCCCAGCGCACCGCCGCGATCACGCTCGTCCTAGCGTTCATCTTCCAGCCCATCCTGCACCCGGCCGGGCCGGGGAACAGCTCGCCGGTCGACATCCTCACGGTCGGGGCGATCGTGACCGCGGCGATCTGGGTCGCCGCGAGCCACCGCAAGATCCGGGCGCCCTACGCCATCCCGGTCGGCCTGATGATCGCGGCCGGGGCGGCGTCTGGGCTGGTCAGCCCGCTGCCCAGCCTGGCGCTGCTGACCCTGGCCATCGACGTGCTGCTCTTCCTGTGGTGCGTCACCGTGGTGAACGTGGCCGGCACGCCGCGCGTGCTGCGCTGGGTGCTCGTCGCCTGGAGCTGGTCGGGGATCTTCTGGGCGATCGTGGTGGTCGCCGCGTGGCTCGGCCACGTGGCCGTCATCGAGGGCCTGACGCCCGCCGAGGGCAACCGCGTGATGTTCACCTTCGGCGATCCCAATTACGCATCAACCTACTGGGACTCGACGATCTTCGTGGTCTGCGCGGCGCGCACCCCGTCAGCCCGCTGGATGCGGGTCACCGCCTATCTCCTGCTCGCCTGGGCGCTCGCGCTCACCGAGTCGAACGGCGGGGTGCTGGCGCTGTGCGTGGCGATCTTCTTCATGCTGCTGGTGCGCCTCCACCGCCGGCATGGGCTCGCCGGCGTGCTGGCGGTGGTGCTGGCGACCGCGACCGCGGCGGGAGTGCTCCTCGCCTCCGTCCCGCTCAGCGCGATCCGGCAATGGGCGCTGATGAGCGGGCAGCCGCTGCTGGTGAACTCGATCGGCCGCAGCGGGCAGAGCAGCAGCGAGCGCACGACGCTGATCATGGAGCTGGCGCAGTTGTACGAGCGCAGCGCCGGCGTGCTCGGGCTCGGCCCGGCGAGCACCAAGCCGCTGCTGACCACCTGGCTGTACCCGTACGCGAACGAGGCGCACAACGACTTCCTGGCGATGCTGGTCGAGCGCGGCCCGGTGGCCCTGCTCGGCCTGCTGCTGCTGCTCGGCACGGCGGCCTACTGGGCCTACCCGGTCCTCAGGCGCCCGCTGTCCGCCCGGTTCGCCTCGGCGGTGCCGGCCCCCGTCGCGGTCGTCGCCGGGCTGATCGCGCTGGTGACCAACTCGCTGTACGAGGAGGTGCTGCACTTCCGTTTCCTCTGGGCGCTCCTCGGCATCGTCGCGGTGCTCGGCCGGGACGCCAGGCGCCGCTCGGTGACCCGGCCGGGGCGGCGCACATTGGGCGCGGCGCTGCAGGTGCGGCCTGCGGCCCTGCCGCCCTCGCCCGCGCTCACGCTGTCCCGGCCCCTCCCGGCCGGGGCCGGCCCGGCCCGGCCGGTCCCCGCCAGCCCGGCGCCGCCGGCGGCCCGCGCCGCACCTGGCCCGGCCGCCGCGCCGGATCCGCCGGCCCGGCCCCCCTCCCGGCCGCGCGCAGGGAGCGGGCTGGTCTCGCGCGCCTCCCTCTCCAACCTGCTCGCCCAGGGCGGGGCCCTCGCCGCCGTGTCCGCGGCCAGCCTCATGGTCGCCAGGGCGGGCGGCCCGGCGGTCGTCGGTGACTACGCGCTGCTGCGGGTCCTGCCCTGGCTGCTTGGCGTGGTCCTGTCCAGCGGCCTGCCGACCGCCTCGGCCTTCTTCCTCGCCGGGCGGCACGGCGGCGACCCCAGGCTGCGACCCACGCTCGCCGCGATGACCGCGGCCGGCTGCGCCGCCGCCGCTGCCGCGTGGCTGGCCTGCTCGTGGCCGCTGCACGCGCTGTTCTTCCGCCACACGCCGGTCTCGCTCGTGGCGGTCATGGCCGCGGTCACGGTCACCCAGCTCGCCACGGTCACGGCGAAGGGCTGCTGCCAGGGGAGCGGCGACATCGCCGGCGCCAACCTGGTGATCGTCGCCGAGGAGCTCTGGTTCGTCGCGTGCTACCCGGCGGTGCTGCTGGCCCACTTCGGCCGGGGGATCACCGCCGTCGTGATCGCGCTGATCGCCTCGGGGATCCTGGCCACCGCGACGGGCCTGATCCGGCTGGCCAGCCGGGGCTTCTTCCGGCACTGGGGCCGCCCGTCGGCGCGCCTCGGCCGCCGGATCGCCGCCTTCGGCGCGCGGGGCCAGCTTGGCAACCTGCTCTGGCTGACGAACTTGCGCTTCGACTTCGTGCTGCTCGGCGCGCTCGCCGGGCCGGCCGTGCTCGGCGTGTACGCGGTCGCCTCGAAGTTCGCCGAGCTGATGCGGCTCGCCCCGACCGCCCTCAACTACGTGCTCTACCCGCGCTTCGCCAGCATGGCGCGGGCGCGCGCGGCCGACGAGGCGCGCCGCATGACGCCGCAGGCGACGGCGCTGACGCTCGTCCTGGCGCCCGCGCTCGCGGTCGCGTCCGCCGTGCTCCTGCCGGTGATCTACGGCGCGGCCTTCCGCGGGGCCGTCCTGCCCGCCGAGATCATCATCGCCGGGCTGTCCGTCGAGGGCGCCGCGGCGGTCTCGTCGGCGTTCCTGCTCGGCAGCGGCCGGCCAGGCCTGAACTCGGCGGCGATGGGCGTCGGCGCGGTGATCACGGTGACCATGGACATCCTGCTGATCCCCAGGTACGGCGCCCTCGGCGGCGCGATCACGTCGGCGGTGACCTACCTGGCCACCACCGCGACGCTGGCCTGCATCGCGGCGGGAACGGGCCGCCGGCACCGCGCGCCGCTCGCGCCGCCCGGCCCGGGGCCCGCCCGGGCCGGCTCGGCGGCCGCCGTCCGGGCCCCGGGCGCCTGCCGCCCCGACACCCGGCTGCGGCGCGCCGCCGACCTGGTCATCGCCGGAGGGCTGCTGGCCGTCACCGCTCCGTTGCTTGCCCTCATCGCGGCCGTGGTCAAGCTCACTAGCCGCGGTCCGGCCATCTACCGGCAGGTCCGCGCCGGCCGGGACGGCCGCCCGTTCCGCATGCTGAAGTTCCGCACCATGACCGACGGCGCCGACACCGCCGGATCGCTGGTCACCGGCCCGGCCGACCCGCGGGTCACCAGGGTCGGCGCGCTGCTGCGGGCGAGCAAGCTGGACGAGCTGCCCCAGCTGTGGAACATCGTGCGCGGCGAGATGACGCTGATCGGCCCGCGGCCGGAGGTGCCGCGGTTCCTCGCCTGGTACAGCCCCGGCGAGCTGGAGATCCTGCGCGTGCGGCCGGGGCTCACCGGGCCGGGCCAGATCTTCTACACGAAGGCCCAGGAGAACGACGGGGCGGCCGGCTTGGACCCGGAGGAGCACTACGTCCGCGCGCAGCTGCACCCGAAGCTGGCGATCGACCTGGAGTACCTGCGCGGCCGCGGCCTGCGGCTCGACCTGCGCGTGCTCGCGCGCACGCTAGCGCTCGCGCTGGGCCTGGCGACGCGGGCCTCGCGCGCTGCCACGGCCGGGCCGGCGGGCCGGCCGGCGCCGCGGGACGGGCACCCGAGCGCCGGCCCCCGCGATCCGGGGCCGCGCACGCCGCGCGAGGTGCCCCCGGGCGCTACTCCGGACGCAGCCCTGCCCTGAGCGCCACCGCGACCACCTCCAGCGCGCTGTGGCAGCCGAGCTTGGCTGTGACGTTGCGGATGTGCGTGCGCACCGTGTTCGGCGACTGGCCGAGCCGCACCGCGATGCCGTTCTTGTCCAGCCCGCTGACCATCAGCCTGAGGACCTCGAGCTCCCGTGCGGTCAGCTGGCGCAGCGACCGAGGGCGCGGCTCCGGCGCGAGCCCGGACAACGACGCGGAGAGCTCGGCGAGCAAGTCCGCCGGCAGCCAGCACCCGTGGGCCATCGCCGCCCGGATCGCGCAGACGAGCTGCTCGACCGAGGCGTCCTTGGCCACGAAGCCGACCGCGCCCGCCCGGATCGCCTCGATCATCGCCGGCAGGTCGGCGTAGGCGGTCAGCACGACCACGCGGGGCGGGAAGGCCAGTGCCATCAGGTCCCTGACCAGGTCGAGCCCGCTGACGTCGCCCAGGCGCATGTCCATGATCACGACGTCGGGACGGTGCCCGGCGACCGCGTCCGCCACCCGGTCCGGGGAACCGACCGAGATCGCCTCGAAGCCGGGCTGGGCGCCCAGCACCGCCTCCAGGCCCTGGCCGAAGACCCGGTGGTCATCGACGATCAGAACCGTGGTAGCCATAACCGGGTGAGCACGCGCGCGAGATCACCGATGTCCGCGGCCACGGCGGGCCGGGCCACGTCCACCAGTCCCGCCCGCACCGCGTAGGCGACCGCCTCGATCCTGGTGTGGACGCCGAGCTTGGTGAGGACCGCGTCGATGTGGGAGCGGGCCGTCGACACCTTCACGCCCATCGCGCGGGAGATGATCACCGTGCTCTCCCCCCGGACGAGGCGGGCGAGCACCTCGCGCTCCCGCTGGGTCAGGAACTGGCCGGGCTCGATCCGGGCGGCCCGCCAGGCACGCGGCGCGCGGCCCGACCGCGCCGACATCGAGAGCGTGGCATTGCCGCGGGCGCGGTGCCCGGTCCGGCTGGCCACCGCGCCCTGCAGCACTCGCAGGATCTCCACCAGGTCATCGCTCTTCAGCGCGATCCCGCTCACCCCGGCGGTGATCGCGGCGCTGAAGCGCTCGGGATCTACGGACTCGGCCAGCACCATGAACGCGGTCCGGGGGGAGCGGGCGACGGCGCCGGCCAGGGCGTCCGCCCGCTCGCACCCCGGCAGGTCCAGGTCGATGACGCAGGCGTCGACTTGCTCGGGATCGGTGACGGCGAGCACGCCGTCCAGGTCGGTCGCCCAGCCGACGATGTCGTGGCCGGCCTTCTCCAGCAGCAGGGTGAGCACCTCGGCGAAGACTCGCCTGCCGTCGGCGATGACGATCTTCATGCCACCGCGCCCATTTCGCCGTGCCGGGCATCGGAAGCCGCGGCGGCCACGGGATCGTGCGGCCATGCCGCGTCGCCGTGCCCGCGGCCGTCCGGCCCGTCGGCCCGGTCATCGCCCTGCCGGGGCGCCATGGGCTTCCCGTCGGCCTCCCGGCCCGCCGGGAACAGGACGGAGACCAGCAGCCCGCCGAGGCCGCCGGAGGTGACCTGGATCGTCCCGCCCGAGTCGAGGACGAGGGACCAGACGATGTCCATGCCCAGCGAGGTCCACCGGCCGCGCCTGCCGGTGAAGCCCGGCCCGGAATCCTCGACGGTCAGGCGCGCCCGGCCGTTCTCCTCGGCGACGAAGACGCGAACCTGGCCATGGGGCCCGGCGGCCTGGCAGGCATTGGCCAGCAGGTTCCCGATGATCCGGGTCAGCACGACCGGATGGGCCCAGGCGCTCACCGCCGCCGCGTCCACCTCGATGCGGGTGCGGCAGCGCACGCGGGCGCTCTCCGCCTCGGCGACGGCGATCCGGTCGAGCCGCGCCGGGCCGGGACGGCCCGGCCGGCCGAGCACGTGGGCGCACATGTCGCTGATCTGCGTCGCCTCGGTGAGGATCAGCTCCAGCCGCCCCTGGACCGCCTGCAGCGCCCCGGCCTCGGCCTCGGCGGCCGCGGCCGCGGCGAGCACCTTGATCGTCGCGGCGGGGCCGATCAGGTCGTGGCACAGCTCGCGCAGCGACCACGCCACCGCAGGATCATCGGTCAGCCGCCCGGTCCTCCGCGGGGTGCTCGCATCCACTGATCGCGCCTCACTGCTCGGGTCACGCACCCTGCGGGGTGACGCACATCGAACACTAGGTAGACGCATCAGGCCTGGAATATGACTACACGATGGCACCGGAAGTTTACGATCGGACGATCTGGTCCGGATGGGTGAGATGTCAAATGCTCCGGCGAGCTCGGGCGGGTTCCGCCCTCATCTTCCTTCCCAGCCAGCCTCCGGGCGGCCCCAGGCGGCCCAGGGCGCCGGGGCGGGAGCACGCGAGCGAGCGCGATGAGCGATGCGACCGGGTAGGTTGCCAGCGTGCTGCTCTCCGACCGGGACATCCGGACGCAGATCGAATCCGGGCGGGTGGCGATCGACCCCTTCGCCCCCGAGCTCATCCAGCCCTCCAGCGTGGACATCCGCCTCGACCGCTATTTCCGGGTGTTCGAGAATCACCGGTACCCCCACATCGACCCCGCGGTGGAGCAGCCCGACCTGACCCGCCTGGTCGAGACCGAGGGGGACGAGCCGTTCGTCCTGCACCCGGGGGAATTCGTGCTCGGCTCGACCTACGAGGTGGTGACGCTGCCCGATGACATCGCCGGGCGGCTGGAGGGCAAGAGCTCGCTGGGCAGGCTCGGCCTGCTCACGCATTCCACGGCTGGCTGGATAGATCCGGGCTTCTCCGGTCACGTGACGCTTGAGCTGTCGAACGTGGCCACCTTGCCGATCAAGCTCTGGCCGGGAATGAAGATCGGCCAGCTCTGCCTGTTCCAGTGCAGTTCCCCCGCCGAGCATCCGTACGGGTCACCCGTGTACGGCTCGCGGTACCAGGATCAGCGGGGACCCACGCCGTCCCGCTCGTACCTCAGCTTCTACCGGGCGAAGGTCTGACCCGCCCGGAACGCGGGCCGGCCACCGCTTCCCCGGCCAGGCCGGCGAGCCGGCGGTCCCGGTCGGCCAGGGCGGCCAGCAGCGCGTCCCGCTCAGCCTCCAGGTCGCGGACGCGCCGCTCAAGCTCCAGGACACGGCGGATCGCCGCGAGGGTCATCCCCTCATCGCAGAGCTGGGCCACATACCGGACGACCGTCACCTCGCTGCGCGAGTAGCGCCTCTGGCCGCCCGAGGACCGCGACGGCCGCACCACGCCGTGCTCGTCCAGCCGCCGCAGGAACGCCTGCTGCACCTGCAGCATCTGCGCGACCTGGCCGACCGTGAACAGCGGCAGGTTCTCGTCCTCAAACGGAAGCACGGTTCACACACTCCAGCATGGAGACGGGCCGGGCAAGCGGTCCGAGCCGCCTGCCCGGCCCGTGGCCGGCGCCGCCCTCAGGCGGTGAGCTGCCGGGGAGCGGCGCCCTTGATCTCGATCTTCCTCGGCTTGGCCGCTTCGTGCAGCGGCAGCCTGATGCTCAGGACACCATTGTCGTAGCTGGCCTCGATCTTGTCGGCGTCGATGGTCTCGGCCAGCCGGATCCTGCGGGTGAACGAGCCCATCAGCCGCTCGCGCAGGACCGGCCGGTCCTGCTCGGCGTACTGCTCGTCGCGGCGGGCGGAGACGGTCAGTACTCCGCCATCGGCCGTGACCTCGATGCTCGCCGGGTCAACGCCCGGCAGGTCGAGCCGCAGGAAGACGTCACCATCTCGCCTGACCACGTCCATCGGCAGGACCGAGCCACCGGCCCCGTTCCACTCGGCCCACCCGAAGGCCCGCTGGACCATGCGGTCGAACTCCTGCACGAACGGGTCGAACGTTGTCAGCAGCACCGTGAACACCTCCAGTCCATGTCCCGGGTCCCTGCCCGGACCCCAGCTACCTCTACTTATAGCTTCAGCAAACTTACTTGTCAAGTTATAGCTTTGCTCCTTCCGGGGGAACAGGTCATGCGGCGGCGGGCGGGGGGCCCCGACAGTCGTGCGCCGCCACCCAGCCCGGGCAGCGGCGCACGACGGCGGCGCCGGCTAGAGGCGCTCGATGACGGTGGCGTTCGCCTGGCCGCCCCCCTCGCACATCGCCTGCAGGCCGTAACGGCCGCCGGTGCGCTCCAGCTCGTGCACGAGCTTGGTCATCAGGATCGCGCCGGTGGCGCCGAGCGGATGGCCGAGCGCGATCGCGCCGCCGTTGGGGTTGGTCTTCTCCAGTGACGCCCCGGTCTCGGCCGACCAGGCGAGCAGCACGGGGGCGAACGCCTCGTTCACCTCGAAGACGTCGATGTCGTCCACGCCGAGGCCGGCCCGGGCGAGCGCGCGCTCGGTCGCCGGGATCGGCCCGGTGAGCATGACGACCGGGTCCGCGCCGACCACGGCGAGCGCGTGGACGCGGGCGCGGGGGGCCAGCCCGTGGCGGCGCACCGCATCCTCCGACGCGAGCAGCAGAGCCGCGGCGCCATCGGAGATCTGCGACGCGGTGGCGGCAGTGATCTCCCATCCTTCCCGCAGCGGCCTGAGCTCGGCCATCTTCTCCAGCGAGGTGTCCCGCCGGGGGCCCTCGTCTGCCGACACGCCCGCGACCGGCGCGATCTGGCTCTCGAACCGGCCCTCGTCGATCGCGCGGATCGCCCGAGCGTGGCTCTCCAGCGAGAACTCCTCCAGGGCGCGCCGCTTGATGCCCCACTTCTCGCATATCAGCTGCGCGCCGCGGAACTGGGAGATCTCCTGGTCACCGTAGCGTTCCCGCCAGCGCGGGCCGAACGGCGGCGCCATGCCCTTCTCCAGGGGCAGCCCGACCGTGCTGCCCATCGGGACCTGGCTCATGCTCTCGACCCCGGCCGCCACCACCAGATCCTGCGTGCCGGACAAGATCGCCTGCGCGGCGAAGTGCACGGCCTGCTGGGCCGAGCCGCACTGACGGTCGATGCTCACGCCGGGCACCGACTCCGGCAGCCCCGCAGACAGCCAGGCGTTCCGCGCGATGTCGATCGCCTGGGGGCCGATCTGCGAGACGCAGCCCATGATCACGTCATCGACGGCCGCCGGGTCCACGCCCGTGCGGGAGACCAGCTCGGCGAGCACGTGCGCGGCCAGGTCCACCGGGTGGACGGAGGACAGCCCCCCGTTCCGGCGCCCCACGGGGGTCCGCACCGCCCCGACGATGTATGCCTGCGACACCTCAACCTCCTGCGGCGCGACCGGCGGCCTTACGGCCTGCACCGAGGTTACCGCCTGGTAGGCCGGCGGCGACAGGGGCGGCGGCTATGCTTCGTCACGGGCGCTGCGGACAGCGGAGGCGCGGATGGCGGATGGCCTGATCCTGCTCGGCCTGCTGGCGCTGCTGTTCGCCCTCGGCGTGGCCAGGCTCCGCCGCAGGATCGGCCTGCCGGTCACGGGCCGGGCGCTCGCGGCGGCGGCGGCCGCCCTCGCGATCACCGTCCTGCTGATGTGGGCGTCCGGCCGCTGACGAGCTTTGCGCCCGGCGCGCCGCACCGCGGCCCTGTCACTGCCACGAGGTGCCGTGACCGTCCCGCCGGATCGGCATCATGAACCAGACGGCCTTGCCCTCCTCGGTCGGCCTGGACCCCCACCGCGACGCCAGCTGGTCGACCAGGTACAGGCCCCGCCCGCCCTCGTCGTTCTCCCCGGCCATGCGGATCTGCGGCAGGCGCAGGTCTGAATCGAAGACCTCCACCCAGACGACCTCGGCGCCCTTGCGGATGCGCAGCGTGAACTCCTGGATCGCGGCGGCGGGCCGCCCGGCGCGGTACGGCCCGGCCCACTCGCCGGCGACCGCGACCTCGCCCGGATCCGGGTACGGCAGCGCGGCGCCCCCTGCGGCAGCCGGGCCGGGCGCGCCGGGCGAGGCGGCCCCGACCGCCTCAAGGGCGAGCTCGTGCCGGGGCGCCGGCAGTGCCGATGTGTGCAGCACCACGTTGGTGACCACCTCGGAGACCAGAAGGCAGGCCAGGTCGGCCTGGTCCTCGTCCATCCCGCAGGCCATGAACGTCTTGAAGGCGATCCTGCGCGCCTCGGAGACCTTCACCGGCAGCGCGGGGAACTTGTGGTCCCAGTACGGCAGGTCGTCAGGCGAGGTCCTGACCACCAGGATGGCCATGTCGTCGTCGATCTTGCCGGGGACGGCCTCCTCCGCGGCCACGGCGATCTTGTGCACGCTCTCCCGGGCCACCGACAGGACGGCATCGCCCAGCATCTGAAGGACCTCGTGGTCGTCGTAGAGCCCGGGCCCGTCGGCGCGGCGGCGCCGGTCGACCAGCCCGTCGGTGTAGAAGATCAAGGTGGCGCCCGCCGGCAGCTCCCTGGTGACCTCGCGGTAGGTCGGCAGCCCCGCGCCCAGCACGACGTCCTCGGGGACGTCGAGCGGCCGGACCCCTTCGCGGGTGATCATCAGCGGCGGAAGGTGCCCGGCGTTGGCGATCGTGAGCCGGCGGAACCACGGATCGTAGATCAGGTAGGTGCAGGTCACGATCAGGGCGTCGATCGACGCCTCGTCGCGCTCGTCGGTCATCGCCCGGCACCACTCGTCCAGCCGCCGCAGGATCTCCGCGGGCGACTTGTCGTCCTGGGCGAACGCGCGCAGCGCCGAGCGCAGCTGGCCCATGATCGCGGCCGCCCTCGCGCCGCGTCCCACGACGTCGCCGATCACGATGCCGATGCGCCCGGCAGACAGCGAGATGATGTCGTACCAGTCACCGCCCACCTGGGTCTGGATGCCCTGGCCGTGGGACTCCAGCGGCTTGGCGGGCACGTACCGGTAGGCAACCTCGATCCCGTCGAGCGCCGGCGGCCTGCCTGGCAGCAGGCTGTCCTGGAACGCCACCGCCGTCGCCCGCTCCTCCTGGAACAGCAGGGCGTTGTCGATCGCGATCGCCACCCGGCTCGCGATCGCGGCGACCAGGTCCCGGTCGTCGCTGACGTAGTGCCCGGCCTCGCGCTCGGTGAGGCTGGACAGGGCCAGGCACAGGACCCCCAGGTCCTCCCCGCGGACCCGCAGCGGCGCCGCGATCACCGACCGGATCCCGACCTCCGCGCTGGCGCGCATGCTCTCGTCGCTGGGAGCCGGGAACTGGCTCTCGCGCACGTCCTCGACGAGGATCGTGTCGCGCTGGTCGATCGCCTGGCGGCAGAAGTGGCCGGCGGGATACCTGGCGACCGCGCCGACGGGCGCCCAGGTCCCCTCCGGGGGCTCCCAGCCCCAGGCGTTCACCTGGACCTTCCTGACCAGCACGCGCCCGCTCCCGCGCTGCTTGGCCTCGTACAGGTCGATGAAGCAGTGATCGGCGAACTGCGGCACCAGTGTCTCGGCGACCTGGCGCAGGGTGGCATCCAGCTCGAGCGAGGCGGACAGCCGCGCCCCGATCCGGTCAAGCAGCCCGACGCGCTCCGCGTCGGCCCGGAGGCCGCCGAGCTGAACCGCCTGGCGGGCCATGATGACGGTCCCGGCGACCTCGCCGGCCTCGGCGCGCAGCGCCGAGGCCGTCATGCGGAGGAAGACGCCCGAGCCGTCCGGGCGGCGGACCGAGAGCGTGCCCTCCCAGTCCCTGCCCCGGCAGGCCTGGCGCTCCAGGTGCTCCACCTTGCCGAGGTCGTCTGGCTCGAAGCCGAGCTCCCGGAAGGCCTTCCTGGTGAGGTGCTCGGCGTCGGGGTACCCGAACAGCTGGGCGGCGAACGCGTTCGCGTACTTCAGGAGGCCGTCGTGGTCGACCACGATCACGCCGGCGGCGACGTTCGCCAGAATGTCGCCGGCGCTCGGGCCGGCGCCGGCGTTTCGGGCGGCGCCGGCGGCGGCCATGCCCCCGCCCCCAGCCATCCCGGCCAGCGGCACCTCACCCGCAGCCATCCCGGCCCGCGTCACCTCGGCCGCAGGCACCTCGCCGGCGGGCGCACGGCCAGCTACGCCCCTGCGCCTGGCCGCCCACATCCTCGGTCTCATCGCGCTTCCGCTCAGGGCTCAGGACGCCGGGCCGGGAACGGCAAGCACCTCAGGACCGGCCGGCCGATCCGTGACCTCAGGCCGCGGGGACGCCATGACGAACAGGTGCTGGGCGACGGCACGCGGCAGCACGACGCCCGGATCACCGACCCTGCCCGCACCCGTCACCCGCACATCATGGCTTTCGGCCGCCAGGATCACCTCACGGCCAGGCTGTATGCCGATGTCCTTTAGTTTAAGCATCAGGGCGACATCGCTTTGCAGCTGTTCGCCGATCCGGTGGACGATCATCCGGGCCGGCGCCGGCGTGGCCAGCGCCGGCATGGCGGACCCGGCATCCCGCGCCGCGGCCCGGGATGCCTCCAGCACCGCCGCCGGCACGCCGAGCTCGCCGAGCCCGGGAATGACATTCCCGTGCGGGCACCGGACCGGGCTTCCGAGCAGGGCGACCAGGCGCCGTTCCACCTGGTCGGAGATCACGTGCTCCCAGCGGCAGGCCTCGACGTGGACCTCCTCCCACGGCAGGCCAATGACGTCGACGAGCAGGCACTCGGCAAGCCGGTGCTTGCGCATCACCCTGGTCGCCCGCGCCTCGCCCTCGGCGGTCAGCGTCAGCCGCCGGTCGGCGCCGACCTGGAGCAGGCCATCGCGCTCCATCCGGGCCACGGTCTGGCTGACCGTCGGGCCACTGTGCCCGAGCCGCTCGGCGATCCGCGCGCGGCGCGGCTCCGTGCCCTCCTCGGCCAGCTCGTAGACCGTGCGGAGGTACATCTCCGTCGTGTCGATCAGGCCTTGCGCCGTCACCGCGGCCTCCCTCCGCCCCATTTCCGATGCTACGGTCACGCGGGACGGGGCCGTCCGGTCAGCGCTCCCGGGCCTGGCCGGCTCCCCGGGCCGGCCGGCTGCCTGGACCGGGCTCACGGGGCCAGCCGCTCCACCACCCATCCGCCGTCCTGCTCGCGGTACCTGAGCCGGTCGTGCATGCGGTTCGCGCGGCCGTGCCAGAACTCGAAGGCCCGGGGGACCAGCAGGTACCCGCCCCAGAACTGCGGAAGCGGCACCGGCTCGCCCTCCGGCCAGCGGGCGGCCATCCGCGCGTACCTGTCCTCCAGCTCGCGCCGCGAGCCGATCACAGCGGACTGCCTGCTCGCCCACGCCGCCAGCTGCGACCCGCGCGGCCTGGTGCGGAAGTACTCCGCGCTCTCGGCCTCCGACAGCCGCGACACCTCGCCCTCCACGATCACCTGCCGGTAGATCGGGTGCCAGGGGAAGAGCAGGCAGGCACGGGGAACGGCGTCCAGATCGCTTCCCTTCCGCGACGTCCGGTTGGTGTAGAAGCGAAAGCCCTGCCGGTCGTGACCCTTGAGCAGGACCATCCGCGCGCGCGGCCAGCCCGAGGCCGAGACCGTGGCGAGCACCATCGCGGTCGGCTCGGGCAGCCCCGCCGCGACCACGTCCGCCATCCACCGGTCGAACTGGTCGTGCGGGTCATCGGCCAGCATCGACTCATCGAGCCCCTCGGCCGGCCACTGCGCCGCGTCGCTGGCGTGTCCCATGGGTACAGATCCTCACACAGCGCGCCCGCCCCGGGCCGGCGGGCGGCCGTATTGGACCGTATATCCACCGGTCGTAAGCTTGGCGGCGTTTGAGGTGGTTGCCGACGCGACCGAAGGACGGAGGAAACGCCGGATGTCCGATTTCGTGCCCGGTCTTGAGGGCGTCGTCGCGTTCGAAACTCAGATCGCCGAGCCCGACCGGGAGGGCGGCGCGCTCAGGTACCGGGGCGTGGACATCGAGGAACTCGTCGGGCACGTCAGCTACCAGCACGTCTGGGGCCTGCTGGTGGACAACGCCTTCGAGCCGGGCCTTCCGCCGGCCGAGCCCTACCCCATACCCGTCCACTCCGGCGACATCCGGGTGGACGTGCAGAGCGCCCTGGCGATGCTGGCGCCCGCGTGGGGGATGCGGCAGCTCCTGGACATCGACGACCATCAGGCCCGCGAGGACCTCGCCCGCGCCTCGGTCATGGCGTTGTCGTTCGTGGCCCAGTCCGCCCGGGGCCCGGGGCTGCCGATGGTGCCCCAGCGGCGGGTGGACGAGGCGAGGACGATCACCGAGCGCTTCATGATCCGCTGGCGGGGCGAGCCGGATCCCCGGCACGTCAAGGCCGTCGACGCGTACTGGACATCGGCGGCCGAGCACGGGATGAACGCCTCGACGTTCACCGCGCGGGTGATCGCCTCGACCGGGGCGGACGTGGCCGCGGCCCTGTCCGGGGCCGTGGGCGCGATGTCCGGCCCGCTCCACGGCGGCGCGCCGGCCCGGGTGCTGCACATGATCGAGGAGGTGGAGCGGACCGGCGACGCGGAGGGGTACGTCAAGGGCGTGCTCGACCGGGGCGAGCGGCTCATGGGCTTCGGCCACCGCGTCTACCGCGCCGAGGACCCGCGGGCTCGCGTGCTCCGCCGGACCGCCAGGGACCTCGGCGCCCCGCGCTTCGAGGTCGCCGCGGCGCTGGAGAAGGCCGCGCTCGGCGAGCTCCACGCGCGCCGGCCGGACCGGGTCCTCGCCACGAACGTGGAGTTCTGGGCGGCCATCGTCCTCGACTTCGCGCAGGTGCCGCCGCACATGTTCACCTCGATGTTCACGTGCGCGCGCACGGCGGGCTGGGCGGCGCACATCCTGGAGCAGAAGCGGACCGGCAGGCTGATCAGGCCGAGCGCCCGGTACGTCGGGCCACCGCCCAGGTCGGTCAGGGACGTCCCCGGAGCTGACGCGGTCCTCGACGCCGGCTCCTGATCCGGCCTGCCACCGCCGGGGCCCGGCCCGCGCCGTCACGCGCCTTCCGCGGGCAGCGGCCCACGCCCGCGCAGCGGCCACGTCCCGAGCGCCTCGTACCTGGGCTCGGGGCCGGCCTGGCTGCGGATCAGGCGGATCGCCCCGGCGTCCCAGGCTGACGTGCGCAGGCCGCTGAGCTCGGCCACGAGCGGGCCAAGGTCGGCGGGACGCCGACTCCGGGCGAGCGTGACGTGCGGCCGGAACCGCCTCCCCTCGTCCGGCGGCGGCACGCCGGCCCGCCGTGCACCGGCGGCGACCGACGCGGCAAGCGCGCGCAGGCCGGCCTGCGCGCGCTCGTCGCCCTCGACCCGCACCCACAGGACCTGCGCACGGTGCGGCGAGGGGAACGCGCCCGCGTGCCCGATCACCAGCGTCATGGCCGGGTGCCGCCGGGCCGCGCGCTCGACCGCCCGCGCGAGCCTGTCCAGGCGCGCCGGATCGACCTCACCGAGGAACGCCAAGGTCACGTGCCACCTGTCCCGGCTGGCCCAGCGCAGGTCCGGCCAGGCCGGCCGGAGGGGTGCGACGGCCGCCTCCAGCTGCGCCAGCGGCTCGGCCGGCGGATCGATCGCCACGAACAGTCGCATGCACTCTTGCTACCAGCCGGGCGGGCGCGGTCAGGCCGGTGCCCGGGCCGGCGCCGCGCCGGGCGCTGGCGCGTTCCTCCGGCGGGCGGCGAGCGCCGCGACGGCGAGGGCCGCGGCAGCCGAGATCGCCCCGCCGGCCAGCATGCTCACCCTGGTCCCGAGCTGCTCGGCGACCAGCCCGGTCAGCGGCGATCCGATCGGCGCGCCGCCGAAGAAGACCAGCATGTAGATCCCCATCACCCGGCCGCGCATGTCCGCATCCGAGCGGAGCTGGACCAGCGCGTTCGCCGCGGTCGTGAAGCTGATCACGGTCAGGCCCGTGGGCACCAGCAGCAGCAGGAACGACCAGTAGGCCGGCATCAGGCTGGTGGCCACCTCCAGCACGCCGAAGATCAGGGCGGTCCCGGCCAGCAGGCGCAGGCCGAGCCGGCGACGGCGCGCCGCGGCCAGTGCCCCCATCAGCGCGCCCAGCGCGAACACGGCCGACGCGAACCCGAACCGCCCCGCCCCGGTGTGGAACACCACGCGCGACATCAGGGCGGTCGTGACCTGGAAGTTCATCCCGAACGTCGCGACGAAGAAGACCAGCGCCATCGTCAGCAGCAGCTCGGGCCGGGACCGGACGTGGGCCAGTCCCTCGCGGAGCTGGCCCCTGGCACGGGCGACCGGCTCCACGGGGCGCAGCTCGGAAGGCCGCATCATCTTGAGGCTGACGATCACGGTCAGGTACGAGGCCGCGTTCAGGAAGAACGCCGCCGAGGTGCCGACCGCGGCGATCACCAGGCCCGCCGCGGCAGGGCCGGCGATCCGGGCCAGGTTGAAGACCGCGCTGTTGAGCGCGATCGCATTCGGAAGGTCCTCGCGGCCGACCATCTCCATCGCGAACGCCTGCCTGGTCGGGTTGTCCACGACGGTCGCCAGGCCGAGGCCGAAGGCGAGCAGGTAGATGTGCCAGGGGCGCACGACCCCGGTGACTGCCAGCACCCCGAGGACCAGGGCCAGCGCGCCCATCGTCGCCTGGGTGGCCATCAGGATCCGGCGCTTGGGATGCCGGTCGGCGATCACGCCGCCCCACAGGCTGAACAGCAGCAGCGGCAGGAACTGCAGCCCGGTGGCGATGCCGACCGCGGTGCCGCTGCCGTGGGTGAGGTCGAGCACCAGCCAGTCCTGGGCGACCCGCTGCATCCACGTCCCCGTGTTCGAGATCACCTGACCGGTCGCGAACAGCCGGAAGTTGCGCACCCGCAGGGAACGGAACGTCTGCCCGTGACGCCGGCGGCCCGCCGCCCCGGCCGGGCCGGCGGTCAGGACTGGCTGAGCTTCTCCAGCACCGGCAGGGCCAGCCTGAGCGCTGCCCGCTCGTCCGGGGACAGCTCCCGCAAGCGCCGCGCCAGCCAGGCCTCGCGCAGCGCGCGCACCCGCCGCACCACGTCGCGGCCAGGGCCGGTGACCGCGAGCACGACCTGCCGGCGATCGGTGGGGTGCGGCATCCGCGCGATCAGGCCGCGCTCTTCCAAGGAGGCGATGACCCGGGTGATGGACGGCGGCTGCACCTTCTCGTGCTCGGCCAGCGCGCCGGGGGTCATCCCCGGGTGCTGCTCGAGCACGGCCAGCGCGGCGAGTTGCGTATCCGAGAGCTCGGGCTGCAGGCCCTGTGCCATCCGCTCGGCGCGCATCCGGCGGGCCAGCCGGCTGACCGAGATCCGCAGCGAGGTGGCCAGGCCCTCGTCCGGCCCGGCTTCGGGAGTCGTCATGGTCGTTAGCATCGCTCATTACTCTGGCTAACCATATCCGGCGGGCGGGCATTCCGCCAGCAGCAGGCCGCCGGCCGGGTGTGAACACGGTACGGCACCCGGGCGCCGCGCGCCCGGCGCTCGGCGGACCGGGCTGCCCGGTCCCGGCTCGGCTATGCTGATCCGATGGCCCGTCCGCTCCGGGAGGCGCCGCCACCGCTGGAGGGCAACGACCGGATCATCACCGCCGTCATCACCGCGGCGTGGCTGGTCGCGCTGGTCGTCCTGCTGGTCCTGGGCGACCGGCTGCCCGCCCCCGATCGGTCATGGATCTGGACCTGCGTGGTCGGCATCGGCCTGGGCCTGTTCGGGCTGGCATACGTGCCCAGGCTCAAGCGGTCCAGGGCGCGGGCAGCCGCGAGGAGCCCAGGCGGCCGGGAGTGATGCCGCTAGGCGAGCTCGTGGTCGATCGCCTCCAGCACGCTCCCGGGCACCGCCGCGGCGGAGCCCTCGACCTCGTAGCCGAGCTCGTCGATGGTAGCCGCCCCGCCCTGGTCCATGCGGGCGCCCTCGGAGTGGGCGCCGCAGCCGTGGTCCACCGCGACCACCTTCCCGTCATCCGGAGCGAGCCCGTTCGCGCACACCCCGAAGACCCGCCCGAGCGACCCGCTCAGGCGGACCAGGAAGCCGCAGGTCAGGCATGTCGCCGGCGCGGCCCTGGCCAGGGCTGAGGACGGGCCGGGCTCGCCGTCGTACCAGCGGGCCGCAGCCTCGTCCCGCCCGGCGGCCGAGAGCACCCTGGCGGGCAGGATCGCCAGGTCGCGGCGCTCCCGTGCCCGGCCCGCGCCGGGCCCGGGAACGCGCCCGCCCTCCGGCTCGCCCCCGCCGGGCAGTTCCTTCCCGCTGCCCGTGGCCAGCCCGGCGGCACCGGGCACCGTATCGGGCACCGCATCGGCCGGTGGCGGCCCCCCGGGAAAGACGCCGCCGAACGCGGCCAGCCCCAGCCGCCAGGCCGTGCTGTCCTCCCAGTCGAGGAGCCCGGCCTCGCCTTCGATGACCACGAACGGCACGAGCCGCTCGTCGTCCGGGCCCGCGGGCATGAGGCCGCCCGCCTTCAGGTCGCCCGGGCGGACCCGCTCGGTCCACGGCACCCAGGGCGGGGCGAGCAGCGAGTCCGGCCCGGGCAGCAGCACGCTCTCGCTCACCGTCACGGTCCTGGACCTCGCCGCGCGCGCGACGGTCACCGCCCATCGCCAGCCGGCATAGGCCGGGTCGAGGCAGGAGAACAGGTGCGTGACGACCCGGTCCCCGTCGACCTCGATGCCGACGTGCTCGCCAACCTGGCCCGGGCCGGCGATCTCCGCCGCGGCACGGCGGGCCAGGTCCACGGCTTGCGCGCAGGCCTGGTCGGGCTCGGCCTGGCGGATCATGGCGGGACTCATGCTCCCTCATTCTTCCGCATGGGCGTCACTGCCCGGGCCTGGACCGGCCCATCGCCCCGGCCCGTCGCCGCGGCCCGTCGCCGCGCTTGGCGGCCGGAGGGCTCCTGGCGCGGCGATCCGGCCCCCAGGCCCAATACTGGTCTCATGCGATACCCCGGAGCGGCCGCCCGGGTCCGGCGCGCGTCGCAGAGCGCGGGGCGAGCCACCCGGTCGGTCCTGTCTGCCTCGCGGTCGGCGGCCCGCGCCGGGGCGGCTGCGGGCCGGGGCACCGCGCAGGCGATGCACCGGCTGGCCAGCGCCTCGGGCGCCGGGCGCACGGGCCTGGCCCACCTCATCGAGTCGTCGGCGGGCGGCAGCGCGGGCGACGGCTTCGTCGCGGTCGCGCTGGCCGGCACTCTCTTCTTCAGCGCGTCGGTGACCCAGGCGCGGGGCCGGGTGGCCCTGGCCCTGATCGTCACGATGGCGCCGTTCGCGCTGCTCGCCCCGTTCGTCGGGCCGTTCCTTGACCGGGTGCGCCGCGGCCGCCGGTACGTGCTCGCCGGCACGATGCTCGCCCGCGGCCTGTTGTGCTGGGGCATGGCCGGCGCGGTGCAGCATGCCGACTCGCTGACCCTGCTTCCCGCGGCCTTCGGGGTCCTGCTGCTGCAGAAGGCGTACGGAGTGACCAGGGCCTCGGTGACGCCGCGGCTGCTACCGGGCGAGATCACCCTGGTCACCGCGAACTCGCGGTGCGCGCTCGCCTCCCTGATCGCGACCACGGTGGCGGTGCCCGTGGCGGCCGGGTTCGACGCCATCACCGGGGGCGGCGCCACCGGCGCCGCCTGGGTGCTGAGGGCCGGGACGATCATCTACCTGGCCGCCATGGTGCCCGGCCTGAGACTCCCGGACGACGTGGACGAGATCGGCCAGGAGGCCGGGCGGGCCGGTGCCGCCGGGGAGGCGGCGGGCGGCGCGGCCGGACCTGGCGCCACGGGGCCCGGCGCCACTGGCCGACCAGGACGCCCGCATGCCGCCGCCGCGCCGCGCTGGCGGCTCTTCCCCCAGCCCGTGGGGCCGGCCGTCGCCGAGGCGATCCGCGCCAACGTCACCTTGCGGGCCTACTCCGGATTCATGATCTTCTTCCTCGCGTTCCTGCTGCGCACCGTGCACCTCGGCGTGCCGGACCGGCTGGCCGTGGGGGCGATGCTCGCGGCCGTCGCGGTCGGAGGGTTCGCCGGGACCGCGATCGGGGCGGCGCTGCGCGCCCGGGCCCCGCAGCTGATGGTCTTCGCCATGCTGGGGTTCACCACCGTCGCCACCGCCGCCGGCGCGGCCCTCTTCGGCCTCTGGGCGGCCGTGATGGTGGCGTTCAGCGCCGCGCTCGGCCAGACCCTCGTCAAGCTGGCGCTCGACTCGATCGTGCAGCGCGAGGTCGGCGCCCGCGTGCGATCGTCCACGTTCGCCGCATCCGAAACCCTGCACCAGCTGTCCTGGGTCGCTGGCGGCCTGCTCGGGCTCGCGATGTCGTTCAGCGGCAGCGGCGTGGCCGGCCTGGCCGTGGCGGCGACCTGCCTCGCCCTCTCGCTCGGGTCGATGCTGATCACCAGGCGCAGGCGGATCCTGCGGGCCCGGGACCCGGCCCGGTCAGGCGTCGATGTCGTCGGCCACCGCGCGTAGCAGGGCGGCGATCTTCCTGGCCTCGCGGCTGTCCGGGTGCCTGCCCCGGTGATAGGTGTTGGACAGGCCGTCCAGCAGCTTGATCAGGTCCTCGACGAGGACCGACATCTCATCGGTGCCCTTGCGTCCCGCCTTGGCGACGCTGGGCGGCGGCTCAAGAGGGCGCACCTGGAGCGCCTGGGCGCCCCGGCGCCCCTCGGCCACGCCGAACTCGACGCGCTGGCCAGGCCGCAGCACGGTGCCAGGGCTGACCGCGGTCGAGTGCACGAAGACCTCACCGCCGTCATCCCTGGTGAGGAAGCCGAAGCCCTTCTCGGCGTCATACCACTTGACCTTGCCAGTAGGCACGAGCGAACCCTTTGCGCGAAGTGAACCGGTAGGAATACGATTCTAAGGCGCGTTCCGGTCCCGGGTAGCCGGGCACCGGACCACCGTCCGTCGCCAGCGGGCGGAGCGCGCCTGGCTCAGCGGCAGAGCCGAGCCGAACATACCCGCTCGGGTCCAGCAGGACACCGGAATCACCGCGGCCCGCCGGCGCGGCCGGAGGGTGGGGGCCAGCGGCCGCCCGGGGCGCGCTGCCCAGGCCCGGGCTGCGGCACGCCACCTGGCAGGGACGGATCACGGGAGCCATGGCACCGGTCGACCGGAGGATCAGGGCATGGGCGTGGCTGCTCCGGCGGACCTCGGTCGCGGCGCGGACCGAGGCCGAGGTCCTCGCCATGCAGGCGAGGCCCACCCCGGGCAACGCGATCGCCAACAAGATCCTCGGAACTGTCGTGCCGGGGACGCGGGTGCGCGACCAGGCCATTGGCGGGCCCGCCGGCGACATCCCGGTGCGCGTGTACCGGCCCGCAGCCGATCGCCCGGGCGCGCGGCCGCTGATCCTCAACTTCCACGGCGGCGGATTCGCCCTGGGCGACCTGCGCATGTCCGACTGGATATGCAGCTCGGTCGCGGCCAGCGTCGGCGCCGTGGTGGTGTCGGTCGCCTACCGGCTCGCCCCGGCGCACCGGTTCCCCGCCGCCGTCGATGACTGCTACGCCGCACTGACCTGGGCTGTGCAGAACGCCGCCGAGCTCGGTGCCCGCGGGCCGGATTCCGCCGATCCCCCCGTCGGGGTGATGGGCGAGAGCGCGGGAGGCAACCTGTCCGCCGTCGTGTGCCTCCTCGCCCGCGACCGAGGCGGCCCGCGGATCAGCCATCAGGCGCTGCTGTATCCGGTCACCGACCTGACCCGGATGCCCCCGGGCGCGGCCAGGTCCCTGATCATCACCGAGCGGGACATGCTCGCGTTCCGCAGGCTCTACCTGGGCGACGCCGATCCCGCGGACCCCCGCGTGTCTCCGCTGCTCGCCAGCAGCCATGCCGGCCTGCCGCCGGCCCTGATCCAGGCGGGCGAGCACGACCCGCTGCGGGACGACGCCGCCCGCTACGCCCGCGCGCTGCGCCGTGCCGGGGTCCCGGTGCGCTTCACCGAGTACGTCGGGATGCCGCACGGGTTCCTCAACTTCCCGGGGATCTGCCGGGCCGCGCCTCAGGCCATGGCCGAGCTCTGCGCCGAGCAGGCAGCGGCCCTGGTCAGCCCCGACGACTGCCCGGACGGGGCGGCCGGGCAGCCCGCGTGACCGGAAAGGCCCTGGCGGCCGGGCTCACCCGAGCCGGTGCGGAATGTTCCACGGCGGCAGGTGCGGCGTGCGGCGCCCGCGGCGGAGCCGCCAGAGCAGGTAGCCCGCGCCGAGCAGCGCGGCGATCCGGCTCAGGCGGCCCGCTCCGAGCCAGGCCTCGAAGGCGTAGGAGCCGAGCGTTGCGTGCGGGCCGCCGATGACCAGCACCAGCACCGTTCCGGCGACGACCAGCCCGAGGGGCCCGGCCACGGCCGTCCACTTGTCCCGCCGGTCCCACACGCGTGAGGCGAGGACCAGCACCACGCCGAGCAGCCAGGCCGGGGGATACAGGGCACCGCCGAGCCCGGAGAGCAGGACCGCCGCCACCTCCAGCGTGTGCCTGCGGGCAAGCGCGATCATGTCGCCGGTGACCCGCATCACCTGCATCGCGGTCATTGCGGCCGCGCCCGCCATCCTCCCGCCGATCACGCGCGGGCCGACGGGCCGGGCGGCGCTGGCCGGCCCCCTGCCCCCCGGGTCCGCCGGCGGATCCCCGGGCCGCCCTCCGGCGGCCGGGACCGGTCCGCGCCCCCGCCCGTCCCCGCTGGCACCATCCGGTCGATCACCGGACGGTGGCGCGCCGAGGAACGCCGGGGCGCCCACCCGGCCCTGGGATGGCCGTGCCGCGCTGGCACCCGCAGCCGGCCGCCACCTCAGGCGGCGCATCGGCTGTCCCGCGCGCGGACTCATGCACCGATGATCCACCTTCCACGGCCACTTGGGGAGCCGGCGCGCGGAGGCCCGCCCGCCGGCCAGCCGCGGGCGGACAGGCGAGCGCGGCCGGCCGCGGGATCATCCCCGCGGCCGGCCGCGCGGAGCGGACTAGAAGTCCATGTCGCCGCCGCCCGGGGCAGCGGGCGCCTTCTCCTTCTCCGGCTTCTCCGCGATCACCGCCTCGGTGGTCAGGAACAGCGCCGCGATGGAGGCAGCGTTCTGCAGGGCCGACCGCGTCACCTTCGCCGGGTCGATGATCCCGGCCTTGAACATGTCGACGTACTCACCCGTCGCCGCGTTCAGGCCGTGGCTCGGCTCCAGTGAGCGGACCTTCTCGACCACGACGCCGCCCTCGAGGCCCGCGTTCACCGCGATCTGCTTCAGCGGCTCCTCCAGGGCACGGCGGACGATGCTGGCACCTGTCGCCACGTCCGGGTCGCCGTTCAGCTCAAGCTTCTCGAACGCGCTCTTGCCGGCCTGGAGCAGGGCCACGCCGCCGCCGGCGACCACGCCCTCCTCCACCGCCGCCTTGGCGTTGCGCACCGCGTCCTCGATGCGGTGCTTGCGCTCCTTCAGCTCGACCTCGGTGGCCGCGCCGGCCTTGATGACGGCGACACCGCCCGCCAGCTTGGCGAGCCGCTCCTGGAGCTTCTCGCGGTCGTAGTCCGAATCGGTGTTCTCGATCTCGGTCCGGATCTGGTTGACCCGCCCGGAGATCTGCTCGGGGTCACCCTGGCCGTCGACGATGGTGGTCTCATCCTTGGTGACCACCACCTTGCGGGCCTTGCCCAGCATGTCAAGCTCGGTGCTCTCCAGCTTGAGGCCGAGCTCCTCGCTGATGACCTGGCCCCCGGTCAGGATCGCGATGTCGCCGAGCATCGCCTTGCGCCGGTCGCCGAATCCGGGTGCCTTGACCGCGACGGACTTGAACAGGCCACGGATCTTGTTCACCACCAGCGTCGCCAGCGCCTCGCCCTCGACGTCCTCGGCGATGATGACCAGCGGCTTGCCGGCCTGGACCACCTTGTCGAGCAGCGGCAGGATGTCCTTGTTCGCGCTCACCTTCGAGTTGACCACGAGGATGTAGGGGTCCTCCAGGACGCACTCCATCCGGTCGGGGTCGGTGACGAAGTAGTGCGAGATGTAGCCCTTGTCGAACCGCATGCCCTCGGTGAGCTCGAGCTCCAGGCCGAAGGTGTTCGACTCCTCGACGGTGATGACGCCTTCCTTGCCGACCTTGTCCATCGCCTCGGCGATCATCTCGCCGATCGCGGTGTCCCCGGCCGAGATGGAAGCCGTCGACGCGATCTGCTCCTTGGTCTCGACGTCCTTGGCCAGCTTGGACAGCTCCTCGCTGACCCGCTCCACGGCCGCCTCGATGCCCCGCTTGAGCGCCATCGGGTTCGCGCCCGCGGCGACGTTGCGCAGGCCCTCGCGGACCAGCGCCTGGGCGAGGACGGTCGCGGTCGTGGTGCCGTCGCCGGCCACGTCGTCCGTCTTCTTCGCGACTTCCTTGACGAGCTCGGCGCCGATCTTCTCCCACGGGTCCTCGAGCTCGATCTCCTTGGCGATGGACACGCCATCGTTGGTGATCGTGGGTGCGCCCCACTTCTTCTCGAGAACCACGTTCCGGCCCTTCGGGCCGAGGGTTACCTTCACGACGTCGGCAAGCTGATTCATGCCGCGCTCGAGGCCGCGCCTGGCGTCCTCGTTGTACGCGATCATCTTCGCTGCCATAGGCTCCAGTCCTCCCGGAACTTACTGCCAACAGTGCCCGACCGAGCCGACGCCCGCGACGGACGGCAGCCTGGCACCAGGGTCCACCTGCTGCCGGCGTGCCTCATCGCCCCGATCACGCCACATGATCTGTCACTCTCATCGTGCGAGTGCTAACGACTTGTTTAGCACTCTCGGCCCGAGAGTGCAAGCCGACCGGGCCGGCCCGGCCGATCCGGCGCGCGCGGGCCGGGGAGGCGCCGCCCGAGCCCGCGGCCGCCGGACGGGGAGCCCGGGCGCCCCAGCCTGGGTGGCGGGGAACGGGATACCGCGTGCGGCGGCCCGGCGCCGTGGGCGGGGCGGCGGCGCCGGCACCCGCCTCGGGGCCCGCGCCCGGGCACGCGAAGGCCCGGCACCGCTCCCACCGGCACCGGGCCCGCTGCGCCTGCGCTAGACCGTCCGGACCATCTCCGCCTGGGGGCCGCGATCGCTCTGCGTGATCTCGAATTCGACCCGCTGGCCCTCCTCAAGCGTGCGGTATCCCTCTGCCTGGATTGCCGTGAAGTGGACGAAGACGTCCCTACCACCGTCGACCGCGATAAAGCCGTAGCCCTTTTCCGCGTTGAACCATTTGACGGTGCCCTGAGCCATGAAACAACTCCCTAACTGTTTGCTCGGGCTTCGGGTCACGCCCTTGCTACGCGAAACCCGGTGATCGCGGAACGGGCCTGACGTGCTGCGGAAGGAACCACCCGCCGCCCTCGCCGTACCGACAGCGACCGGACATTACCCTACAGGCTTCAGGCGCGGCGCGCGCCGGAATGACCTCTCATGGCCAGTGCCCAGCTCACCGCGCGCCGACAGCGAAGACTGATGCGTGATGCCCGGTTTTGACGGGCCCGCTCCTCCGCCCGCCGGCGGCGCGGGGCGCTGCGGGCCCCGGGGGCCGCCGGACCCGCGGCCGGCCCTCACGCCGCCGGGGATGCCTGCCGGTACGCCTGCTCGAAGGCGGCGAGGCTGGGCCGGACCGGCTCGGGCACGCGGACGGCTCCCGCCATGGCGTCGAGCGTCTTCAGGCCGTCCCCGGAGTTGATGATCACCGTCTCCTCGCCCGGGTCGATCTCGCCGGCCGCGAGCAGGCGGCGCAGCACGGCCAGGGTGACCCCGACGGCGGTCTCGCCGAAGATGCCCTCGGACTGCGCGAGCAGCCCGATCGCCGCCACGATCTCCTCGTCTGGCACATCGGTGACGCTCCCGCCGGTCCTGCGCACCACGTCGAGCACGTACGGCCCGTCCGCCGGGTTGCCGATCGCCAGCGACTTCGCCACGGTGTCCGGCCGCACCGGCTCCACGACCGAGCTCCCCGCGCGGAAGGCGCGGGCCACCGGGGCGCACCCGCTCGCCTGGGCGCCGTACACGCGGACGGTGTCACCGGGCACCAGGCCCAGGGCGGCGAGCTCGCGGAATGCCTTGTCGATCTTGACGAGCTGGGCGCCCGAGGCGACCGGCACGACGATCTGGCGGGGCAGCCGCCAGCCCAGGTCCTCCGCGATCTCATAGCCGATGGTCTTGGACCCTTCGGCGTAGTACGGGCGCACGTTGACGTTGACGAATGCCCAGTCCTCGCGCTCTTCGGCAAGCTCGCAGGCCAGCCGGTTCACGTCGTCGTAGTCACCGTCGACGGTGACCAGCAGGCAGCCGTAGACCGCCGAGGCCAGGATCTTCTGCGGCTCCAGGCTGGCGGGGACCAGGACGACCGAGCGGATCCCCGCGCGCGCCGCGGCCGCCGCGACCGCGTTGGCCAGGTTCCCCGTCGACGGGCAGGCGAGCACCCGGTGGCCCATCTCGATCGCGGCGGCCAGGGCGACCGCCACGACCCGGTCCTTGAACGAGTGCGTCGGGTTGGCCCGCTCGTCCTTCACCCACAGCGCCCGCATCCCCAGCGTCCTCGCCAGGTTGTCAGCGCGGATCAGCGGCGTGCGCCCGGGCTCGGTGGTCCGCGTGCTGCCGATGCCGGGCGGCACCGGGAGCAGGCTCGCGTAGCGCCAGATGTTCGGCGGGCCGGCCTCGATCGCCTCCCGGGTGACCGGCGGCAGGTCGTAGGTGACCTCCAGCGGGCCGAAGCACTCCGAGCAGGCGTGCCGGCCGCCGAGGTCGAACGCCGCGCCGCATTCGCGGCAGGTCAGCGCGGTGGCACTGCCGAAGCGCGGGGACGCGCCCGGCTTGCTGATCACAGATGTCATGACTGGTGAGGCCTCTCCTCATCTGTCCCGCCGTCCGCGCGCGGACGGCGGGCCGGAGTTGGCACCTGTCACGGCGCGGCCTCACCCGCGCCCGCCGCTGACCGGGCGGGACGCGCGAGTCGAGCGCAAGTCACCGTGAGGGTTGCCGGGGCTTCGCAGGGCCGTTCCCTCCACCCCTCTGGATGAGCGGTATTCAGTTGTCGCTCGTACTCTAACCGATCCGCCCGTGATCCTCCCATAGGGGTGGGTCCCAGCCGGAGCGCGCGGCCCGCGGAGCGCAAGCACGCGGCCCCGGCGCCCGGGGGGCCGGCGCGGCGGCGCGGGTGGTGACGGCCGGAGCCCGCCCGCACCGTTACCCTCACTCAGATGGGCGAGGCTACTGCGTGGCGGCGTGTCGTGGTGGCGTCCAACCGCGGCCCGGTGTCGTTCACCAGGGACGGCAGCGGGCGGCTCACCGCCAGGCGCGGCGGAGGCGGGGTGGTCTCCGGCCTGTCCTCGGTGGCGGGCCGGGCGGACCTGCTGTGGGTCTGCGCGGCGCTGAGCGAACCGGACCGGGCGGCGGCGCGGGCCGCGCCGGGCGGCCTGCTCGGTCCCGGCGGCGGGGAGGCGACGCCGGATGCCGGGGCCGTGCGGATGCTCGACATCCCGGCCGGGACGTTCGGCCCGGCGTACAACACCATCGCCAACTCCGTGCTCTGGTTCGTTCACCACATGCTCTACGACACGCCGCGGCTGCCGCAGTTCGGCCTGGAGTTCCGGCGGGACTGGGAGGCCTACCGCGCCTACAACGCGGCGTTCGCCGACGCGATCGCCGGCGCGTGCGCCCCGGCGGCCGCGGGCGACCCTCCCACCCGCGTACTGGTGCAGGACTACCACCTCGCGCTGGTGCCGCGGATGCTCGCCGATCGGGGCGCTCCCGCGCGGGTCGCCCACTTCTCGCACACGCCCTGGGCGCCCCCCGACTATTTCAGGATGCTGCCGGACGACATCGCGGCCGAGGTCCTCGGCGGTATCCTCGGCGCCGACCACGCGGGATTCCTGTGCCAGCGGTGGGCCGACGCGTTCGCCGACTGCTGCGAGCGGCTGCTCGGAGCGCGGGTGGACCGCGCGCGATGCGAGATCGTTCACCGCGGCCACCGGACCTCCATCGGCGTTCACCCGCTCGGCGTGGACGCCGCCGAGCTGGCCGCCCGGGCCGCCGAATCCGACGTCACGCGGCAGCTGGCCGCCCTCGCCGCGGTCGTCGGCGACCGCAAGCTGATCGTGCGCGTCGACCGCACCGAGCTGTCGAAGAACATCGTCCGCGGCCTGGCCGCCTACCGCGAGCTGCTCCGGGCCCGCCCCCAGTGGCGGGGCAAGGTGATGCTCCTGGCGTTCGCCTACCCGTCCCGGCGTGAGGTGCCGGAGTACCGCGAGTACTTTGCCGCGGCCGAGCGCCTGGCCGCGCAGATCGCCGAGGAGTTCGCCGCCCCCGGCTGGTCGCCGGTCCTGCTCGACACCCGGGACGACTACCCGCGCTCGCTGGCCGGCTACCGGCTGGCCGACGTGCTGCTCGTCAACCCGATCAGGGACGGCATGAACCTCGTCGCCAAGGAGGGCCCGGTCCTGTCTGGCCGCGACTGCGTCCTCGTGCTGTCCCGCGAGGCCGGCGCGGCGGCCGAGCTCGGCGAGCATGCCCTGCTGGTCAACCCGTTCGACGTGACCGGCACGGCGGAGGCGCTGCACCGGGCGCTGACGATGGCGCCGGGCGAGCGCGCCGCGCGCCGCGCCCGGCTGGCCCAGGCTGCGGCTGCGGTCCCGCCCTCGGCCTGGTTCGCGAGCCTGCTGGCCGCGCTCGGCGAGCCGGCCGCGCCGGCCCGCTGAAGGCTGGGGGCCGGATCAGCCGGGCGCCGTGATCGCGGCCGCGAGGCCGGCCAGCAACTCGGCGACGCCCTCGGGCCCGCCGACGACCAGGTCGGCCTCGGCCGCCAGCTCGGTCACCTCGGCGGACCCGCTGCACACCGCGAGGCCGGGCCGCCCGGCCGCCCGCAGCCGCCGGACGGCGCGGAAGGCGGGCAGGTCACCGAGGTCGTCTCCGCAGAACATGATGGCGGACGGATCCCGTTCTCCGGCCAGCTCCTCCAGGGCCAGGCCCTTGTCGGCGCCCGGGGGCCTCAGCTCGATCACGAAGCGGCCCGGCTCCGCGCGCAGGGCGGTCCGCGCCGCGAGCCGCAGCAGCGGCGCCCGGACCTGGCGCATGGCAGCCACCGGGTCGGCGGCCCGCCTGGTGTGCACGGCCAGCGACTGGCCCTTGTCCTCGATCCAGACCCCGGGCGGCGCGCCGGCGCCGGCCAGCACGCCGGGCAGGAGCTCCCTGGCGATCCGCAGGCCCTCCGGTGGAGGCGGCCCGGTCACCTGCCCGCCGCGCCAGCGCTGGCGGCCATAGTGCCCGAGGACGATGATGCCGGGGATGTCACCGAGCGAGCCGTACTCGACGGCGACCGCCGCCGGGCGGCCGGTGATCACCGCGAGCGTGCCCACCCGCAGCGCCAGGGCGCGCATCGCGGCGACCGCGGCAGGCAGTGCCCTGGCCTGCGCCGGATCGGGGACGATCGGCGCCAGCGTGCCGTCGAAGTCGATCGCGATCAGCGCCCGGGCGGGCTCGGCGAGCAGCGCCGACAGGCCGGCCCGGCCCGCCGCGGTGGCAGGCTCGGGCACCGCCCCGGGCGCGCCCAGTCCCATGCAGCCCCCGTCCCCCGGATCCGGCCCGGCCTCAGGGCGTGCCGCGGCCGGACCGCAGCCGCGCCCGGGCCGCGCGGCGGCGGCGCAGCCGGGCGACGACCACCGGATCGGCCTGCGCGGCCGCCGGATTGTCGATCAGCTCGCTGAGGATCTGGTAGTACCTGGTGGGCGACATCCCGAACACGGCGAGGATCTCGCGCTCCTTCGCGCCGGGGGAGCGCCACCAGTTCCGCTCGAAGGCCAGGACGCGCATCTCAAGCTCGGTCAGCGACGCCACCTGGCCTCCCGAAGGTTCTCGCCGCCCATCGTAGGCGGACCGGCGGGAGCGCGGCCACCCCGCTCTGGCGGACCCGCGCGGGGGACACGTACGCTCACCGTTTGTGACCTCGGTGAGCTGCCTGACCTTCCTGACCGACTTCGGCCTCGAGGACGGCTTCGTCGCCGCGTGCCACGGCGTCGCCGCGAGGATCGCCCCCGGTGCCAGGATCATCGACATCACTCACCTCGTCCCGCCCGGCGACGTCCGCCGCGGCGCGGCGGTGCTCGCGCAGACGGTGCCCTCGATGCCGCCTGCGGTGCACGTGGCGGTCGTCGATCCGGGCGTGGGCACCAGGCGCCGCGCGGTCGCGGTCCAGGCCGGGGCCGGCATCCTGGTCGGCCCGGACAACGGCCTGCTCTCCTGGGCGATCACCGCGCTCGGCGGTGCCCGCGCCGCGGTGCTGCTCACCAACGAGGCGCTGTGGAACCAGCCGGTCTCCCGGACCTTCCACGGCAGAGACATCTTCATGCCGGTCGCCGCGCACCTGGCCACCGGAACCGCCCTGGCCGACGCCGGCATCCCGGTCGATCCCGCCGAGCTGGTCTGGCTCGCGCCGCCCACCAGCAGGATGCTGGACGGCGAGGCTGAAGGAGAGGTGCTGTCGGTGGACCGGTTCGGCAATGTGCAGCTGTCCATCCCCGGTCAGGCGGCCGCCGAGCTGGGAATCGCGTTCGGCGGCTCGCTCACGATCCGGTGCAACCGGCGCGAGATCGCCGCGCCGTACCTGGAGACCTTCGGGGCGGCCTCGCCCGGCGAGCTGATCGCGTTCACCGACAGCGCCGGGCTGATCGCCCTGGCCATCACGAACGGCAACGCGGCGGAGGCCCTCTCGCTGCCGCCGGGGGCACGGGTCAGGATCGCCCCCGCCCGGGCCGACTTACCGTCACTGGGCACGATGAATGGCCGCGAAAGTGGCAGACTAGACGTCACCTGCACGGAAGGTCACGCTGGCGTGCCGCTGAGGGTCCCTCGCATCATCATGGCCGTGACGGCCATCGGCTTGGCGTCTGTGCCCCTCGTGGCCGCAGGCGCGCCCGCCGAAGCCCGGCGCGTCCCGTCCCGCGAGTGGTGGCTCACGGCCGTGCGCACGGCGCAGGCGTGGCGCACCAGCGACGGCGCCGGCGTGACCGTGGCGGTCCTGGCCGACGGCGTCGATGCCCGCCAGCCCGACCTGCTTGGCTCGGTGATCGCCGGCCGGTCGTTCATCCCGGGGGCGCGCCGTCACGGCCAGGTTCCCGCCGGGCGGGTCGGCACCGGCCTGGCCAGCCTGATCGCGGGCCACGGGCACGGCAGGAGGCACGCGCAGGGGGTCACCGGCGTCGCGCCGGGCGCCAGGATCCTGCCGGTCACGGTCACTCTCACCCCCGGCGACCCGCGCTGGTCCGACCCGGAGGTCACGTCGCGGCTGCCCGCGGCGATCGCGGCGGGCATCAGGTACGCGGTGAGCCGGGGCGCGTCGGTGATCGTGCTGCCGGCGGACCCGGGGATGCCGGCCTCGTCCGGGCGGCGGGCGACGCCCGGGGCGGCCGGCGGAAGCGCGGCCGAGCGGGCGGCGGTGGGCTACGCGATCCGCCGGAACGTGGTCCTGGTCGCCCCGGCCGGGGACAACGGGCGCGGTGCGGACGCCGCGAACTACCCGGCCGCCTATCCGGGCGTGATCGCGGTGGGCTCGTTCGCGCGGGACTTCGCCATCTCCCCGTACAGCAACCGCCGGCCGTACGTCGCGCTTGCCGGGCCCGGCCAGGACGTGACGGCCGCCGCTCCCGTCGGCTACCAGGTCCTGAGCACCACCTGGGCGGCGAGCGCGCTCGTGGGAGGGATCGCGGCGCTGGTGAGGTCGCAGTTCCCGGACCTGACCGCGGCGCAGGTCCGGCGGGCACTGACCCTGGGGGCCGTGCTCCGCCCGCGGCGGGCGCTGGCCGGCGCGGGCCACGGCCTGGCCGACGCCGTCGGCGCGCTCCGGAGGGCGGCCACGATGTCGCCGCCGCGCGCACGGCTCGCCATGGCGGGCGCCCGGCCGCGGACGCGGCCGGCCGTCCCGGCGGCGGCCACGCCGGCGACGACCATGGCCAGGGACATGCTCGCGGACGCCGGCCTCTCGCTGGGGCTCCTGGTGCTGCTGCTCGTGCCGATCATCGGCTACTCGGCGCTCCGCCGCCGGCGGGAGCGGAGGGCGGCGCTTCTCGCGGAGGCTCGCCGGCTGGAGCGGGAACGGCAGCCCGGCGGCGCCTCGGCCCGGGCCGACCCGCTGACCGAGTACTTCGGCCCGGCCCCGGCACCTCCGCCCGGCTCCCCTGAGGGGACGGCGCGGGCTGGCGCGGCCCGGGCCGCTGCGCCATCCCCGCACCCGGTGACCCGGATCGGGGCCGGGGGCTTCCTGGCCGCCCCGATCGCCGCCACGGCCCGGCTGGGCCGCGGAATCGGCCTCGCGGCCCGCGCCGCGGACGACGCCGCATCCGGATCCGCGGACACCGCAGCCCGCACGGGCGACGCCACGTTCGGTGCCGCGCCGGGAACCTACCTGCGCTCCTCGGTGCGGCGCCGCCCGGTGAGCGGAGGCCCCCCGTGGGATCCCGCTCCGGAGCCGACGGGCGAGCCGCCCTGGGCGCGCACGCCGACATGGCGGCCTGGCGGGGCCCCGGCTGTGCCGGAGAGCCTGCCCGTGGTCGGGCCGCTGCCGGAGCAGGCCGGGTACGCCGGGGCGCCGCGGCCCTCGTCCGCTCCCCGCGGCCTGTTCGACCCGGTCCCGCCGCCTCCGGGGGTGACGGACGGCGACCCGGCGGTGCCGTCGGGCGGCCGCGCCGGCCGGCCGGCGCCGGCCGCGGCGCGCGAGGGGCAGCCGCCGGCCGGGGCACGCGGGGGGCAGCCGCCGGCATGGCCGACACGGGCCGGCCCGGACGTGGTCATGCACGAGGCGGGCACCAAGCCCATCTACGTCTGGAACCCGTCGGCGCCCGTCGCGCCGGACAACGACGCTGAACCGTGGGCCGATGACCCGCAGCCCTGGGCCGGGGGGGCGGAGCCCCAGGCCGATGACCCGCAGCCCTGGGCCGGGGGGCCGGAGCCCCAGGCCGACGACCCGCAGCCCTGGGCCGCGGGGCCGGAGCCCCAGGCCGATGACCCGCAGCCCTGGGCCGCGGGGCCGGAGCCCCGGGCCGGCGCCGGAACCGAGTGACCTCGGTCGCGGCTCAGCTGGCCTGGGTGAGCTCAGCGGCGGCCGTCCCGGGCGCGCGTGCGGTCGTCCCGGGGCCGCTGCCCGGCCCGCGCGGCGAGCTGCTCCTTGCGGACGGAGGCGTACATGGGGGCGTACTCCTGCCCCGACAGCTGGCGGATCGCGTCCATCACCCGGTCCGTGACCGCCCGCCGCTGCCTGGCGCCGGCGGGCTGGCCCGCGAACTCATCGAACCGCAGAGGCCCGCCAAACCTGATCTGAATCCGGCCGGGCCGCGGGATCGCCCGCCCGGGCGGCAGCATGCGGTCTGTGCCGATCATCGCGACCGGCACCACCGGCACGCCCGAGCGCAGCGCGAGCCAGCCGATGCCGGTCCGGCCCCGGTACAGCCGGCCGTCGGGTGATCTGGTGCCCTCCGGGTAGATGCCGAACAGCGAGCCTGCCCGCAGCAGCGCCAGCGCCGCCTCCAGCATCTCCTGCGCCGCCCGCGCCCCCGTCCGGTCCACCGACAGCTGCTTGGTGGCGCGCAGGTACGCGCCGGCGATCCGCTCGGAGAGGCGCTTGCCGGTGAAGTATTCGGATTTGGCGGCGAACAGCACCGGGCGGTCGAGCACGAGGGGCAGGTAGAGGGAGTCGAGCACGGACAGGTGGTTGGAGGCGAGGATCGCGCCGCCCGATTCGGGGACGTGGGCCGCGCCGGTGACCTCGATCCTGGCGAGCAGGTGCAGGAACGGCCCGATCGTGAGCCTCGACAGCTGGTACGGCAACCGTCCTCCCGCCCTGTGGCCCGCCTGCCCGCCGACGGGCCGCGCCCCTGGTGTGGCCTCATTACAGCATCACGTTCGCGCCGGCCCGGGTCCCGGCCGGCCGGGACCCGGGCCGGCGGCGGGCATCTCCCTCACCCGGAGTGCGGGCGCGGCCCCTCACCCGTAGCAGCCGACCCAGACCACCATCGGGCCGTTCGCGGGCGTGCCCGCAGAGTCGAGGTCGACCACGCCGAGGGTCACCAGGACGGGCTTGGCCGAGCCCGGATCCAGGCACGCCGGCCGGCCGGTGTGCCACGGGCCGCCGGAGGATGTCCGCCAGGGCGTCGGGTTCCCGAGCCGCAGGGTCTGCGCGGTGCCGTTCCTGGGCTTGAAGACGATGCTCGTGACCGTGCCGTTGTCGCCGCGCACCGCGGTCACCGTGCCCGGCTGCGTGGCTGGCTGGGCCGTGCTGCGCGGCAGCGCGTACCCCACCACGCCGCCGATCACCACCATCACCGCGCCCACCAGGTACCTGCGGCCACGCTGGAGCAGGTCCAGGTCCGAGACCCTCGCCACGCGCCCACCACCCCGCTAATCGGCCAAACAACGGACGACCCAGGTATATCCCGTCACGGGCCGGTCGTCCACGGCGGCATCCGATCACGCGGAAGGTCCGGGTGCGCCGGATCAATGCCGGCGGCGTGATCATTCCTCGAGCGCGCCAGGGCTCGCCGGGACGTCGATCGCGTGCTCGCGGAGGGTCTCGAGCGGAACGATGTCGAGTGCGCGCTCGTGGGTCGAGGCGAGCACCACGAACGCCGCGGCACCCGCCTCGTGCGCCCGCAGCCAGTTCGCGGCGGTCACGCACCAGCGGTCGCCGGGAACGAGCCCTGGGAACCGGTACCTCGGCGCCGGGGTGATCAGGTCGTTGCCGATGCTGCGCTGGTGCTCGAGGAACTCCTTGGTCACGACCGCGCAGATGGTGTGGCTGCCGACGTCCTCCGGCCCTGTGTTGCAGCACCCGTCCCGGTAGAAGCCGGTGACCGGGTCGTCACCACATGGCTCCAGCTCGCCGCCGAGCACGTTCCGTGCGCCCATGGCAGTCAGTATCGCGCACGGCTTGCTCAGGCGCGGGCCGGTGGGATCACCCCTGGGCCGGCGGCTGCGCACCCTGGCAGCGCGGGCGGGCGCTGTCGGACGGGGCGTCCCGGCCAGGCCAGCGTCCCGCACCCCAGGCCCGCACTAACGCGCTCACCTGCGCAGCCATGCCGCCGAGGCCCGCAGCGGGCCATTGCCGGGCCACGAAGGGGACGACAGCCAGGACGTGCCGACTGGCGACGATGACGGGCCGGAGGAGTTCGGTGCCCCGCGGCATGGCCGTCCCGGCCGCCGTGGCCAGCGCCACCTGTCCCGGGACCGTCGGCCGCCGCACCAGGTCCCGGTGCCACCGGACCTTGCGGTGGCACCGGGACCTGGCCGGCGCCCGCCCCGCCGGCGGTCGCCAGCCCGCAGGCCGGCACGAGCCCGCTTCCCGCGCAGGCGGGGAATGCCGCGGCGGGAGGATCCAGTGCCCCCCGGCACCGCCGCTGCCGCCCGGCACGGTCACCTTCGGCCGCCTCGGGGGCGCGGAGTTCCCGTTCGATGCGATCAGCTCCGGCGGCCTGGGCCCTGACCGGGCTCAGCGCCCCCGGCGCCGCCAGGGCGCTGCTGGTCGGCCTGCTCGCCGCCCCCGCCGGCTCGCCGGGCCAGGCCTGCGTCCTGGTCCCCGAAGCGGAGAGCTGGAGCTGACCGGCGGCCCCGGCGGGCATGGCTGCGATCTGTACGTGCGGGCATGGTGCCTGCCGCCAGGTTCATCGCCTCGCGCCCGGGCTGCTCCACATCCTGACCCGGGCCAAGTGCCCCGGCCAGAACGGCGTCCGCGAGCGCGGCTTCGGCTCGCTGAAATACGAGCACATTTACCGGCACGCCCCCGAGATCGCCACCCTGACCGACCTGCACCGCGAGGCCGAGCGCTAACGGCACGTCCTCAACGAGATCCGGCCCCACCCGGCGGCGCCGACCGTCGCCGACCGGCGGAGCCGCCGGGAGGCCTCATTCCACGTCGACCGTGGGCGCGGTCCAGAACCCGCCTGACCGGGAGCCGGTGAGCGGGATCGAACCGCTGGCCTGCCGCTTACAAGGCGGCCGCTCTGCCATCTGAGCTACACCGGCGTGGGCGCCATCCTAGCCCGCAGGGCCGGCAGCGGGCCGGCCACCAGCGCGCCCCCGTCAGCGTCTGTGCGCCTTCCGAAATCGCCGCACTGCCCGCCGCGCCCGCGCTCCGGTCAGGCCACCGCCGCGTGAGCCGCGCTAGGAGCCGAACGATATCGACCGCGCGAACACATTCGCGCTGATCCCTCTCGACGACGCGGTCAGGCCCCCGGTCAGCCGGAGCCCGGCCGGCAGCGAGGACAGCGGCAGCCTGATGTCCTGGGCCGGCCCGAGCAGCCCGGCCGGCAGCCCGCTGCTGGACACCAGCCGCAGGTCGATCTCGCTCGGCCCGGCGGCGGTGACCCGCCAGACCGCCGACCAGGAGACCGCGCCGCCGAGCAGCGTCAGGCTACCCTTGACCTCGTCGCCGCCCACCGAGGTGATCGTCAGGCTCTTGGAGCCCCCGCCGATGAAGGTGGCCAGCGGCCCGGCCGCGGCGAGCGCGTCGCCGATGGCGCCGAGGCTGATCAGGATGCTGCCGTTCACCGGCCCGGCCGTCCCGGACTTGAAGTCAGCGTTGAGGCGGACGTTCCGGGCGACCACCCGCAGGCTGGTGATCGCGACCGGCCCGGCGGGGATGTCCGACGAGGTGATCGTGACCGGCTGGAAATGGCGGGTGATCACCTGGACGAGAAACGGGAAGCCCGCGATGGACACGTGGGGCTTGGCGGGGAAGCCGTGCTTCTGGATCTGGATCGCGGCCTCGTTCTCCGCGAACGCCTTGGCGCCGAAGTCGAGGCCCACGAGGAGCGCGAGCACCACGACGATCCAGATGACCGCGTTGCGACCGCGGTGGCGCTTCCTCGGCGGCTGATAGCCGTACGTGCCCGGCGCCGGATAGTTGTACACGGGACCGCCTCCGGTTCAGGGGAGCGTGCCCAGATCGACCACCTGGACCTGGGCCGAGCCGTTGTCCGATATGACGAGGTGGCGGGTGCCGGGCACCACCGCGAGCTCGCGCGGCAGTGCCCCGCTCGGTACGTAGCCGAGCAGGGCGGGCCTGCCGGCCAGGGCGTCGGGGACGCTCACCACCGCGAGGTTGTCCGCTCCGAGCCCGCGCACGTTGGCGTCGGCGACGACCACCCGGGATCCCCCGCCGGCGAGGAGAAGGCCGATCGGGCTCTGCCCGACCCGGACCCTCGCGATGAGCGCGCGGGCACCCCCGGCGCGCAGGCGGGCCGCGGAGAACGCCAGCAGGTAGTCGCTGTCGCGCGCGGTGACCCAGACCGTCCTGCCGTCGGCCGAGACGGCCACCCGCGCCGGGCCGCAGCCGGCCGTCACCTGCGCGATGATGGACGAGGACGGGTGCGCCTCCGCCTCCGGCAGGCTCATGACGGTAAGCATGCCCTCGCTCAGGCCCTGCGCCTTGCGCCGGGCGAGGCTGGCGGCGTAGATCCAGCGGCCATCCGGTGCCACCGCCAGGCCGACCGGCTGGTTCCCGAGGTTCACCGAGCCGACGTAGGCGGCGGTGCCGAACGCGCCTTTGGCCAGGGCATCGGCCAGGTTGAAGACAGCCATCACGTTCCGGAACTGGAGGGTGACGAAGGCGAACCTGTCATCGGGCGAAACCACCACATCGAGCGCCCGGCCGTAGCCGCTCACGCCCGGCACGGCCAGCGCTCCCACGGTCGCGCTCGACGCGCCCGCCTCCGCCTCGGGGACGCTCAGGATGTCGATCCCGTTGCCCGCCGCGACCAGCAGGTACCTGCCGTCATGGGTGAGCGCGGCGTCCGCCAGCACCAGCGGCCGGGTCGCGATCGGATATGTCCACTTGGGGGTCAGCGCCAGGCCGGGGCCGGCCGCCAGCACGTCCACGGCGGTCGGCGTCACCGCGAACACGAACCTGCCGTCCGGCGTGGCCACGATGCCGAACGGATTCCCGCCCGGCACCGTGGTGCGCGCCTGCCGCACCCCGGTCAGCGTCCGGCCCGGCGCGGCGACGGTGCCGCAGGGCGGGACGGGCAGCAGGTTGCTCCCGTGCCCGCCGCCGGCCGCGTGACCGCGTCCCGCGTGACCGCGCAGAGCCAGGAACGCGCCGCCGCCGCCCAGCACGACGATCAGCACGGCCGCCGATGCCAGCACCGAAGGCGAGCGCCACCTCGGCCGCCGGCCCCCGGCCCGGCCGCTGGCATCGCCGTGGTCGCGGTAGGCGGCGGTGCGATCGGGAGTGGTCCGCCCGGGCGGGGCGGCCTGCCCGGGCGGGGCGGCCTGCCCGGGCGGGGCGGCGGCCCGGGTGGGCTCGCTGCCCGTCCCCGGCCCGGCCGCGACCAGGGTCGCCGGATGCCCCGGCGCCACCGACTCCCCCGAATCCCACGGCCGCACCCCCAGCGCCGCCCGCAGCGCGTCCGCGAACTCCCGGCAACTGCCGTACCGGTCCCCCGGCGACTTCGCCAGCGCCCGCCCCAGCACCCCGTCCACCGCCCCCGGCAGATCCGGCCGCCGCCCCGCCAGCGACGGCGGCGCCTCCGACAACTGCGCGTACATCACCGCCATCGCCTCATCCCGCGCGAACGGCGGCACCCCCGCCAGCAGCTCGAACGCCGCGCACGCCAGCGCGTACTGATCCGCCCGCCCATCCACCGGCCGGCCCTCGATCTGCTCCGGCGCCACGTAATCCAGCGTCCCCAGGAACACCCCCGTCCCCGTCAGCCCGCCCCCCTGCAACGCCCCCTTGCTCAGCCCGAAATCCGACAGGTACACATGATCAGGCCGCCCCGCCCCGCCCCCCGGATCCAGCAGCATGTTCGCCGGCTTGACATCCCGGTGCACCAGCCCCCGCGCATGCGCCGCATCCAGCGCCGACGCCACCTGCGACACGATCTCCGCCGCCCGCCCCGCCGGCAACGGCCCCGCCCGCCCCACCAGCGACCGCGCATCACCCCCCGCCACGAACCGCATCGCGATGAACAGCACGCCCCCCGCCTCACCCGCCTCGAACACCGGGATGATGTGCGGATCATCCACCGCCGCCGCCGCCCGCGACTCCCGCACGAACCGCTGCCGGAACCCCTCATCCGCCGCCAGCGCCGGAGCCAGCACCTTCAGCGCCACCACCCGGCCCAGGCGCTCATCCAGCGCCCGGAACACCACCGCCATCCCCCCCGCCCCCACCTGCTCCACCAGCAGGTAACCCGCCACCCGCGAACCAGGCCCCACGCCCCCCGGCACACCCGCACCCGCCACCACCAGCCATCACCCCCCAAGCCAGCCCATGCGCCGCCACCACGCGGGAGCGGGGTCGCCCATCGATTATCCGTTTCCGCCGGACCAGCCCGCAATGACCGGCACGTGATGCGACGGATCCAGCCGGAACGCGCGGCCGTCCTGCATTGAAGCGGCAGCCGCGCCGACAGGGCGCCGGAAATGCACGGCCTGGCACCGCTGCCATCTCATTGATGCTGGAATGGCATGAAGCCGGCTGGCGGTTCGCGCAGCGGCCGGGCGCGGCACACGTCACGACCGCCCGCCGGCACTCGGGTGAACAGGCATTTCACCCGCTGGCGGGTTCGATTCAGCCGCGCGAATCGGGTCGCACGGAGCATCGGAGCGGTACCCGGGCCGGCGAGCTTGGCTCTAGGCTTGCCTCATGACGCCAGAGTCCGCCCATTCGCCCGCACTTCCGGCGTTGCTCGTCCGCACGCCCGACGCGGAGCGATCGCTGCCAGCCGGCCGGACCTACTACGTCGGCCGGGATCCCCAGTCCGACATCGTCGTCAACGACTCCCGCGTGTCGTGGCGGCACGCGATCCTGCGGCAGGACGGACCGACATGGCTGTTTGAGGACATCGGGTCGACCAATGGGTCCTTCCAGGGACGCAGCCGCGTGCGGCGCGTGCCGATCACCGGAGCCTGCGCCGTGCGGCTCGGCCATCCCGACGACGGCCCGGCCGTCTCGTTCTCCGTTGCCGGGCCGCACGGCGGCGGCGCGCCCCCGGGCGGCCCGCCGCCGACCAGGTTCGCCGGGGTGCCGGGCGCTTCGCCCGCCGCTCCCCACGTCTCGCCCGCTGCGATGCCTGGCGGGGCTGCCCGGCCTCCCGCGCATCCCGCCGTGCCGCGGCTTCCCGCTGACGGCGGCGGGGCGGCGCCCGGCGGCGGGCACCGCGACCGGGCGGTCCCCGCGCCCAGGCTGAGCATGGAGCGGATGCCGAGCGCGGTCATGCGGCTGCCCCAGACCGTGCTGCGCATCGGCCGCGCCACCGACAACCAGGTCGTGGTCTCCGACCTGTCGGTCTCCCGTTACCACGCCGAGCTGCGCCGCGACCCCCGCGGCGGCTACGTGATCGTCGACCTGAACAGCCACAACGGCACGTTCGTCAACGGCCAGCGAGTCGTCTCCGCGCCGGTCACCGAGGCCGACGTGATCGCCATAGGCCCGGCGACGTTCCGGCTCGTGGGCGAGGAACTGCAGGAGTTCCTCGACACCGGCGACATCTCCTTCATCGCGAACGACCTGACCGTCACGCTGCCCAGCGGCCGGGTGCTGCTCGACCACGTCAGCTTCCCCCTCGGGGAGCGCTGCCTGATGGGGGTGATCGGCCCGAGCGGCGCCGGCAAGTCCACCCTCCTCGGCGCGCTGACCGGGATCAACCCGGCGAACGGCGGGACGGTCCTTTACGACGGCCGTGACCTGTACACGCACTACGCCGAGCTGCGCCACCGGATCGGGCTGGTCCCGCAGGAGAACATCCTGCACACCCAGCTGGCCGCGCGGCGGGCGCTCGGCTACGCGGCCGAGCTGCGGTTCCCCAGGGACACCAGCAAGGCCGAGCGCGACCAGCGGATCACCGAGGTGCTCGCCGAGCTCGCGCTGACCAGCCACGCCGGCACCAAGGTGGCGGCCATGTCCGGCGGGCAGCAGAAGCGGGTGAACGTGGCGCTGGAGCTGCTCACCAAGCCATCCCTGCTCTTCCTCGACGAGCCGACCTCCGGCCTGGACCCGGGCCTGGACAAGTCGGTCATGGAGCTGTGCGCCGACCTGGCCCACGACGGCCGCACGGTGATCGTCGTCACCCACTCCGTCCTCCACCTGGACGTGTGCGACCGGCTGCTCGTGCTCGTCCCCGGCGGCAAGATCGCCTACTTCGGCGCGCCCAGGGACGGCCTGAAGTACTTCGGCAAGCCCGGCTGGGCAGAGGTATTCCAGGCGTTCGACGCCGAGCCGAACCGCGACTGGGCGGGCGAGTACCGCAGGTCGCCCTACTTCCAGCAGTACGTCGTCGCGGGCATGGCGGGCGCGGCGGCGGTGGGCGCCCGGCCGCCCCGGCCGGCGCAGGCCGCGGCTCCCAGGCCGAGCAACCGGCTCGCGCAGACCAGCACGCTCATCCGCCGGTACACGGCGGTGATCGCCTCCGACCGCGGCCTGCTGGCCCTGCTGGTCGGCTCGGTGATCGCCCTCGGCGCGCTCGCGCAGTTCTTCCCGCTGCGCAGGTTCGATGGCGGGCCGCCGCCGGCCCTGAAGCCCAATGTCAACGCCACCCCCGAGCTGCTCATCCTGATCCTGTGCGCCAGCTTCGCCGGCGCTCTGAACTCCGTCCGCGAGCTGGTCAAGGAGCGGCCGATCTTCGCCCGCGAGCGGGCCGCCGGGCTGTCCACCGGCGCGTACCTGGCGTCCAAGCTCGTCGTGCTCGGGGTGATCAGCGGGCTCCAGGCGCTCCTGCTCGTGGCCATCGGGCTGGCGGGCAAGATGTTCCCGGCGCCCGCGCTCGTCCTGCCGAACCCGCTGCTGGCGATCGCCGTCACCACCGCGCTCGTCGCGGTGGTCTCGATGGTGATCGGCCTGCTGATCTCCTCCGCGGTCAGCAAGAGCGAGCAGGCGATGCCGCTGGTCTTCGTGATCGTGATGCTGCAGGTGGTGACGACCGGCGGGCTGCTGGCGGTCAACAAGCCGGGCCTGGCACAGCTGGCCTGGCTCACCCCGTCGCGCTGGGGCTTCGCCGCCGCGGCGGCCACCGTCAACCTGAACTACATCAGCGGCGGGCCGCAGGCGCGGGTTGCGGACGCGCTGTGGAATCACACCGCGCACAACTGGCTGCTGTGCGTCGCGGCGATGGCGGGCCTGTTCGTGCTCTACTCGCTGCTCACCTGGTGGCGGCTGGCCAGGCTCGGGCCGCTCAAGCGCGGTTAGGCCGGGGCGGCGGGAGGGTTCCCGCCGCCCCGGCCCGCTCCCCGCCCGGGCTACCCCGGGAACGCGAAACCGAGGTCGAACGGCCTCGGGTACGGCGGCGGCTGGTACCGCGTGAAGGCCGGCGCCGCGGGCACCACACTGCCGTTGCTGACGAAGATGTTGTACCGCGGCCCCAGCTTCGCCGCCGCCGCGTTCATGGCGCCGGGGCGCAGCGCAGCGTCAGTCCAGTGACCGGTGGCGATCCGGCGCAGCAGCGCCCGCACCGCCGTGATCGTCTCCGCCGGCGTGAACGCGCAGTGCCCGGCGCGGGCGACGAAGACCTGGCGGAGCAGGAAGGCGCGTCCGGCCCGGCGGACCACGCTCGCGTAGGCCCGCTCGTTCTCCGGGATCACCAGCCCGTCCCCGGTGGTGTGCATGGAAAGCACCGGCACCGTGATCTTGCCGTTGAAGCTGATGTTCCGCGCCAGGTAGGCCACGGCGGACGGATTGGCCGCGATCCGGCTCGCCCGGTTGAGCGTGCGCAGGTCGGCCCGCAGGCTCAGCCCGGCCGCGTGGTAGAGGGCGATCACCTCGCGCAGGTCGGCGGACCTGGCGAGCTGGCGGACGTAGTCCACCCCGGTATTCCAGGACGGGTTGCCGCCGGCGCGCGCCTCGAGCTCGGCGCGGAAGGCGAAGATGAACGGGAAGTCCACCTTGGTCTCCCACAGGTACTGGTTCGCCTCCTGCGCGGAGTAGTCCGTCGCGGCGGGCTGCGGCGACAGGGGAGTGAACCAGCCGGGGGTGTCACCGAGCGCGGCCGCCAGCGCCAGCCTGGCGCGCCCCGCCGCGGTCCCCTGGGCGGCGGCGGCCGCCGCCTCGGCGCCCTGGAGGTTGGCCGCCGGGTTGGTGATCCCGGTCACCTGCACCGACGGGTCGAGAAGCTGCTGGAACGCGAAGGCCGCGTCGAGCGCGGTGTTCCAGGTCGCCACCCCGCCGGAGAGCACCCCGCACATCGGCAGCGCGGCGGTGAACCTGTCCGGGTACCGCTGGATCAGGCCGGCGGTGATGATCCCGCCGAGAGAGTGCCCCCAGGCGATCGTCCGCCTGGGATGCCCGACCAGCTTGCCGAACACGCCCAGCGTCGCGACCTGGTCGGGCAGCGCCTGGGCGATCGCCCATCCGGTGCTCGCGTAGGAGGAGCCGGCGAGCGCGAAGCCGTGCGTGAGCAGCCATCCGCCGGTGACCGGGTCGCCGACGTCCTGGGCCGGGTTCGCCGCGCCGGGCTCGACGTACCCGTGGCTGTACAGGAACAGCGTGCGGTTCCAGTGCGGGGGAACCTCGATCAGGTAGGTGGCGCCGTCGGCGAGCGAGCCGCACAGCACGGTGTCGCCGGCGACGATCGGAGCCGGGCAGGCGGCCGCCGAGGCGGGCGCCACGGCGGGCGCGAACGCGGACAGGCCGCCGAGCGCGAGCGCTCCGGCCAGGATCGCGGTGAGTCTCCTGAGTTTCCGCATGCACCTGGCTTATCACGGTCTGCCCGGACCCGGAAGGGAATGGCACGCGGGAATGCCGCCTCAGGCCTTAGCCGCAGTCTGGCCGCAGCCGGGCCGGCCCGGCTAGAGCCGCTTGGCCTCGACGATGCGGCGCAGGAACCGGCGGGTCCGCTCGTCCTGCGGCGCGGTGAACAGCTCGCCCGGAGGGGCCTGCTCGATGATCCGCCCCTCCTCCAGGAAGCAGACCCGGCTGGCGGTCTCGCGGGCGAAGCCCATCTCATGAGTGGCGATCAGCATGGTCATCCCGCCCGCCGCCAGCTCGCCGATGACCTCCAGCACCTCGGCGACGAGCTCGGGGTCGAGCGCGCTGGTCACCTCGTCGAGGAGCATGATCCGGGGCCGCATGGCGAGCGCCCGGACGATCGCGACCCGCTGCTGCTGGCCGCCGGAGAGCCGGTCCGGGTAGTCGTCGCGCTTGTCCAGCAGGCCGAACCGGCTCAGCAGCCCCCGCGCCTCCTCCTCCGCCTGGGCGCGCGGCTGCCCGAGGACCTTCATCGGGGCGAGGGTGATGTTGCGCAGCACGGTCATGTGCGGGAACAGGTTGAACGACTGGAACACGATGCCGATCTGGCGCCGCACCTTGTTCGCGTCGATGCCGGGGCCGGTGATCTCATGGCCGAACAGGCTGATCCGGCCGCCGTCGATCGGCTCCAGCAGGTTGACGCAGCGCAGCAGCGTGGACTTGCCCGATCCGGAGGCTCCGATCAGGCAGATCACCTCGTGGGTGGCCACGGACAGGCTGACCCCTCGCAGCACGTGGTTGCCGTCGAACGACTTGTGCAGGTCGGTGATCTCCAGCGCCACGCCGCCCGCCTCCGCGGCCGTCTCCCCGGTCACGCCGCTACCCTGGTCACGCCGCCACCCAGGCGAGGCGGCGCCGGCGGTCCCGCTCGATCAGGCGGTCGGTGAACCTGGCCAGCGGGATCGTCAGGACCAGGAAGAGGATCGCCGCGACGGTGAAGCTGGAGAAGTTGAACGTCAGCGAGCTGTAGATGTTCGCGGCCTGGTTCGCCTCGATCACGCCGAGCACGCCGACCAGCGCGGTGTCCTTCTGCAGGCTGATGAAGTCGTTGAGCAGCGGCGGTATGACGTTCCGCACCGCCTGTGGCAAGATCACGTACCTGAGCGCGGCGCGCTGGGACAGGCCGAGCGAGCGGGCCGCGGCGACCTGGCTGCGGTGCACCGAGTTCAGCCCGGCCCGGTACACCTCCGAGACGTACGCCGAGTAGGACAGCACCAGCGCGGCCACGCCGTAGACCACGTCGTGCTGGTAGGAGATCACCGGCAGGTACAGCCCGGGAACGCCAAGGCCCAGGGCGAAGACGACGAGGATCAGCGGGACGCCGCGGAAGAAGTCGACATACCCGGTGGCCAGCAGCCGGATCGGGAACAGCGCCGGGTGCGCCGACTGCCGGATCAAGGCGATGAACAAGGCGAACGCCAGGATCAGGATCTCGGCCACGAGGAACATCCGGATGTTCAGCCAGATCGCGGCGCCCACGGAGTACAGGCCCTTCCTCGGCTCGCCGACGAAGGACTGCCACATGTCGCGGGGGTAGAAGAACGCGTGCGCGACCGTACGCGCCCCCGGGGCGAGCGCGAAGACGGCCACGATGACCGCGAGCACGGCCACCGTGCTGACCGTGGAGATGACGGTCGCCCGTCGCCCGCCGCCGGACAGCAGCCGCGGCCCGCGGCCGGCCGCGCCGAAGCCGCCAGCGATCACCGGGACGCGCCCGCCGTCACGGCGCGATCGTGGGGAACTTCAGGTAGATCCCCAGGTACTGCTTCTGCAGAGCGGCGAGCGTGCCGTTGGCCTTCAGCGCCGCGATGGCCCTGTTCACGCAGGTCACCAGCGGGTTTCCCTTGGCGAAGACCAGGCCGTAGTGCTCGCCGGTGGACGGGAACTGGGCGACCAGCACCGCGTGCTTGATCTGGGCCGTCGCCATGTACTGCCCGTCGGGGGTGTCGACGACGATCGCGTCCACCCGGTGCGCCTCCAATGCGGCCGCCGCTTCGGCGAGCGTGTTGAAGACCTTCGGCGTCTGCACCGGGCGGATGTGCTCGTCGATGTAGGCCAGGCCGGTGGTGCCGATCTGGTCACCGTACAGGTACGTCCGCAGCTGGGCCGGGGAGTGCCTGGTGACGATCGGCGTCCCCTTCAGCGCGACGATCGCCTGCTGCACGTCGTAGTAGCTGGCTGAGAACGTGACCGCCTGGGCCCGCTGCGGCGTGTAGGAGATCTCGTTGATGTCGAAGTCGAACGGCTTGGGCCCGGGGCCGTAGGAGCTGTTGAACGACTCGTGGACCCACACGACCTGGTGCCTCGCGAAGCCGAGCTGACGGGCGATCGCGTAGGCGACGGCGCTCTCGTATCCCTTGCCGTTGGCCGGGTCGTTGTTCTCGAACCAGGGGGTGTACGCCGGGTTGTCGGTCGCCACGGTCAGCACGCCGGGCCGGTACAGCAGGTGCGAGATCGCCGCCCTGGTGCAGCTGGCCGCCGGGGCGCTCGGGCTGGCGGCCCCGCCGCCGGGAGAGCTCCCGCACGCCGCCAGGCCGCCGGAGATCACGATTGCCGCCGATGCCGCGGTCAGGAAGCGCCGCATGCCGCCCACCCCCAGAGTGCTCGCCACGCCACCGGGAACCTCCCCGGGGCCTCTACCATCACAGTGTCGCGCCTGCCACCTCACCGGACGATACCCGTCAGAACACGCGCCCGGTGACGATGGCCCCGGGCGCCGCGCCCGGCCGGCCTGGCGGCCGCCCGGGCGTGCCCGCGTTCACCCGTAGTAGTTGCCGCCCTCGATGTAGATCGGCGTGCCGTGCCTGGGGCCGATGCGAATCAGCGTGTGCAGGATGTCGGCCACGTCCATCGGGATGCGCACGCAGCCGTGCGAGGCCGGGTTGAGCGGCACGCCGTTCTCGCCGAAGGTCGCGGTGGGGTTCGGCTCGCCGTGGATCGCGTACGCCCCGTCCGGGGTGAACACGACCGGGTTGTACATGCACCCGAGGCCGCCGCAGACCCAGCCGCGGACGAACCTGAGCGCCCGGTGCTTGCCGTCCGGCGTGATCCAGCCGCTGCCGTCTGACCGGTAGTACTTCGCCGTGGACGTGTGGCTGATCAGGATGACCTTGCCGCGCCGGTAGACCACGAGAACCTGGATGTTCTTGTTGATCTCCACGCGCCAGCCTGGTCCGTGCGGCCTGAGCACCTTCGGCAGCCTCGGGTGGAGGAGCTGCCGCTGCATCGCCGGCCCGACGATGTCGGGGTTCGGCGGGATCACCTTGCCGGTCTGGACCTCCTTGAAGGCCCAGACCGCCTCCATGGTCGCCCAGCCGAAATGGCCGTCGATCCTTCCCGGGTAGTAGTGGAGGACGCTGAGCCGCCGCTGCAGAGCCCGCACCGCGGGGCCGCTCATGCCCAGCCGAAGCGTCATGCGGGCGGGCACGTAGGCCGCCCCGGCGGAACGCGCGATCGCCGACGCTGGCCGCGCGGCCGCGCCCGGCGCGGCGCCCGCCGTGCCTGCCTGGGCGAGCACCATCGCCCCGGCCGCCGCCGCGGCGCCGAGGGCGGCCAGCCATGACCGTGCTGGATGACCCATCTGAGCTGCTCCCGTCCGTGCCGCGGATGCGCGCTTGCGCCCATGTCAGCCGGATTGGCTGGCGCATCCCGTTCAGCCAATCATCGCAGTGTATGGACGCGCCGGGCCAGCCGGAGGTTGGCGCCCGGCGGGCCGGAGCTCCCCCCGGGCCGCCGCGCCCCGCGGCCGGCGCTGGCCCGCGCCAGGCCGTGCCGGCCGCGCCGAGGCCATCGCGTTGCCGCCGCGATGGCATTCCTTGACGCCGCGCGGGGAATCAGCCGGTCAGCGGTCGGGACCTGACGCAGCCCCGGGAGGGTCGTGAGCACGGTAATGGCAGACGCGCTGCCCGACGCTGACACCGTCCACGCGCTCCTTGACGCGCTTGCCGCCAGGCTCGGGCTGAGGCTGGTGATCGGGAGGAACGGGCGCGCCGCCCTCACCGGGCCCGACGGCTCGCGGGTGAAGACGTGGCAGGAGAACCACCCTTACCCGGAGCGGCTCGGCAAGAGGGAGTACGCCCTCGTCCTGCGGCCGCTCCAGATCGAGCTGCTCAAGCTGCAGCGCTCGGTGAAGTCCCGCGGCGACCGGGTGCTGCTGATCTTCGAGGGCCGGGACGCGGCGGGCAAGGGCGGCGCGATCCGCCGGTTCACCGAGCACCTGAACCCCCGCGGCATCCGCGTGGTCGCCCTGGACCGCCCGGCCGAGCACGAGCGGGGCGAGAACTACCTCAGCCGCTACCTGCCGCACCTGCCGGCGCCGGGCGAGATTGCGCTGTTCGACCGGTCCTGGTACAACCGCGCCGGGGTGGAGCAGGTGATGGGCTTCTGCGCCCCCGCCGAGTACGACGCGTTCCTGCGGGAGGTTCCCGCCTTCGAGCGGCGGCTCGCCGAGGACGGCATCACCGTGGTGAAGTTCTGGTTCTCCGTCACCCGGGCCGAGCAGCTTCGGCGCGTCGCGGACCGGCACGCCGACCCGGTGAAGCGCTGGAAGCTGAGCGCAGTCGACCTGGCTTCGCTGGGCAGGTGGGCCGAGTACACCGCGGCGAAGGAGGCCATGTTCGCCCGCACCGACGCGCCGTGCGCCCGCTGGGTCGTGGTCAAGGGGAACGACAAGAGGCGGGCCCGGGTCGAGGCGATGCGCTACGTGCTCTCGCTGCTGGGCTACGACGACAAGCGGCCGGACGTGGTCGGCCGTCCCGATCCGCTCATCGTAGGGCCGGTCAGCGATCTTCCCGGCCTCATGGCCGAGGAGGCGCCGGCCACCCCCGCGCTCGCCGCTCAGCTGCCCGCCCTGCCCGCGGCAACCTCGCCCGCCGCGGCGACCGCTCGCGCCGCGGCCACCTGGTAGAGGGCGATCCCGGCGGCGACGGCCGCGTTCAGCGACTCGGTGCCGGTGATCGGGATCCGCGCCAGCGTGTCGCACGCCCGCCTGACCAGCCTGGACAGGCCCCTGCCCTCGGATCCGATCACCAGCACGAGCGGCTCGGTGGCCAGCGGCAGCCGGGCGATGTCGTCCGCGCCGGCGGGGTCCAGGCCGACGATGAACAGGCCCTGCCGCGCATAGCCAGCCAGGGCGCCCGCCAGGTTGGGCGCCCGGGCGACCGGGACCTTGGCCAGCGCCCCGGCCGAGGCCTTCCACGCGCCCGCGGTGACCCCCGCGCTGCGGCGTGCCGGGATCAGCACGCCGTCCCCGCCGAACGCCGCCACCGACCTGGCCACCGCGCCGAGGTTGCGCGGGTCGGTGATCCCGTCGAGGGCCACGATGAGCGGCGCATGGCGCCCCCGGGCACCGGGCAGATCGTCCGGGTGGGCGTATGAATATGGCCTGATCCGCAGCGCGATGCCCTGATGGACCGCGCCGCCGGTGAGCCGGTCCAGCCCCGCCCGGCCCGCCTCCACCACGGGGATGCCGCCATCGGCGGCGAGCCTGACCGCCTCCCCGATCCGGTCGTCGGCATCAAGTCCCGTCCCGAGGTGAAGCGCGAGCGCGGGAACCGCCGCGCGGAGCGACTCGAGGACGGCGTTGCGGCCGGCTACCACCTCTGCCGCGTCCCCGGCTCCCCGGGCGGCGGCGCCGCCCCTCGGACCCGGCGCGCCGCCCGCGCGATGGTCAGTGCCGGCTCCACGGTCGGCGCCGGTGCCCGGGCCACCGCCGGCACGCCTGCCGGCGCCGGCGCCCGGGCCACCGCCGGCATCCTTCCCCGCCGAGGCGCGGGCCGCCGCGCGGCGCTGGGCAGGGTGCCCGGGCCGCAGCTCGGCCGGCGGGGTGGGGCCCTTGCCCTCCAGCCGGCGCCGGCCGCGTCCGCCGGTCCCCGTACGGCGCCTGCCCGGCGCGGCCCGCGCGCCGCCCGCGGCGGCGCTCACCGTTCCAGCTCCCATCGCGTGCCAGCCGGGGTGTCCTCGACCACGATCCCGGCGGCGTGCAACCGCCTCCTGATCGCGTCGGCGGTCGCGTAGTCCCTGCGCTCGCGGGCCGCCTGGCGCTGCTCGAGCACGACGCCGACCAGGGCATCGACGACCTCGCGAAGCCCCGCCTCGGCGCCGGAGGCGAACGGCGCGGCGAACGGGTCGAGGCCGAGCACGGACAGCATCGCCCGGACGGACCGGTACTGCTTGGCCGTGCCCGCCAGGTCGCCGGCGGCCAGGGCCGAGTTGCCGTCCCTGACCGACTCGTGCACGACCGCGAGGGCCTGCGGCACGCCAAGATCATCGTCAAGCGCGGCTGCGAACGCGGCCGGCAGGCTGCTCGCGGCCGGGAGCGCGGCAGCAGCGGCCCCGGCACCCGCGGGTCCCGCCCCGGCCGCCGGGTGGCCCGGGCCGGCCGGCCGCTGCCGGTCGCCCGGCAGGTGGTCCGCGCTGCCCGCCGCGGCGTCCGCCTCGGCGTGCGGGCGCGCCCGGGACAGGAAGCTCTCGATCCGGCGGAACGCAGCCGCCGCCTCGCCGAGCGCCTCGGGCGAGTACTCGATGTCGGACCGGTAGTGCGCCTGGCCGAGGTAGTACCGCAACTCGACCGGGCGCACCCGGGTGAGCAGGGCATCCACCAGCAGGGAGTTCCCGAGCGACTTGCTCATCTTCTCGCCGCCGAGCCTGACCAGGCCGTTGTGCATCCAGTACCGGGCGAAGGCGTCTCCCGCCGCGCGGGACTGCGCGAGCTCGTTCTCATGGTGGGGGAAGACCAGGTCGAGCCCGCCGCCGTGGATGTCGAAGACCGGCCCCAGGTACTTGGTCGCCATCGCCGAGCACTCCAGGTGCCAGCCCGGCCGGCCCGGGCCCCAGGGGGTCTCCCATGCGGGCTCGCCGGGCTTGAACCCCTTCCAGAGCGCGAAGTCGCGCGGGTCGCGCTTGGCGCCCCCGTCCTCGGTGTCCTCGGCTGCCCGCATATGGTCCAGCCGCTGGCCGGAGAGCGCGCCGTACCCGCCGAAGGACCTGACGTCGAAGTAAACGTCACCGCCCGCTGCGTAGGCGTGCCCGGACTCGATCAGCCGGCGGATCAGCACGATCATCTCCGGCACGTGCCCGGTGGCCCTCGGCTCCACGTCAGGCGGCAGGCATCCGAGCGAGTCGTAGGCGCGGGTGAACGCGCGCTGGTTCCTCTCGGCGACCGCCCACCACGCGCTGCCCTCTGCCCCCGCAACCCGCAGGATCTTGTCGTCGATGTCGGTGACGTTCCGGCAGAACGTCACGTCGAACCCGCTCGCCCTCAGCCAGCGGACCACGATGTCGAAGCTGACCCCGGAGCGGATGTGGCCGATGTGCGGCGGCGCCTGGACGGTCGCGCCGCACAGGTACAGGCCGACCTTGCCCGGGGTGACCGGCCGGAACTCGCGGACCGAGCGGGCCGCGGTGTCGTACAGGCGGAGCGTCACCTGTCAAGGCTATGGGATGCGCGGCCCGGATGCTGCCCGCGTGCGGCCTCAGCCGGAGCGTTCTCGCAGCGCCCGGGCCCATGACCAGGCGTACTCGGGGTCCTCGGCGACCGCGGCCGCCTCGGCGAGCAGCAGCGGGCGGAAGGTGTCGATCATCACCGCCGTCTCGTCGGTGGTGGTGCGCCCCGCCTCGACCGCCCGGATGACCGCCTCGGCCGCCCCGGGGGCCGGGCCGTGGGTGAAGCCCGAAGGGTGCAGGGTGATCGAGCCGACATCGACGCCCGAGCCGCTGCGCGCCGAGTAGTCGCCCGCCGCGTAGAACATCATCTCGTCGGAGTCCACGTTGTGGTGGTTGTACGGGATGGGGACGGCGCCGGGGTCGAAGTCGAGGGGCCGGGGGCAGAACGAGCAGATCACGAAGTTCGGCCCCTCGAACGTCTGGTGGACCGGCGGCGGCGCGTGGGTGCGCTTCACGATCGGCTCGAAGTCGCCGATGCTGAGCGCATACGGGTAGCAGCACCCGTCCCAGCCGACCACGTCGAACGGATGGCGGGCGTAGGTCAGCCGGGTCAGGCCGACCCGGCTCCGCACGACGACCGGCACGTCCTCGCCGTCGGCGAGGAGCGGCCCGGCCGGGCCGCGCAGGTCGCGCTCGCAGTACGGCGCGTGCTCCAGGAACTGGCCGGTCGGCGACAGGTAGCGCCTGGGCGGCCGGATGTGCCCGCGCGCCTCGATGACCAGCGCCCGCACCTGGCCGGCCGGGATCCAGCGGTGGATGGTCCCGCGCGGCACGATGACGTAGTCGCCGGCCCTCGCGTCGAGGGCGCCGTACACGGACTCGAACCGGGCCGACCCGGCGTGCACGTAGATCGCCTCGTCACTGGTTGAGTTCCGGTACAGGTCGGACGGGGAGTCGGCGGCGGCGAACGAGATCCGCACGTCGTCGTTGCCCATGAGCGGCTGCCTGCTCAGCACCAGGTCGCCGCCCGCGGGCAGGTCGGCGGTCCGGTAGTGGCGCGGCAGCAGCGGCTGGTTCGGGACGAGCGGCGCCTCGCCGCTGACGTCAGCGAGCGTCTCGCTCTTCACGATCGCGGTGGGCGGGTGCACGTGGTACAGCAGCGACGAATCCGACGAGAATCCCTCCTCGCCCATCAGCTCCTCGGCGTACAGCCCGCCGTCCGGACGGCGGAAGCGGGTGTGACGCTTTCTGGGAATCTCCCCGATCGCCCGGTAGTACGGCATATCGTCTCCCTGCTGCGGGACTGCCCGCCCGGGGCCTGGCCGCGTGGCCTGGCTGTCGGCTACCTTCCCCGACTATAGGACGAAGGGCCGCGGCGGGCCCCGGCCGCAGCCGGGCGGCGGCACCATCTGGCGGGCGGCGGCACCATCTGGCGGGCGGCGGCACCATCTGGCGGGCGGCGCCCCCGGCGACCGGCCAGGGTGAACGGGCCGCTCGCCCGCCCGTCGGCACCGGACGGAAGGATCAGGGATCTCCATGCGAAGCAGGGGCCGCGCCGGCCCGGCCGCCGCGCCGGCCCGGCGGGATGACCCGGCGCCGGCGGGGCCGGCCGAGCCCGGTTACGGCGCGGGGCGAGTGGCGCGCTCCCTGGCGCTCGGGGTGGTCTCGGCCGGGCTGATCACGCTGGTCGCAGCCGCGTGCGCGCTTTCCTACCCGGGCCTGCGCGCCCTGGCCGGGCAGTCCGGGGTGGCCCCGGAGCTCCAGCGGATCTACCCGGTGCTGTTCGACGCGCTGCTGGTCATCGCCGGCAGCTGCGTGCTCGCGCTGCGCGGCGCGGGGCTGCCGAGCAGGCTCTTCGCCTGGCTTTGCCTGCTGGCACTGCTGGCCGCGCTCGCCGCGGCGAGCGCGGCGCACGCCGCCGGGATCGCCATCCCGGCCCGCCCGGCCCGCATGGCCGCCGCCGTGATCCCGTGGCCGCTGGTGCTGATCGGGCTCGGGCTGCTGCTCGCACTGCTGCGGCACGCCAGGCTGCGGCGGCTGACCGGGGCCAGCGCCCGGTCAGCCGGGCCGGTCACCGACGCCGGCCCGCAGGCACCGCCCGGCTGGCACACCGGGCCGGTCACCGGGCCGGTCACCGGCACCGCGCCGGCCGGGCCAGCTGCGGGCGGGGCGGGCGGCGACCGTCCACGCCCGCTGGCCGGCCCGGCGCGGTTGCAGCTGAAAGCCAGCGCGAGGATCAGGCCGGCCTCCGGCTCCGGGAGCGAGGCGGGCGGCCCGCCCGGCCAGATCCTGCCGCTCACGCCGCCGCCCGGCCCGGCGCCGCCCATCGACCCCACTGCGGTCATCGGCGGCACTCACCACGCCGCCGGCGCGGCCGGCGACCCGGGAGACGCCGAAGCCGCGGAGGGCTCACGCGGCGCCGGCGACGGCCCGGCTGCCCAGCATGACGGCGCTCCGGCGCCCCCCGGCGCGCCAGCGGCCGCCGACGCCAGCCCCTCCGGTGACGGCCCGGTCCTGAGGCGGCCGCGCAGCTCGCCCACGCCGCCGGACGACTGACCAGCCAGGGCAAGGGCCGGGAGCGCGCTGGTCAGCCGGCGGGCACCACCAGGGCCGTCGCGATCGCGGCGATCCCCTCGTCGCGGCCGGTGAGCCCCAGGCCGTCGGTGGTGGTCGCCGAGACACTCACCGGAGCGCCCTTCAGGGCCGCGGAGAGCGCGGACTGCGCCTCGGCGCGGCGGGCGCCGATCCGCGGCCGGTTCCCGATCACCTGGACGGCGACATTGGCGATCACGTAGCCGGCCTCGCCGATCAGGTCGCTGGCCCGGCCGAGCAGGACGGCTCCCGAGGCCTGTGCCCACCGGGGGTCGGCGGTGCCGAACTGGCCCCCGAGGTCGCCCAGGCCTGCCGCCGAGAACAGCGCGTCGCAGATCGCGTGAGCAGCCACGTCCCCGTCGGAGTGCCCGGCCAGGCCGCGTTCACCCGGCCAGTGCAACCCGGCCAGGTACAGCCCGCCCTCACCGAACCGATGCACGTCAACGCCGACGCCCACCCGCGGCGGCCGATCAGGCATGGCGCCGGCCCGCGTCAGCTCGCGAGGATCTCGTCGAGCAGCGTCTCTGCCTTGTCCTCGTTCGTCTTCTCTGCCAGCGCCAGCTCGCTGACGAGGATCTGCCTGGCCTTGGCGAGCATCCGCTTCTCGCCCGCCGACAGGCCCCGCTCGCGATCGCGGCGCCACAGGTCACGCACGACCTCGGCGACCTTGTTCACGTCACCGGAGGCCAGCTTCTCCAGGTTCGCCTTGTACCTGCGGGACCAGTTGGTGGGCTCCTCCGTGTACGGAGCGCGCAGCACCTCGAAGACCCGCTCCAGACCTTCCTGCCCGACGACGTCCCGCACTCCGACAAGCTCCGCGTTGTCCGCGGGAACCCGGACGGTCAGATCCCCCTTGTCGACCTTGAGCACGAGGTACATCCGCTCCTCGCCCTTGATCGAACGGACCTCGATCTCCTCGATCCGAGCAGCCCCATGGTGGGGGTAGACGACGGTGTCGCCGACCTTGAAAGTCATGTGGCACGTACCCCTTCCGCTGTCGTCAATGCTACCACGGCAGACGGCGCGCAATAGCCGGAGTTGGCGACAAAGATGCAGGTCAAAGCCACTTTCGTGCGATCTGGGCGTAACCGGGCGCCACGCCGGGCCCGCACACCGACGGCGCCGCGCCACGGATGAGCCGCCCGCAAGGCGACCAGCGCGGTTCTCGACGACCGCTCCGCGGCCGCCACGATCTTAGCAGGCAGTCCGGCCGGCGGGCGGGCAGCCGCGGGCGCGGCGAACGCCTCTCGGCGTGACTCGCGCGGGCCTGCAGGATCATACTGGGAGAAGAAGCCTTGTCGGATCCGGAGGCAGGGGCGGGTGAACCACGGCGGCGGCGATCCGGGCCACGACGAGTACGGGCTCCCGGAAGTGGACATCGAGATCCCCGATGACGCCCGCGAGCTCGACCCTGACGTTCAGGCCTATTACCGCGAGCTGCGCGCGCTCCGCCGCCACGAGCGCAGCCGCAGGTGGCGGGCGCCGCTGCGCCGGACCAGCGCGGTCATGCCGGTCATCGTCGGCTTCCTGGTCCTGGCGATGCTCGCCGGGATGGTGCTGACGATGTTCAGCGCGAGCCCGTACTTCGCCGGGCTGCCGGGCCGGCCACCAGGTCAGGGGCCGCCGGCCGCCAGCGGTGGCCGCGCCAGGGCTCCGGTGGCGTGGCAGCGGGCCTCGCGGCTGCCGCGCGCGACGATCACGGTTCACGGCCGGCCGGTGCAGCTCGCCACCCTCACCACCGCCGTCGTCGCGCTCGTTCCCCGCCGATGCGGGTGCCGACCTGCGGTCGCCGCGCTGCTGTCGCAGGCTCGCGCCGCTGGCGTGCTCGTCTACCTGGTGGGGGCCGGAGCGAGCCGTACCGAGATCGTCCGGCTTGCCGGGGAGCCCCGTCGCGGCGCGGTGCTGGCCACCGACCCGCAGAGCGCGCTGGCCGCCGCCTACCGGCCGTCCGGGCTCACGGTGCTGCTCGTCGACTCCCGGGGCGCGGTGACCGTTCGCGCCGGCCTCACCGCAGGCGCGCGGCTGGCGCAGCGGCTCCGGTCGCTCCGCCCGGCCGGCTGACCCCGGCGCGGGCGGGCCGGCCGCGAGCACGGCCCCCGGCGCGGCTACGCTGTGCCTTGCCAATCACCGCAGCGCACCCGCGGGCGGCGCGCGCGTTCCCGCGCTGCGGCCGCAGTGCCCCGTGACGACGAGGAGGCCCAGGTGCTCGGGAGCAGCCGGAACGTCGCGCTGCCGCGCCGCGTCGTGATCGCGGCCGGGGCCTGCCTTGCTGTGCTGATCTCAGGGTGCGAGGCGGGGACGAACGCGCCCAGCCTGCAGTGGCACCAGCCGACCGACGGCACCGCGGCTCAGGTGGGCGCCATATCGATCAGCGACGCGTTCGTGCTCGGCGCCCCGCTCGGGAAGGTGCTGGAGCCGGGCCAGAACGCGGGGCTGTTCCTCGGCCTGGCCAATACGGGTCCGGCCGACCGGCTGGTGGGAGTGTCCGCTCCCGGCACGGCGCAGTCGGTCGCGCTGCCGGGCGGCTCCCTCGCCATCGGCCGCCAGCCCATCCTGCTGACCGGCCCGCAACCCGAGCTGATCCTGGAGCACCTGACCCGCCCGCTCGCCGGCGGTTCGATCCTGACGGTGGTGCTGACCTTCCAGAACGCGGGATCCGTCCGCATCAGGGTGCCCGTGATGCCGAGGGCGCAGTACTACTCCACGTTCTCGCCCGCGCCGTCGCCCGCTCCCTCCGGGACGCCGGCCGGCGCGTGGAGGAAGCACCACAAGCCCAGGTCCCCGGCGACCCCGGCGCCCTCGCCCACCGGCTCCTGAGCCACCAGCCGGATCCCCGGAGGACCGGGGAACCGCCCGCGCGGGTGCCGCCGTGCCCTCAGCCGGCGGACTCGAACTTGTAGCCGAGCCCGCGCACGGTGATGATGTGCGCCGGCCGCGCCGGGTCGAGTTCCACCTTGGCGCGCAGGCGCTTGATGTGCACGTCGAGCGTCTTGGTGTCGCCGACGTAGTCGGCCCCCCACACCCGGTCGATGAGCTGCATCCGGGTGAGCACCCGGCCGGAGTTCCGCAGCAGCACCTCCAGCAGCTCGAACTCCTTGAGCGGCAGCTGCACCGGCTGGCCGCGGACCATGACGACGTGCCGCTCAACGTCCATCCTGACCGGGCCGGACTCCAGCACGGAGGTCTGCGCCTCCACGTCGCCGCGGCGGCGCAGGACGGCCCGCATCCGGGCGACGAGCTCACGCGAGGAGAACGGCTTGGTCACATAGTCGTCGGCGCCAAGTTCCAGCCCGACCACCTTGTCGATCTCGCTGTCCTTGGCGGTCAGCATGATCACTGGCACGTTCGAGCGCTCGCGCAGCGCGCGGCACACCTCGCTTCCGGGAAGGCCGGGCAGCATGAGGTCGAGCAGCACCAGGTCCGCGCCGGCCCGGTCGAAGGCGTCGAGGGCGGCAGGTCCGGTGGGACAGACGTCGACTTCGAATCCCTCCTTGCGCAGCATGTACGACAGCGCGTCGCTGAACGATTCCTCGTCTTCGACAACGAGCACCCGGGTCACGTGGCCGCCTCCTTGGCAGGTCGGTCAGAAGCAGCCTGGGCACTCGCCCGGCCGCCGGTCATACAGGCCCTGGCCTGACTGGCAGGTGCAACGTGAAGGTCGATCCGGCGCCCTCCTTGCTCGTCACGGTGACCCGGCCGCCGTGCGCGGCCGTGACGTGCTTGACGATCGCGAGCCCGAGCCCGGTCCCTCCGGTCACCCTCGACCTAGCCGGATCCACCCGGTAGAACCGCTCGAAGATCCGCTCCAGGTCGCGCTCGGGGATTCCGATCCCCTGGTCGGCGACGCTCAGCTCGATGGTGTCCCCGACCCTCCTGGTCGACACCAGCACGCGCGTCTTCTCCGGGCTGTATGCCACGGCGTTGTCGAGGAGGTTCCGCAGCGCGGTGACCAGGAGCTCCTCGTCCCCGAGGACGACCAGGTCCCGGGCACCAGCCGCGGCGAGCTCGATGCCCCGGGCGGACGCCTTCATCCGGCTGCGATCGAGCGCCTCGGCCACCACGGTGTCGAGGCGGACCAGCCCCGGATCGGGGATCGGCTCGGCCGCCTGGATCCGGGACAGGGTGATCATGTCCTGCACCAGGTTGGTCAGCCGGGTCGCCTCCTGCCGCATCCGCCCGGCGAACCGCCGGACGGCCTCCGGGTCGTCGGCCGCGTCCTCGATCGTCTCGGCGAGCAGCGCCAGGGCACCGACCGGCGTCTTGAGCTCGTGGCTGGTGTTCGCGACGAAGTCGCGGCGGATCTCCTCGACGCGGCGCCGCTCAGTCTGGTCCTCGACCAGCAGGAGCACCAGGCCGCCGCCGCCCACCGCGGGGCCCAGCGGGGCCACGCGGACGGCGAAGCTCGTCGTCCGGCCATTAAGCCCGGCGGCGGAGACGTCGATCTCCCCCTCGCGGATCTCCCCGTCCCTGCGGACCTGCCGGGCGAGCGCCAGAAGCTCGCCCACCACCAGCCGCTCGCCCTCCACCAGCCCGAACGTCCTGGCTGCCTCGCTGGCCTGAAGGACCCGGTCCGCGCTGTCGAGGACCACCGCCGAGGAGGAGAGCACCGCGAGGACGGCGGCGATGCCGGCCGGCAGCGGGTGGCGGGCGCCGTCCTCGCCGGGGCCGGTCGCCGGGGCCGCCGGGACCGCGCCGGCCGGTCCGGCCACGACACCATCGGGGTATGCGGATGCGGCGCCGACGGCCGATCCCCAGGAGTCCATCAGCCTGCCTCCGCGACCGCCGGGACCGCGCCGGCCCGGCTGACCGCATTCACCTCCGCATCCACGCTTCGAATGGTATGCACCGTCCTGGCCGACTGCGCCAGCGCGGGGCTCTGACCAGCATTAATTCGCGCAGAGTTCATGTGGCCTCCGCGTGCCGTTCACTGGCGAAGCCGCGCCTGGCCGCCTGGCCTGCGATGGCGCCGGGCGGGCCCGGGCGCGTGATCGTCACCGCCCCTGCTCACGGACCGCCTCCGCGGCTGCCACGGCTGCCTCGGGGTCCAGGTACCGGCCGCCGGGGGACACCGGCCGGAACCGGCCGTCGAGGTCGTAGACCAGCGGTATCCCGGTCGGGATGTTCAGCTCGGCGATCTCGGCGTCGCCGATTCCGTCGAGGTGCTTGACGAGCGCGCGCAGCGAGTTGCCATGGGCGACGACAAGCACGGTCCCGGCCGCCGCGAGGTCGGGGACGATCGCGTCGTACCAGTAGGGCAGCAGCCGGACCACGACATCGCGCAGGCACTCGGTGCGGGGCAGCAGGTCCGCCGGAAGCAGCGCGTACCGCGGGTCGTCGGCCTGGGACAGCGGGTCGTCGTCGGCCAGCGGGGGCGGCGGCACGTCGTACGAGCGCCGCCAGGCCATGAACTGCTCGTCACCGAACTCGGCCCGCACCTGCGCCTTGTTCTTCCCCTGGAGAGCGCCGTAGTGCCGCTCGTTCAGCCGCCATGAGCGCCTGACCGGCAGCCAGGCAAGGCCGGCGGCCTCAAGCGTCGCGTTGGCGGTCTGGATGGCCCGGGTGAGCACCGAGGTGTGCACGGTGGCGGGACGCAGCCCGCTGTCTGCGAGAAGAGCGCCCGCGTGACCGGCCTCGTCCAGCCCCCGGTCCGACAGGCCGATGTCCACCCACCCGGTGAACAGGCCCTGCGCATTCCAGATGCTCTCGCCGTGCCGCAGCAGCACCAAGGTTGCCACGACCCGAGCGTACCGCCGGGGCCAGCCCGGCCCGCTGGCTCACCCCGCGGCCAGGCCAGCGTCCGGTATGACCGTGCCGGGAACATGACGACGAACTTCCTGGTTCCTGCCCTCGGAGGTGCATGCCAGTGCCGCGTCGCCACCCGGAGCGCGTAGCGACCATCAGCGTCCACACATCCCCGCTGGAGCAGCCGGGCACCGGCGATGCCGGCGGCCTCAACGTCTACGTGGTGGAGGTCGCCAAGCGACTCGCCGCGCGCGGCGTCGAGGTCGACATCTTCACCCGCGCGGTATCGCGTGATCAGCCCCCCGTGGTCGAGCTCGAACCCGGCGTCCTGGTCAGGCACATCGTGGCCGGCCCCTTCGAGGATCTGGACAAGGCCGACCTGCCCGGCCATCTGTGCGAGTTCACTTTCGAGGTGCTGCGCGAGGAGGCGGCGCACGCCCCGGGCAGGTACGACGTCGTGCACGGGCATTACTGGCTCTCCGGCCAGGTCGGGGCGGTGGCCAAGAAGCGCTGGGGCGTGCCGCTCGTGCAGTCCATGCACACCCTGGCCCGGGTGAAGAACAGCGCCCTGGCCGCGGGCGACGCGGCCGAGCCGCAGATCCGGATCCGCGGCGAGGCCGAGGTGATCGCCGCCGCGGACCGCATCGTCGCCAACACCGACGCGGAGGCCCGTGACCTCGTCCGGCTCTACGACGCCGATCCGCGGCGGGTGAGCGCGGTGAGCCCGGGCGTGGACCTCACGGTCTTCCGTCCCGGTCCGCAACGGCAGGCCCGGCGACGGCTGGGCATCCGCGAGGACGCGGCCATGCTGCTATTCGCCGGCCGGGTTCAGCCGCTGAAGGCACCGGATGTCCTGCTGCGAGCCGCGGCCGAGCTGCTCGGGAGGCACCCAGAGCTGGCCGGAAGGCTCGTGGTGGCGTTCGTCGGCGGCCCGAGCGGCACCGGGCGGGCCGATCCGGACGCCCTGGCCGAACTCGCCCGCTCGCTCGGGATCGCGGACTCCGTCCGCCTCGAGCCGCCGTGCCCGCAACCCGACCTCGCGGACTGGTACCGGGCTGCCACGCTCGTGGTGGTGCCCTCGTACTCGGAGTCGTTCGGCCTGGTCGCGGTCGAAGCCCAGGCGTGCGGGACGCCCGTGGTCGCCGCGGCCGCCGGCGGGCTGCGCACGGCGGTCCGGGACGGGGTCTCGGGCGTCCTGGTCGGCTCGCACGACCCCGCTGAGTACGCCCGCGCGATCTGGCACCTGGTCGCCGACCCTGACCGCCTGGCCCGCCTGGCGGCGGGAGCGCACGAGCATGCCCGCCGCTTCGGCTGGCAGGTGACGGTGGACCGGCTCCTCGCCGTGTACGGTGACGCCATGAGCGAGGTCACCGTCGCGGTGGATGCGTGAGGCGGTCCCCGGACGGGGCCGCGCGAGCCGCAGGCACCGCGCGAGCGCTCGGCGTGATCCTGGCCGGCCTGGGCGTGGAGTTCGAGTCGCCGCAGCCGGCGGCCTTCCTGGTCAAGCTCGGCGGCCAGCACAAGCTGGCCACGATGGCCTGGCTCATTGTGGGCGCCCACAGCCTGCACGTGGAGGCGTTCTTCTGCCGCAGGCCGGACGAGAACCACGCGGAGTTCTACCGCTTCCTGCTGCAGCGCGGCGGGAGGATGTACGGAGTCCACTTCGCGCTCGACGCGGTGGGTGACGTCTACCTGACCGGCCGGCTCCCGCTCGCCGCGATCACCGCCCCGGAGATCGACCGGCTGCTCGGCTGCGTGCTGAGCTACGCGGACGAGAACTTCGACCAGGCTCTCATGCTCGGGTTCGCCTCGTCGATCCGTCGCGAGTGGGCCTGGCGCACCAGGCGCGGCGAGTCTCTGGCGAACCTGCGGGCATTCGCCAGGCTGGCCGGCCCGGACGGTGCGGCCGGCCCGGACGCCGGGTGACCGGCGGATGAATGCGCCCGGCCCGTCCGCCGCCGGGGACGCCCTCGCCAGGGACACCTTCGCGGTGTTCGGGACGACGGCCGTCCTGCTGGTCACCGATCCTGGCGTGCTCGGCCGGGCACGGGCGCTGGCGGACGCTGAGCTCGCCGCGGTCGACCGCGCCGCCAACCGGTTCCGGCCGGACTCGGAGATCTCCCGGCTGAACCGCGCCGCGGGAGCCGGCCCGCTCGCGGTCAGCGGCCTGCTCGCCGAGCTGATCGGCCAGGCGCTCCGGGCGGCCGAGCTGACCGGCGGGGCCGTGGATCCCACCTGCGGCCAGGCGCTGGCCGCCGCCGGGTACGACCGGGACTTCGGCCTGATCCGCGACGGCGGGGCGCGCCAAGGCGCGCCCCGCCGTGCCCGGCCGCGCGTCCCGGGTGCGCACGCCGTCCGGCTGGATGCCTCCGGCCGGGTGGTCAGGCTGGACGACGGGGCCCGCCTGGACCTGGGCGCCACCGCGAAGGCCTGGGCGGCCGACCGGTGCGCGGACCTGATCGCCTCCGCGCTGGCCTGCGGCGTCCTGGTCAGCCTGGGCGGCGACATCGCGGTCGCGGGCCCGCCGCCGGACGGCGGCTGGCGGGTGCGGGTGACCGACGACCACGCGGCCGGCCCGGACTCGCCAGGGCAGGTCGTGACGATCACCTCGGGGGGGCTGGCGACGTCCAGCATCACGGTCCGGGCCTGGACGCTGGCCGGCCAGCCCCGCCACCACATCATCGACCCGGCGACCGGCGCGCCGGCGGCGGGTTGCTGGCGCACGGTGAGCGTCTCGGCCGGAACATGCACCGACGCGAACATCGCGGCCACCGCGGCGATCGTCAAGGGCGAGTCAGCCCTGGCCTGGCTCGCCAGCGCCGGGCTGCCGGCCCGGCTGGTCCGGCATGACGGCGCCGTCGTCACCGCCTCGGGCTGGCCTGGCGACAACGCGCAACCCGCGACACGTCGGCGCGCCGGAGGCCCTGCCCGGCTGGGCCTGGAAGGATCAGCGATGTCTGACGCCGAGACTCGGGAGGAACAGACGAGGTGATCCTTGGCTCACCGATCCGCAGGCGAGCGGCACTGGCCGCGGCGGCTGGCCTGATCGGCGCGGCCGCGGCGGCCGGCGCCGGCGCGGGAGCGGCCCACGCCCGCCCCGCCGCCGGCGCGGGAGCGGCCACGGCGGCTGGCGCGGGCACGTCCAGGGGCGGGGTCTGCGGCCAGAACGCGGCCGGGGAGGTGGCGAACTGCCCGGCCAGGCCCGCGGGCGGCGCGGGGATGCCGGGGTGGGCCAGGGACGCCAGCCTGGTCGCCCGCCCGCCGGGGCACCTGGCCCGGCTGGTCGACACCCGGACCTGGACCAGCGGCGGGGGAAACACGTTCCCGGGAGCGGACGCGCCGTTCGGGATGATCCAGTGGAGTCCGGACACCTGGCCCCACCGGGCCGACGGCGGCGGGTACACCTACTCCGACCACCGCCTGTTCGGTTACAGCCTGACGCACCTGTCCGGCCCTGGCTGCGCCTCGGCGGGCGACATCCCGGTCCTGCCCCTGGACGGGCCGCTGCCCTCCGGAAGCCCGGTGGCGGCGACCACCAGCTTCACCCATCGCGGGGAGGTCGCGCAGGCGGGGTACTACTCGGCTCGCAGCGGCGCGCGGGCCGCGATCACCACGGCGATCACGGCCCTGCCGCGGGCCGCCCTCGCGAGGTTCACCTTCCCCGCCCGGAGCCGCCCCGCCCTGCTCATCAAGTTGCGCGGCAGCCAGCGCGGCGACTGGGCGGCCGCCGCCGCGATCACCAGCCGCCGCCTGATCACCGGGTCGGCCAGCAGCGGCGGGTTCTGCAACGAGACGGCCCCCGCCTACGGTCCTCAGCACTACACGGTCTACTTCGCGCTCACGCTCAGCCGCCCGTTCGCCGCCGCGCGGGTCATCACGCTTCCCGGCCGCACCCGCCCGTCGGCGGTCTGGCTCACGTTCCCCGCCGCCTCCCGTCCGGTCACCATCGAGGCGAAGGCCGCCATCTCCTATACCGGCACCGCCGGCGCCCTGCTCAACGCCGCCACCCTCCCCGGCTGGAGCCTGCCCGCCACCCGCGCCCGGGCCCAGGCCGCCTGGACCCGGCTGCTGTCCCGCGTCGCCGCGTGGGGCGGCACCACCGCCCGCGTCCGCGAGTTCTACAGCCTGCTCTACAAGACCTTGCTGTTCCCCAGCGTGATTTCCGACGCGGACGGCCGCTACCTTGGCACCGATTACCGGATCCACGCCCTGGCCGGCGGCCAGGGCGCCCAGTACAGCATGTTCTCCGGCTGGGACATCTACCACTCGCTCGCCCAGCTCCAGGCCATCCTCGATCCCGCCGCCGCCGCGGACATGGCCCAGTCGCTGGTCAACGACTACGCGCAGAACCACATCCTGCCGCAGTGGGCCTACCTCAACACCGACAACTACACCAACGTCGGCGACCCGGCCGACGCCATCATCGCCGACTACTACGCGTTCGGCGCCCGCCACTTCGACACCGCCGCCGCCCTCGCCGACATGCTCGCCCAGGCCAACTCGGTGAACAAGGTCCGGCCGGGGTACCTGGACGAGCAGCGCTACGGGTACCTGCCCAACGACGTCAGCTACGGGTGCTGCAGGTTCCGCGACACGGTCTCGGAGCTGCTTGAGTACGACACCGCCGACCAGGCGCTGTCGTTCCTGGCCGCCGCGCTCGGGGACCGGGCCGACGCGGCGGCGCTGCGGGCGCGGGCGGGGAACTGGGTTCACGTCTTCGATCCCGCCACGCGGCTGCTGGTGGCCCGGAACCGGGACGGCCGCTTCGTCCCGGGCGTCCGGCCGGCCACCACGCACGGCTACGTCGAGGGCTCCGCCGAGGAGTACCTGTGGGACGTGCCGAACGACTACGCGGGGCTGTTCGCCAGGCTCGGCGGCACGGCCGCGGCCGCGAGGCGGCTGCGCGCCTACCTGTCCCGCCCGAACGGGCAGGGCAGGTACGCCAAGCTGGCCAACGAGTTCGACGACGGCGAGCAGTTCGCCCCCGACTATGCCAGGGACCCGGCGGGCACCCAGCTGGCGGTGAACGCCATCCGCGACCATCTCTACCTGCCCGGGCCGTACGGCCTCCCGAACAACGACGACCTGGGCGCGGAGAGCTCGCAGTTCATCTGGGAGACGCTCGGCCTGTACCCGGAGAACCCCGGCAGCGGCGACCTGGTCTTCGGCACCCCCGGCTTCCCGCACGTCGTGCTCACCCTGCCATCGGGCAAGACGATCACGATCGTGGCACCCGGCGCGTCCCCCCGGCGCTTCTACGTCTCCGCGCTGACCATCAACGGCGTGCCGGTCACCCGCCTGTACGTGCCGTTCTCGGCGCTCACCCGGGGCGCGACGCTGCGCTGGGCGCTCACCCGCAGGCCGACCTCCTGGGGCCGGTCGCTGCGCCCGCCGCCATCGTACGGCTGATCCGGGCCGGCCAGTCCCCTCCTGCCCGCGCCTAGCCGGCGCCGGGACCGGCGCTCGCCGGCTCGTGCCCCCGGGACTCGATCAGCCGGCGCAGCCTCTGGTACTCCTGCTCGTCGATCTCGCCCCTGGCCAGCCGCTGGTCGAGGATCCGGCGCGGATCGTCGCCGCGGCCGCCATCGCCGGCCTCGCCACGCCGGCGACCGTCCCTGCGCAGGCCCGTGATCAGCGCGTAGACGGCCCAGATCACCAGCCCCCAGAACACGATCATCCCGGCCCACATCAGGAACGCCTGCCAGAACACCCAGTGGCCGCCGTACCAGAACATCATCCCGGGCACCCCCTCGCCTCGCCGCGCCGCCAGGCCGGCCTTCGCGGCGGCAGCCGGCGGCGCGATCCCAGCATGCGGCCCGGGCCGGGCCTGCCGTAGGGCCATCGGTCCCGCCCGCGGGAGGCCTGATGACCCGCGCCGCCCCGGCCCGGCGGGCGCCGGCGCGCTCCGCGTCCCCCGTGGCTACGATTCCGGGGGACGGATGCAATGGCGGAGGCGGCGAATGGGACCACTGGACGGCGTGCGCGTGATCGAGATCGCCAGCCTGGCACCCGCGCCGTTCGGGTGCATGATCCTGTGCGACCTCGGCGCGGACGTGCTGCGGGTGGAGCGCCCGTCCGACTGCGGGGCGGACGTGCCCGCTCCTGCGGACCCGCTGGCCAGGGGCCGCCGGTCGATCGGCCTGAACCTCAAGGAGCCCGAGGGCACCGGCCTGCTGCTGCGCCTGGCCGAATCCGCCGACGTCCTGGTGGAGGGCTTCCGGCCAGGCGTCGCCGAGCGGCTCGGCTTCGGACCGGACGCCTGCGCCGCCCGGAACCCGGCCCTGATCTACGCCCGGATGACCGGCTGGGGGCAGGATGGCCCGCTCGCGCCGACGGCCGGCCACGACATCGACTACATCGCGGTCTCCGGGGCGCTGCACCCGATCGGCCGCGCGGGCGAACGGCCGGTGCCGCCGCTCAACCTGGTCGGCGACTTCGGTGGCGGCGGGATGCTGCTCGCCGTCGGGATCCTGGCCGCGCTGGTGGAGCGCGGCAGGTCGGGCCGCGGCCAGGTGGTCGATGCCGCGATGGTGGACGGCTCGGCGCTGCTGACCTCGTTCATCCACGGGCTGCGGGCACGGGGCGCCTGGCGCGACGAGCGCGGCGTCAACCTGCTCGATGGCGGCGCCCCGTTCTACGACACCTACGAGACCGCCGACGGCCGCCACGTGGCCGTCGGGGCTCTGGAGCCCCGGTTCTACGCGGAGCTGATCAGGGGCCTGGGCCTGGACGGGGCGAGCCTGCCCGCCCAGCACGACGTGGCGGGCTGGCCGGCGCTGCGGGAGCGGTTCGCCGCCGCCTTCGCCACGCGGGCCAGGGACGAGTGGGCGGACGTGTTCGCCGGCACCGACGCCTGCGTCGCGCCGGTCCTGTCGCCCGCCGAGGCGCCCGGGCACCCGCACAACGCGGCCCGGCGGGTCTTCGCCGATGTCGGCGGCGTCCGCCAGCCGGCGCCCGCCCCCAGGTTCGGGCGCACCCCGGCGGCCGAGCCGAAGCCACCGCGCCGGCCCGGCGAGGACACCGACGCGGTGCTCTCCGAGCTGGGCCTGACCGCCGGGCAGATCGCCGGCCTGAGGGACCGCGGGGTGATCGCCTGAGCGGCTCGCCCGGGCCCGGCCGGGTCAGCGGCCTAGCGCGAGCTCGACGACCCGGACGACGACGAGGGCGATGACCAGGCCCAGGTAGGCCCACATGGCGAGCATGCCAAGGCGGCGGCCGAGGGACATCTGCACCGGGGCGAGCATGGCCAGCGGCGGCATCCGCCACGCCTCGCGCCCGGGCGCGGCCCGGTCCCGCCGGTCACGCCCGGCCCGCGCACCGCGCGCCGCCGCGGCCGCCCGGCGGCTCCCGCCCGCGCGCCGGCGGGCGAGCCAGCCGCGCAGCAGCACCACGGCGGCGGCCAGCCCGCCCGCCGCCGCGCACCCGATCATGATCATCATGATCTGGCCGGACGAGATGCCCGGGAAGAGGACCGATGCCGTGAGGATCACCGACAGCATGACGAGGACCCCGACGACCACGGTGCCGAACGCGTTCGTCGCCCTGCCGTTCACCCAGGGGCCGAGGACCTCCTTGTCGTTGCAGAGCATCAGCAGGAACACGGTCGCGCTCGGCAGCAGCACCCCGGCGAGCACCTGCACCCCCTCGGTGAGCAGCCCGAGCGGCGATCCGGGGAGCAGCACGACCGTCGCGGCGAGCGCGATCAGCGCGGCGTACATCGCGTAGAAGCCCTTCGCCTGGCGCACGCCGCGGTGCAGCGAGTGCTTCAGGCCGAGCACGTCGCCGAGCGCGTAGGCGGTGGCGAGCGAGACCGCGAACGCGCCGATCATCGAGGCGTCGAGCAGCGCGATCGCGAAGATCACCCCCGCGGCGCGGCCCGCGTGGGCCGCGATGCCCGCCGCCAGCCCGGCGGCGTCGGTGAACTGCGCGTGCCGCGTCCCCGCGAACGCCGCGGCCGTGGCGCCCATCAGCGCGGCGCCGCCGATCACGGCCACCAGCAGCCCGATCCACAGGTCGGCCTTCTCGTACCGCATGAACCGCGGCGTGATCCGCTTGTCGATGACGTAGGACTGCTGGAAGAACAGCTGCCACGGCGCCACTGTCGTGCCGACGATGCCGATGATCAGCAGCATCACCGTTCCCAGGTGCGCCGATCCGCCCGGGACCGACGGGGCGAGGAAGCCGGCCGCCACCTGCCCGGCGGGCGGGTGGACCATCACGTAGAGCGGCACGAGCAGCAGCGACCCGGCGCAAAACGCCATCGCCACCCGCTCGAATCGCCGGAAGCTCCCGGTCGAGGCCGCGGCCACGATGACCAGCCCGGCCAGGATCACCGCGAGTATCTTCGGAACGCCCAGGTAGCTCGCCGCGAGGGCGATGCCGATGAACTCGGTGATGATCGTGAGCGCGTTGAGCGCGAACAGGTCGATGACGCTGAACGCGCCCCAGAACCGGCCGAAGCGCTCCAGGATCAGCCTCGCGTGGCCGACCCCGGTCACCGCGCCGAGCCGCAGCACCATCTCCTGGTTCACGTATAGGACCGGGATCAGCAGCAGGAACGTCCACAGCAGCCTGGTGCCGTAGGCCTGGCCGGCCTGGCCGTAGGTGGAGAACGCGCCCGCGTCGTTGTCACCGACCATCACGATCAGGCCGGGGCCGACGATCGCCAGCAGCGTCCGCAGCCGCGCCCGCCGCGACGAGCGGGCGCCGGCGTCCTCATGCGAGATCGTGCCGAGCGCGCCCCGGATGTCTCCCACGTGCGCCTCGTCGAGCACGGCGGAGCGACCGGGCGCGGCCAGCCTCGAAGTCGTGGCAGTCATGGTCAGCACCCCTTTCACCGCCGGTCATGGCGGGATCGGGGGCACGCGGGCGGCGCGGCCAGGCGCTGCGGTCAGGCCCGGCGCGGTCCGGCGGCGAGCGCGGGGGGACCGGGGCGGCGCGCCCGCGTGCCCGGGACGGGCGGGAAGGACGGCGGATGGGGCCGGTTCCGGCCCGGTCTATCGTGTTCCACGACTCGCCTCCCTCCGCGTCAGTGCTCCGGCACTCCTGGCTCCGGCACCCGTCCGGGAGGCTCGTCCCCGCGATCGCGCTCGGGGGCAGGCACCCCTCTCGTAAGAGCTTTGGCACTCCACGGCGTAGCGCGACCCGATGTCCGCCTGCGCAGCCACTTGGCCTCACCCCTTGGGCCGGGGAGAGGTGTCCTGATCCGGAGCGTCTCTCGACGGTTGGGATCAGTGGCCTGTGTCCGTGAAGACGCCTCACCGAACGAGGTGTCCTTGTCGACCGCCTTCGAGGATGCCCGACGCGGGTGCTGGCTGTCAATTCGGCGCCGCCGGGCGCCCGCTTCGTCAGCCGCCGCCGAGCTGCACGGCCTTGACGATCAGCAGCAGCACCGAGACCACGAGGTAGCCGCGGAGCACCAGGACGCCGAGCCTGGTGCCCGGTGACCATCGCACCGGCGCCAGCAGGGCGAGCGGGGGCATCCGCCAGCTGGCCCGCTCCGCCGGCGTCATCGCCGCGCGCGCGCGCTCCCGCTGGAGCGCCGCGCTGGTGGTCGCGTGCCTTCCCGGGCCGAACCGCAGCCAGGCCGCCGCGGCCAGCGCGCCGGCGAGCACCACCGCCGCCAGGCCGACAGCCACGCCCCCGGCGCTGACCCCGGTGAACAGCGTGGTCACCACCAGCGTGCCGGACAGGATGAGCAGCACCGCGATGATCACCCCGGTGACGGCGTTGAGCCAGCGGGGATTCACCCACGGTCCCAGCACCTGCGGGTCGTTGCAGAGCAGCAGCAGGAACACGCTGGCGCTGGGCAGCAGCACCCCGGCAAGCGCCTGGACGGCCGTCGTGAGCAGCCCGAGCGGCGCGCCCGGCAGCAGGACGATCGCCGCGGCGAGCACCACGAGCGTCCCGTAGCTGGCATAGAAGGCCTTCGCCTCCCGGAACGAGCGGTGCAGCGAGTGCCGGATCCCGAACACGTCGCCGAACGCGTAGCTGGTCGACAGCGTGACCGCCGCCGCGCCGATGATGCTCGCGTCCAGGAGGATCAGCGCGAATACCCCGCCGAGGAGCCGGCTCTTGGCCCGGAACGCGTCCGCCACCCCGAGCGCGTCCGTGAAGTGCCCCGCGGCCGGAGTGCCGCGGACCGCGTACCACGTGGCGATCACGATGATGGCGGCGGAGACGACCACCACGAGCGAGCCGAGGAACGTGTCGGCGCGCTCGTACCTGATGAACCGCGGCGTGATCCGCTTGTCGATGACGTTGGACTGCTGGAAGAACAGCTGCCACGGCGCGACCGTCGTGCCCACGATCGCGATGATCAGCAGCACCGCGTCCGAGCTCACGCCATGCTCCACGCCCGGCACGACGAAGTGGTACGCGATCGGCCCGGCTTGCGGGTGCGAGAACACCACGAGCGGCACGAACAGGGCCAGGCTGGCGGCGATGAACGCGAACATCGCCCGCTCCCAGCGCCGGAAGCTGCCGCTCGTGGTGATGCCGATCAGCAGCGCGGCCGCGACCGGCACGGAGACGTAGGAGCTGATCCCGAAGTAGCTCATCGACAGCGAGACGCCGATGAACTCAGTGACGATCGTGAGGAAGTTCAGGATGAACAGGTCGCCGACGCTGAACGCGCCCCAGAACCGGCCGAAGCGCTCATTGATCAGCCGGGCGTGGCCTACGCCGGTCACCGCGCCGAGCCTGACCACCATCTCCTGATTGACGATCAGCACCGGGATCAGCAGGAGCAGCACCCACAGCAGGCTGTAGCCGTAGTCCTGGCCGGCCTGGGCGTAGGTGGCCACCCCCCCGGCGTCGTTGTCGCCGATCATCACGATCAGGCCCGGGCCGACGATGGCCAGGAACGTCACCAGGCGCCGGCGCAGGCCCGAGGGCGGCTCCTCGCCCAGGCGCACCCGGCCAAGCGCGCCCTCGATGTCACCGAGGTGCGCCTCGTCGAGCACCGCGCTCGGCCGCTCGAGCCTGGCGGGCGGGGCGGCCGGCCGCGGGTTGCCCGGCACCGCCGGCCGCGGGCTCCCCGGCACCGCCGGCCGCGGGCTCCCCGGCACCGCCGGCCGCGGGCTCCCCGGCACCGCCGGCCGCGGGCTCCCCGGCACCGCCGGCCGCGGGCTCCCCGGCACCGCCGGCCGCGGGCTCGGCCGGGACGGCTCGGGTCCCGGACCCCGCTGGGGAGGCTCCGGGCCGGGCCGGCCGCCCGGCTCCGGCTCCGCGGGCCGGCCTGGCGGCGGCGTCACCGCGCGCGTCCCCGGCGCGAGTCGGGCGGCTCGGCCGCCTCCCGCCGGCGCCAGTCGTCGGGGAGCGTGGCCTCGAGCACGTCGTCGACGGTGATCAGGCCGATCATCGTCCGCTCCTCGTCCACGACCGGGACGGTGATCAGGTTGTAGTCGCTCATCAGCACCGCGACGTCCACGACGTCGGTGTCGGTGCCGACCCGGACCGGGTCATCGTCGTAGACCTCGCGCAGCGACGCCGACGGGTCGGCCTGGAGCAGCGTGACCAGCTTGGCCACGCCGCACAGGTGGCCCTTGTCGTCCAGCGCGTGCACGCTGGTCAGCGCCTCGGGCTGCAGGCCGGCCGATCCCGACACCGCGGCGATCGCCTCGCCGACGGTGGCCTCTGCGGGCACGGCGACGAACTCCACCCCCATCAGCCCGCCGGCGCTGGCAGGGTTGAAGCCCAGCAGCGTCAGCACCTTGGTCCGCTGCCCGATCGGAAGCAGGTCGATCACGGCCTGCCGGCGGCGCTGGGGAAGCTCGGAGATCGCGTCGGCGGCGTCATCGGCCCGCATCCGGCTCAGCACCTCGGCGATCTCCGCGTCGGTCCGGGCGCCGAGCAACCGGGTCGCCAGGTTCTCATCGAGCTCTTCGAAGACATCGGCCTCAAGCTCGGGGTCGGCGTGGACCTGCCCGAGGATCTCGGTCTCCTCCGCCTTGGACGCCTCCTCGAGCAGGTCGGCGATCTGGGCGGGCTTGAACCGCCGGATCCGGCCGAACGGCCCGCGCACGAGCGCGCTGGACGCGTGGCCGATCAGCGGCTCGAAGTTCGACCAGTCCTCGTACTTGTGCCAGCCCGCGGGCGAGGGCGCGAGCAGCCGCCGCACGCCGCGCGGCCGCCGGTGCGTGTCCACCCCGGCCAGCACCCACTCGCGGCCCCGCAGGCGCAGCTCCAGGTCGGCCGCCTTGACCAGGTGGGCGCGGGGCACGTCGATCAGGCGATGCCCGAGCACGTCGGCGCGCAGCAGCACCTCGCCGTGGCGCCGCTCGAACCTGCGCAGGTCCAGCCGGGCGCTGGTCAGCCGCAGCTCCTCACCGTCGAACGAGCTGACCTGCTCAAGCGGCACGAACACCTCGCGGTTGCCGAACGCGCCTACCAGCCCGGTCACCAGCGGCGGCTCGGCACCGCGGAGCCGCACGATCACGTCGGCCAGCCTGCCGATCGACTCTCCCCGCTTGTCGGTGATCGGCCGCCCGACCAGCTCGGACAGGTGCAGGACCCGGACCTGATCACCGGCTCCGTCCCCGGCCGCAGATGGTGTGCTCACTGTCGTCCACGCAGCCCTTCCGTCTCGCCGCTGCCGTTCGCCAAGCTCTGGTCGCGGTTGCCGCGGCCGCGGGCACCGCCCGGCACCGGGCCGGCCGTGGATGACCGGCGCATCAAGGGGAACACCAACGGTGCCGGGCGCGCCACCCATGGCTCACTCTGCCACCGCCCGCGGCCGCGAGCGCCCCGGAATGCTCCCGGTTGCCGCAGGTCGCGGGCGTGGTGGTATGAAGGGCCACGTCCGGGAAGTGGCCGGCGAGCGGAGGAACGCGGGCGTGGCGAGAAGGAGCGGCACGGGGCTGCCGAGTCGCCAGGGGACCCTGGCCGACGGCCTCGGATATGCCGTCAAGCGCCGGCTGCTCGGCCCGCCGCTGGTCACCGAGCAGCTCAGCGAGGAGCGGCTGTCCAAGCCGCTCGCGCTCGGCGTGCTCGCACCGGACGGGATATCGTCCTCGGCCTACGGCACCGAGGAGATCCTGATCGAGCTGATCAGGGGCGGCCTGGGGGTGGCCGCGTTCGCGCTGATCCTGCCGCTCACCGGCGTCGTCCTGTTCGTGATGGCGCTCGTGGTGCTCTCCTACCGCGAGGTCGTGACGGTCTACACCCGGGCGGGCGGCTCCTACGTGGTGGCGCGGGAGAACTTCGGCCCCAGAGTCGCGCAGGTCGCCGCCGTCGCGCTGCTGATCGACTACGTGGTGACCGTCGCCGTCCAGATCGCCGCCGGCACCGCGGCGGTCGCCTCGGCGATCCCCGCGCTGAACCACCCGGACGTGCTGACCGCGATCTCCATCGGCGTCGTGCTGCTCATGCTCTACGGGAACCTGCGCGGCATCCGCGAGGCCGGCCGGATGTTCGCAGTGCCGACCTACCTGTTCGCCGGCGTGATGATGCTGGTGATAGTCGTGGGCCTGGTCCGCGAGTTCTTCTTCGGCGGGCTGCCCGTCTACCATCCCCACGCCGGCGTCTACACGCCGGTGAACGGGCCGGACCACTCCAGCCTGATCTCGATCGCGCTGATCTTCGTGCTGCTCCGCGCGTTCGCCAACGGCGGCTCCTCGCTCACCGGGATCGAGGCGGTTTCCAACGCGGTGAGCGCGTTCCGCCCGCCCGAGGGGATCAACGCGCGGCGGGTGCTCGTCACCGAGGGCCTGATCCTGGGCACGCTGGTGGCCGGGGTCTCCTGGCTTGCCCACGTCACCCACGCCACGCCGTACCAGACCGGCGTGCCCACGGTAATCTCGCAGGAGGCCGGCCAGGTCTTCGGCACGTCGCTGTTCGGCCACGTCATGTACTGGATCGTGCAGGCGGCCACCGCGCTCATCCTCTACACGGGCGGCAACACCAGCTTCAACGGGTTCCCGTTCCTGGCCAGCTTCGTCGCCGCCGACGCCTTCCTGCCGCGCTGGCTCACCAAGCGCGGCCACCGCCTGGTCTTCTCCAACGGCATCGTGGTGCTGGCGATCCTGTCGATCGCGCTGCTCGCGTTCGCCGGGTCCAACGTCAACGCGCTGGTGCCGTTCTACGCGCTCGGCGTGTTCACCGCGTTCACCATGGCGGGCTTCGGGATGGCCCGCTACCACCACGTTCACCGCGAGCCCGGCTGGCACCACAAGCTCGTGATCAACTTCTCGGCCGGCGTGACGTCGCTGATCGTGGTCCTGATCTTCGCCGTGGTGAAGTTCACCGAGGGCGCCTGGCTCGTCGTGATCCTGTTCGCGATCGGGGTCCCGGCCCTGATCCGGCTGAACCGGCAGTACCGGCTGGAGGCCGAGGTCCTGGCCCGGATCGAGGCGCGGCGCGGCGAGGGGGAGCCGGCGGAGCCGCCCACCTACGCCCGGCGGACCGTGTACGTCTTCGTCGACGACTTCGACCTGGCGACGCTGGCCGGCCTTCGCTACGCGCGGAGCCTGCGGCCGACCAGCCTGCGCGCGGTCCACTTCGTGCTCGACAGCGCCCAGGCCACCCGGCTGCGGCAGGACTGGCTGCGGGCGAACACCGGCATCGTGCTGGAGCTGGTGGACTGCCCGGACCGGCGGATCGCCCGCGCGGCCGCCGAGATGGTGCAGGCCGAGGCGCTGCTGCCGGGGGTCGGGGTGACCGCCGTGCTGCCTCGGCGCAGCTACAGCCCGCTGTTCGGGCGGCTGCTCCACGACCGCACCGCCGATCAGATCGCCAGCGTGGTGAGCCACATACCGCACGCGGCCGCCACGATCGTCCCGTTCGACGTGCGCCACCGCGTCGAGCTGCTCGCCGCCAGGGAGCGCGAGCGCGCCGCCCGCCTGCACGCGGCGCGCCTGCAGGGCGAGCCAGGCCCGGCGGGGGCCGGGCTGAGCGCCGGGGCGCCGGCGCAGGCGGTGCCGCCGCACCAGGCGCCGCCGGCCGGGCAGCCGGCCCTGCCCGGGGCGCCGGCCCTGCCCGGGGCGCCGGCCCGCGTCCCCGAGGCCGGGCAGCCCGGCCCGCCCGGCGCGCCGGCCCGCGTCCCCGAGGCTGAGACGGCCGTGCCCGGCTACCAGCGGCCGGTCCCGTCGGCCGCGGCGACGCCGATCGGCGAGCTTCCCGCCCGCGGCAAGGCCGTGGTGGAGGGCCGGGTCCACGCGGTGGAGATCCGGCCGGTGGAGCAGAACACCGTGCTGGCCTGCGAGATCATGGACTCGACCGGCCAGCTCACCGCGATGTTCTATGGCCGCTCGCACATCCCCGGGCTCAACCCCGGGGCGCGGGTCAGGTTCACCGGGCACCTGGGCCTGCGGGACGGGGAGCACGTCATGGTCAACCCGGCCTACGAGCTCATCGCACCTGGCACGGGCGGCTCCTCGCCGCCATGACCGGAGCCGATGCCGGCGGGCCGGGGGCATCCGGCTGCGGGCCGGCACCGGAGGCGGGCGCGCACGACGGGCGAGCCGGCCTCCTCGCCACCGGAGGCGGCGGTGACCGCGCGTCCCGCCCCCCGGGCAGCGGCCACGTCCACCGTTCCCGGCTCACGCTGACCGGCGAGCATCGCGGGGCGCTCGCCATCGCCGCGCTGATCGCCGTCGCGGTCGCGGCGGCCGAGGCTGCCGGCGCCTTCGCGAGCGGGGCCCTGGTGCTGCTCGCCGACGCCGCCCACATGGCCGCCGACGCCGGCGCGATCGGGCTGTCCCTGCTCGCCGTGGCCTTCGCGGCCAGGCCGGCCACCCCGCGGCGGACCTTCGGGTACGCCCGGGCGGAGATCCTCGCGGCGGTCGCCAACGCCGTCATCCTGTTCGCCCTGTCGGTCTTCATCGTGGTCGAGGCGGTCCGCAGGCTGATCTCGCCGCCGGCGGTGATGCCATCCACGGTCCTGGTGTTCGGCCTGATCGCGCTCGCGGCGAACGTGGTCAGCCTGCTCGTGCTCCGCCGGGGCCAGTCGGGGAGCCTGAACGTCCGCGGCGCGTTCCTCGAGGTCGCCTCGGACGCGCTCGGCGCGCTCGCGGTGATCGTCACCGGCCTGGTCGTCGACCTGACCGGATTCACCAGGGCCGACCCGATCGCCTCGCTGCTGGTCGGCGCCCTCATCGTGCCGCGGACGCTGCGCCTGCTCGCCGACGCCGTGGACGTGCTGCTGGAGGCCAGCCCGCGCGGCGTGGACCTGGGCGAGGTCAGGCGGCACCTGACCGCCCTGGACGGCGTGCTTGACGTGCACGACCTGCACGCGTGGACGATCACGTCGGGCCTGCCGGTGCTCTCGGTCCACGTCGTCGTCGAGCCCGAGGTGCTCACCGGCGGCCGGAGCGCGCCCATGCTGGACGCCCTGCAGGAATGCCTGCGCGGCCACTTCGACGTCGCGCACTCGACCTTCCAGCTCGAGCCCGCGGGGCACGCGGAGCACGAGCGGCCGATGCACGAGTAGGCAGGGCCTCCAGGCGCCCTGGCGCAGCGGGCTACCGGCGAGTAGCATCCGGGGTAACGGGTCGCTGGGAGTCGCCATGAGCACCTACGAGCGCTATGTCACCGACGTGCCGCGCGGCACCTGGGACGTGCCGGCGGCCGGCGCCGCGCGGTTCAGCTGGGAGTACGACGACGGGCGCGGCCGGCTGCTCGACCTGTACCAGCGCGGCAAGGACAAGCAGTGGGACGCCACCAGGCGGATCGACTGGAGCCTGCCGGTCAATCCGGCGAACGTGATGGAGCAGAGCGAGGAGCTCAGCCCGATCTACGGCTCCCGGCAGTGGCAGAAGCTGAGCCAGGCCGAGCGCGACGAGCTCGGCGTCCACCTGTCCTCCTGGCTGTTCAGCCAGTTCCTGCACGGCGAGCAGGGCGCGCTGACCGTCGCGGCGCGGATCGTGGAGTCCGTGCCCGACCTGGACAGCAAGTTCTACGCGGCCACCCAGGTCATGGACGAGGCCCGGCACGTCGAGATCTACTCCAGGTTCATCAAGGACAAGATAGGGATCTACTACCCGATCAACGACGACCTGGCCCGGCTGCTGGAGCAGGCCCTGTCCGACGGCCGCTGGGACTACCCCTACCTGGGCATGCAGGTGCTGATCGAAGGACTCGCGCTCGCCGCCTTCGGCGTGCACCGGGACATGTCCAACAACCCCCTCGTCACGCAGGTGCTCGCCTACGTGATGCAGGACGAGGCGCGCCACGTCGCGTTCGGCCGGCTCGCGCTGCGTGACTACTACGCGCAGCTGAGCCAGGCCGAGCGGGCGGAGCGCGAGGAGTTCCTCATCGAGGGCTGCTACCTGATGAACAACAGGTTCCGCGCCCAGGAGGTCTGGGAGCGGCTCGGCTTCGACGTGGCCGAGTGCATGGAGTTCACCGACAAGTCGCCGGTGCAGCAGGCATTCCGGTCGCTGCTGTTCACCAGGATCGTGCCGTGCGTGCGGGACATCGGCCTGTGGGGGCCGAAGGTGCGCCACGCCTTCGCCGACCTCGGCGTCCTCTCCGCCGCCGACGGCGACCTGGAGCAGCTCATGAGGTCCGACGAGGAGATGGCCGAGCGGATCGACGAGCGGAAGCACGCGGCCGAGCTGGCCGCCCGGCAGGCCGAGGTGAACGAGGTGATCGCCTCCGCCGAGGCCCAGGAGTGACCAGCGCGCAGCGGCGACCTGGCGGCACCCGCCCGCGCCAGGCCCGCGGGCCGCGCGGCGGGCGAGCCGCGCCGGGGCGCGGTCGCGCGCTCCGGCCAGGGGCCGGGCCTCGGTAGTCTGAAGCGCACGCACGCCACCGGCGCCCCGCGCGCGCGGCGGCCGCGCGCGCGGCGACCGCGCGGGAGGGCGGCGCGCGGGAGGGCGGCGCGCGGGAGGGCGGCGCGCGGGAGGGCGGGCGGATGAACGAGCTCAAGGTGACATTCGCAGGCCAGAGCCGCGTGTTCGAGCCGGGCGAGCGCGTCGGCATCGGCCGCAGCCCGCAGAACGCCGTGGTCGTGCCCGACCCGACCGTCTCGCGCCAGCACGCGAGCGTCACCTGGCAGGACGATGGCTGGGTCCTCGACGACCTCGGCAAGGGCCGGACGTTCATCGGCGGGCTCGCGGTCGGCTCAGCGGTGGTGCGGCAGCCGCTGGACGTCCGGCTGGCCTCGCCCCTCGGCCCCGCGATCATGCTGGAGGTGCTCGGCCCGGAGCGGCCTGGCCGCCAGCCCGGAGGGGGCGACGGCAGCGGGACCGGGGACGGCGCGGCCGGCGGGATCCCGGGCAGGGGCGCCGGGGCCGCGGACGGGGTCCCGGCGGGCCCGGCCGCCGCCCGGAGCCCGGCCCCCGCGCCGGCGGGCGCGGCCCCTGTCCCGGCTGGCGATGCCGGCCCCCACGAGCCCCGTCCGCCGGGAGCCCACGCGGGCCGGGTTCGCCACGCCAGCGCGGTCCACCGGTCGCGCCTGTGGCACGGCGATCCCTCCGCCGGCCACGCCCCGCCGCCGACCCATGCCTACCGGCGGCAACGGACCGACCTTCCCGGCGGGGACTTCGCCGCGGCGGTGCACATCCTCGTGCCGCTCCGCAGCTGGCTGAAGGACCCGGGCTGGAAGCAGGGTTCGCGCCTGCTCGTGATCGCCTACGGCCTGCTCCCGTCCCTGTTCGTGGTGCTGTTCTCCGACACCACGAACGCCAGCGCCCCGGGCTGGGCCTACAGCCTGGCGATTGCGCCGCTGTGGGCGGTTGCCTTCTGGCTGCTGATCCGGCCCGGCCACATCACCAGGCTGATCGGCTGGCTGGCGGTGGGCATCGTCGCCGCGGTCATGATCCTGCTGCCGACTCTGGCTGTCCCGTGGGAGAACGCGCTCGACAGGACCGCAGACCCGCGCGGCGTGCTGCCCTGGATCTACGGGGTCGGCTTCGCCGAGGAGGTCACCAAGGCGCTGCCGGTTCTGGCCGCCGCGCTGCTGCTGCGGTGGATCGCGAAGACCACGCTCGACGTGCGGGTCTGGATGTTCCTGGGGACGATCGCCGGGCTCGCCTTCGGAGTCCGCGAGTCGGTGCTCTACACCACCAGCTACCTGACCGAGGGGAACGGCCGGGCGGGCCTGGACGTGCCGCTGATCCTGACGTTCGCCCAGCGCGTCTTCGTCGACGGGCTCCAGCACGCGGTATGGGCCGGGATCGCGGCGTTCTTCATCGGGATGGGCGTCAACTACCGCCGGCGGCGGATCCCGCTGATCCTGGCCGGCATCACGCTCCCCGCGGTGCTGCACGGGCTCAACGACTGGGCCACGCAGCTGGCCTCGCACTGGCTGTGGATCGTCATCGAGGCCGTGTCGCTGCTGCTGTTCATCGGGTACACGATGTCGGCGGCCACGATCGAGCGGCAGGTGCGGGACACGCCGCTGTTCCGGGGCGAGTCCATGATCATGGAACGGGCCGACCTGGCGGGCGAGCCGGACCAGCGGCAATGAGCGCCCCGATGCCCGCCTTCCCCCAGGGATTCCTGTGGGGGGTCGCGACCTCCGCGTATCAGATTGAGGGCGCCGTCCGCGAGGATGGCCGGGGCGAGTCGGTCTGGGACACGTTCTGCCGCAGGCCCGGGGCGATCAGGGACGGCCACACCGGGGACGTGGCGACCGATCACTATCACCGCTGGGCCCGGGATGTCGCGCTCCTGGCCGAGCTGGGCGTGGACGCCTACCGTTTCTCGATCGCCTGGCCGCGGATCCAGCCGGACGGCGCCGGGCCGCCGAACCCGGCCGGGCTGGACTTCTACGACCGGCTCACCGACGCGCTGCTCGCGGCCGGGATCATCCCGGTGCCCACGTTGTACCACTGGGACCTGCCGCAGGCGCTGGAGGATGGCGGAGGCTGGCTGAACAGGCAGGCCGCGCAGCGGTTCGCCGACTACGCGGCGCTGGCCGCCGGGCGCCTCGCCGACCGCGTCGGGACCTGGATCACGCTGAACGAGCCGTTCGTCGTCACCGCGTTCGGCTACGCGCTGGGCATCCACGCGCCGGGCCGGACGCTGATGCTCGGCGCGCTGCCGGCCGCGCATCACCAGCTCCTCGGGCACGGCCTGGCCACCGCCGCGCTGCGCGCAGCCGGGGCGCGCGAGGTCCTGATCGCCAACAACTACTCGCCCGCCTGGCCGGCGAGCGAGGGCGACGCCGACCGTGAGGCGGCGAGGGCCTACGACACCTTGCACAACCGGATGTTCACCGATCCCATCCTGCTCGGCCGGTACCCCGACCTTTCGGCGTTCGGGATCGGCCCGGAGGGCCTGCCGTGCGTGCGCGACGGTGACCTGGCGGTGATCTCGGCGCCGCTGGACGGGCTCGGCGTGAACTACTACATGCCGACCCGGCTGTCCGCGCTGCCGGGCTCCCCGCTGCCCTTCCAGATGCAGCCGATCCCCGGGTACCCGGTCACCGCGTTCGGCTGGCCCGTCGTCCCGGCCGGGCTCACCGAGCTGCTGACCACGCTCGCCGGCCGGTACGGCGGCGCGCTGCCCGCCGTCTACGTCACCGAGAACGGCTGCTCCCAGGCCGACCAGCCGGGGCCAGGCGGCGGCGTGGCCGACCCCGGCCGCATCGGCTACCTCGACGGCCACATCCGGGCGGTCCATGACGCGATCGCGGCCGGGGTCGACGTGCGCGGCTACTTCCACTGGACGCTGGCCGACAACTTCGAGTGGAGCGAGGGATATCACCAGCGCTTCGGCCTGGTCTACACCGACTTCGAGACCCTGGAGCGGTCTCCGAAGGCCTCGTTCGCCTGGTACCGGGACCTGATCGCCGCCCAGCGCGCGGGAGCGCGGGACGACCGGGGCGCCCGGGCCCGGGATGCCCGCGGCTCCGCGGTGCCCGGCCCCGGGGTGCCCGGCCCCGCGGAGTAGCCGCGCCCCGCGGGGTAGCCGCGCCCCGCGGGGTAGCCGCGCCCCGCGGGGTAGCCGCGCCCCGCCACCCCGCACGCCTCACGTGCCGCTTGCGGCTCGCGAGTGGCACCTGATCACGCCACCCGCCCGCGCGCCTGCGGGGACCGGTCGATTTGCCCGCAGCGGTCCGTCATACTTGCGTTCATGCCCGAGGAGCACCTCCAGGCCGTGCCGGATCCGGACGAGTTCGACCGCGAGCTCCGGGATCTGACCAGCGGCCGGGCCGAGCCGGCCAGATTCCGGGAGCCGTCCGCGGCCGAGCGCGCCAAGCTCGCCCCGCTTCCGGGCCGCGCGCCCCGCCCGGGCTGGCGCCGGGTCCCGATCGCTCGCCGGCCGCGTCCGCGCGCCGCGGGAGGCAACCGCCAGGCCTCCCGCCGGGCAGCCGGCGCTGCCCGCCGGGCCGGCGGCGCCACGCGAGGGCGGCCAGGGACGGCACGGCGGCAGCGGGTCCGCTCGATCGCCAGGGCGGTCGCTCTGCTCGTGGCGTTCGCCGCGCTCCTGTACGCCCTGCACCTGCTCGGCTTCGGCCCGCGCTGACGGCCGCGCGGCGGCGAGCAGGCACGCCGCCGGGCCGCGCGGAGCGGGCCGCGCCGGCGCCGCCGGGGTCGCGCGGCGACCCCGGCGTGACCGCGTGCATGGTCCGCCCGAGACGGCGCCTGCCTCGCGGGCGCGCTGCCTCGGGCGGGGGCGCGGCTCGCGCAGCCGGCCGGGGCCTGGTCGAATGGCCCCATGACCCGGCTTGACCAGCAGATGGCGTTCGTCACCGAGGCTGGCCGCCTCAGGGGCGTGCTCAGGCAGACCGTCCTCGCCGACCTGGGCCGGCGGGAGAATTCCGCCGAGCACTCCTGGCACCTGGCGGTGATGGCCCTCGCCCTCGGCGAGCACGCGCCGCCGGGAACCGACCTGGCGAAGGTGGTGAGCATGGTGCTCCTGCACGACCTGGTCGAGGTCGACGCGGGTGACCTGTTCCTGTATGCCGATTCCGGCGAGCACGAGCGCCAGGCCGCGGCCGAGCGGGCGGCCGCCGACCGGATCTTCGGGCTGCTCCCCGCCGACCAGGGCGCCAGGCTGCGCGGGCTGTGGGATGAGTTCACCGACCGGGTGACCCCCGAGGCCAGGTTCGCCCGGGCCATTGACCGCCTTCAGCCGATGCTGGAGAACCTGATGGCCGGCGGGGGCACCTGGCAGCGGCACGGAATCACCGCGGACCAGGTGCTTGAGAAGGTGAGGCTGATCGAGGAAGGCTCGCCCGCGCTCGGCGAGGTCGCCGCCGAGGTGGTGAGGAAGGCGGTGGACGCGGGCTTCCTCGCGCCGGCGCGGCGCGCGCATCGCCGCCAGGGAAGCTCCGGCGATGGCCGCCGTCTGCGCGCTACCCGCCCCGGCCCCGGCACATGAGGCGACCGTAGGGTTGCGGCCGGCCCGGTTCCCTCGCGGGAGGGTGCCGCCGCGGGCGCTCGCGTGGCGGCTCAGCGCGGCGGGACTGCCCTGGCCATCCAGCGGGTCGCCAGGCGCTCCACGATCAGCGGCACCCCGAAGCACCGCGAGAGGTTCTTCTCGGTGAACACCTCGCCGACCCGCCCGGCGGCGAGCACCATTCCCCGGCGCATCAGCATCGCGTGGGTGAAGCCGTCGGGCACCTCTTCGACATGGTGCGTGACCAGCACCAGCACCGGGGAGCGCGGATCGTGCGCGAACGCGGCGATCCGGCCGAGGACGTCCTCGCGCCCGCCGAGGTCCAGCCCGGCGGCCGGCTCGTCGAGCAGGAGCAACTCCGGGTCGGCCATGAGCGAGCGGGCGATCTGCACGCGCTTGCGCTCGCCCTCCGACAGCGTGCCGAAGCGGCGCCTGATCAGGTGAGCGCACCCGAATGCGTCAAGCAGCTCGACCGCGCGGATCACGTCGAACGAGTCGTAGTCCTCGCCGCCGCGCCCGAGCAGCCCGTAGCTCGCGGTGAGGACCAGGTCGATCACCTTCTCGCCGCGCGGGACCTGATCGGCCACGGCGGCGCTGGCGATCCCCACTCGGCTGCGCAGCTCATCGAGGTCGGCGTGCCCGACCGGCTCGCCGAGCACCTCGACGAGTCCCTCCGTGGGCAGGATCAGGCCGGCGGCGACCTGCAGCAGGGTCGTCTTGCCCGCGCCGTTCGGCCCGACGATGACCCACCGCTCGTCCTCGTGGACGACCCAGTCGACGTCGGCCAGCATCATCGTGTCGTCACGGCGGACCCCCACACCGCGCAGGCGCAGCACCTCGGCCGGCATCGGCCTCCCTCCCGGGCACACTTGCTGACCAGACCGAACCTACGGCACGCGCGGCCGAGTGCACGTCACGACCCGGCCTCGCGCGGGCGCCACGACGCGACCAGCTCGGCCCTGGCGCCGGCGAGGCCGCGCCACGGGCCCGGCAGCCCGAGCACCGCGATCGCCGAGGTCGGCAGCTCCACGGCCCGGCCGAGGAGGACCCCGGCCAGGTCGGCGGCCGCGGGGTTGTGCCCGACGTACATGACGGTCCGGGCGCCGGGGTCGGCCTCCGCGAGGATGCCGGCCAGGTCGCCCGCGCCGGCGCCGTACAGCCGGTCGTCGAACACGACCTCCGGATGGCCGTCCAGCTCCTCGCTCACGCACCGCCACGTCTGCCTGGCGCGGCTGGCCCCGGAGCAGAGCACCAGGTCCGGGACCAGGCCCCGCCCGGCGAGCCAGCGGCCGGCCGCCGCCGCGTCCCTTCGCCCGCGCGGGCGCAGGGTGCGCTCGAAGTCCGGGCCTGCGGGGAGCTCGCCGGCCTTGGCGTGGCGCATGATGATCAGCTGCCGTCGCGCGGTCATGAACCCATGCTCCGTCACGGCGCCCGCCGGGCACAGGCCGCCACGCGGTGCGCGGAGGCCGGATGTCCGTCAGGCCGTGGCGGTCTTCGCCGACTGCTCTTGGTGCTCCGCGCCCGCCGAGCCGCCGGGCCCGGTGGCCTCGCCCGCGGCGCCAGGGCCGCCCGTCGCCGCGTGGGACGAGCGCCGCTTGGCGATCACGATCGAGCCGACCACGATCACCAGGGCCACGACCGTCACCGCGACCCGCAGCCCGACGTTGCCCGAATACTTGACCACGCTGGTGGCGATCAGCAGCGAGACCAGGTTCATCACCTTGATGAGCGGGTTGATCGCCGGGCCGGCCGTGTCCTTGAACGGGTCACCGACCGTGTCCCCGATGACGGTGGCCGCGTGCGCCTCGGAGCCCTTGCCGCCATGCACGCCGTCCTCGACGAGCTTCTTGGCGTTGTCCCAGGCGCCGCCGGAGTTGGCCAGGAAGACGGCCATCAGCACCCCGGCAGCGATCGCGCCGGCGAGGTAGGAGCCGAGCGGCGCGTACCCGAAGGCGAAGCCCACCGCGATCGGGGTGAGCACGGCGAGCAGGCCGGGCGTCGCGAGCTCGCGCAGCGAGTCCCTGGTGCAGATGTCGACCACCCGCCCGTACTCGGGCTGCTCGGAGTAGTCCATGATCCCGGGGTGCAGCCGGAACTGCTCGCGCACCTCGACGACCACGCGCTGTGCCGCGCGCCCCACCGCCCGGATCAGCAGGCTGGCGAACAGGAAGACCACGGCCGCGCCGACCATCAGCCCGACCAGGTCGTTGGGCCGGTCGATGGACAGGCTGAAGGAGCTCGCCCTGGCCAGCGCCGACGTGACGGCGGTGCGGAACGCCCCGTACAGCGCGGTCGCCGCCAGGACGGCGGTGGCGATCGCGATGCCCTTCGTGATGGCCTTGGTGGTGTTGCCCACGGCGTCGAGGTGCGTCAGCACCTGGGCGCCCTCGCCGGTCACGTCGCCGCTCATCTCCGCGATGCCCTGGGCGTTGTCCGTCACCGGGCCGAAGGAGTCCATGGACACGATCACGCCGACGGTCGTGAGCAGGCCCGTGCCCGCCAGCGCGACGGCGAAGAGCGCGAGCGTGGCGTTCCCCGTGCCGAGCAGGAACGCGCCGTAGACCGCGGCGCCGATCAGCAGCGCTGAGTAGACGCCGGACTCCAGGCCGGTCGACACGCCCGACAGGATGACGGTCGCCGGCCCGGTGGTGGAGCTGTCGGCGATGTCACGGACCGGCCGGCGGGTCGTCTCGGTGAAGTACCCGGTGAGCAGCTGGATGGTGCTGGCGAGGACGAGCCCGATCAGGACTGCGCCGATGGCCAGCACGCGCGGGCTGCCGGCGTGGCCCAGGATCCCGGCCTCGGCCCCGGTCAGGCCGCTGAACCTGGCCGGCAGGAACACGAACGCCGCCCCGGCGACCAGGATCGCGGAGATGACCGCGGACACGAAGAACCCGCGGTTGATCGCTGACATGCCGCTCCGGTCCCGCTGGCGCGGGGCGACGACGAAGATCCCGATGATCGCGGTGATCACGCCGATCGCCGGGACGATCAGCGGGAACACCAGGCCGATGTTGCCGAAGGCCACCTTGCCGAGGATCAGCGAGGCGACGAGCGTGACCGCGTAGGACTCGAACAGGTCGGCGGCCATCCCCGCGCAGTCGCCGACGTTGTCGCCGACGTTGTCGGCGATCGTCGCGGCGTTGCGCGGGTCATCCTCGGGGATGTGCTTCTCCACCTTGCCGACCAGGTCCGCGCCCACGTCGGCGGCCTTCGTGTAGATCCCGCCGCCGACCCGCATGAACATGGCCAGCAGCGCGGCGCCGAAGCCGAAGCCCTCAAGGACGCTCGGCGCGTTGCCGCGGTAGATCAGGACCACGAGCGCGGCGCCGGCCAGGCCGAGCCCGACCGTGAACATGCCGGCCACGCCCCCCGTCCGGAAGGCGATCCGCAGGGCTGACCGCTCCCCGGCGCCCCTGGCCGCAGCGGCCACCCGGACGTTCCCGCGCACGGTCAGCGACATCCCGGTGAAGCCGGTCAGCCCCGAGAAGAGCGCGCCGACGAGGAAGAACGCCGACCGGCCCCAGCGCACCGAGGCCGAGTCGGCGGGCAGCAGGAGCAGCACGAAGAAGATCACAACGACGAAGACGCCCAGCGTCTTGAACTGGCGCCGCAGGTAGGCGGCGGCGCCCTCCTGGACGGCGCGGGCGATCTGCTGCATCTTCTCGGTGCCCTGGCTGGCCGCGAGCACCTCCCTGACCAGCCAGCCCGCCACGGCGAGGGCGAGCAGGGCCACGACGGCCACGATTACCACCCAGGTCAGGTTGGACCCGGTTACGGTGGCCCCTCCGCTCGCCAGAGCGGGACCGAGCCTTCTCATCTGTCCTCCTAGGCGGGCAGGGCCAGGCCGCGGGCACCAGCCATCCCCGGCGGGCCGGTGCGGCTGCCCTGCCACGTCACGTCATCAGGAAAAATCACACGTCGATGCGGCAGTGCCGGGAGTCTACGCATGCGAGCCAGGCCATCCTAAGGCGGGTCCGGCTGTCACCATGCGGCAACCCGATCGCGATCAGACGGTAACCGATGCGCGGCCCGCCCCGCCACGCCGCCCGGCTGGCGTGGCCGGATGCGCGCCGCGGCTGGCCCGCCCCCGGCGCGGCGCCCGCCGCGGGGTCAGGCCGGGGAACCCGCCGCGAGCGATCCGGACAGGGGCCAGCTCATGGTCACGCGGGTGCCCGCGGGGCTCTCGCTGATCCGCACGTCGTCGGCGAGCCCCGCGATCACGGCCAGCGAGAATCCCGGTGCCGCGGCCGCCCCCGCCACCGGGTCGGATGCCGGGCCGGAACCGCTCGGTGCCACCAGGCCGGCGTTGGCGACCTCGATCTCGAACCTCCCGTCGTGGCTGTCGAACGCGACCCGGACCGGCTCGCCCGGGTACTGCTCCCGGTGCGCCTCGACGGCGCGGGAGCACGCCTCCCCGACGGCGAGCCTGACCTCGTCCAGGAGCGACTCGTCGACCCCGCTGCGCCGTGCGACCGCGACCGCGATCAGCCGGGCCGTGCGCACGTGGGCCGGCAGCGGCGTGAAGCTGACCTGTACCGTCGTCATCTGCGCACCACCGGCGGCCGGCGCCCTAGCGTTCCGACTTCCGCTCCTCGATGGCCTTGTCGACGGTCTCGTAGATCCCGAACACCTTGGTCAGGCCGGTGATGCGGAAGATCTTCAGTATGCGCTCCTGAGTGCAGACCAGGTCCAGCGATCCGTCGTGCGCCCGCACCCGCTTGAGCCCGCCGACCAGCACGCCGAGCCCGGTGGAGTCGAGGAACTCGACCTTCTCCATGTTCACGACGAGCCGGTAGTGCCCTTGGGTGACCAGCTCGATGAGGAGCTCACGCAGGCGCGGCGCGGTGTAGACGTCGATCTCGCCTCCCACGTCGACGATCTCGATGCCGTCCTTGTTGTAGTGATCCAGCTTCAGCTCCACAGGTCCCTCCAGCGCCATGCATCCATTGTCCCGGCCATTGGCCCCCGCTGGCCCCGGCCGGCGCGCGAGCCGCGATGATCAGCATCGCGTGCGCGAGGAGCTCCCGCAGGCGTTCGACCACGCTCCGTCCCATGTCTATACCAGATCACGGCAGACGGCACCCAGCCGCTGATGACAAACTTCAGATGCCATGCCCGACCTGTCACCCGCGCCGGCCGCCTCGGGTCGCCGCGCCCCCGCTCGGCGGCGGCGGGCCGGCACCGGGCCGCCGCAGGCGCCTCCGGCCCCGCGCCAGGGGCCTCCCGGGCAGCCGCCCCCGGCCCAGGGGCAGCCACCCCCGGCCCCGGCCCTGAGGCTGCTCGAGCGGGCCGAGGCGGCAGGCCGGCTGACGCACGTGACCCGGCTGCCCGCCCGCGAGGGCCGGGCCGTCCCCTGGCCGTCCTGGGTGCCGGCCGGGCTCGCCGCCGCGTTCGCGCGCACCGGCGTCCCGCTGCCCTGGGAGCACCAGGCCGCCGCCGCAGAGCACGCCAGGGCCGGAAGAGGCGTCATCCTGGCCACCGGCACGGCATCGGGCAAGTCGGTCGGCTACCTGGCGCCCGCGCTCACCGCGATCGGCGAGGGGGCCACCGCGCTCTACCTGGCGCCGACCAGGGCGCTGGCCGCCGACCAGCTACGCCTGGTCGAGGGGCTCGCGGCGGCCTGGGATCACGGCCCGGGCCCGGAAGGCCGCCAGGCGCCCGCGGCCGGGCCGCGGCGGGCGCGGGGATCGTGGCCGGGCCCGCGGGCGGCCGTCGTGGACTCCGACACGCCGCCGGGGCAGCGGGCCTGGGCCCGGCAGCACGCGACCTACCTGCTGACCACCCCGGACATGCTGCACCACGCGCTGCTGCCGCAGCATCGCCGCTGGCACGGGTTCTACCGGCGGCTCCGGTACGTGATCGTGGACGAGTGCCACGGCTACCGCGGCGTCTTCGGCTCGCATGTGGCGCAGGTCCTGCGCCGGCTCCGCCGGGTCGCCGAGCATCACCGCGAGCCCGGTGCCCCGGGCCTGACCTTCGTGCTCGCGTCCGCGACGATCGGCGACCCGGCCGCGTTCGCCGAGCTGCTCACCGGACTTCCGGCGGTCCCGGTGACGGGGGACGCCTCGCCGCGCCCGGACCGCACGTTCGCGCTGTGGCAGCCGCCGCTCACCGCCCCGGCCAGACCGGGCCCGGCGATCCGCCGGTCCGCGGTCGCGGAGGCCGGGGACATGCTCGCGGACCTGGTGCGCGCCGGCGTCCCCGCACTGGCGTTCGTCCGGTCCCGCCGCGCCGCCGAGGAGGCCGCCGCCGCGGCGAAGGGCCGGCTCGCGGACCTGGGAGCCGCCGGGCTGGCGGGCCGGGTGGCGGCCTACCGGTCGGGCTACCTGCCGAACGAGCGCCGCCAGCTAGAACGGGCACTGCGGTCCGGCCAGGTCACCGCGCTCGCCGCCACATCGGCGCTCGAGCTCGGGGTAGACATCACCGGGTTGGACGCGGTGGTGATCGCCGGCTGGCCCGGCAGCCGCTCGGCCCTGTGGCAGCGGGCGGGCCGGGCGGGCCGGGCTGGCCGTCCCGCCGTGGCCGTGCTCATCGCCGGGGACGACCCTCTCGACACCTACCTGGTGCATCACCCGGATGCCCTGTTCGGCCAGCCAGTGGAGTCGGCGGTCCTCGACCCGGGCAACCCCTACATCCTCGCCCCGCACCTGTACGCGGCCGCGGCCGAGCTTCCGCTGACCGAAGCCGACCTGGCCATGTTCGGCGCGCCCGCGCGCGCCGCCGTCGCCGGGCTGGTGGCGGCCGGCCGGATGCGCGACCGCGGCGGCCGGTGGCACCCGGCCGGCCCGCGCCGCCCGGTGCCGGCGAGCCTGCGCGGGGCGGCCGGCCGGCCGGTCCGGATCGTCGAGCGATCGACCGGCCGGCTGATCGGCCTGATCGACGAGCCGTCGGCGCACGTCTTCGCCCACGCCGGGGCGGTCTACGCGCACCAGGGCGAGCCCTATCTGATCACCAGCCTCGACCTCGGCGACCGGGTCGCGCTGGCCGAGGCCGGCGACCCCGGCTACGTCACCGCGGCGCGCCAGCGGACCGGGCTGGCCGTCGCGGCCGAGCGCCGGGGCGAGGCCTGGGGCGAGGCGACCGTGCACTTCGGCGACGTCGTGGTCACCAGGCAGGTCACCTCCTTCACCCGCAGGGAGCCGCGGACGGGGCGGGCGCTCGGCGAGGAGCCGCTTGACCTGCCCGAGCGCACGCTGCGCACCAGGGCGGTCTGGTGGACGCTCTCCGCGGGACAGCGGGCGCGCCTCGCGGGCCAGGGCGTGGACCTGGCCGGGGCGGCCCATGCCGCCGAGCACGCCGCGATCGGCCTCCTGCCGCTGGTGGCCGCCTGCGACCGGTGGGACGTCGGCGGCTTGTCGGCGGACTCGCACCCCTCGACCGGCCGGCTGACGATCTTCGTGTACGACGGCCACGACGGCGGGGCCGGGTTCGCCGAGCGGGGCTTCGCGGCGGCCGCTCACTGGCTGAGGGCGACGGCGCAGGCCATCGCCGGCTGCGAGTGCGCCGACGGCTGCCCGTCCTGCGTTCAGTCGCCCAAGTGCGGAAGCGGGAACGACCCGCTCTCCAAGCCCGGGGCGGCCGCGCTGTACGCGGCCCTGCTCGCCGTCGCGCCCGGGTGAGCCGGTGCCACGGCGCGCCGGCGTGACGGCAGCCCAGGGGCGCGGGCGGCAGGCGGCCGGGTGCGGCCATGGCGCCCGGGGGCGCGGGGCGGAGGGGCGCGGCGCGGACCAGCGGGCGCCGCGCGGAGCGGTGTGGGCAGCCGTGACCAGGGAAAATGATCAGAGAATGGGGCGACCCCCGCCGGGGGGGAGAGCGGGGGTCGCGGTACGGGCCCGACTCCGGGGGGACAGAGCGGTTCCGTAACTTACGAAATCCTACGCGCAGGGGGGCAAAGTTACTAGCCGGTTCAGGCTGACGGGGATTGGTTTTCACGATGGTCCCCTATGCTGCCGGACCATGGACACTCCCGCCGATGGCACGGCGAGGGCGGCCGCGGCCTTCTTCGATCTTGACAAGACGCTGATCTCGCGGTCGAGCACGCTGGCGTTCGTGCCATCGTTCTACCGGCACGGGCTGATCAGCCGCGCGCAGGCGATCCGCGGCGCATTCGCCCAGCTCGCCTTCCGGCTCGGCGGTGCAGATCACCGCCAGATGGAGCGCATCAAGGAGCAGCTGACGCGGCTGTGCCGCGGCTGGCCCGCCGAGCGCGTGAGCGAGATCGTGACCACCTACCTCGGCCAGACCATCGGCCCGATCGTCTACCGGGAGGCGCGCTGGCTCGTCGACGAGCACAAGCGCGCCGGCCGGGACGTGATCATCGTATCGACCGCCGGAGAGGAGATGGTCGGGCCGATCGGCGGCATGCTCGGGGCCTCCGAGGTCATCGCCACGAGGATGCGGCTGGCCGACGGCCGTTACACCGGCGAGGTGGAGTTCTACGCCTACGGCGAGGCCAAGGCGAGGCGGATGCGCGAGCTGGCCGGGGAGCGCGGCTACGACATGGCCCAGTGCTTCGCCTACAGCGACTCGGTGACCGACCTGCCGATGCTGGAGGCGGTGGGCCACCCGCACGCCGTCAACCCCGACCGCGAGCTGCGCAGGGTGGCCTGCGAGCGGGGCTGGCCGGTGCTCGCGTTCGCCCGCCCGCCGGGCGCTGGCCGCCGCTCGCACGCCATGGCATCCGGAGAGATCACGACTTGATCACGCCAGGCACTTCCCAAGCACGGCGATCCGGCGTAGAAATGAGACACGGACCACTCGGTCCCGGCACGGCAGCCGGGTACCCACGCGCGACCAGCCGCGGGAGGCGGCCGAGACAGGAGCATCGAGCCGGAGCGCGCACAGCCGAGGCGAGGCCGGTGCCCTGCCCGGCGGATGGGTGCACGCATGGTAGCCCGGAATTGACGTGGCCTGGCGGCGGCGCCCCGTACCGGGGCGCCGTCGCCCTGTTCCGGCCGTCGCCACTCCCGACCGGTACGCCGCCGCGCCGGGCGGTCCCGCGCGCCACGGCGCGCGGGGCGCGGGATCCCGCCGGGGCGTGACGCGATTGCCCGGGCAGGCGGTGCGGGAGACTGGACGTGACAGCGGAAGGGAGTGAGCATGGCCGAACCGACGACGCGCGGCCAGTCCGACATGTCGCGGGCATCTCTCGGCGACCTTGTCGCGCTCGCAGTCAGCGATCTCTCGCAGCTCGTCAAGTGCGAGGTCGACCTCGCGAAGCAGGAGCTGAAGCAGGACGCCCGCCGCCTGGGCGCGGGCGGCGCGCTGCTGGGCGTGGCCGCGTTCGCTGGTTGCCTGGTCCTGGTGCTGCTCTGCTTTGCCTACGCCTACGGCCTGCAGGCCGCCGGCATCTGGCCCTGGGCCGCGTTCCTGATCGCCGCGGGCACCTGCGTGCTGCTCGCCGGCGGGGCGATCGCGATCGGCTTCGCCAAGTTCCGCGGCCTGTCCGGGCTGCGCCGCACCCGGAGCACCGTGTCCGGTGACCTTGCGCTGATCAGGCGAGACGGCGGCGCGCCGACGGCCCGGCTCCCGGGGAAGAGCTAGCCGTGGGGCCGGGCGGCGAGGCGTCCATCTACCTGGACGGGCCTTGGTCCCACCGGTCGGTGAGCGCCAACGGCACCCGCTTCCATGCGGCGGAGAGCGGCGACGGGCCGCTCGTGCTCCTGCTGCACGGCTTTCCCGAGTTCTGGTGGACCTGGCGGAGCCAGCTGCCCGCCCTCGCCGATGCCGGGTTCAGGGCGGTCGCGGTGGACCTGCGCGGCTACGGGGGCAGCGACAAGCCTCCCCGCGGCTACGACCTGATCACGGCGGCATCGGACGCCGCGGGGCTCATCCGGTCCCTCGGCGAGGCCAACGCGGTCGTGGTGGGGCACGACTGGGGCGGCATGATCGCCTGGACGATGGCGGCCTACTTCCCGAAGGTGGTGCGGCGGCTCGCGGTGGTCAGCGCGGCGCATCCCCTTCGGCTGCGCGCGGCCGTGCTCGCCGATCCGGCCGGCCAGGGACGCGGCAGCGCCCACGTGCTGCGTTTCCAGCTGCCTGTGCTGCCGGAGCGCCAGCTGCTCCGCGACCGGGCGCGTGAGGTGGGCCGGATGCTGGAGGCCTGGTCGCGGCCCGGCTGGCCGGACGCGGCGACCGAGCGCGCCTACCGGGCGGCGATGTGCGTGCCCTCGGTCGCCCACTCGGCCCTTGAGTATCACCGCTGGCTGCTCAGGTCCCGGCTGCGGCCCGATGGCATGCGGTACGCGCGGGTGATGCGCACGCCCGTCCAGGTGCCGACGCTCCAGATCCACGGCGCGCTCGACACCTGCGTGCTGCCCCGGACGGCGCGCGGATCCGGCCGGTTCGTGGAGGGGCCGTACCGCTGGCGCCTCATCGACGGCGCCGGGCACTTCCCCCACGAGGAGGTGCCGGGCAAGTTCGACCTGGAGCTGCGGTCCTGGCTGGCCGATCCGGAGCCGGAGCGCTGATGGCGACGCGGGACCGCGACGCGGCCGGCCGTCCCAGGAACGCGCGCCCCCGCGACGCCCTCGGGCGCCCGCTCGGCCGGGGCGCGGCCGGGGTGCCGGCCCTCCCCGAGGGGATCCGCCCGGACCCGGCCCGCGCGCTTGCCCTTGCCCAGGAACTGATCGACGCGGGGCGCCCGTTCCACGCGCACGAGGTCCTCGAAGCCGCGTGGAAGGCATCGGCGCCTCCCGAACGCGCCCTGTGGCGGGGCCTGGCCCAGATCGCGGTCGGCCTGACGCACGCCCTGCGCGGGAACGAGCGCGGCGCGGTGGCCCTGCTGCGGCGCGGGGCAGAATCGGCCGGCGCGGCCGCCCGGGCCCGGCCCGACCTCCTCGATGCCCGCCGGGCCGCCCGCGCGGCAGCCCGGCTCGCCGACCGGATTGCCGACTCGGGTCTCGCCTGCGTCCCCGCGGCGCAGCTCCGGCTGCGCCTCGCCGGGCCGGCGCGGGCGGACCGGACCGGGGCGGCCGGGGCCGGGAAGGACGCCGGGGACGCCGGGAGCCCGGCCGCCAAGAGGGACGCCGCGGGCGCCGGGAGCGCGCAGGGCGACTGAGCCGGGCGCGTGGCGCCCGGGCCGGGCCCATGGCACGCCCGACTGCCGGGTCACGGCGGGCCGGCTCCCCGGGAGCGTCACTGGCAGCCGCCGGTCGGGGTGGCGGCGGTACGGTGCTCCCCGGCCCTGACATCCGCGGCGATCTCGCTGCTCGTCAGCGCGTAGCCGGTGCCGGGGACGGAGATCGCCGCCGCGAACACCATGCCGTAGACCAGGCCGTCCGGGGCGATCAGCGGGCCCCCCGAGTTCCCGGGCTTGACGACCGCCCGGATCGGATAGATGTCCCGGACCACCCGCTCGTTGCCGTAGATGTCGGGGCCGGTCGCCTGGACCGCGCGGCCGACGCGCGCGGCGACCGCGGTGAGCGAGGCGTCGAGCGGGTAGCCCGCGACGATCGCGCTGGCACCGAAGGGCGCTGCGCGCGCGAAGCGAAGCGGGGGCAGGTCGAGCCCGGGAACGTAGAGCACCGCGACGTCGCGGCTCGGGTCGAACAGGACCACGCGCGCCGGGAACTGCGTCTGGAACCGGTCGTAGACCTCCGGCCCCTCGGTCACCCCCGCGACCACGTGAGCGTTCGTGACCACCCAGTTCCTGGCGACCACGAAGCCGCTGCCCTCAATGGTCCGCGAGCAGGACCCCGCGACGCCCTCGATCTTCACCACGCTGCCCTCATCCCGGGCCAGGCCCGGGGATCGCAGCACGGCGGGATCCGGCTCGGGCACGCTCAGCGCGGCGTCCGCGCCGAGCGCGCCGAAGACCTGCGCGTAGGGAGGCGTGCCGAGCAGGCGCCGGAGGGCGAGGAACTCGGGCCTGGCCTGCCGGGGGATTAGGCGGCCGACGCTCCTGAGCAGCACCGAGTCCCTGACCTGGGCGGCGATGGACGCGGACGGCGGCGCGTAGGCGATGAGCGTGCCGATCATCCACGCCAGGAGCAGGATCGCGGTCACGTTCACGGCCGCGCCGCCGATCGAGTCCAGCACCGTGCCGCGCCTGCGGCGGACCTTGGACCGCAGCAGCGCGCCGGCGCCGGAGGCGATCAGCATCCCGGTCACCGCCGTTCCGAAGATGACCAGGATGGTGAACACCGCCCGTGGCGCCGGGCTCCGCGCGAACGCGCCGGCGACGCCGGGGGCGAAGTACAGGCCGGCCAGCGCCCCGCCGATGAAGCCGCCGAAGCTCAGGATCCCGATGATGAAGCCCTGGCGGTACCCGGCCACCGCGAAGGCGGCCGCGAGGACCAGCAGCACCACGTCGAGCATGTCACCGGGCACGGTTCACCACGGTATCCCGCCATGCCGGCGGCGGCTCCCGATACCGGGCGGCAGGCCCCGCATGGCGTCAGCTCGGTCCGGGGCCGGCCAGCGAGATCCCGCCGGGCGGCTCGCTGACCGTGGCGGCGTCCCAGGGCAGCTCCCACCCGCCGAGGGCCAGCAGCCGGTCGAGCAGGAACGCGGTGAACCCCCAGACCAGCATCGGCCCGGCGCGGAACGCCGGGCCCGGCTGCCCCGAGGGGTACCTGACCATCATCCGGTTCGCGGGGTCGGCGAGGTCGGCCAGCGCCACCCGCGCGACCGCGGTCACCTCGGCCGGGTTGCCCGGCGCGACCGGGCCTGGCTCCCGCCACCAGGCGAGGACGGGAGAGACCCGGTACCCGCTCCGGGAGATGTACATCTCGGGCAGCACGGTGAGGACCTGGACCCCGGCGGGGTCGACGAGCGCCTCCTCGGCCGCCTCGCGCAGCGCGGCGGCCACAGCGCCGTCGTCGCCGTCGTCCACGGCGCCGCCGGGGAACGCGGGTTGCCCGGCATGGTTGCGCAGCGACGCGCTGCGCTGCACGAGGAGCACGTCCGGGCCAGCTGGCCCGGTGCCGAGCAGGATCAGGATCGCGGAGCGCCGCCCTCCGCCCGGCGGCGGGCGCATCGCGTCGGGGACCGCCATCGCCCTCGCCGACCTGGCCAGGTCGGCGAGCCAGCCCGGAACCCCCGGCTCCGCGCGGCCCGCCTGGGCGGCCGTCACGAGAAGGGCCCGGCCTTGACCAGGCGGGCGGCCACCACCGGGTCCGTGGGGCCCATGCCGTAGGACGGGCAGAGCGTCCCGACGCCGCACGCACCGCAGGCCGGCCGGCGGGAATGGCAGACGCGCCGGCCATGCCAGATCAGCCGGTGGGACAGCACGGTCCACTCCGACCTGGGGAACAGCGCCCCGACATCGCGCTCCACCTTCTCCGGATCCTGCTCGGCCGTCCAGTGGAAGCGCCGCGCCAGGCGGCCGAAGTGCGTGTCCACGGTCAGGCCCGGTATCCCGAACGCGTTGCCGAGCACCACGTTCGCGGTCTTCCTGCCGACGCCGGGCAGGGTGACCAGGTCGCCGAGGCTGGCTGGGACCTCACCGCCGAACCGGTCGCACAGCGCCTGGCCGAGCCCGATGATGCTGGCGGCCTTCGCGCGGTAGAACCCGGTCGGCATGATGAGCTTCTCCAGTTCCTCGCGGTCCGCCGCGGCGTAGTCGGCGGCGGTGCGGTACCGGGCGAACAGCAGGGGCGTGACCTGGTTCACGCGCCGGTCGGTGCACTGCGCGGACAGGATGGTCGCGATCAGCAGTTCGAGCGGGGAGCGGAAGTCCAGCTCGCAGTGCGCATCGGGGTAGAGCTCGGCCAGCTTCCTGCCGATCCGCCGCGCCCTGCGGACCAGCGCCGTCCGCGAGGGTTGCGCGGGCGGCTGGCTCGGCGCGGGCGGCTGGCTCGGCGCGGGCGGCTGGCTCGGGACGGGCACCATGGCATCAGCCTACGGTCAAGCCGACCGCGGCCAGGCAGCCCGGCGCGGGAACGCCCTGCGGCGCGCGGCGCGGTCACCCGGGGCCGGCGTGGACCGCGCACGTCCCGGGCTGGAACGGGAGCTCCCGCGGGCCGAACCCGGCGGGCGGTGCCGTCACGCCGGCCCGGCCCACGTGCCTGCCGAGGATCACGGTGGCGACCCGCCGGGCGCCGGCGCGGCGCAACGCCATCGCGGCCGACTGCGCGCTGGCCCCGGTCGTCCAGGTGTCGTCCAGGAGGAGCACCCGGGCACCGGGAAGGGGCGCCGCCTCGAAGCGGGCGGGGTCGAGGTCACGCCCGCGCCACGGAACGGGGCGTGCCACCAGGTGCGCCCACCGGCAGGACAGGTAAGGGGCGAGGAGCGCGCGGAGCGGGTGCTGGCCCGGCCGCGACCGGGCCGTGGGAACGACGGCCAGGTGCGTCGGGCCGGCGGGCATGCCGGCTGCCCGGCAGACGCAGGCGCGGTGATCGCGCAGGAACACCAGGAGCAGCGCCCGCAGCAGGACCGCCGCCGCAGCCGCGGCGGGGCCGGGCGACTTGTACTGCCAGAGGCGGCGCGCGTGGCTGCCTCCCTTGACCGCGTAGGCGACCGGCACCACGACGTCGGCGAGGCTCCCCGCCGCGCACTGCTCGTGCAGTTCGCACTGGAAGCAGCGGGCGCGGCCGTCCGACGGCCCGCGGCAGACCAGGCACCGGCCCCGGGCATCGGAGCCGCCGCCCGTCAGGCCGGCGCGGCCGGCGGGCGGCGCGCTGAGCGATGCCGCCTGCAGCCGGACCAGGCCCTCGAGCTCCGGCCAGGACAGCCCGCGGGATGCCCCGCCCGGCGCGCTGCATCCGCCCGGCCGGCCACGCCCGCCAGGCGGGACCGGCGCCAGGGACGGCACGGCGGTATCGGCGGTCACGGCGGCCAGGCTAGGCCCCTGCTCGGACACTGGCGGAACGCCTTCGGCCGGCATGTCGGCCCCGGCAGGGCGAGAAGGTATAAACTGCCGCCCGAGCGCCGACCCGGCCGTGCGCGCAGCGGCCGCGACCCGGTGGTCCGGTAGGCTCGGCACGGCAGCCGGCGGGCGCGAGCCGCGGCCCCGGCCACGCCGCTCGTCGGCATCATGGTCACAGGAGCACTGCGTCCAGCGGAGCAGGGCCAGTCACGATCGGGACTACCGCCAATGTCACAACCACAGCCGGCCGCCGGGGCACCCATCGAGCGACGGCCCGCCAAGGCGCTGCTGGCGTCGGCGCCCGGCATTCTCCGGCGCCACTGGCTCGCCACGGTCCTGGTGATCGCCGGCGTGGTGCTGCGCGCGGTCACCTGGATGGCCTACCACCCGGCGATCATCTACATCGACACGCTCAAGTACCTGTACGGCGCGTGGCCGGGCTCCGACCCGATCGCCTACAAGATCCCGCTCCGGCTGATCCTCGCGTTCGGCGACCTCGGGACAGTCGGGATCATCCAGCACCTGCTCGGCGTCGCGATGGGCGTCACGATCTACGTGCTGCTCATCCGGCGCGGCGCCCCGCGCTGGCTCGGCGCGCTGGCCATGGCGCCGGTCCTGCTCGACGCCTACCAGCTCCAGACCGAGGCGATGATCATGCCCGACGTCTGGTTCGAGGCCCTGATCGTGGCCGGCGTCGCCCTCCTGCTATGGCAGCCAAGGCCGCGCCTGGCCGCGCTGGTCCTCGGTGCCGCGATGCTGGGCGCCTCGACCGGGCTGCGGCAGGTCGGCGAGGTGCTGATCGTGCCGCTGCTGGTCTACGTCGTGGCGCTCGGCGGCCGGTGGCGGGCCGTGCTCAAGAACGCGGTGGCCGTGACGGCCGCCTTCTCCCTGGCCGTCCTCGCCTACATGGCCGCCTCATACGCCCGGTCCGGCCATTTCTGGATCTCCCGCTCCTCGACCAGCCTCACCTATGGCCGGATGGCCGAGGTGGCGGACTGCGCGACGCTGAAGATCCCTGCGGTGGAGCGGCCGCTGTGCCCGACCAAGGCCGAGCAGGCGAAGGGCCCGGACTGGCTGGAGCACGACGCCGCCGGACCGTACCGCAGCCTCGCGGCGACGCTCCCGCCGAGCCTGCAAGGTCACACCGACGAGGTCACCGCGCGCTTCAACCGCGCGGTCGAGCTCCAGCAGCCCCTGCGCGTCCTGGCCGGCATCGCCAGGGACGCGGTCAAGCTCTTCGCCCTGACCAGGCGCACCAGCCCGGGTGACACGCCGATCTGGCGGTGGCAGTTCCAGGGGAACTTCCCCTCCTACCATCCGTACATCTTCGTCCGGCCCGATGGCATCTGGCTCAACTTCCCGCCCTCCGGCCCGCTGCACGCGCAATCGATCAGGAAGCTCAGCCCCGCCTACGGCGGGCCGCCGCAGGTGGACGCCGACCTGGCCAGCTTCCTGCGGCGCTACCAGCTGGGCGGCGGCTACACGCCCGGGCCGCTGCTGGCCCTGTTCGTGATCACCGGGCTGGCCGGATCGGTGCTGCTCCTGGCGCGCAAGCGGCTTCCCAGGAAGGCCATCGACCTGGCCGCGGCCTGCTCGCTGTTCTTCGTCGCGGGCGTGGCGATCCTCGGCGCGTCGGACTTCTTCGAGTTCTCCTGGCGCTATCAGATGCCCGCCGTCGTCACCCTGCCGCCGGCCGGGGCGCTCGGCATCGCGGTCCTGATCGCCGTCGCCCGCAAGTCCCGGACCCCGGCGGCCGGTGACGCCGTTCCGGGCAGGGCGCCGGAGCTGGCGGCGCCGGCCTCGTGACCGGCCGGACGCGCCAGGACCGCGCGGACCCGGACGCGCCGGCTGGTGCCGTCCCGCGGGCCGGATGGCGGGCCCGGCTGGCCAAGGCCCGGCGCGAGCTTGGCCCGGCGGCGCGCCGGAACTGGCTCGCCGTCGCCCTGCTCGCCACGGGCCTGGCCCTGCGGGTGCTGGCGCTGGCCGCCTACCGCCCCGCGCTGCTGTACGTGGACTCGCTGAAGTACCTCTACAACGCCTATCCCGGCTCGGATCCGCTCGGCTACGAGCTGCCGCTCAAGGCGATCCTCGCCGTCGGCAACCTCACCGTGGTCGTCGGGGTCCAGCATCTGCTCGGCCTGGCGATGGCCGTGGTGATCTACGGGCTGCTCAGGCGCCGCCAGGTGCCGCGATGGCTGGCCGCGCTGGCGATCGCGCCGGTCCTGCTCGATGCCTACCAGGTGCAGATCGAGCAGAACATCATGCCCGATGTCTGGTTCGAGGCCCTGATCGTGGCCGGGGCGGCCGCATTGCTCGCCCGCCCCGCGCCCGCCGCGCGCGCCGTCATCCTGGCGGGCCTGCTGCTTGGCGCATCCGCGACCGTCCGCCAGGTCGGGGAGATCCTCGTCGTGCCCGGCGTGGCCTTCCTGCTGGCCGCGGCCGCCGGCTGGCAGGCGGCCTTCCAGCGGGCGTTCGAGTTCGTCGTGGCGTTCGCCGTGCCCGTGGCCGGCTACATGATCGGCTCGTACGTGATCACCGGGCACCTGTGGCTGGCGAGCGCGACGCCGAGCCTGTCGAGCTACGGCCGGATGGCGACCGCCGCCGACTGCGCCACGCTCCGCATCCCCGCCTACGAGCGGCCTCTGTGCCCGACCGCGCGAGAGCGCCGGTACGGCATCGACTGGCTCGACCACGACTCCCGCTCGCCGCTGAAGTCGTATGTCGCGCCACCGGGCATGCAGCGGTACGCGGTCATCGCGAACTTCGATCATCAGGTGGCCGAGCAGCAGCCCGGCCGGGTCCTCGGCGCCATCGCCGCCGACGGCGCCCACCTGTTCGCCCTCACCCGGACGGCGAGCCAGGACGGCACGCCGATCTCGCGGTGGCAGTTCCAGGACTCCTATCCCACGTTCGGCACCTGGGTGCGGGTGCGCCCGGACGGCCTGATCATGCTGGGCCTGTACCTGCGGCCCGGCGGCGGGCCGGAGGTCACTCGCCCGCTCGACCCCGGTTACGGCGGCCGCGCGTCCGTGATCCGGCCGATCGCCGCCTTCCTGCGCGCCTACCAGCTGGGTGGCGGCTACACGCCCGGGCCGCTGATGGCCGTGTTCGCCCTGGCCGGCCTGGCAGGCTCGCTGCGCCTGGTCATCCGCAGGCCGTCCGGGCCGCGGCGCGGGCAGGCCCAGGCGTGCCTGCTCTTCTTCGGCTGCGCCGCGGCGGTCCTCGCCGTCTCCGACGCCTTCCAGTTCACCTGGCGGTACCAGCTTCCCGCGCTGGTCACGCTCCCCGCCGCCGGGGCGCTGGGCGCCATGGCGCTCATGCCGCGCGCGGCCGGGCGGCCCGCGACCGAGGGGGAACGCGAGCCTGACCGCCCGGCGGCGACCCCGGCAACCTGACCGCGCGGGTTGCCGGCCCGTTCCGGGGAGCGTCGGCGGCGCGCGAGGCGTCAGCGCGGCCCGGCGCGGCGCGTGGCGTCAGCGCAGCCCGGCGAAGAGGTCGGCCTCCGGGAGGGGCGCCCCGGTCCTGTCCTGGGCCCTGATGAACATCTCCACGCCGAAGGCGGCCTGCGCGACCTCGGGCGGGATCTTGGTGAACCAGGACGTCTCGCTGATCTGGCTGGCATGCGCGAGCAGGGCGGCTCGCTTCCGGTCGAGGAAGCTCGTGATGTCGACCGTGGTGGTGATCCGCTCCTCGGACTCGCGCATCACCCGCTCCTCCTCCTCGGTGATCTCCCAGTCCGGCAGGTTCTCCCCCTGCTCCCGCAGCGCCTCGAAGACCTGGCGCCAGCTGCTGCGCCGCATCGCCGTCAGGTAGAGCTTGGCCGGGATCCCCGTCCGCGTGACCGCCTCGATCGCCGCCCGGCTGGCGTGAACATGATCAGGATGCTGATAGGCGCCATCGGGGTCATAGGTGACCACGACCTGAGGCTGGTACCGGCCGAGCAGCTCTCCGATCCGGCCGGCGACCGCGGCAAGGGGAACGTTGCAGAACGCCTCGGGACGGTGCCGGTACTCCCAGTCCGGCATGCCGGAGTCGTGGTAGCCGAGCAGCTCCAGCTCGGAGACCCCCAGGTGCTTGCATGCCTCGCGCAGCTCGGCCAGGCGGGTCTGGGCCACGTCGGTGGTGTCGTGACCATCGTGACCGGGCTTCACCCCGCCCGGGCCGTCCCCGAACTCGCCGTTGGTGCACGTCACCACGATCGTCCGGATGCCTTCGTCCGCGTACTTGGCCAGCACCCCGCCGGTGCTCGACGCCTCGTCGTCGGGGTGCGCGTGGACGGCCATGAGGGTCAGCTCGGTCATGCGGGCCAATCTACCTGGCTGGTCCGACACCCCGGCGCGCGTCGCCAGGGTCCCCGGGGATCCGGGCAGGGCGGGGGCCGGGCAGGGCGGGATCCGGGCAGGGCGGGGGCCGGGCGGGGCCGGGGGGCCGGGCTCAGCAGGAGACCGGCCGGCGGCCCCTCGGGGAGGCCAGCGGACCCGCCTGGCTGATCTCGCGGCGGAACGCCGCGAGGGCCGCCTGGTTGTCCTGCAGCCTCCAGTCCTGGTGGAACTGCCGCAGGCCGGCCCGGTAGTGCTTGGTGAGCTGGTTGCGGTCGAACCAGATCAGCCCGCCGAGCCCGTACTTGCTGATCCCCGCGAACAGGTCCTTGATGTCGGCGACCTGGCGATCGAGGCTGGGCTTGTTGAACTCCGGCCCGGCCGCCACCTCTCCGATCATGATCGGGGTCCTGGGCGCCAGCTTCCTGAGCATCTTGATCGTCGGGCCGAAGATCACGTCGAAGGTGTCGTCCCGGTAGTAGTAGTAGCCGTCAAGGCCGATCTCGCCGACGTAGCGGGCGCCGGGCCAGTAGGGCTTCGGGCTCGGGGTGCCCTTGGTGACCGTGGTGCCCGCCGGGCCGGGCACCACCCGGGTGTGCATCGCGGATGGCTGCCACATCCAGGTGACCAGCGGGCCCGCGATCTTGCCGATCACGTCGTGCACGTGAACGAACGCGGCCCTGTACCTGGCGGGGGTGGCGCCCTTGTGGCCGTGGCCGTAGTTGTACCAGGTGCCGTTCATCTCCGGGGCGAAGGACAAGATCACGTGGTCGCCCAGGCCGAGGATCTGCCGGGCGAAGCTCCTCAGCCAGCGATCCTGGCTGCCGTCGGCGATCTGGGCCAGCGACGGGCGCTCCTTGGGCATTAGCTCGATCATCGTCTCCGACCCGCGGCCGGCCGCGCTGGCCACGTAAGCCTGGGGGAAGAGCTCCCCCCACTTGACGTACCTGAGGGTGATCGACACCGCGGGGCAGCCGATGGCGGCGTCGAAGTCGGCCAGCCCGGTCGTCGCAGCCGGAGGCGCGGTCCGGGATGCCTTGCGCGCCTTCCCCTTGCCGCCTCCCGTGGCGGGCGCAGCGGCCGGGCCTGGCGTCGGCGCGTAGACGCCCAGGAGGAACCCCCGCTGGCCGAGCACATCCTTGACGAGCGGATCCTTCGGAAACGGCCGGTATGTTCCCAGCGGGATCGGGGGCTGGGTCCGGTAGTCGTAGACCGACCACCCGGCGGCCACGATGACCGGCAGCAAGGTGATCACGAGGAAGAGCCGCGCCGCGAAGGCCGCGCGATTCATCCGTGGAGCCCTCCATAGCCGTCCGGCCAGGCGTAACTGTCGTGACCGGGCCGATCCGACCGCCCGATCGCGCCGGCGGCCAGGCCGGCCAGCGCGGGCCGGCGGCCTCCGGGGCCGCGGTCGTGGTAGCGGTCCCCGTAGGCGACGTACCGCTCCTGACGCGGCCGGGGGCGCGCGGGCGTGACCTCCGGGATGAGGTGCTCGTGCCCGGCGGCGCCGTCCTCCTCGGGGCCGGCCGCGCCGGCGGGCTCGCCGGCGCCATCAAGCCGCACCTCGACCTGCTGCCTGGTCACCCAGCCCTGCCGCCAGCAGGTGGCGATGCCGTAGAAGCGGATCTGCCGCAGGACCACCAGGTACCACAGGGCGGCCAGGGGCAGCAGCGCGACCCCGATGAGGCGGTTGCCCAGGCTCTGGTCGGTGCGGTGGATGGTCGCGAGCCGCACCGCGATCGCCCACGGCCAGATGATCATGGCGGCGAGGGAGGCGATCAGCAGGCTCTCCGTCGATGGCCAGGCCAGCGGGATGACGAGCGTCATCGCGACCGAGGTGAGGAACGACCCGATCGTGTAGAAGGTGAACAGCCAGCCGTAGGACAGGATCGGCAGGTACCGGGTCCGCCACAGCATGCGGATCGTGGAGGCCCGCATCCACCTGGTCCACTGCCGCAGGTGGTGGGTGAGGGTCTCCGGGTAGACCGGCATCGACACCGCCGTCGGCTGGTGCACCGCCCGGCCGTGGAGCAGCGCGTACATGGTGAGCGCGGTGTCGTCGCCGAGGGTGACCGGCACGCCGAAGAAGGTCTCGCCGAGGTAGGCGGGCACGATCTTGCGGATCAGCGGGGCCCAGTACAGGGAGAAGGCTCCCGGGTTGATCAGCACGTTGCCGCGCGCGACGGACTGCGCGCTCATCGCGAAGAGCTGGAAGACGATCGAGCGGTGGCCGATCGCCCTGGTCAGCAGGTTCCGGTCGATGTTGATCGCGGTCTCCAGGCCCGCCACGGAGACCACCCTCGGGTCGGCGAAGGGCTTGAGCCCCTCGTCGATCGCCTTCCGGTCCAGCGCGGAATCCGAGTCGATCGTGACGAAGATGTGCGCCTTGGCGTCGGTGGTGAACGTCACCGCCTGCGCGTGCTTCTTGCCGGCGTTCTTCTGCCTGACCCAGGTGAACCGCACGCCGTCGGGCCGGTTGAGCAGCCAGTAGTCCCGGATCTCCGAGTAGTCGACCGAGGAGCCGTCGTCGACCACCTCGACGTGGTTGGGCAGCCTGGTCTGGCGCATCAGCGACAGGATCGTCCGGTCGAGGATCTTGGGATCCTCGTTGTAGCACGGGATCACCACGGTGACGTAGAGCCGGTCCAGCTCGGCCTGCTGCCTCCGGTTCACGGTGAACGGCCGTTGCATCCACGCCAGCGCGAGCTGAGCGAGGATGAACGCGACCGTGATGACCCAGCTCGCCAGCAGCACCGGGTCCTTGAGCACCGAGGAGCCCAGGCCGGTCCGGTGCAGGTAGACCGAGCCGCCGGCGATCGCGACCACCGGGATCGCCGCCAGCCACCGGCGGGGCCGGAACGTGACCTCGGGGATCTCGTAATCGTGGGTCAGACGTCCAGCGCGTCCATCCCGCGCCGGAACAGGAACCGGATCGCGATCGCGATCACGACCGTCGTGCCGGCGATGATGCCGATCAGCACTGGCAGGAAATGAATGAATGGCTGGTGCATGGCGGCCCACTCCGTGACGGGGCGGCGCGGCGAGGTTGGTGAGCACGGACAGCCCTGCCGCCTGGCGGTCGGCGAGGCGCTCCCACTCGGCGTAGCTCACCGCGTAGTGCCCGTGCCGGGCAGGCGCAGCCTGCGTCATGCCCGACCCACCTCCGATGCTAGCGGCGCCTGCCGAAGAAAATGCGGCTTCCGGAATCTGCCAGGAGGATACCGGATCAACCATGACGTCGCTCCCGACTCCGATCGTTACCCGGATCATCAGGAGCATCACGTCCGCCCGCCGCCCGGGACCCGGGCGGCTCCGCAGGTCAGCGGCAAAGTCCCGGCCGGCGTCCCGCCCGGCGTCCCGCCCGGTCAGCCCGGCGGTTCGGGGCGCCGCGGGACCTCGGCCGCCGACAGCGCGCCCGCGACGTCGCGCAGCACCGCCCGGACGGTTGCATCGGCGACCCGGTGCAGGAGCGCCCGGTCCAGGCGGGCCCCGAGCCCGGCGAGGGGCGGCCGGTAGGCGCCGTCCAGGGCGAGCAGGCAGCCGCCGGCGCCGTGCGGGCGCAGCGTGATGTCCGCGTCGAGCGCCGGGAACAGGCGCCCTCCCGCCCCGGTGGCCTGCCATCGCATCGTGAGCACCGCGACGCCGTCTCGGACGATCACGTCCCGGACGTCGACCCGCACGAGCTTCGAGATTCCCGGCATGGCCCCACGCGGGCCGACCCGCATCAGCCCGGCCACCGAGGAATCGTAGGCGCCCTCCGATGCGTTCATGAGCCAGCCGCCCCGCGCCAGCGCCGCGAGCCGGGGCTCGGCGACCTCAAAGGCGACATTCAGCATGATTTCTGCTCGGACGAACACCGGCGCAGCAAATCCCGCGGTCACCGCCGCCCGGCAGGGCCAAAGGTCCCGACGTCCAGGGCCGCAGGTCCCGCGCGGCACCGGGAGCGGGGCGAAAACGGGCAAACTGCCGCCGGTTTCGCGGATCGGCTGCGACCGGCCTCGAATCCCGTGACAATGGCCCCGACGCCGAGGACATGGAGGTCCCGTGAGCACCGCAGCAGCCCGGGGGCGCGCGCCGGCCAGGGCGGTCGCCGCCCTGGCCGCCACTGCCGTGACCACGGCGGCCGTGGCGGCGTGCGCCGCCGCCCCGGCCAGCCCGGGACCGTCGCGGCCGCGCATCGTCCCCGCCGCCGCCGGCGGCGGCCAGGGCGGGGCCCAGCGCTCGGCGCGCCGGCAGCCCCCGAGCCAGGCCCCGGTCAGCCCGTCGCGCCCGGCCAGCCGCCCGGCCGGGACGCGCCGGCCGCCGTCCCCCGCGCCGGGCGGGTCGTCCGCCCCAGGCCCGGCGTGGAGCCACCCGGCGGGGGCGTTCACCCCCGGGCTGCGCCTGGGCGCGTTCACCGCCGGGCAGAGCCTGTGGGGATTCGACGCCCAGGTCGGCCACGCCGCGCTGACCGTGAGCTACGTGCCGTGGGGGACGCCGCTGCGCTGGCTCGCGCGCGTGATCGCCAGGGCGGTCCGCAGCCACGCCGAGGCCCTGTTCGACCTGTACCCGGGCCGGCTCGGACGTGACGCGAGCCAGATCGCGGCCGGGACCGGCGGTTCCGACGCCTGGCTGAGGGGGCTCGGGCGGCTGCTCGACCGGATGCGGGACCCGCTGGCGGTCTCGTTCTTCCCGGAGATGAACGGCCCCTGGCGCAGGTCGTGGACGCACGGCCCGGCCAGTTACATCGCGGCCTTCCGGCACGTCCACGCGGTGCTGTCGCGGGTGGCCGGGTCGCGGGTCACGTTCTACTGGCAGCCGTCGGCGATGCACAACGCGAACCCGGACCCGATGCCCTGGTTCCCCGGCCGGGGTTACGTCCAGGTGGTGGCCTTGGATGGCTACTACTACTTCCCCCACGACACCTTCGGCGCGATCTTCGGCGCGACCATCCGGCTAGTCCGGCGCGCCGACCCGACGGTCCCGATCATGGTGGGCGAGACCGCGGCCGGCCCGATGTACGGCAGGCAGGCCTGGGAGATCAGGAACCTGTTCGCCGGCATCCGGCAGGACCGGCTGCTCGGGCTGATCTGGTTCAACCAGCGCCAGCACTTCGCCCCCTATCAGTTCCACCAGGACTGGCGGCTGCAGGACCACCCCGGGGCGCTGGCGGCGTTCCGCGCCTGCCTGGCCAGGTACGGCCCGCTCGCCCGGCTGGTGAAGTAACGCCCCGCCGTCCCGGCGGACCGGGCGAGCGCCCGGCGGCGGGGCGCGGGTTCAGCGCAGGTGCCGCTTGATGCCCGGGGCGGTGAGGGCGGCGATCTCGTCCGGGCCGGCGGAGGCGAGCGGCTCGGCCCGGACGACGTGCCGCAGCATCGCGATCCCCACGAGCTGCGCCGCGACCAGGCAGGCCCTCAGGCGGGCGTCGGGATGGTCAGACCGCCCGGCGATCACCGGCAGCAACTGCGCGGTGACGAACTCGCGCAGCGTCGCGGCGGCCTGCTCATGTGAGACTGCCGAGCGGACCAGCGCCAGGATCGAGTTGCGGCTCCGGTCGCTGTCGACCACCCCCAGGTAGGCGCGGACCAGGGCCTCGGCGAAGTCGGCGTCCGGCAGCCCCGCGACCGCCTGGAGCAGCAGGGGCAGCCCGGACGGCAGCCCGGTGGCGATCGCGAACAGGCGGTCCTTGCTGCCGAAGTAGTGGATCAGCAGCGCGGGGTCGACCCCCGCCTCGCGCGCGATCGCGCGCAGCGTGGTCGCCTCGTACCCGTGCGTCGCGAAGGCGCGGCGGGCCACCGCCACGATCGCGTCCCGGGTCGCGGGGGCGCCGGGGCGCCGGCCGGCGCGCTTCATGCCCCCTGCGGGCCGGCGACCATGGCCACGAACGCCTCCTCCAGCCCGGCCGGGACGACCTCGACGGCCGCGGCGATTCCCTCGCGGGCGAGCAGCGCGCTCACCTCATCCGCCGGGGCCGCCGCCCGCAGGTCCCGGCCGTGGACCGCGACCGGGACCCCGCTGGCGTCGAGGATGGTGAACGCGCGGTTCCAGTCGGGGCAGCGCACCCGGGCGACCGTGCGCCCGCCGATGATCTGCGCGACCGTCCCCCGCGCCATCACGGCTCCGGCCGCCATCACCACGAGGCGGTCGCACTGCTCGGCCTCCTCCATGTTGTGAGTGGTCACCAGCACGCCGGCGCCGCGTTCGGCCGCGCGCCTGATCTCGTCCCACAGGCGGGCCCGGCCCAGTGGCCCGACGCCCGAGGTCGGCTCGTCGAGCACCAGCAGGTCGGGCCGGTGGGAGAGCGCGAGCGCGAACGCCACCTGCCGCTGGGTGCCGAGCGGCAGCCGCCCGGCCAGCTCGTTCCGCCAGCCGGCGATGCCGCCGGGCACCGGGGCGCCCCGGTCGCCGAACGCGCCGGCGCTGAACCGCCAGTTCTCCGCGACGGTCAGGCCCGCGTACAGGCCCAGCGTCTGGGGGACGTAACCGACCCTCCGGCGGCTGGCCCGCGACGGCACGGCGCCGAGCAGGCGCACCGCGCCGTCGCTCGGGGTCAGCAGGCCGAGCAGCATCCGGATGAGGGTGGTCTTCCCGGCGCCGTTGGCGCCGAGCAACCCGACGACCTCCCCCTTCCCGACCGTCAGGTCCACCGCGCGGACCGCGGTGAACGAGCCGAACCGCCTGGACGCCCCGCGCGCCTCGGCCAGGGCGCCGCTCACCGGGCGCCGCCCGCCTCGTGCGCGAGGGCGGCGATCATCACGGCGTCGTCGAAATCCGGCTCGGCCGGCTCCGCGCCCTCGGGGAGCTCGCCGTCTGGCGCCCACACCCGCCACGCCGGCCCGCGCCGCCACCACCGCGCCGGCCGGGCGGCCGCGGTGCCCGCCCCGGCCGCGGTGCCCGCCGCCCCGGGCACGCCGCCCGCCGCCCCGGGCACGACGCCCACCGCCCCGGGCACCGCGCGCAGGATCTCCTCCGGCGAGCCGCTGGCCAGCATCCGGCCGGATTCGAGCAGGACCACGCGCTCCCCGCGGGCCGCCTCGTTCACGTAGGCGGTCGCGACGGCGACCGCCGTGCCGCCGGCTGCCGCGCCGGAGATCAGCCGCCAGAGCTCGGCCCGGCTCACCGGGTCGACGCCCGTGGTCGGCTCGTCGAGGACGAGCAGCTCGGGCGAGTGGAGCAGGGCCAGCCCGACGGCGAGCTTGCGCTGCATCCCGCCGGACAGCTGCCCGCCCAGGCGGCGGAGCGCCTGATCCAGCCCGGTCCGCCCGAGGATCCGGGCCGCCCGCCGGTCGCGCTCGCCGCGCCCCACGCCGTAGGCCAGCGCGGCGAACTCGATGTTCTCCGCCACGGTCAGGTCGGGGTAGATCCCGCAGGTCGCCGGCACGTACCCGACGCGCTCCTTCGGCGGGCGCCGCACCGTGCCCGACTCCGGCTCGACGAGGCCGACCAGGGCCTGCAGGCAGGTGGACTTGCCCGCCCCGTCACCGCCCACGACCACGGTCACGCCGGACCGGCCGACGGGCACCGTGACGCCGTCCAGGGCCAGCACCCGGCCCCGCCTGACGCGGACGTCCGCGAGGCCCCAGCTCATGCCGGCGTCACCTCCCGCGCGGCCGCCCGCGCCTTCGCCCTCCCGGCGCCGGGGGCGAGGTCACGGCGGAACCTCGCGATCGCCAGCGCGAGCACGACCACCGCCAGCAGCGCGAGCAGCCCGATCGGCTCCCACAGCGCCGAGATCGGCGTCGCCTTGAGCATGACGCCCCGGCTGATCTCGATGAAGTAGGTGAGCGGCAGGATGTAGGAGATCCAGCGCACCCCGGCCGCCATCGAGGACACCGGGAAGATCAGGCCGGAGAGCAGGACCTGGGGCAGCAGGATCATGAACGCGAGCTGAATCGCCTGGCCCTGGTTCTGCGAGACGGTCGAGACCAGCACGCCCATGCCCAGGGTCACGAGGAGGAACAGAGCCGCCCCCACGATGAAGACGGCCGGGTTGCCGGTGAACGGCACGCCGAACAGCCCCATCCCCACCACGACGACGAGCGCCAGGTCGAGCGCCGCCACGATCAGGTAGGGGGCGATCTTGCCCGCGATGACGTCCCAGGCCCGGAACGGCATCACTGCGAGCTGCTCCAGGGTGCCGGCCTGGCGTTCCCGCACCACGCCGAGGCTGGTGATCAGGGTGCCGACGAAGACCAGGATCAGCCCCGCCAGGCCGGGCACCATCACCCACGAGGTGGTCAGGCCGGGGTTGTAGAGGATCCGCAGGCTCACCGGCGGCGCGGCGGCGCCGGCCTGGCGGGCCATCCGCCCCAGCGCGCCCTCGGCGGTCTGCACGGAGAACAGCTGGGTCCCGTCCATCAGCACCAGCGGCCGCGCCCGGCCCGTCACCACCGCGACGACCGCCCGGCCGTCGCGCAGCCGGTCCCGGGCCACCGGCTCGCCCGCCCCGGGGTCGACCTCGTTCACCTGGAACGGCGCGCGCAGCAGCGCGGCGGCCTGCCGCGCGCCCGGCCCGACGACCACGGTCGGGATGTCCTTGACATTGAAGCTCGCCGCGTAGCCGAACACGATCAGCAGCACGACCGGCAGCAGGATCATCATCGCCACCGTCCGCCGGTCCCTGCGCAGCTCGCGGAACTCCTTCGCCACCACCGCCCACACGCTGGCCTCCCGAGAATTCAACGGTCAGTGAACTCTACGCTCGTTGAATTGCAGGGGTCAAGGGCCGCCCGGGACGGCGGCGGGGCGGGCGGCTCGTTCACCCTCGCCCGCTTCACCCTCGCCCGCCGCCGGGCCGCTGGCGCGCTCCTGCGCGAAATGGCAGCATGGATCCCGTGTCGCCCGCGATGCACCAGGCGAGCCGGCGATGACGGCGCTCGCCACGGCGCCGCTGCCCGCCATTCCCAGGCACATCAAGGTGAACGGGCACCGCATCCACCTGCGGCTGGTCCAGCAGCTGGCCTGGTCGCTGGTCGCGGCGACCGCCGGCGCCTACGCCGTCTCCGCGGTGTACTACCTGCTCACCCAGGTGGACTGGACCAGCGGCGGCCATACGGTCCTCTACCTCAGGCCGGGGTGGAACGGGCTGCTGAGCACCCCGTGGTGGCCGGTCGCCCGGCATGACATCCGGGACGTGTACGAGGGCGTGCTCGCCACGCTGCTCGTCAAGTCCCTGATGGCGAACTGGAAGAAGGCTCACGGCGAGCGGGCCGGCGCGTTCCGCCTGCTCACCGCCCCGCTGGTGATCGTCGTCGCCGCGCTGCCGATCGTCCTGGCCGGGATCTGGGTGATCAATTTCGCCGGGCCGTGGCTGTGGCACCTGGCGTTCGGCCACAAGGTCGTCCGCCTGTCCGTCGCCATGCCGTCCTGGCTGTCCGCGTACCTGTCCACCTGGAACTGGCAGCCGCTGGTCATCGGCGTCATCGCGGGCCAGGTCGTGCACCGGATCTACCGGCCGGCCGGGAACACGGTCCAGCTGTTCTTCATCGAGTCGGCGGTGAGCAGGGCGCGCCGGACCGGCCGGGTCCCCGCGTGGGTGCGCCACCCCCTCGCGCCGCCGGTCGTGCGGGAACGGTTCTCCTGGATGCTCGACAACGATGTCCCGGTGGGTCGGCACGGCCCGTGGATCCGGATCCTCGCCCCGGTCATGAGCGCCATTCTCGCGGTGCTCGCCGTGTACGGGGGGTTCATCCGGCTCTGGCTCGCCAAGCACGGCGTTCCCGGTCACCTCCTGTGACCGGCCGCACCCGCCCGCCCTGGCCGCCCTCGCCAGCAGCGGCCGGGCGACCAGGCCCCCGGGCTGGGCAGAACCGCGAGGGCGCCCCGGTCAGCGAGATGCGATCGCCCGGCGGCTGAGCGGGCGCGCATCACGTCAGCGCGATGCGCTGAGTCCCGCCCGGCCCGCGGGCTGGCACCTGAGCGAGGTCGGCGCGCGTCCGGCATGGGACCGCCGGGATATCCGCGCTTGCAGGCACAATCTGGGTTGACCGGCCGGGACGCGGGAGGCGGCACGTGGGCGAGCTGACATCGGTGGAGATCTGCGCCGGCGCCGGCGGCCAGGCGCTCGGCTTGGAGCAAGCCGGGTTCGCGCACGAGGCCGCAGTCGAGATCGACCCGGACGCGTGCGAGACGCTGCGCCGCAACCGCGGCCCGGCGTGGAAGGTGATCGAGGACGACGTGGCCAACGTGGACGGCCGTGCCTTCGCGGGCGTCGACCTGCTCGCCGGCGGGGTGCCATGCCCGCCATTCTCCGTCGCCGGCAAGCAGCTCGGCGCCGGCGACGACAGGGACCTGTTCCCCGAGGCGCTGCGCCTGGCCGGGGAGATTGCTCCCCGCGCCGTGCTGCTGGAAAACGTGCGCGGCCTCGCGGCGGCGCGGTTCGACGGCTACCGCGCCCAGGTCCTGGCCAGGCTTCACGAGCTCGGCTACCAGACCTGGTGGCGGCTGGTCAACGCGAGCGACCACGGCGTCCCGCAGCTGCGGCCCCGGTTCGTCCTCGTCGCCATCCGCCAGCCCTGGGCCGGCTCCTTCCGGTGGCCTGACCCGCTCCCCGGCCCCCCGCCGACCGTCGGCCAGGCGGTCGGCGACCTCATGGCCTCTCGCGGCTGGCCCGGCGCCGCGGCCTGGGCCGCCAGGGCCAGCGCGATCGCGCCCACCATCGTCGGGGGCAGCAAGAAGCACGGCGGCCCGGATCTCGGCCCGACCCGCGCCCGGGCCGCCTGGCGGGATCTGGGCGTGGACGGGCTCGGCATCGCCGATGACGTCCCCGGGCCTGGTCATCCAGCCACGGTGCTGCCGAAGCTGACCGTGCGCATGGTCGCCCGGCTGCAAGGCTTCCCGGACTCGTGGCAGTTCGCGGGCCGCAAGACCGCCGCGTACCGGCAGGTCGGCAATGCCTTCCCCCCGCCCGTCGCACGAGCGGTCGGCGCCGCGGTCGCCAGCGCCCTGCGGGCAGGAGCCATGCGCGGACCCGGCGGACGATCAGCAGGGCGGTGACCTGCTGTCCCTTCCGCTCCGACGTGAACGCTTCGCGTGCCCGAACGGGGCGCCCTGCCTGGCGGGCCCGTGCACCCGCCGCGGGTCCAGTCCGCGTCGGCGCACGCCAGGGCCCCCGCGCCGGGCAGCAGGCCCGCGCGGCGGGCCGGCCAGCAGCAGCCTGCCCGCCCTGCCCAGCCAGGCGACGCTGCCCCAGGTCCACGACCGCAGGAGCCACACCAGCGCGGACCGCGCCCGCACCCCGTCGGACAGGTTCGTCATCGCGCCGTGCCGTAGCACGCCCATGTCCCCGGCCGAATCGGCGCCCCCCGCCATCCCGGCGGCCAGGCACCCGAACATCGCCCCCGCATTCACCCCGCACGGCCCGCCGACCCTCACCCGCTCGCGGGCCAAGGCGGACAGCCCCGCCCTCTCGCCCAGGCCCATCACCGGCACCAGCCCCGCCCGCCGCACCAGATTCAGGTCATCAAACGATGCGGGCGTCTTCAGCCGGCCATGAGGCAATCGCACCAGCCAGGTGCCCTCCCGGCCCGTGACCACGCTTCCAGGGGAACCCCGAATGATTGCGCCGGGACGAGCTTGCGGACGGGCACGGAACCGGTCCGGCGCCTTGCGGTCATACGAGTTCGAGGCGCTTTTCAAGGGCGCTGGCCAGACGGTGCAGCGTGGCTTCGGTGGGGTTGCCAGCGCCGCGTTCGATGCGGCTGATGTCGGCTTGGCGGACTCCGGACTGCTCCGAGAGTTCGCGCTGCGACCAGCCGCGGGCCACGCGGGCGTCGCGGAACTGCAGGCCAAGCTCGATGGCGGCTTCGAACCTGCGGCGCAGCTCGGCCTCGCCGGGCATCTCTGCCGCTTCGTGCCCGGCTGCCCAGTCGTCGAACCTGGTCCCCACGGCTGCCCTCCCAGTCCACGGTCCATACGCTTCAACGCATCACCCTCACTATGCGCTTTAACGTATCATCGAGTCAAGGCCTTCCCGTCCGGCTATTGCCGCTTCCCGGCCTGCTTGTGCGCATCGCGGTACGCCGCCAGCAGCTTGCGGGCCCTGGCGATCTCCCGCTGCTGCCGCCGGCCGCTGGGGTCACGTGCCTTGTCGTAACCGCTCAGCAGCAAAATGACCTTGCGGCCGGCGATGCAGAAGAACACCCGCAGCACGACCGCCTCGGGCGCGCCGCCGACGTCCCCGGACGGCAGCCCTTCCACCTTGTGGCGGATCTCAGCCGCGGTCCATCGGACCCGGAACTCATACAGCCCGTTTCCCAGCGCCTTGCCGTACTCGGTCTCGACGACATCCAGCCCGCGCCGGGCCAGCACCAGCCGGACCGCCGCGGTGAACGCGGCACGCTTCTGCGGCGAAAGGTCATCAGCCCACTCGCGGCACGGCTCGCGCCCCCGCTCGTCGGCGTAGAACTCGACCTCCCACCCGTCATCACCGGCCACGGCAGCCCAACCTAGCCCGCCATGGCGACAGCCGGCCGGCCGTCACGCCCGCTGTGGATACCAGCCGCAGATGACTGCGGGGCAGCGGCCCGCGGGTTCACGCCGCTCCCTCGTGCTTGCTGGCGAGGCTGGCGGTGATGGCGGCGTTGGCTGCCTCGGCCTGGCCGTCCAGGCAGTGCGCGTAGATCTTCAGCAGCACCGCGACGCCATGCCCGGCGCGGCGGGCCACCTCGGCAACCGGGACACCGGAGTTCAGCCACAGCGACACCGCCGCGTGCCGAAGATCATAAGGGCGCCGGCACAGCGGCGACGCCTGCCGGGCGCTGGTGAGCGCTGCGGTGCGGGCGGCCTGCCGCACCTTGCTGTAGGCGCTTTCCTGGACCAACCCGCCGCGGGCGGTGCGGAACAGCCGCCCGTCCTCGGCGGTGTGTCGTATCGGGCCAGGTGCGCTCGCAGGAGCCCGACCAGGACGGGCGGGATGGGGATGCTGCGGGTCTCGGCGGCGGCGCGGTGCTTGAGGCCGCGCACCTGGTGGGCGGCACCGTCATCGGTCCACGCCCGGCCAGGCCGCGGCGCGGACCCGGCGAGGTCGATCCGCCCCCAGCCCGCTTCAGGCAGGTGGCAGTCGGCTGCGCGGAGCGCGATCGCCTCGGCCGGCCGCAGCGCGGCGTAGTACAGGCAGCCGAAGAAGCCTCCAGGTGCGCTCCGCGCTCGCCCTGGGCGCGGACGGCAGCCAGCAGTGCCGCGGCCTGCGCCGCAGTGACCACCACCCGCCGGTCGACGGTCTGGGCGACCTCCGGGGTAGTCCAGCGGATCTTGTCGGGCGGGTTGGCGGCAAGCAGGCCCTGCTTGAGCGCGTAGCCGAGCGCGTTCGTGGAACACCGCGCGCTTGCGCCGCGCCGTGGTCGCCGCGGCGGGCTGCCCCCCAGGGTCCGCGAGCACGCATCCAGCGCCGCACGCACGACCGCCGGGCTCTCCAGCGCGGTGACCGGCAGCGACGCGCGGGAGGCCCCCGCCAGCGCCGCCGCCACATCCGCCGGAGGCTCGGCGGCGCAGCCGGGGTTGAACGCCCAGCCGAACAGCGCCGAGGGCAGCGCCGCCAGCTCCGGGGCGCCCCGGCGCAGCGCCGCCAGCGCTACGGTGACGGTGGTCAGCGCCTCGGCGACCGACCGGCGCGAGGTGCCGGCCAGCTGCGGCCACTTCAGCTACGCGTAGGCACGAGCGTGCTCATACCAGCTCGGCGCCGCCGCCGCGAGCGGCATGGCCGGGGCGGGCACGCCCGTGGTCTCGTCGAACCGCCGTCCGCTGCTCGCGTCCGGCGACGCGCCACCGCACCCGCCAGCGGCCCTTCGCGGTGTCCCCGATCCTGCGGGGCTCCCAGAACCTGGCGTCGTATCCGCTCACGCTCACGCCGCAGCCTCCTCGCCGAGGCCGCCGCCCTGGGCACCGGTATGCGGGCGCTGCCCAAGGACTACCGCGAACTGTCCCGGCCAGCGCGGCACCCTGGCCCAGACACCCTGGCCCGCCGGGGTCTTCTCCCCCGTGGAGTAGGAGCCGCAGGCCGCGGCGGTCAGCGCCCGGGCGCCGCACTCGGCCAGGGCGAGCAGCCGGGCCTGCGGGAACGCCCCGCGCAGCTTCCTTCCCGAGGGCTCCTTCGTGGACGGCCCGCCGAAGTGCCCCCGGTTCGCCTCGGTGTCCTGCAGGTCCAGCGTCGTGCCGTCCAGCGACGCCAGCCGCGGGCCCCGCCAGAACGCACCCGGGCTGCCCGGCTCCGCCAGCGGCCCCGCCGCGTTCTCGAACAGCAGCCGAAGCGGCGCGCTCCCCAGCCGGGCCCGGACGTTGCTCAGCGCCTCCTCCGACGGCACCGTCACCATCACCCCGCGCCCGGCCCACGCCAGCGTCCCGGCCAGCCTGCGCATCACCCGGCCCGCGCCCATGCCCTGAACAGCGCCAGCCCCAGCACGAAGTACACCGTCAGCCACGCCGGCAGCACCCGGTTCCGCCGCTCCCGCGCGCCCGCCGCTCCGGCCGCTTCCTCGACCGCCTCCCGCGGGAACGCCCTGGCCAGCACCCCCACCAAGACCCGGTCCCCCAGCCTGCCCTCACCCCGCAGCACCCGCTGCCCCGCCCTGGCCACACGGCGATCTTACAACCAAGTAACTTAAGTTGAAGGTATTGCCGGGGACCCGCAGGCGATGGTCCTCGAACCCGTCCCGGGTGCTCGCAGACAGCGACGGCTCGGGCAGGTCTGGCTAACGGCCAGCTAGGACTCGACCTTTACCGAGCATGCCACGACGAGGCAGGACTTCAGCCGGGGAAACGAGTAAGCATGGTGGCTGTCAGCTGGCTCTGCCGCTGGGCTCGTAGGGGACCTCGCCAAGCTGGCCGATCTCGACGCCGCCGTCGCCGCCCAGGTGCGGGCAGCCGCTGGCGATAGCGATCGCGGCATCCATGTCGTCCGCGCTGATCAGGGAGTA